>Ga0207695_10000357_pt1 | contig 104792 bp, 89 predicted proteins | sample KBSC54metaG_FD_184354 | JGI IMG/M metagenome (GOLD analysis project Ga0207695, IMG submission 184354) | Corn rhizosphere microbial communities from Kellogg Biological Station, Michigan, USA - KBS C5-4 metaG (SPAdes) (version 2) | ecosystem: Host-associated > Plants > Roots > Rhizosphere > Soil... | reverse complement strand
CGCTCCGGTCCCGCCTTGTATCTTAGATTTGGCAGCCGGCTCAGTTCGGCGCGTGTCTCGCCAAGAGGCTTATGTCCTCGTCGTGTAGAGAGCGCAGAGTTCGGTTGCCGCCCCATTCCTCGAACAGCGTCTTGAAGGCCTTCCCATTTGTGTGAGAAGTTCCTCGCATTGACAAGCGCGTAGGCGGGGCGGCAGCGCCTAGATCACGTGGGAGTTGGAGCGAGCCGTGCAGTCTGAAGAGAAGGTTATTGGTTGTTGGGTGGGGATCGACGTATCGAAAGACAGTTTGGACGTCGCGGTATTGACGTTAGGGAGCGACAAACCTGTTCACCGCAAGGTTGACAACAAGCGGTCTGGCTTTGAGGAGATGAAAGTCTTCGTTGAGGAGTTGGTTCCGCTTTCGGAATGCCACTTCTGCATGGAGTCGACGGGGCCTTACGGCCGGGGTGTGGCGACATACCTTTCGGTCAAGGGGGCCTTGGTGTCGGTGGAGAACCCGCGTTTCATCAAGTACTTCGCGATGGGGAAGCGTTTCCAGCAGAAGACGGACAAGGCGGACGCGAAGATCATCGCGTCTTACTGCAAGCAGGAAGCGCCTCGTCCGTGGACGCCCCTGGACCCGAGTCTGCGAGAGCTAGACGAACTCCTGAAGCGGCTGAAGGACATCGAGAAGCTCCGGGTTCAGGAGGCGAATCGCGGGGAGAGCAAAGACTTGCCGCAGAGCGCGCTGGATTCCATAGCGCGCACGTTAGCTTTCTTCAAGGCGGAAACGAAAGCTATTCAAGAGGGCATTGAGGCCACTCTTAAGAAGCTGCCCAAGATCCGTGAGATGGTCGACGTACTCGTCCGAGAGCCGGGAATCGGCGAACTGACTGCGCTAAGGTTCCTCAGCCACGTCAGTTGGACTTACGAGACGTTCGAGTCGGCTCAGCAGTGCGCGGCGGCGGCGGGCTACAACCCGAAGAGGCGGGAATCCGGAACGATGGTCGGTCACACGCGGATATCCAAGCACGGGGACGCCTCGTTCAGGGCAAGCATGCACCTGGTCGCCGTTACCGCCACCCGATGCAACCCGAAGGTCGAAGCCTTCTACCTAAAGAGACTCGAAGGCGGAATGGCCAAGCTTGCGGCCATCACTGCCTGCAGCCGAAAACTCGTCATGATCCTCTTCGGAATCCTCAAGGCCCACGCTCAAGGAAGAACACCCGTCTACAGTGCAGAAAAGCCTCGCTACCTCACCGTGACGGGAACACAAAGGACGTTTCTGAAAAAAGACGCTGCCTAAGATTGACAATCTAAGACAGCGTCTACACGCTACGCGGTTGATGATTGGTCGGCGAGTTCGCTAGGCTGTCCCACGGCGTCTCCCGTTCGGTCGAGGCGTGGACTACCTCTGCCGAGGGCCGGAGTTAGTACGGCAGCTTCGCGACGGCCTTCGAAATCAACGCGATCGAGATTGAGCCGAGAGACACTAAACCCGTGCCGCAGCTGAAGCCGGCGAGGAGGACGGGGGCGTAGCGGGACCAGTTTTCTTGGCCGTAGCGTTTGGCAAGGTGTTTGCGGCCGAACCAGGCGCCGAAGAATTGGGGGATGGTGTTTGCTGGGTACAAACCCAGGCCGCCGGCGAAGCCGTAGAAGAACAGGAGGGGCGCCTTGAGTAGGACGCACAGGCCGTATGCGCCCAATCCGCCCAGGGTGCCGAGGGCGATGTAGGCGGGTTTGATGGCTTTGGCGAACCAGCCGACGTCTCCGTTTGGTCTCGGGACGTTGATTTGCTGCATGACGGATTGCAACTGAGCCTGCACCGGCCAAAACCTTTGGGCGTAGGGGAAGGCGGCGCTGGGGAGGGCGTTGGAGTTCCAGAAGAAGCTCCAGAAGGCAAAGCTGGCGATCAGGATGATCGGGAACATCGCGACTTCGGCCCAGAGGATGCTGGTTAGTTTGGTGCCGGTGAGCTCGACTTCGCGGAAGCGTTGGGCGACGCTGCCGTAGTCGGCGATGGGGACGGGGGCGTACCAGACGTCGACGCCTTGATAGCCGGACGTGACGACGCTGGCCTCCTTTAGATACGGGAAAGCCACACCGCGGCCGGTGAGGCCGATCATTCGGGCGGAGATGTAGGAGTTCAACGGGCTCCAGAGGAAGCCGAAGAAGAGCAGGATCCACATTGGGAAGTTGGGGACCAGCCAACGGCACAGGAGGATCAGAATTGCGGTCGCGCCCAGCCACACGGATAAGGCGATCCAGATCGCGACGTCGCCGCGGCCGGGGGGTGGGGGGGCGAGGGAGAATTTGCGCTCGGTGCGGTGGCGGCGTGCTTCTTTGAATGCCTTCACCACGAGTCCGATACCAAGGATGGCGATCGCGAGATTGACGCCGATGCCGATGGACAGCCAGAAGTCCATGTCCACGGTCAGCTTCGTGAGGATTGCGTCGCCGCCCTTGTGGTAGTTCGGGAGGAGGCCGAAGTGGTAGAGGATCGGGTTGCCGACGATCATCGCGAGGACGCTGGCGACCATCGAGCCGAACACGATTTCGTAGGGCAGCACGAAGCCCATCAGGACGTTGCCGAGGCTGAAACTGAGACCCACAATCGCCCCGGGAGCGATGTTGGCGATGTTCTGGGTGTAGTCCGCGAAGGGGATCGGGAAGACCTCGAACGACTTCCCGAAGAACGTGCCGGTGATGACGGGGACGGCGATGTACACCACTCCGAACAGGAGGCCGATGACGGTGCCGGTCGAGAAGATTCCCCAGCGCCAGCTTTCGGTGCCGGCTTCGCTCAGGGCGGTTGCGCCCGAGGCGGCGACGGGGGCGTAGGGGAAGGGGAGCTTTTCGACGTCGCTGGTGACGCGGAAGAGGGCGTAGCCGAGGCCCATCCAGCTTAGCCGCCCGCAGAGCTCGGTGACGATGAGCAGGACGATGGGCTTCCACCAGTCGACGTGCCAGAGCTCGCGGTGGACGATGCCGGGGCTGGTGGCTACGGGGACGGCCCAGTCGGGGATTTTGTCCGCAATGGGGCGTGCAGCTTGGGCGGTGCGGAAGTAGGCGTTCCAGATCAGGTTGGCGAAGGGGCCGCCGGCGAGGCCGCGGTCGGCGTTCACGACGGTGGTCAGGGACGACGCGATGTAGAAGAGGATGTAAATCTCTTGCTTGCGGAGGGGCTGGTAGGAGCGGCGGGCGACCTCGGCGAAGAGCACGATGGTGACCCACTCGGCGGCGTCGCCGACTCCTTGGCCCGCGACCAAGCCCAGGTACATGCCGCCCGGGATCATGAAGAGGGCGATAAAGATCGCCCCCAGCAAAGTCTTGAGGCTGAACCCGCTCTGGAATTCCGGAGTGCCCGAAGCGGGCAGGTCCGTTACCGGGTCGGTTGGAGACGCTTCGTCGCGGTCCATCAAAATTAGTTTTTAAGCGAGTGTTGCAGCAGCCACGTGTAGAGCTCGTCGCCCGCGTAGACGTCACTCCAAACGTCGTGGCCGCCTCCCTTGACCTCGGTATACCGAACTTCGTCGCCGTTATCTTTTAAGTATTGAGCCAGCTTTCGGTCTTCGTCGCAGGGCACGGTTGGGTCCGAGTCGCCATGGACGATGAAAGCGGGAGTCTTCTCGATCAGATCCGCGGTCAGCCAGCTTCCGCCGCCGCTAATCGGGGCGATGGCGGCGAACCGCTTTGGATTCATGGCGGCCAACTCGTATGTGCCGTACCCTCCAAGGCTGAGGCCGGTGACGTACTCATGGGTCTTATCGACCCGGTAACGCCGCTCTACCATATCGAGAAGTTGAGTCAAAACCGCCGGGTCCCACATCTGGCCGTCCGGGCATTGGGGCGAGACGACGATGAAGGGGTACTTGCGACCCGCCGCGATCTCCTTCGGAGGTCCGTGCCGGCGGATCTTGTTCAGATCGTTGCCGCGCTCGCCCGATCCGTGGAGGAAAAGGAGCATGGGCCAGTGCTTCTTGTGGTCCTTTCCGTAGTCTTCGGGGAGGGTCAAGAGGAAGCTGATCGGCACCGTCCGGCTGACTCGAACTTGCCAGGATTGACCGTCGATGGGGTCCGTGGCGGGATGAACTGGGGTCTGGCTTACAACTGCGAATGCCGCGAGGACCGAGATCATAGGCGGAGTCTACATGGGTCCGGCTAAAATGTGGAGCAGGTTCAATCGCTACGCTGACTGAATCCGCCTAGGTATCCATATGATCGGACGAATTTCGGGCGAATTGATCGGCGTGGAGGGAAATTCGACCCTGGTGGACTGCGGCGGCGTGGGCTACGAGGTGGTCCTGCCGGAGTCGGTGACGCTTCAATTGCCCTCTGTTGGGTCGCCGGTCGTTCTCTTGATCCGGCAGATTTTCCGTGAAGATGGGGTCTTCCTTTACGGCTTTCTGGAGCCGTTTCAGCGGCGGATGTTCGATCTGCTTTTGACCGTTCAGGGTTGCGGGCCAAAGGTGGCTTTGGCTTTGCTGGGGCAGCTTGGGGAGGATGCGGTGGCGTCCGCGATCTTGGCTCAGGACGCGAAGGTTTTGATCCGGGCGCCGGGAGTGGGACCCAAGCTTGGGGAGCGGATTATTCTGGAGCTGAAGAATAAAATCCAGGAAGAGGCTCTTTTGCGAAAGATCGAGGCTTCTGCTCCGGCTCGAAAGAAGGCGCCGGTGGTGGCCGATCAGTTGGTGGAGGCTCTTTTGGCTTTGGGCTATCGCCGGTCGGAGGCGGAGTCGGCGGCCGACGAGGCTCGGGCGGATTCGGGGGATTTGCAGGTTCAGTTGAGGCACGCGCTGCGGTTGTTGCAGCGTTGAGATAAAGGTAAAGCAATCAAATAGAAATACGGGGCCTTGGTGACAAGTTTATAGGTCGCGCGCACAGCGCTAGACGGCAAAAGGATAATTGTTGATCTTTTGTTTTTTAACGTCCAGATTGGCGACTCCCTCTTGCCTTCCGAAGCCTTGCGCGATATAGGTCAGCATTAGCGTGTTTACGCTAACACCTTCACTATCTGCCTTCACCTTGAGGGCTTGATGAAGACTCTTGGGAAGACGGATGAGCAGCTTGCCGCTGACTTCTGGGGGTGCGGACTCAACAATGGGGGCCTGAGGTTTGCCAGCGGCAAGTGCCTCACGGTAAGCCGTTTCAAGGTTCAACCAGAACTTGGTGCTCGTGTCGAAGAAGGAATGAAGCAACTCCGCGAGTTCCGGCGTGATCGAAAGAGCACCAGTCAGAAGTTGTTCAGCTTGGGACTCGGTCAAGTTCACGGCTGCGGCGAAATTCTCGACGGTTACGCCCCGGGCATCGAGTTCCTCGCGAATGGTGTCTCCCGGTGGAATTGCCATTGGAATATCGGCCGATGAAACTCGGCGTCGCTTAAATTCAGCTTTCATCTTAGTGATTCCCCTCGTCGCAGTCTTCGAGCAAAATGGTGCCGCTTTCATCGATTTTGAACCAGATCCGATAGTCGCCATCCAGCCAGATTTGATAGAAGCCGTTGTAGAACTTCAGCTTAAGCGAGTTCATTGCCTGCAAATCTGCCAACTCCTCTGCTGCGATCAGTGTCGCTATGCGGCGGAAGAAGAGGTTTTTTCGATCAGCACTTAGACGGCGGAAGTGCTTGCCCTCCTCGAGCAGCATCTCCATCATCTTTTCGCTCGCGGCCTCGACGTCCACGAACTTATAGTATCATATTCGATATTATAAAAGAAACTGGGTCGGTGATTTTCGCTGAAAGTGTCCTGACTTTGCGGTGGAGCAGTTGCGTAACCCGGCTGTTTGCCAAAAATATATCATTGCAGAAAGACATTCCCCGTGGCGAGAACCGCTCGCCTTAGTTCCGCGCAGTTGAGAATCGCACGTTCATGAGGGTGCGCATCTGGACCAGGGTGAAGCCGATGAGGATGCTGCCCATAACCCAGGCCGCCGCTGTCGCGTAGCCGAATTTTAGGTACATGAAGGCGTTTTGCCAGACTTCCAGGCCGATGGTGCGGGTGGAGTTTAGGGGGCCACCTTGGGTCAGCAAGAAGATGTTTTCCATGGCCTTGAAGCCGGCGATGAAGACGCCGAGGAGGTTGATCAAAATTAGCGGCTTCAGGCTCGGCAGGGTGATGTAGCGGATCTTTTGCATCCAGTTCGCGCCGTCAAGGTCGGCCGCTTCGTAGCGGTCCACAGACACATTCTTTAGAGCCGCCAAGTAGAGGATTGAGCCAGCTCCGGCGCCGGCCCAGATACCGGGGAGGACGACGGCGAACATTGCTAGGTTTGGGTTGCCGAGCCAGTCGTTCGCCGTGGGCACCGGGGCGTGGCCGAAGAATCCGATCACGGGGTTTATAACGTGAAGGATCAACGGAGCGAGCAAGGTATTCAGCAGGCCGGTGTCCGTCTTGTCGTAAAACTGGCGCCACAGGAGCGAGACAACTACTGACGACGTCATCGCGGGCAGGTAGAAGACCGTGCGGAAGAACACCTTGCCGCGCGGGATCTCGTTCATTGCCAGCGCCAAGAAGATCGGGAGGAAGAATCCGATGATCAGGCTCAGACCCACATATAAGAAGGAGTTGAGGAGAGAGCGGTAGAAGATGGGCTGGGTGAAGACGCCGATGAAATTGTCCAGACCGACCCACCGCGAGCCGCCCATGATCTTGTAGTCCTGGAAGGCGAGCATCAGGCCTTTCCCGAGCGGATAGTAAGACCAGACCGCGATGCTGAGCACGGCGGGGGCGAGGCAGAAGCCAAGGAAGGTCCAGAGCTTTCGGCGGCTGACGCCGGCGGGCAAGCGCTCGTGGACAGTGACCGCGTTCATACGTGCCTTCGCGATCGCCCGTCCCACGCCGAAGGACAAAAACAAAAGGAAGGAAACGGCAAGGCCAAGTGCCCACGCCCGCTGCCGGGCAAGGACCTCGGGTGGGGTGTAGCCGAGCAGCTTCTGGTCCATGTCCTTTGCGCACTCGCGAAGAATCTTGGAGACAGGGGTGTTTGGCTCTAGCCGGGCGCGGTCTAAAGCGTTGTCGACCTGCGCGTAGACCTGCTGGCAGTTCTTGCCGTACGGCTCCGGGTGCCCGGTTTCGAAGAGAGACTCGTTTGCCTTCACGTAGGCGGGATCGACCTCGCTGAGCAGGTCGGGGTAGCCGTACTTTCGGAGGTAGGCGGGATTGACGAGGCTCCCGAGCCCGAGCTCCACGCTTTTGTCAGTGTTGACCTTTGCCGCCTGGTCGCCCGCGAAGAATTTTATGAAGCGCCAGCAGGCGTCGAGCTTTTTAGGGTCGGTGACGCGGGATGAGATCGCCCACATGCCGGCGTTGACCTCGTTCCGGTGCCCGGCAGGGCCGGCGGGCAAGGCGGCCATGCCGACCTCGGACGGCGGCAATTCGGAGCCGACCATCACGACGTCGTTCGTGTAGGCGAACCACATCGCGGTCTTGCCCTGGTTGATATCGCTGGTCAGGTCTGGGGCTTCGGCGGCGACGGGGCCGACAACCCGGCCATCGGCGGACCGGGAAGGAAGCATCAGCCGGCGATAGAATTCCAGCGCCTTCGCCGCGCCGGGGTTGTCGATGAGGCTTTTCCAGTTGCCATTCTCGCCGGGGCCGACGATCTCTCCGCCGGCTTGATACACGAAGTTCTGCCAGTGGTAGCTCGGGATGGCGCTGAACTCGAAGCCGAAGCGGCCTGGTTTGGTCAGCTTAGCGGCGTATTGATAGAACTCCTCCCAATTTCGGGGCGGGCGAGAAGGGTCGAGGCCGGCTTCGAGAAAGAAATCCTTTCTGTAGTAGAGTGCGACGGCGACTTGGAAGAAGGGGATCGCGTAGACGTGCCCGTCGTAGCTGGTGATGACCTTGTTGACGGCAGGGTTGATGTTCGCGGTGACCTGTGGGTCTTTCTTGATGAGGTCATCGAGGGGGCGGGCGAAGCCTTGGTCCAGGAAGGTGTAGTACTGGCGGAAGTTGACGTAAAACACGTCTGGCGGCCGGTCGCCCGCCATGCTCATTAGGAACATGTTGTCGGCCTGGGGGCCGACGAGGCTTAGACCGCCGGCGTTCACTACGCGGAGATCGGGGTTGGCCCGTTGGAAGGCCTCGAAGACGGCGCGGCGAGTGACGGCGTTGGCGTTCGTCGTCTCTTTCGGCGGGATGCCGTAGCCGACGCCCGCCATCATGCGAATCTCCGTCACGTCCTGACCGAACGAACAGCAAAGCGCGCCGAGCCAAAGCAGCAAGCAGAGAGCCAAGCGCGCCATCAAAACATCCTACCGATACAACAAGATTCCCACCAGCGTCCCCAGCCCTATGATCGCCACGACGGGCATCCGCTTGATCCAAGCGAAGCAGAACGCGCCCAAGGCGACGGACACGGAAACTACGTCCACGCCGGTTCCCTCCATGAGCTTCCCAATGACGTAGGCGAAGATTCCGACGACGGCGAGCATCATCCCGCGCACGAACCCTTCAATCGCCGCGTGATCCTGAACCCGCTTATAGAAGACGGAGATGGGCACTACCAGCAACGGCGGAATCAGGATCGCGACCACGGCGAGGAGGGCCCCGCCGATGCCGTGGACCAAATACGCGAGGCTCACGACCCAGAGGCCGTTCGGCCCTGGCGAAATCTGTCCAATGGCGAGGGCTTCGCCGAACTCGGCTTCCGTTGCCCAGTGGCGGGCGAGGAAATCTTGATGAAGCTGCGGCAGGTTTCCAAATCCGCCCGTTGAAAGAAAACAAGACCGCAGAAGGATCGCCAACAAGAGGAGGGGATTCAAACGAGACTCCGCGCACGCCACATCGAGGCTGCCGCACCGACGCCGCCTGAAATCACCAGCACGACGGGCGCCGAGAGACCAAACTTCGCGATTGCCAAAAAGCTCCCCAGCAAAATCGCCACCGTCACGAAGGTCGAGCCAAGGCCTTCGGTCCGGCTCTGCCGCCAAGGCGTCTTCGCCATCTGAATCGCGGTATAGGTTCCCAACCCCACCGAGGCCGGCACCGCTCCCCGCAGTCCGGCAAGCATCCAGGGCGTGCTTCTAATCTGCAAATAGCCCGCCGTGAGAAGAATCGTCAGTGTCACGCTGGGCAACAACAGCCCGAGCAGAGCCACGAAAGCCCCCGGCCAACCACGCTCCCTTTTGCCCAAAAGGATGATGAGCGCCAACAAGTTGATCCCCGGTGCGAGCTGGCAGAGTGACCAGTCCCGGTCAAAATCCTCGTCCGAAACCCACTTGTGCTGGTCCACCGCCGCCCTTCGAACGAGCGTAAATGTCGCGACGCCGCCACCAAAGGATTGAAATCCTAGGAGTAGCCAAATCTTGAAGTAGTCAAGCGAAGAGTCCAATGGTATAATTCTGCTTCGCGCGCCGGTGTTGGAATTGGTAGACAAGCATGCTTGAGGTGCATGTGCTCACAAGGCGTGGAGGTTCGAGTCCTCTCCGGCGCACCAGATTTAGATCGCGGCTATCTCAAATGCTTTGCCTTTGAGATAGCCGCGATTGTTTTTTGCGGGCGGGAGTGCATCGAAGAATATCAGATCATCGGTGATAGTCCATGATTTCTGAGGCCGCCCACACGTGACGGTTCCCAGAACTGTCCTTTCCATCACAACTCGCTTGTATCCCGCGAGGTCCCTGCGTTAGTCTTACTTATATCAGGTAGGAGTCTAAAATCTAACGTCGATCCGGCGATCAATTGCCGGTGTAGGTTCCGTCTAGTCGCATAGAGCATGGAAGGGCAACATTCAAGCGGTGTCAATCTGAGGCGTCCCCACGGTGTTGCCACCTTAATGCTGCTGGCCGGCAGGAAGGGTCCGTTGCCTGCCGCCGAAGGCGAAGTCATCTTTGAGGGAGAGCGCGAGCGCGTCTTGGTTTTCGACCTTCCGTCCGATGCGGTCAGAGCGGGTGTCACCGCCGTCGGCAAGTCGCTCGTCAACCTTTTCGCGGGCGTGACCACCGGCGAACTGTCTTCGGAAAACGTCGATGGCGTCCTTTCGAGGCTCCGGGCCATCGCGGCTTTCGGCCAAGTCGGACAAGTCGTCGTCTCGCTTGCTTCTCTCGAGCTGGCCCGCACCGCCCTCTCGAATGAATTTACGTTTGGCGGACTTGGGTCCGTGGATATCGGCGGCGGCCGCGTCGAGCGGTTGTTTCTTGTGGATCATCCGCACCTTCGCAAGCGCCACATCGGTACCAGCCTTCCCGCCGGAGACCGGCGCGCTACCGTCTTCATTGGTCGGGGCCGCGAATTGGACGATGTGCGCCGGCAAATGGACCTTGGCCGCCTGGTGAGCGTGGTGGGGATGACGGGAGTGGGCAAGTCCGCGCTTATTCAGCGGCTTGTCGAAGATGTCGGCGAGGAATTTGCGGACGGCAGCATCCGTATCGATCTTGGCCCCCTTACCCAGGCCGCGCTCGTGGGACCGACCATTCTCCGGGTCCTGGAAACGCAGAAACTAATGGGCGAGGAGTTCTTGGATGCGCTCATTGCCTACCTAAAGCCGCGCAAGTTTCTTCTCGCCATCGACAACGCCGAGCATCAGCTGGCGGAGGTTAAGCCTATCGTGACGGCGATTATCCAGTCCTGTCCAGAGGTGGCGATCTTGGTCGGCAGCCAGCGCCCCCTTCGCGTTCCTGGTGAGATTCGGTACCGATTGGAGGGAATGGACTGTCCGACCTATGCGGAGAGCTTCGCGGCGATTCAGGAATACGACTCGGTCTCGCTGTTCGTCGACCGTGCGCAGATGATCGAGCCGAAGTTTAGGCTTAAACCGGACGATGCTGCAGTAGTGGCAGCGATTTGCCAACGTCTTGATGGGATTCCACTCGCGATTGAGCTAGCGGCGGCGAAGACGGTCGCTCTAAGTCCCCGCCAGATCCTTGGCCGCTTGGACGATCGCTTTCTCCTTCTTCGGGAGACAAACCCGACCCGGCCCGACCGGCATCAGACTCTGCAAACCACGGTCGAGTGGAGCTGCTCCAACCTGCGCCAGGCGAGCCAGATTCTGCTGCGACGGCTGACCGTGTTTGGAGGCGCATTTACGGTTGACGAAGCGGCGGATGTTTGCTCCGATGACGCCCTGCCTTCCACCGAGGTCCTAGGGGCGTTCGAAGATCTGGTCGAAAGTTCAATGCTTGGAGCCTCCGATCTCCGTGGGCCAGACAAACGGTTCCGCTTACCGGAGACGATGCGGCTTTACGCGCGCCAACGGCTACGCGAGGCCGGGGAAGAGGCTTCGTTCAAGGCGCGTCACGAAGACTGGTGTGTCCGCACTTGCGCCGCTTTAGAACCCGAATTGCGAGGGCGGGATCTTCTGCAGTGGCTGGACCGGATGGACGCGTATTACGAGGACATTCGTGGGGTCATCGAGCAGAAGCTCGGTGCGCGCGGAGACGGGGTGCTCGCAGTCAAGATGATCCTCCAGATCTACCTGTACTACTTCCACCGGCACTACATGGCGGAAGGAATGCGCATCGTCGATCTGGCGATTAAATCGAAGGGCGCCCGCAAATCGCCCGAAATGGCGCGACTGCTGAACCTCGGCTCATTCATTGCCGATAAGCTTGGCCACCGCCCCAAATCCCGGCAGTACGTTCTGCGCAGTATCGCGCTCGCGCGCAAAGAAAAGAACGCGCTGGGAATTGCCACCGCGCGCAGCAGCCTGGGGATCTATTACGACGACGGGGGGGAACATGTGAAGGCTTATCGGCACTTTTCGAAGGCCGTCGAAGGTCTGCGGCGGCTAAAGAAAGAGGAGTTTCTTCTAAGAGCGCTCACGAACATCCTTGGGTGTTCCGTTCGCCTTGGGCGCTATGAAGAGGCACGTGCCAGCTTTGGCGAGATCGAGACCTTACTTCGGAGTTGCCCTGATCCAGCCATTGAAGCCCACTTCCATGCCAGCGCCGCCGAAATAGCGGTCTTATCGAACCGACCTTCGGAGGCCCTCTGGCACATATCAAAATGCCTTCTGAAAGTTGAGGAACTGCAAAATCTAAGCTCCTTTGCGACGATATGCCGCAATACAACCTACGCATTGAACATGCTTGGACATTACGAGTCCGCTGCCCGGTTCGTGGGTGCGGCCCGGAGCTACATCGCCCGGTCCGACAATCAAGTGCCAGTTTTTGACGAGACTAATTTGAGCGCGGTGACCGCTCGCCTTCAACAAGAGCTCGGAGAAGAGGTTTTTGAGCGCGAGTACTTTATCGGCGCAAACGCGTCGGCACAGGATCTCTTGGACGAAATTGAGTCCTTTCAAAATAACGCGTTAGATCCGTAAGTTTGGCTACTTGTCGGGTATGTGAATACCCCTCGAAGCATCACCCTCTCAGCTCTTTTCGCCGCTCTTAGCCTGGTAGTTGCCAGCGTTCCCAGCTTCGCTCACTCGGCTCCGACCCGTTCGTCAGTCAAGCGCAACTACTGCACAGATCACTTTCCCATAATCGTCGTGCCGGTCCCATCGACGCTTTCGGCGGGAGATTCGTCAACCGTAACCGTAACGCTCGATGGAACGGCCACGAGTGATACGACGGTCACAATCACCAGCTCGGATCCCAGCGTCGTAACCGCGCCCAGCTACGTAACTGTTCCTAGTGGCCAGAGTTCGGCGTCGCTGTCGGTGTTGGCGAACAACCATGACCGCCTCCGCTCAAGTTCCGTGACCCTAACCGCGTATGCGAACGGGCACTCCGCGACGGCAACGGTGACGGTCAACTAAGTCCGAAATGGGGCTGTCCTTAAGGGCTTCAGTTTTGAGGACAGCCTAAGAATGTTTATTGACCTGCACTTTCGCTCTATCGCTTCCGGGGCCGCGCCCGGAAGCGAGAAAATTCGCTGTGAATGCTCCGAGGAAGATTTGGCGAACCTGAGTTTGACTTTCGAGACATGCCCGGGATTTTGAATTGAGTTTTGGTCCCCTTCCGTCTTCGACGGGCACTGGCGGAAGAGCCAGCGCCCCATAGTTGCGCGGGAAAACGCCCACAAAAATAGTAAGCCTTGAAAGTTAGCGGCTGAGGGGTGACACGCCCCTTGCCTTCAGAGGGGGAGTTGTGTGCGAGGCCGGGAGAGCGTCAAGGACGAATGAGTTCTAGTCGGTCAGAGTCTGAATACCCTGGGATGCCATAATGAGCAATGGCCCAGCGACTTCCGGAGTGGCTCACGATTCGACTGCCGCGTCCCGACACGATCAAAGAAGTTGAAGGAATGATGCGGGCGAAGAACCTGCATACGGTTTGTGAGAGCGCTCGCTGTCCTAATTTGCCGGAGTGCTGGAGCAAGAAGACCGCCACCTTTATGATCCTTGGGGATACCTGCACACGAAGCTGCGGCTTCTGCGCGATCAAGGTTGGCCGTGGCCTCGCCCTGGACCCGAACGAAGCGACCAACGTCGCCGACGCCACCAAAGAGCTTGGCCTCAAGCACGTGGTCGTCACCTCCGTCGCCCGGGACGATCTTGCCGATGAGGGCTCCAGCCAGTTCGCGGAGACCATCCGGTCCCTCCACGCGACCAACCCGCTGACCATCGTCGAGGTCCTCACCCCCGACTTTAAAGCGAAGAAGTGGTGCATCAAGATCGTGACCGATGCCCACCCCGAGATTTACAACCATAATATCGAAACGATCGAGCGGCTTCACACCGTCGTCCGTCCGCAGGCCCGCTACAGCCGGTCGATGGACGTACTGCGAACCGTAAAGCAACTCGACGCGTCTATCTATACGAAATCGGGCATTATGCTCGGCCTCGGAGAAACTCAGGATGAGGTTGTCCGAACGCTACGTGACTTGCGAGACTCAGGCGTGGATGCAGTGACCATCGGTCAATACCTGCGGCCCACGATGCGCCACTTGCCGGTCAACGATTTCATCCATCCGGATCAATTCAAGGAATACGAGAAAATCGGAGAGGAAATGGGATTCGCATTTGTGGCCAGCGGGCCTTTCGTTCGGTCCTCCTACAACGCAATCGACTTCAGCAAGAAGGTGATGGCGGAGAGGTTGGCTCGAATGGACGCCGTCGTCTAACTTAGACGCGCGGGCAATGTTGCGAAGCCGGATCTCCGGAGGAACCAGGAATCCGCGCGGTATTCGCAGTCGTCAGGTTTGGCACGCTGGTAGTTCCGTTCGCGTTTATCGCGTACCGGGGCGGCGTATACCTGCGACAAGTTTTCCACTACTTGGAAGCGCCGGGCATTCCTATCGAGCTCAGTTACCCGAGTGGCGACGGGATGGTTCACGTCCACGCCGAGTCCTACGTCGCCGACTTAGCCAAGGGCGTGATCCGCGTGAACCGGGTGAAGGTAACGGATGCGAAAGGCGTGCGGGTCCTTTCCGCCGATTCCGTTGAGGCCAGCGGGCTCAAGCCGCTACAACTCGGCAATCAGATTGTAAAGGTTCGGGTCGCGGGGGTGGAGGGCCGGGTCACGCGTTTGTCTTCGGGCTTGCTCGACCTCACCCAAGACCTGCCGGTATCCAAAGGGCCGGCCGGAAAGATTCCGTTCGATGTCGTCGTGGAGCGAGCGCGGGTGGAGATCGTCGACGAAATGGGCGGCAAGCCGTGGCGCCAGTGGGTCGATGCCGCGCGGGTGAATGTGGCCGGTGTCGGCCAGAACTGGCTCGCCTCCGCGGTCGGCACGATCGAGGGAGTCGGCACCTTCCCGCTTCGCCTGCAGAACGATACCGACCTCGGCCTGATGGCCTCCACCGAAGCGTATGGCGCCGAGTTCGGGCCGATCGTTACGCATTTCCTCTCAACGCCACCTTTTCGCAACCGAACCACCGAAGGCCTAAGTTTTCAGTCGCTCCAAGTGGACGGACCCGTCCAGGTCGCCTTCCGCCTCCCGAAGGCGGGCGAGAAAGGGAAAGCCCTCGAATATCACGTGAACGGCAATCTTGTCGCGCGCGTACGCGGTGCGCGATGGCGCCAGTATGCGGTGGACACGGCGACCTTCAAAGGGGTGGTTGGCACCCTGGGCGGCAATGGCGTCGTCGATGCCACCCTTGGCCGGAACCGGATCCACTTCAATGGCGGCGCGGCCTGGAAGAAAGGGTTTGTCGCGGCGGGCGCCGTATCCGTCCAATCCCCAAACCTCAACGCTTTGCCCGGCTATGTGCGAAGCCAACTGCCGCCGAAGCTGGGTTTCCAGAACGCGAATTTCGATGGATGGGTGAGCTACGCGTTCGGGGGCGACTACCGTGCCGCCGGCAATGCCCGGGTCGCGACGGTGGCTTATCAAGATCAAACGGCGAGTTCGATCGCGACCCACGTTTGGCTTTCCCCGCGGGACGTGGTGGCGCAAGGAATCACCGCCACCTATCGGGGAGAGCCGGCCACCGGGTCGGTTGCGATCGACCCCGTGAACAAGGGGGTGGTCGGAGTGGCTTATGCGAAGCACCTCGACCTCGCCGCTATTGCGCATCAGTTTAAGGTCGCGGGAGTGACGGGGAAGGGTGAGGCGACCGCGCTCGTATCCGGGACCTTTAAGCATCCTGCCGTCGATATCGCCGCCCACGGGATGGCACAGTACGTGCAGTCGCACCGAACCCTTGGGGGCGCTTTCGACGTGCGCGCCCGGTACGTCGAGAATTCGTTGGCGTTGACCCGTGCCGTGCTCCAAGGTCCGTTCGGTTTGGTCACGGGTAGCGGTTCGATCGGTAGCGCGGGGGCACTCGGCATCGACCTGACGGGGCGGAACCTGCGGCCTTCGGTTTTCGATCCCAGCGTGAAGGGACGGGCCAACCTTGTTGCCCACATCGACGGCGAGATCAAGACTCCGCACCTTCAGGGCTATCTCGAAGGGTACGACATCAGCTATCGGGACTACCTGATTCCTGCCGTCGCCACCGATTTCTCGCTCGACAAATACCGGGCGGAATTGTCCGACATGCATGCAACCCGCGGGACTACCGAGTTGACGGGGGATGGAACGCTATCACTAAGCAATCAGAAGCTCAAAGCGCATCTGAAGGTCACCGGCGTCCAAGTGCCCGACTTGCTGGGTGAGCAGTTCTCGGGGATCGTCTCGGTTCCGGAGATCGTCGTCGGCGGCACCCTCCAACTTCCGATCGTGGGCGGAACCGTCATCGGCCAGAACATTGTCGCCCACGGGGTCAAGGTTGATTCGCTCACCGCCCACGTTTCCAGCGATGGACGTATTGCGCGGTTGGACGACGCGACGGCGGAGGTCGCGGGTGGGAGTATCGGCGCCACCGGCCGGTTTAATCTCGATCGCCGCCAAGGCAGCGCCAACGTCGACATCAAGGGGATTGCCCTCAAAGACGTCGTGCCGAAGATCTCGACCGCCGCCGATGTCGAGGGGGCCCTCAACGGGGTCGGAGAACTGACTTTCACGGAGAACGGGATCGCCACCGCCACCGCGAGCGGAAGAGTGCGGACGGTCGCCGTAAACGACACCACGCTTGGCGACGGTCAATGGAACGTAGCCTTCGATGGAGAGAAGTTTACGGGTGGTTTCCAGGTCGGTTCACTCGATCGATATGTCTCGTTGGAGAACGTTTCGTTCGATCCTGAATCCAAGGAGACATCCGGGCATGCCGACCTTTTCAATACGCGACTGAGCGATATCATCGCGATAGCAACCCGATATTTCCCGAATCTCAGCTATGACGCGCTCACCGCGCTCAAGTCGACCACTGGCAATTTGGACGTGAGCGCGACATTCGGCGGCACGATCCAGATGCCTCAGCTCGACGTTCCGACGCTCAAGGCGACCGATCTCAAGTATGGGGATCTTCCGGTCGGCACCCTGACGGCCAGCCTAAACGAGGCCGAGAGGAAGTGGGACTTGAAGAGCTTTGATCTCAAAGGTGGCGCGTTCGTGGGGACGGCGAAGGGGACGCTAGACGAGAACGGGAAAACGAATCTCCACGCCTCCCTCCGCGATGTGGCGGTCAGCGACATTGGCCGGTTCATTCCCGCCCTTGCCGGTCAGCCCGGAACCGTGCGGCTCTTTACCGCGGACGCCACCGGGGATACCGCTCAGCCCGATGTCAGTGCGACGGTCGATGCATTTGGCCTACTGCTGAAGCCAGGCCAGTCTCCGGATCGCGCCTTACGCCTCTCCCTCGTTGCCGACGCATCCGGGCCAGATAAGAAGCTGACTCTCGACGGGGAGTATTTCTATCGAGGTTTCCAAGGCTCGATCAACGGCTCGACCCCATTTGAATTCCCGGCGCGGATTCCCGACGGGGCGATGGCGGACGCCACGCTCACGGTCGCCGAGCGTGATATCAAGGAGATAGCGGCGCTGGTGGGCGGCATCGATCCGAAGCTAAGCGAGGGCACCGTAAAGGGATCCGTCCACGCGAGCGGCCCGTTGAACGACCTGACGATCCTGGGGAGCGTCGATCTCGCGGCAAAGACGATCGCCTTTGAGGTTCCGGCCGCGGATCCCAAGGCGCCGCCCACTAAGATCGCGAATTCCCTGAAGAATGTGACCAGCTCGCTCGGTCTGATGGGCAGCAAAGTCCAGTTCAAGTTCGACGCCGACAGCTCCTCCGGTGGAAAGATCGCGGCGGATATTTCGACGCCCATCGAGGACCTCCAGCACTTACAGACGAGCTACGAGAACCGCGGCATCCGGGCATTTTTAGAGCATCCGCTCGATGGTACGGTGACCGCGACGAACCTCGTCGCCCGGCAGGATTTCCCGGGCAATACGTTTGTCGCCGGCACTGCGGACGGAACGATCAATATCAAAGGCACCATCGGTCGCCCGGCTATATCCGGCCATTTAGATCTCACGAAAGTAAACAGCGTCATCCCTACTTTGCCGGCCAATCAGGGCACCCCCGAAGCCCCGCCAATCGATCCGACTTTCGACGTTCACGTCGATTTGAAAGACCCGGCTCGCCTCCGAACGAGCACCGCCGACCTTACCGTGCTTGGGTCAGGCGACCTTGGCGGCTCGCTCGCGGCCCCCGCGATTCACGGAACGCTGACCACCGAGAAAGGCACCGTGCGGCTCCCGGCGTCGACGATTCGGCTTGAGCCGGACGGACAGGTGAATATCAAATACGAGTCGATGAGCACCGGCCCGGTTGCCTCGGTCGATGTCTCGATGGTCGGCCGGACGGCGGTGACCGCGCTCAAATACGGCGACGTTTATGAGCGATACGACATCACGCTCAACCTCAGTGGCGACCTGTTGCAGGACGGCGGGCTGAAGCTTCAAGCGGAGAGCGACCCCCCGGACCTCTCCCAAGACCGTATTTTGGCGTTGCTGGGACAGACCGATTTGCTCCAGTCGCTCAACTCCACGAGCACGCAGAGTGACACGGAGAAGCGGCTGCGGGACGCTTTCACCAGCTTTGCCCTTCCGACTTTGACCGATCCTTTAACGGGTCGAATCGCCAGGGAGCTTGGGCTGGACTACCTCAGCGTCGAGTACAACGCGTACGAACTGGCCAGCGTCGTCTTTGCCCGAACCCTTGGCGCGGGTTTCACGATCCAGGGCCGCCGGCAAATCGGCGAGCCGCCGCCCGGTTTCCGGCCACTTTACGATTTGCGCGTGGTTTACCATCCGCGCCGCGCAAAGGGCATCCTCAGCCGGTTCAGTTTATCGGTCGGCGCGGACCAAGATCGCGAGTTCAAGGTGAGCTTGGAATACGGCACGAAGTTCTGATTGCCGGTTGACTGCATTCGCCAAACTTGCGTGGACCGTAACGGAAATGGTCTTGGCCCTTCTAAAACGAGAACCCGGCGGAACCGGGGAAGCGTGGAACGAGCGTGAAAAACCGGGGTGGGAGCGACCGGGGCGGGTAAAGTCACTTGGGCTGTTTTTTGCGGCCCGACCCGTGCTTTCGCCTGGCGGCGACCACGACTGACGGAGGATATTTGAACAAAAGGACCGTGATGGCCTCGGCGCTGTGGGCATGTGTAATCGTCGTCTATGCCCAGGACGCCGGAGTCGTAAAAGAAATCATCATTCGTGGCAACAAGCGCGTGTCTAAGGAAGCAATCCTTTCCGCGATGAGCACGAAGGTGGGGCAGACGTACTCAGCCGAAAAGCTCGACCGGGATAAGCGGAGCCTTGAGGAACTCGGTTTCTTCGACACCGTGAACCTGGTGGGCACCGCGGTCGCGGGTAACGATTTCAACGTCGCCGTCAACGTCAGCGAGTTTCCCGAGATCAAGGAGATCCGCGTCGTCGGCAACTCCGTGGTTTCAACGGAGGAGATCCTCGGGATCATCAAGCCGTTTATGAAGCCGGGCGACGTCTTCAACCGGAACTCACTTCGACCCGCCTCCGAGGCGATCAAGAACCTTTATCAGAAGAAGGGATTTCTCGAAGAGATCACCGACTTCGCGCCGATGAAGGATTCGCCGAACACCGTCAACCTCGCGATCCAGGAAGCGCGGGTGGGCAAGATCACCGTCCAAGGCGCGAAGACGACGCGGGACTGGGTTTTGCGTCGCCTGATCAAGTCTCGATCCGGCGAGCCGTTCTCGGTGACCAAGTGGACGGGCGACCTTCGCCGGATGCAGAACACCCAGTGGTTCGAATCCGTAAAGTGGGTCGACGACCCCAACCAGGAAGACCTCACCAAGATCAACTTGATCGCGGACGTCAAAGAGCAGAAGACGGGCCAGTTCAACATCGGCCTCCAACTCGACTCGTCCAACTCCCTTTCGGGAATTATAAAGTTGGTCGACACGAATTTCCACGGCTCGGGCCAGACGGTCGGCGTGAACTTCTCGCAGTCGATTATCGGCGGCGGTCCGAGCGTCGACTTCAACTACGTCAACCCGTTCTTCGACGCGAAGAACACTCGGATGAGCATCTCGCTCTACTCGCACCTCATCTTCCGCTTCTCAAGCCTCTTTAACTCGGGCTCGCCCACGGGTTCGAACGACCAATATAATGAGCGACATTCCGGTGCGGCGATTGGATTCCAGCGTCCGTTGAACGACTTCTGGAGCGCGGGCCTCGGTGTTCGGTTTGAAGCGGTTAAGACCAGCAACGTTCAGACGACGCTGGCCGACCAGTTCATTCAACAGGACGGCCAGGGCGGCGTCTTCTCCTTCGGCATGACCGAGAATCGGCGCGACCGCGATATCGACGCGACGCGCGGCCATTATTTCCATGCGGAAGTCGAGCCGGGCTTTGCCCATATCGACGAGGTCGGTGGCGCTGTCGCCGGCGCGGACGTCCTCGGAAATCACACCTATGTACGGAGCCACGCGGAATACCGGGCGTACTTCACGGACCAGGGACCGATCGGCCGAGACTTCGAAGCCACCCGTCGCGTCCTTGCGGTTCGCATGATCGCCGGAACGATCTCCGGAATCGTGCCGTACTATGAACAGTTCTTCGTCGGAGGCGCCGATACCATTCGGGGCTACCCGGAACAGCGATTCTGGGGTCGAAACGAGCTATTGGGAACGGCGGAGATCCGCTACCCGCTCCAAAAAACGTTCAGCCTAATCGGCTTTGTCGATTACGGCGATGCGTGGGGCGGTTATGGCGCCGTTAACAATTACTTCCAGTCTCCGAATATGCAGATGCATGTTGGTTACGGTTTGGGATTAAGCTTCCGAACTCCCCTTGGTCCGATTCGAGTCGATCTCGGTTTCGACGACCATGGCAAGAGCCGGACAAGTTTCGAGATCGGTACATCGTTCTGAGGCAAAGTTAGACAAATGAAATTTGAGAAATTAGGTTGGATCGTGGCCGCCGCCCTTGCGGGTTGCATGTTTGGAGCGGGTTTCCAGGATAAGAACGAGAAGAGTGGCACTGTGGACCTCGCCAAGGTCTTCAATGACAGCGACTACGCCAAGAAGCAGACGGAGTCGCTGAAAGGAATGGGTCAGGTTCGCCAGAGCGTCATCGACTTCGTTCGCAGCAACCAGCACGTCAAGGTTGAGGCAGCCGACCGGTTCCGCAGTCTTTCGTTGAAGGACGCCGCCACGGCCGCCGACAAGGCGGATATCGAGCGGATCAAGCAGGATGCGATCGCCAGTGAGGGGGCCTATAAGACACTTCTCACGAAGTCCGGCCCTACTGACGCGGACAAAGTGCAGCTTGAGGAAATGAACACGCGCAAGGCCGACATCCAGAAGCTTCTGGAGCGGTGGAGCGGCGAGTTCTCGGAAGAGCTTCGCTTAAAGCAGGAGTCGCTTCGGACCGACACTCTCACCCGCGTTCGCGAGGCGGTGCAGTCGGTGGCCAAGGCCCAGGGTTACTCGATCGTATTTGTCCAGGACGTCGCACCGTACTCGGCGAACGACCTGACGCAGGCGGCGCTCGACGCCATGAACAAGAAGAAGTAAGCCGGCGGATTCGCCCAAGTCTCGGCCGGCCCCGCTTCTAAATCGGTGGGGCCGGCCTTTTAATTTATGAACTCGATCCGATTCCTGCAGCTAGGTTGGGTGATCGCCGCCGCGATGATTGCGGTTACCGTCGCGGAAGGATTTCAGGCGCCGGTGATTAAGATCGGCGTGGTCGACGTGACCCGTGTTATCGAGCAGAGCGACTTCGGCAAGACAAACCAGGAGGCCTTTGCGAAGATGAAGGCAGCTCGCGAGGGTCTCATGGAGTTTGTGGATACCTACCGCATGGTGACGCCCGAGCAGGCGCAGCGCATGCGGGAGCTCGGGCTAAAGACGAACCCGTCGAAAGAAGAGACCACCGAGCTAGATAAGATCAAGGCAACCGTGATAGCGGCGCGTAAACGCTCAACGGAGCTGGGAACGAAAGCGAACCTGTCGCCTGAGGAGCGAGTCCAGGTAGAAGAGTTTGCGCGTCGGAGCGACGAAGCCGTCCAGCTCAATGCCCGGTGGTTCCGCGAATTCAATCAGGATATGCAGGCGTGGGCGGATCGAGAAAAGATCGATAGCGTTGAGCGTGTGCGACGCTCGATACAGGAAGTAGCGAAGAAGGACGGGTACACCGTGGTCTTGGAGGCGGGTGTAGCGCCGTACGGAGCAAACGACATCTTCGACGAGACGCTGAAGGCCGTCAACGACAAGCGCTGAACTCATGAGCCGAGGCCTGCCTTTTTCACGAGCGAGTTGGCCGATCGCGGTTTTGTGCTTCACGCTCATGACCAGCGGTTGCAAGCCGGATTCGCACCTGGTCAGTGTCGATGTCGAGAAGGTTCTCAAGGAAGATGCTCCGGCCCCACCGAAGGTGTCCAGCGTTCCCCGACCGCCGGCGGCAACGCCGGGATTCGATAAGTCGCTTCCGGGGCAGCCACAACTTGAGTTGAAGGATCCCTCCCGGGCCTCCCGGGGGAACATCGCCGCCGTTATCGCAAAGCAGCAAGAGGACGCGCTAGCCATCTTTCAGGGAAGACTTCGCGCGTTCTATCAAACGCAGATGGATGCCTTTACCGCGGAACAGGGGCGTCTCCTAGAGCGGCTGCACGGCCAGAACTATGCGGAGGTGTTCGATAAGATCCACACCGCGTTCTTGCCCTATGCGGCGGCACGCGCGCCAAAGGTCGCGCGGTTTGCGCTGATCGTGGGGTACCCCGACCCGAATCCGAATTCCGACCCACCCAAGACGGTGGTGAAGCCGTACATTTGGAAACGATATGACGAGGCCAAGCAGATCCGCACGGACTTGACTGCCCTCGACACCCAGTTTCACGCAAAGGTTGACGACTTACTGAAGGACGTCAAAGATCTGAATGCGATGGAGGCCGCCGCGATGGCGGACCGTTTGATGAAGTTCCAGGAGGAGCTGAACAAACGAGCGGAGACGGAGGCTCAGGAACAGGTCCGTACGAGCGCGAAAGAGTTGGGGCTAAAGCTGACCGACGTGAAGCCGGTCGTCCTCCCGGCGACCGGGACCCGGTCGGTCCACTTTCCCGCAGAGCCCGCATTAACTCCCGTCCCGCAGGTACCCTCGCAAGTAGTAAACGCCGGGGTTGCCGAGCGACGATTGCTGCTCACCCACGAGCTTGAGATCTGGTTGGGGCTCAAGCAGTATCGGCTCGGGAAGTCCGGACGAGACGGCACCGAAGAATTCCGAAAATGGAGAGAGACCTACCGGGCTGGACTTTAAGCGAGCTGGCCAATCGCTTCCAGGGCGATCTCGTCGGCCCTAGCGACCTCATCGTCAACCGCGCGGTTCCGGCGGACGGTGTCGATGAGCACGGCCTGACCTTTGCCGAGAGCGAAGAATATTTACGAAAGGCGGCCCTTGGTGGCGTTGCGGCGGTGCTTGCTCCGCGGGGGGCCACGCCGATGGGCAAGCCGACGATTTTCGTCGACAACCCGCGCATGTGCTTTGGCATGTTCCTCGCGATGACGGCCCGGCCCTTGCCGATCGCGTCGGGAATTCACCCGACCGCGGTGGTGAGCGAGCAGGCGTCGGTAGCCGCTTCAGCGCAGATCGGCCCGTACGCGGTGGTCGAGCGGGGGGCGACGATCGGCGAGAACTGCCGGATCTACCCGTACTGCTACGTGGGCGAGTATTGCGAGCTTGGCGAAGGGACGGTTTTGAATCCGTCCGTGATCCTGTATCAGGACGTGGTGCTCGGAAAACGGTGCATCATCCACTCCGGTGTCGTGCTCGGCGCGGACGGTTTTGGTTTCACGTGGAACGGTGAGCGCCATGTGAAGGTGCCGCAAGTCGGCGGCGTCCGCCTTGGAGACGACGTTGAAATCGGGGCGAATAGCTCGGTCGACCGTGCTACCGCAGGCGATACCCTCGTTGGCGACGGGACGAAGCTGGATAACCTCGTGCAGATCGGCCATAACGCCCGCCTAGGCAAGCATGGCGTCATCGCGAGCCAAACCGGCCTCGGGGGAAGCACCGAGATTGGCGATCGAGTCACGATCGCGGGGCAGGTCGCGGTTACGGACCATGCGGTCATCTGCGACGATGTGACGCTCGCCGGTCGCGCGGGCATCATGAACGACATTAAGGAACCCGGTACCTACTTTGGCCTGCCGGGACGGCCGTTGGCAGAGGCGATGCGGATTTTGAAGCTGTACACGATGCTTCCCGAGCTGTTTAAGCGGTTGAAGGATCTGGAGCGTCGCCTGCCGCCTCCGCCCCCGCCTGCCGGGGGGAGCAAGCCGGAGTGACGCTCGTCACTCGCCGCACGCTTCGCGAGTCGGTGCAGATTGCGGGCCTCGGCCTTCACACCGGCGTGCCGGTGACGTTGCGCGTTCATCCGGGTGAGGAAGGTCTTCAGTTCCGTTTCGGCTCGTCCCGAGTGGCGGCCCACCCCGCGAACGTGACGGACACGACCCGCAGCACCAAGCTTGGCGAGATCGGCACGGTAGAGCACTTGATGAGCGCGCTCGCGGGTCTGGAGGTCACGGACGCGGAGATCGAGGTGGATGCGCCGGAGATTCCCGGGATGGACGGCAGCGCCCTACCATTCTTTGCGCTCATGTCTTCTGCGGGCCTGGTTGAGATCGGCTCGCGGGAGCTCCCTTCCGTCTACAGCCGAATTTTCATTCAGGAGGACAGCGGGTTAAAGGCGGCGATCGCGAAGGGGGACGGCCATCTCCGCTACGTTTACGCCACGGGGGACCGCTGGCCTGGGGAGCAGTCCTTCGAGGTGGCGAACGCGCTGGAGGTCTATGGCGAGCAGATCGCGCCAGCTCGGACGTTCGCGTTGTCGGAGGAGATCCCGATGATCTTGCAGGCGGGGTTAGCGAAGGGGCTCGACGAGTCTTCGGCTTTGATTTTGGGTCCCGAGGGGTATGAGAATCAGGCTCGGTTTTTGGACGAGCCAGCTCGGCACAAAATGCTGGATCTGATGGGTGACTTGTATTTATCCGGAGTTCCGATTCGAGCGTTGAGCGTGGTCGCCGAGAAGACGGGGCATCGGGCGAATGTGAAGTTGGCGGCGATGTTGGTTAAGGCGACCCAACCGTAAATCGTTTTGCGATTGTATGTCGGGTCTCGCCCTCCGGGGCGATGGCGGGGTTTCGTCTACCCAAAACGTCCAACGCTACCGCCGCGCCATCGGCCTCGGGGCCGAGACGCGGGCTACACGGCCTCGGGGCCGTAAAAGGTTCCGTGTATCCAAAACGTCCGACGCCACCGGCTCGGAGCGGTAAAAGGAGTTGAATTGAAGGCGGGGCCGGGACCTTGCAGTGCCAGGGGGGCCTAACTCTACTCGGTGCTCTCCTTTTGGATTTGTGCCGCCGCCTCCAAAACATTAGTGTCCGGAATCTGCGCACCGGTTCACATCGGCTCCCAATAGGCCTAAAATGGAGCCGGCGCGAATTGTTCCATACCGAAAAGGGGGACGAGGCAGATGGGAAGGGCAGTGGTATTCTGCTTCCAACCTCGGATCTGCGGTCGATGGGTTCGCTGATAGGTTTACAAGATGCCGTTTTTCGCGTACGCTCCTCCTCCGCCCCCAAAGAAGCCGCTTCACCACAAGAAGCAGGCCGATCCGAAGAAGCAGCAGACGTCTTCGACGGCCGCCCGCACCTTGTTGCCGATGACCGGCGGCACGCCGGGCAGAACCACGACAACGACCACGCCGGCGACAACGACCCAGGTGGCGACGACGCAGGGTCCGGTTTCCACGGGCACCGCTCAAACGGTCGCTCCGATTAAGATTCTGATTCCGAATGACGCGCAGAATTCTCCCGGCGCGGGTTCGGGCCTTACCAAAGGCACGACAACCTCCAACAGCAAGAACAAGCTGAAGTTCGTCGAAGGCCTCTACTTCGATGCCGGCGCGGAAGACCTGATCGGAACCTTTACCACGCTCGTGGCTCGGGCAGGCGTTCGGTACAACGACGACGAGCTCGACGTTTATTTCCGCAACGAGACGCTCGATACGCGCGGCACGAACCTCCCGTTCCAGTCGGTGATCGCCGGCGCGAGCGCGGGCGTCGCGTACCGTCACTATTTCCTGAAGGACCACGTCTTCTTCACCGCCTCCGACGGCTCCTACTTCTCGGGGCCGAATTCTGGCAAGGGTGACTTCCGACTTGGTCTCGTGGGTCAGTTCGACTGGCGCAACGAGAAGGTCTTCACCGATATCTACACGGACCTGTTCTATATCGACCTCGTAAAGGACACGATCTTGACCGCTCGAATCCGTAGCGGTGTGATCGTTCTGAAGAACAAGACCGGTCAGGTGATCGGTTACGGCGTCGCGCAGGCGTTTGCTTCCGGCTCCGGCTCGGAAGGTACGGAGAACCGCGTGGAAGCCGGCTTCGGCGTGGGTTACGTCTTCCAGGGTCATATCTCGCTCAACGTTGAGTTGCGCGCGGGTTATGCGTATCGCGGGTTGATCGACAACCGGGCGTATTTGAACCCGATGATCGTTCTCTCCGGCGGCTTCTAGTTTCCGGGGACCGTTTGGTCTCTCTGGCTCACTTGCAATCTTGTGGGCGAGGTCCATAATGGGGCATGAAGCTGTTCGGGAAACTGGCGGGGTTGCTAAAGCCCGACAAGTACTTCGACGCCATCATTCTCCTCGGCGCTTATGGGCGCTTGATTGACAAGAGGGAGATCGAGAACGCCCTGACCAGCCTCAATCTGGGCGGGCCGAGCCTTCGCATCAAGGTTCAGGAAGGGGTCACCCTCGACCAATTGAGCGTCACCCACGACGAATTTCGGTTCGACGTAATCTTCGTCCCGCGCCAATACCTTCCCGCCGGATACTCGGCCGAGAAGCTCGCGGCCCAGACGCGAGACCAGCGATTAGCCGAAGCGATCTTGGCGCATCGAGGCTTCGTCTCCTGCAACGCGCAAGGTTGGTGCCCCGCGCCTTTACGGGCACGCACGGGGGAGGTCATCTCGATGGTTGCGGCCGCCCTGGCGGACGAGTCGACGCTGGCGATGTGGGACGCGAATACGAATCGGCTGATCATTCCCACTGAGGAAGGTCTTGACCTGCTCCGGGAAGGCAAACGGGACGAAGGGTTTGACCTTCTCGCTTGGGACCCGATCGGTCTCGTCGATTCGGAAAGCCTCGAAGCCGAAATTGCCGAGGCTAAGCGTCGCTTCCCCGAGTTCGCTGCCGCCTTTCGAGCCGCAGATGACCGGGCGATGTTTGGCCTCAAGGCCGCCTTCCCGACGGACAGCGAAAGCGTCGAGCATATGTGGATTCAGCCGGCCGAAATCGACGGAGACGTGATTCGTGGGCGGCTCCTCAGTCAGCCCTTCGACATTGCCAAGCTGCGGGAAGGGATGGAAGTCTCGGTGCAGCTCGCCGATGTAAGCGATTGGTTCTTCGTCGAGGACGATAAGCCGGTCGGTATGTTTACAGAGCGAAAGGTCCGGGGCCTCGAGTGATTTCTCAGCGATGGCGGTGAAAGTCTCGGGGTAGAAAGATCCCAATGCATCTCGCCTTACTTTCGCTCTTCTTTCCCGCGCCTCGGTTGGCGGAGGTTCCGCTTGCGAACGCTCGCGTCTACATCGTTCGTCATGCCGAGAAGCCGGCCGAGGGGGACAGTCTTACGCCGGAGGGGTTTAAGCGGGCGGAGGCTTATGTCGGCTACTTCCGGAAGGATCCGATGGATGGGAGCAAGCTGACCTTTACCAAGGTTTTCGCGGCGAAGGACAGTAAGAAGAGCATGCGGCCTCGGCTCACCATCGAGCCGCTCTGCAAGTCGTACAAGCTGCCGATCGACTCGCGCTTTACGGATAAGGATCCGGAGGCGATGGCGACGGAGCTCAAGTCCAAGTGGTACGGCAACCGGATCCTGGTCTCTTGGCGTCACGGAGAAATCCCGGCCCTGCTTGAGGCGCTCGGAGCAAAGAGCGCCCAGTTTGTACCCGAGGGGAAGTGGCCGAACTCCGTTTACGACCGGGTCATCGAGCTCCAGTTCGATGCGGCGGGCAAGCTCGATGAGAAAGCCAGCCGCATGATCAAAGAGCACCTGATGCCGGGCGACGAGACTAAATAGGGGTCGCGACCATCCAGGCGTGGCCGAACGGGTCGATGAATTTGCTGACGCGCTCGCCGAAGGGTTGATCTCCCGGCTCGCGTAATAGCTTCGCGCCTAGTTCGACCGCGTGCTTGGTCACCGCATCGACGTCCGGCACGGTGATGTGGATCGCGACCGGGGTGCCACCGAGGGTGATCGGGCTTACGACCCCGATCTCGGGGAACTCGTCGGAGATGAAGAGGGTCGCGCCTTGCATCGTGAGGGTGGCGTGGCCGATGGGGTCGGTTGGCGCTTCTTGGTAGCGGTCGATCTCGGTGGCGCCGAAGACGGCTTTGTAGTAGGCGATGGCGGCTTCGGCGCCTTTGGCGCACAGGTAGGGGACGATGGCGTTGCGGGAGTGGGCGGCTTCCATGATCAGACTGTATTCCCCCGGCCCTCTTTATGGCTTGGAAAAAAACGCACTAATCGGGCACGTGATTGAGGTGTCCGGTTCTTAGGGCGAGATATTCGCTCGGCGTGAGTCCGGCGAAACTGCGGAAGTCGTTGGCGAAGTGGGCTTGGTCGAAGTAGCCAGCGTCGAGGGCGATCTGACCCCAATCGACGGTTTGCTCCAGGGCTGTTCGCGCGATTACAGTTTGGAACCGGTTGACCCTCGCGTACCCTTTCGGGGTTAGGCCGACCTCTTCCTTGAATAGGTCGATGAAGCGGCGGCTAGAGTAGCCGATTTGACCAGTTACCGAGGCCACGGTCCGGTTCGGGCGCTTTAGTTCGTGGAGCGCGTAGGCTACTTCGGCGCGACGTTCGAGGTGGGGGAACGCTTGGGCGAGCAGGGCGGCTTCGAGAACTTTGTACTTTGCGTTTAGGGTTGGCGCTCCGTGGATTTGGTCGCGGAGGTCCCACGCCGTGGCGCCCCAAAGATCTTTGAGCGACAGCACCTGGTTCTTGATCTCGTCGGGCGGGATTTTCAAGAAGGGGAAGAAGCCGCCGGGGCGGAAGTGGGCGGCGATGACCGAGGTCGAACCGGGGCTTTCCAGGAAGAAGGGTTGGTTGTGCTGGCCGCAAAGGACGGGCGCGGCATCGGGGTCGGAGAGGCGGACGACGAGTTCGACGGTGCCGGTTGGGAGCAAACGCTCTCGCCGCCAAGCCGTCGTTCTCGACTCGGCGTACCAGAAGAACGCCACGAAGTGCGAGAGCGGAGCGGCCGGCACGTACATCCACGGGTCCATCGCGACTTTAGGATAACTCGTCTTTCGGATCTTCTCGTTCGGGAGTTGCGATTTGCATGACGCGCCGGAATTCGCCCGAGCGAAGGGTGGCTTGGGCGAATTCTTCCGGGGATTCGAAACCGACGGCGGTGATTTCCATGTTGTCCATGAGCCTTCGTGCCGCTTCTCTGGCCTTCAACAGAGAAATCGGGCGGTCGAAGTCCAGCACCAGCTCCATCCGCACCCGGAGCTGTGGAACGGCGATGAACTTCGACTTTTCCCGTTTCGTTGGCGGCTTAGCGGCCGGGCGCGGCTTGCGCGGAATTGCCATGCGCCTAAGTTTGCGTTACTGGTTGGTTCCCAAGAGCTGCCGTTTTTCGTCGGCCGAAACGCGATCCCAGGGGATGAAATCCGGATCTTGGCGGCCTGGATCGTAGTACGCGCCGATTTGGTAGTCCTCATTCGGCCCCATGTTCGCGTAGAGCGCCAGCGTGTGAGATTCGATGTATCGGAGCTGCATCGACTTTAGGGTGTCGGTGGAGCATTTTTGAACCCAGGTGGCAAACTTCGACGCGGGGAGATAGTCGTCGATCCAAAGTCCCTTGTCGGTTTTGGTGCGGAAGTAGTAGCCGGAGGCGGCCTCGACCTTCGAAGTTAGTTGGCCTTGATCCGGGAGGCCGTTCGGAAAGCGCAGGGTCGGCTGCTTTTCCATCGCGTAGGGTGTTTCCTCGTGGGCGATGGCGAACACTCGGAGGGCCGAGCGGGCAGCGTCAGGAAGGCTGGCGATGGGAAGCGAGCCTCCGTTCAGGAGGGTCTGTCGCTGGTCGTCGGTGAGGGTTCCGATCATGCGGGGAGCGGACCAACCTTCGTAGGCGCGGGGGGACGCGACGCGCACGTAGTCGGCGTACGTCTGCATGGTCCATCCGTCCGGAATCCAGTCCGTGGCGCCCGCGAGCTTGGCCCAGTTCATGAAGCTGCCGAAGGGGCTTTGGGCATCGGATCGGGCGAACTGGCCGAGGGCGGCGCGGTCGATCCGGTGCCGCCAGGGCGGGGTTGCGAGCGATGGCCGGGCGACGATCCAGCCGGCCTGGACCTCCGCGTTGTAGCCGCCGCAGTTCCGGAAGGCTTCGCGAAGGGTGGGGACGTGGGCAGTCCAATAGGGGAAGAGGTAGACGTCGTCGACGTTCGCGACGATGCTGCGGTTCTTCCACATTCCGACGGCGCGCCAGGCATCGGTGGCGATCGTACCAAGGGGTTCGTAGGTCTCCGGGTGGCGCATCCGCTCGCCGAGTTCAGGCATGGCTTGCATCTCCGAATAGCTCGGTGCGAAAACGTACTGTGGTTTCCGGTCGACGAAGAACATGGATGCGGGCGAGAGGGGCAGGGGTGCGTCCTCGGGGATCTCGTCGGCGAGCTCGTTCGCGTTCGTGGGGCGATGGCGGTCGTCCGGGCGGATTAGGGCACGAACGGACCCGATTCGAATGCCTTGGTCGTCGTAGGCCTCGAGCTTTACGTGGCCCTCGCCGAACTGGTAGTCGCAGGTGAGGAGGGCGTGCTCCGCCTTCTTCCCGTCCTTTACTCCAGCGTTGAAGGCTTTCAGAATCTCGTCCGCGCCCTTGGCGAAGCGGTACTGGGCGGGGTTGGCGTCGTCGGAGTACACGCACCAGCTCTCGGGTTTGGTGGCGATTAGGGTCTCGGGACGGACGCGCCCCAGGGCCTCGGCGAGGGCGAGGTCGGTGGAGGTGGCGCGGTCGGTTTCCCGCTTAGGTTCTTGGGGCCAGATCCAGGTGGGATCGGTTTCGGGGGCGAGGCCGCGCTTTAGGACTTTGTTTCGGAGGACTTCGATGGCGTTTGCCGCTTCCGCCCCTTGCCAGGCGATGTAGTGCTTCTCCGCGGCCCACTCGGCGTCGGGGTCGGCGACGAGGCGGTAGTTGCCGCGTGAGCCCTTCTCCCACCGCCCGTAGGTCGCCCACGCGATTTTTTGCATGGCTTGCGACACGGGGACGCCATTGAGCACGACGATGAGGATCTCCTTTGCTTTCTTTCCGCTGGCCGAGAGAGGGACGCCGGCGAGGGTGGAAATATCTTTGAGGAGCGCCTCCACGCTCTCGGTGCGTTTCAACGTCACCGAGGCGGACAAGTCGTTCGCTTGCGGCGTTAGCATCATCGGGGCCATGGCAAAAAACATCGTTGGCATCATAACCCGGATATCGCGAGTTTTCAAGCCGCACCTTTACGGGTGTAAGGCACTTTTTTCGTCCGCATCCTGGCTCGTGCTTTCACGTAGTTGAGGGCACACGTGACGTCGGGGTTATGCTGCTTAAAATGAGTCAAATACTTGCTTACGCGGTGGTTGCCGCCGCTTTGGCGGATGGTGTCAAGTCTCCGGCTTCTCATGCTTCGCCGGTCGAGCTTCGATTTCACATCGCGGCGCCTCTGACTCTCAAATACAAGGTGCATCGCGTTTGGAAGACGACGCCCACCGAATATGCCAGTGATCAGGTTCACGACATTTCCGTTGAAGTGACCGCGGAGCCTCCGGCAAACGCCACGGGAAGAACTCGGATCGATCTCAAGGTTTTGCACTTTACGGGCGTAGATCAGACGCACCAGGAAGGCGTCCATCTGAAGAAAATGGCCCCCGTAGTCGAAAAATTGAGGCTGCTTCGAAGCTTTTCGCCAAAGGGTGCGGTTACGTCTTGGGACTGGATGACGTCGAATGACTCCCTCTGGGTCGGCATGATGACCGCCAAGGCGCTCGGCATGTTCGAAATCGGCTTCTTAGACGCCGCTCTCCCAGATGGGCCAGTTCAAGTTGGCTCTCGCTGGACCAAGAAGATTCCGTTCGGCGATGAAGGTATCTATTCCGATAAGGGCTTTAGGGCGGAAATCCACGACGTTAAAGGGAACGAAGCGGACTGTACGTTCAAGGTTCAGGGTTTGGATCTAGTCCGGCGTACCGTTACACTGGGATTTTTCGGCAAGGCCGACAGCAGCTATGTTTACGACTCTTGGGATCACAAGAAGCTTCCTATGAAGACGAGCGAGACGCAATCCGGCAGTTGGGTTCTTAACCTCGATACCGGACTTCCGATTAAGTTTCATGCGGATCGCCGGGTCATCCGCCTGGAACCGTCGCCGAGGAGTACGGCTTCGTCGGTTACCGACATCGTGTTGGTGAAATAGCTTTCGTGGGGATCGCTTCGTAGTGCCGTTAGCAACCCACGAGGCGATCGCCGATTGGTATGACCAGAGCATTCGTCGGCGGACCTTGTTGCCGAGAGAACAACTTGTTGCAGCGGCGGGGCAGGTCGGGGCTTATCACCGGACGCTTGGTACTTCCCTGAGCGCGTTTTGGCAGGCGGGGCTGTTGTTGGAGTCGGCGGTCGAGCCCCAGTTGGAGGGGCGTGAGGAGCCGCCGGTTTTGGTGGTTCGTTGCCGGCGGGTTTGAGATTTGCTAATTAGGTCGCTCAAATTCCGATATTTGCATCGTAATTTCTGGCAATTATGGCTCTCATGACGTTAAATCGTCCAAAATCCGATAAGGATATCGTGATGAGCCGAACTTCAGAAATGCAGAGCGAACTTAGCCGGAAATTGAAACAGGCACGTGAGGAGGCGGAGCTTACTCAGGATCAATTGGCGGACCTTGCTTCGATTTCTAACCGGACGATCTATCTGTTTGAGAACGACAAGGGTTCCATTCGGTTGGACACCTACCTGAAGCTCTTGGATGCGCTTGGCATGGAGTTGCACGTTTCTCCCCGCAGGCCCCGGATGGAAGGGGAATGATCGACTACCGCTCCCTGGAACGGCTTGAGGTCTTTCGAGGGGATGCGCGGGTGGCAACTCTCAACCGGCTTCCAAGGGGTTGTGAGTTTCGATATGACGCGGACTTTCTCGCGAGTACGGAGCCGCGAATCGCCCTTCATCTTCCTAAGACACACGAGCCACTCGTTACCGAGGGGGTGCTTAATTTGCCGACATACTTCGCAGGTCTGGTCCCCGAGGGGGTGATGTTAACGGCGGCCCAAACCCTCATTGGGTCGGCAAGGGATGATCTGTTTGCCGTGCTCGCCGCGACGGGTCGCGATGCGATCGGGGATATCGACGTTCGGGCGCCCGGCGCTCCTTTGCAAGAACCGTCTTTGCTCAACCTGGAAAGCGCGAAGGAGGTGATCGAGTCGATTCTCGATCGAACGTTTGAGAAGGCGGAGGCGATCGCCGCGATTCCGGGGGTTCAGCCCAAGATGTCCATCGGGGGGATCGCTCGGGCGAATCGAAGGGCTCGGTATATCGCCAAGTTTCCCTCGGCCGGTTTTCCGGGGCTGGTGGAGAACGAGGCCGCGTGCATGACTCTGGCCAGAAAGTGCGGTTTATCGGCGCCCCGGGCTAGGGTCGAAAACGGCATCTATGTCGTTGATCGGTTCGACCGAGAGGGCGGGGGCAAGATTCACGTTGAGGACATGCTCCAGGCGCTAAATCTGTTTCCGCACAGCAAATACGCGCTCGATTTCGGCGAGCTTTGCCAAGGGATGGATAGCCTTGGGGTGTCTTCGGCAGGAATTCTTCAAACGATCCGGCTTTACGCGTTCAGCTACATGATCGGCAATGGCGACCTTCATGCGAAGAACGTCAGCTTGGAGTTTAGGGGGAACGGGCAGTGGGCGCCGTCGCCCGCTTATGATCTCGTCTCGACTTTGCCTTACAAGGGGCAACTCACCGGTGGCGACGCGATGGCGTTAGCTTTGGCGGATGAGACGGTTGGCCGGTTTGAGTTAAGGGATTTTGTCGAGTTTGGCAAGCGATTTCGAATTCCGGAAGCGGCAACACGTAAGGCTCTGGCTGCGTTGGGGCGAGCCGTTTTGCGATTTGGACCGACTATGTTGTCGGGGGTTTTGTCCTCCGAGGATTTGGACACGGTGATTTCGCGGGCGGCGAGTCTTTCGGGGTGAAAGGTGCGGTTTCGTGCGATGCTTTGGCGGTATGCGCGGCACCATCGCGTTGACGCTCCGGTCCCGGCTACGTGGCGTAGGGTAGGCATTTTTGACAGGGCCCTATCTCCAAGACGCCCTCCCACGGTATCTCCCGTTCGGTCGAGGCGTGGGCTACACCCGCCGGGAGCCGGAACGTCATTGGGGGCTATTCCTTCGAGATGAAGGCGACTCGGGATTGGGCGTAGTCGAAGACTACTGTGAAGGGGGTTAGGAGGGCTTGGCCGATGTTGCCGGCGATGTAGCGGTCGGCGAAGCCGCCTTCTTTGCCGAGGGCGTAGGCGGCGGGGACGTCTTCGAAGCGGTGGCCGCCTAGTTCGAACCACTTGGCTTTGCCGGACTTCATGGGGATGAGGCCGCCGACGCCGCCGAGTTGGCCGTCGGTCGTCTCGCGACCGTCTAAGAGCTTCTCTCGCTCCACGTAGGGGCCGTAGTAGGTGATGGTGCCGCTGTCGCCGGTGTCGATTCGGTACCAGCCTCGGCGGTCGCCCTCCGTCGAAGCCTCAACCAGGGGGTTGCCGCTTTCGAATTGCATCTTCGCCCACTTGCCGGTGGAGAGCTTGTAGGTCGCAGGGTCGAAAACCGAGACGGAGGGGAGTTTTGTGTCGACCGACACGATGGCGTGGTCGAAGAACTCGTTGCCTACGATGCCCGCGATCGGAATCTTAAGGAACGCGCTGATCTCTTGAAGGTCGAGTTCGACGAAGAGGGCGTTCTTGAGGGTGACGGGGCCGAGCGAGAATTCCTTTACTGGTCGGTAGTGGCCTTGGACGGTGCCGCCGATTCCGGTCATCGGCAAGACGCCCAGTGCGCCGAGTTTGTTGTCGTTCGCGATCTTGGTGTCGACGCACATCGTCTCCGCGCCGCTGTCGAGAATGAACCAGCCGATGTCCTTGCCGTTTACCATCGGGTGGACCAAGAGGTGGCCGGTCTCGGCGTGCTTCACCGTGATCGTCGAAGCTTTTGAAGCGTCGAATGTGGCCATTCCGGTGGTTTGGGCGGGAGCCTTATACGACGCGGGGTCGGAATCGGTGGCTTGGGTTACCTTGTCGATCGTGTAGCTATCGACGTTGCCGGACTTGGCGATGATCTCGACGTGGAAGGGGAGCAGACGGCTGCCGGCGGCGCGCCAATCCGAGAGGGTGACCTTGACGGGTCCAGCGCTCAGCGGGAAGGTCGCCGACTTTGGCAGATAGGTTACGGGGTCGATCTCGATGTCTTCCTTGAAGCCGGAACGGTTCGAAATGTGGATCGTATTGCCCGCGGCGACGAGGCTGACCCCGGCGCCGGGCTCCAGCCACCGGTTGGTTTGCAGGAGCTCCGAGCCCATCAATTCGTCGACGTCCTCGAAGGCGAGGGTGCGCGAGGTGCCGCTGTGATTCTGCTGCCAGTAGTCGCTGCCGTCGAACCCTTCGAGCTCGTTGAGGCCGCCTTCGAGGGTGGAGACGAACATTCCGTCGGGCCGAAACCGGAGGGTGTACCGATCGTCCACCCCGTTGTAGCGCCCTTTGCCAGACAAGACGGTTTCCTTCCAGGGGCGTCCGGGGGCGTCGAGGAACAGTTTATTTTTAACGTTCTGTATCAAATCCGCCGGCGCAGAGGGGGCGTGAGTGACCAAAAGTAGAGCCGAGCAGAGCACAAACATAGAACGCTTCCTTTGTTACGAGCCACCGTTGAGCTCGGTTCCCTCCTTAAGACGGGCAAGCCTTTTCCGTGTCACGCTAAACCGTGAAACCATTGAGGGGGGCTAGAGTGCGACAATGGGAGGCCGATGATATTGCTTGGCTTGCCCAAGATATTAGCCAGCAGATTAGAATGGGTTCGCGAAACGCGGTTGGATTCGGGGAACGGACGGGAAATTAGGCAGTAAGAAATGGTCTTCAGCTCACAGATCTTTCTGTTCTACTTCCTGCCCTTTGCCCTTATCGTTTACTACGGCCTGGCGAAAGGGCCCCAGCGTTGGCGCAATTTATGCCTGGCGCTCCTGGGCTACATCTTTTACGGTTGGGCAAATCCTAAATTCATTTTCTTGATGTTCGGGACGACGTTCCTGGACTGGACGCTCAGCATCGTCATCGCCTATTCCTCATGGAAGTTCTGGCGCGACTGGAAAGCCCCGATAAAGGAAGCGCTTCCGCAGGGGGAAAGAACCAAGACGCAGCGCTCGGCGCTGGTGATCAGCATCGTCAGCAACCTGGTCGTCCTTGGGTTCTTCAAGTACTTCAACTTCTTCCTGGACAGCTATAACAGCGCCGTCGTGGTGGCGGGCGTGCCCCACATGCAGTGGGACACATTCTTCCGCGTGATCCTGCCGCTGGGAATCAGCTTCTACACGTTCCAATCGCTCAGCTACATCATCGACGTCTATCGCGGCGATGCGAAAGCGATGCGGAACTTCATCGACTTCTCCTGCTTCGTGTCGATGTTCCCGCACTTGGTCGCGGGTCCGATTCTTAAGTTCTCCTTCCTCGCCGACCAGCTCGAGCAGCGGTCGCTGACGATGGAGAAGTTTGCGCGGGGGGCGGCGTTCTTCATGCTCGGCATGGGCAAGAAGATCCTGATCGCGAACCCTTGCGGAAAGGTCGCGGATCTGGCGTTCGACGCTCATTCGCTAAAGATGCTGGATGCTTGGTATGGGGCGGTGAACTACGCCTTCCAGATCTTCCTCGACTTCAGTGCGTACTCGGACATGGCGATCGGCTTGGGGCTCATGTTCGGGTTTGTGTTCGCGCGGAACTTCGATGCGCCGTACCGCTCGGCCTCGATCACCGAGTTTTGGCGGCGGTGGCACATTTCGCTTTCGACGTGGCTGCGCGAGTACCTCTATATTCCGCTCGGCGGCAATCGGAAGGGGAACGTGCGAACCTACGTGAACTTGATGGCGACGATGCTGCTTGGTGGCCTTTGGCACGGCGCGTCTTGGAATTTCGTCATCTGGGGCGGCATTCACGGCAGCGCCTTGGCGGCCGAGCGAGGCGTACCGAAAGAGAGCGCTTATTGGAAGCTGTCGAAGTACATTCGCGGGTTCATCACGTTCCTGATCGTGCTCTTCGGCTGGGTCTTCTTCCGGTCGAACGACCTCGGTAAGGCGACGAAGTACCTCGCCACGATGTTCGGCATGGGCGGCTCGTCGGCGAGCGCGACGATTACCCCGGGACTTATCTACAAGCCTTACTACCTCGTTGCCTTCGCCCTCGCCGCGATCCTCGTTTGGCTGCTTCCCGATACTTGGGAGTGGACGCAAGTTTTGACGAAGCGCAAGGCGCTGGCCTGCGCGGGCATCTTCGCTTTAGCGGTCGTAGTCCTCGTGACGCAGGAATACAACCCGTTCATCTACTTCATCTTCTAAGACCACCCGTACCGAACTTATGAGCGACGACGCAAACCAGACAAAGCGGCACCATGTGACGCGGGAAGAGGAGGCAGATCGGTCGTTAAACCACACGACCTACTCGTCCGGCTCTGCCTTGATGGTCGCGTTGATTTTTCTGCTTGTCGTCTTCGGTGTGCCGATCGCCCAGCATGTCGTCGAGATTAAGCAGAACATGGCGAAGCGGGCGGCGTGGGACCCGAAGAGTGGGGAGCCGGAGCCCTCACTTGCCCCCCGGATTTACCAAGTCGTCGACCTTTTGCCGAGCTCGAAGCAGATCGGAGAGGCGAAGGGATTTTGGGGTTATTGGGGACTGATTCCGTCGGCGGAGAGCATTGGGGAATTCGAGACGAGCCTTAAGGAGCAGTCGATTCTCACTGTGGCGCTACTCTCGCCCGCGCAGTCGGTACTTACGGGGACGTTCGATGTCGGGAACGAGAAGGCTTACTGCGGGCAGCCGGGTTGGCTGTTTTACCGGTCGGACGTCGATTATTTGACTTCGGATGGCTTCCTTACTCCGCAGCGGTTGCGGCAACGAGCTCATGCGGCGGAGGTCCAGCCAGATCCGGAGAAGGCGATTCTGGACTTCAAGCGTCAGTTAGATGCGCGCGGAATCAAGCTGGTCGTCGTGCCGATGCCGACGAAGCCGATGATAGAGCCGGAGATGCTCGTCGGGCCGAGTGCGGCGGGGGCTTCCTTGCAAAATCCCTCGTACGGGAAGTTTGTTTCGGATATGACAGCTCAGGGGGTCACGATTTACGACCCGACCAAGCTTTTGCTAGACCGCAAGGCGGCCAGAGGCAAGCATCAGTATTTGGAGACCGACACGCACTGGACTCCGGAGGCCATGGAAGCGGTCGCGTCGGACCTCGCGCGCTCCTTGCCGCTGCGTTCGCCTCTGGCGCCCGCCTACAAGGGGACGACCGTACAGATCAACGGCATGGGCGATATCGCCGAAATGCTGAAGCTGCCCGAGAATCAGAAGATTTACGGGACGCAATCGGTCGAAACGCACCGCGTTCTGACGATGGACGCGAACCTCTGGACCAGCCGGCGCGATGCCGACGTTGCGTTGCTCGGCGACAGTTTCTCCAACATTTTCTCCCTCAAGGGCATGGGCTGGGGGGAGGCGAGTGGGTTCGCGGAGCAGCTAAGTGCCGCGCTCAACCGACCCGTCATGAAGATCGCGATCAACGCGGGTGGCTCGTTTGCCTCGCGCAAGGAACTGGCGCGCCAGATGCGCTCGACGGACGTGCTGGCGGGCAAGAAGGTCGTGATTTACGAGTTTTCGATGCGCGACCTGGCGCAGGGGGATTGGAAGATGATCACGCTTCCGACGCCGCCGAAGGTCGTAACACCGCCGGTCATTACGCCGTCTGCGCCGGTAAAAACTCCCCCGACCTCGGTCGCCGTTACGCCGCTCAAGGTCACCGGACCGACGCCCGCTACGATTGACCCGACGAAGAACGAGTCAGCGAAGATCGAGGTTCAGGCTCCGGCGGGTCAGTGGAAGGCTACGGTGACCGACGAGAAGGGCGCGACCGTAGCCGAACTCGGGCAGCACGGTGAGAGTATCGATGCGACGAAGCCGACCGAACTCACTTGGGACGGCAAGGATGCGACGGGCAAGCCGGCAGCGGCGGGCAAGTACAAGATCTCCGTTGAAGGCTCCCGCATCGGCGGCAATCCGATCCAGCCCGTGAAGGTGAACGTCCTTGTGACGGGCGCGCCGACGGGGGACATCCAGGCGGTAGGGGCGAACCCGGAGAAGATCGACTCGGTTGCGAAGGAGAAGACGAGCATCGAATACCTCGTGCCGGCGGATGGCAGTTACTCGGCGGACGTGCTCGATGCGAAGGGCAGGGTTGTTCGTAAGCTGGGCAAGAAGAAGGTCAAGGCGGGCAGCTATAAGGTCGACTGGGACGGCGCGGACACGGCGGGCAAGCCGGCTGCCGACGGCAAATACGCGGTTCGGCTGAGTTCGAGCGATAAGAAGTCGACGATCAAACCCGTGCCGACGCCGGTTTCGGTGGCGAGTAAGGCAAAGCCCGTCACGCCCGTGATCCCGCCCAAGAAGGGTGGGGATCAGAACACCGGACCCAAGCCGCCCGATGCGACGTCTAAGTCGGACGAGCTAGTTATCACCGGCCGTATCGTCGACCGCGCCAAGGACCCCGTTCCGGGCTCCGTTCCTTACAAAGACTGTCTCGTTGCCATTCAACTCACCGATGTCCATGTCGTCAGCGGCAAGCTGGGAAGTGGCGATATTGGAGTGTTTATTTGGGGCATGCGCGATAACAAGATCGTTGACGGCGCTTATACGAAGGGCGCCACCGTGACATTCAAGCTCCTGCCGTTCGCGGGTAGCAAATACGAAGGCTATAACCGGCAAGAAATGGACTCCGACGCGAGTCAGGCCCTAACCTATTACTGGGGAGAAAGAAAATAATGAAAGGACTAAGAACGGGAATCTCGCTTGCGATCGCCATGGCGGTGGTCGGCTCACAGGCCTCCGCGCCCACTCATCAGGGTATGAGCCCGGACGCCATTCGCAAGGCGCTTGGCGCGAAGGCCAACGGCGCTCCTGCCTCCGGAGTCGTTACCGGCTCCGACGGCTGGCTCTTCTTCACCGGCGAGTTGCGGTACCTCGCGGCGGGTCCATTCTGGGGGGACAATGCCGCAACCGCGACTCACTTTGCCGGTACCGCCGGAAAAGACCCGCTCGCCGCGATCCTTGACTTCAAGGCACAACTCGACAAGGCGGGTATCGACCTTCTTATCGTCCCGGTTCCTGGAAAGGCCGCGATCTACCCAGAGAAGCTCGTGGATGGCGCGACGGTGGACGCGAGTAGCCGGATCGATGCCGCTCAAGGCGATTTCCTAAAGGCCTTGAGCGATAAGGGAATCAAGACCATCGATCTCACGCCGATCTTCCTCCAGGCCAAGAAGGACCACCCCGATACGATTCTCTTTACGAAGCAGGACACGCACTGGTCCGGCGCGGGAATCAACCTCGCCGCCGATGCGATCGCCGAAGCGGTTAAGGCGGAGCCTTGGTATGGTGCGGTCAATAAGAGTCAATTCACTTCCGAGGCCACAAAAATTACGGTGAACGGGGACCTGGCTACGATGCTCGGCGCCTCAAAACCGGCTGCGGAGGCGATGGATATCACCTCCGTGAAACAAGGTGGCGCGGCGCCGGCGGCGACGGATCGCAAGAGCCCGTTGGTCCTTCTTGGCGACAGCCACAACCTTATCTATTCGATCGGCGGCGACGACATGCTGGCCACCGGAGCCGGCTTGCCTGAGAACCTCAGCGCCAGGATCGGCTTCATTCCCGATGTCGTCGCGGTACGAGGATCGGGCGCGACTCCTGCCCGAAAGAACCTTGCAATGCGCCAAGACAATCTCGCGGGTAAGAAGATGGTCGTTTGGGTCTTCACCTCCCGTGAGTTCACGGAAGGGAGCGGCTGGAGAAACGTTCCGGTCATCAAATACTAAGCAGCGCCTCCATGAAACTTGTCTCTCTCAAATTCAACGCCGGCGCCGTGGTCGCCCCGCTTTTTCTCGCGGGACTCGTCGCGGCACCGGGCGTCGCCAAGGCACAGGTGCCGGTGGGCAGCCAAAGCTTGGATTCCAAGTCGACCATCCCGCCAATCAAGCCGATGCACGTTTCCGCGCAGACGCCGCTGGGCAAGATCGGGATCTTCGATCTTCCGGCGATCCGTAGTGTGCCGCTCGACCCGGAGGTCATCAGTCACACGGAGAACGCCGGGATCGTCACCGAGACGGTGCGGTTCACCTCCGTCCCCGGCGTGCGGGTGTTGACCATCCTCACCTATCCGGCCAAGGCAAAGGGATTGCCGGGCGTTATCTTTGCCCGGCGATTTGGCGCGGAGCCTCGGTTGGCGGATGCGAAGGCGGGTTTCGTGGGGGTTTCGGTCGCGCCGCCGGTGGGCAACGACGATCCGAAGCGGATGGACTCGGTCGGGGGACCGACGTATAACATTCAGGCAAGTTTCCGCCAGCTCTTTAGCAGCGACCCGAATCAGAGCTACTTGTACCACCACATCGTCGCCCTACTACGCGCGATCGACTACCTGGAGACGCGTCCTGAGATCAACCTCGCCAAGACCTCGGCGATGGGCCAGGATTGGACGGGGATGGTCGTCTCCGTCCTCCACGCGCTAGATAACCGCGTCGGCGCTTACTTCGTCTGGCAGGGTGCAGGCTTCTACGCGGATACCGAAGGGAACTCCGGGGATCTCCCGGCGCGCATCAGCCGGAAGGCGTATGAGATGTATTCGCCGGCCGCGTATGCGCAGTTCGGCAGCCGGCCGATCTATCTCGCAAGCCCGCTCAACAGCGACCTCGCGCGGCTCGATGCGGTGATCGAATTTGCCAAGCGGCTCCGCTCGCCGAAGGTTTTGACCTACGCTCCGAACCGAGAAGAGGTCGAGAGCGATGCGAAGGAGTTCGACGGCGCGGGGGCGTGGCAGACGTACCTGCTTTCGAAGTTCGGTCAAGCGCCAGGGATCTCGAACGGTTACGTAACCGTCGTGAACGGCAAGCTCAAGTACGCCTGCACGGCCACCGGCCAGACCGGCGCGGACCTTCTGATCAGCTACGGCAAGCCGGGCGACTGGACGGGGCGAACATGGCACCGGATTCCGATGAAAGGTTTCCACGGCACGCTTTCCGCCGTGCTTCCGGTCTATGACCCGAAGGTGCCGATGTATGTGCTGGCGCAGATTCGCTCGAAGCAGTTCGGCAGCCGGGGCAACGTGCCCCAGTTCATCGAGCCGCTGAAGCTGGGCATTACGACGGCGAACGCGGTCTATCCGCACCAGATCTTCACCGGCGCGCCGCAGGATGCCCTCTATGTGGCCACTTCAGGCGTTGCCACGTACGGCTTGCCGGGACCTACGCGGCCATCCGCGACCGGAATTCCGACGGTGCTACCCGCCGCAAAGATTCCCGTGTACTGGGACGGCATGATTCGCTTCCTGGGGATCGAACCGGCGTTCTGGAAGGGTGGCAAGGAACTCCATTTTTGGCTGAAAGGCGATGGGAAGGCGTCGATTGAGCCGCTCAATCTGTACCTTGCCTACAACTCGCGTAACTCCCTCGACCGCGACCAGGAGAACTACACCACCGTGCCGCTCGTCAAGGCAGGGGAAGTTTTTCCGGCGGCCTGGCGTGAGTTTACGGTGCCGCTGAACAAAGTCGGTAACGTCGCTCAACTCGATAGTCTTTTCTTTCAGACGGGCCTCAAGCCCCTCCAAATTGCTGGCATTAGCTGGCGCTAGCCCCTTATGAATTTCAAACGAACCCGAACCCTCGCCGGCATCGTGGCCGCATCGTGCGTCGCTTTTGCGGCCGCTCAGACGCCTGGCATTAAGAACGACAAGATCGGCATCTACGACCTCGCGGCTCTGCATGCCACGCCGCTGAACCCGAAGGTTATTTCGTCGACGACGCAGGGCGATATCGTTTTTGAGAAAGTCCGCTTCACTTCGGTGGCCGGCGTCCAGGTCTTTGCGATCTTGAGCTACAAGAAGGGTGCGACGAAGCTGCCGGGCATCATCGTGGTCGACCGCTTCCGCGCCGTCCCCAAGCCGGTCGAAGCCGGGAATGGCTATTTCGCGGTCTCGATCGCGCCGCCGGACGGCAATACCGACCCTAACAAGGATGCCTCCTTGGGCGGTCCGCGTTACGAGCAGCCATTTACCATCGAGGACCAGTTTCGGGACAATCCGAGCCAGAGTTACATCTATCAGCACACGGTAGCCCTGTTGCGAGCCCTCGACTATCTGGATACGCGGCCCGAGATCGACCTTTCGAAGACCGTCGTGACCGGCTACTCTTGGCCCGGACTGATGGTCGCGACCCTCCACGCCCTCGACGACCGGCCCTCGGCTTACATCCTTTGGCATGGCCTCGGCTACTACGCCGACCCGCAGGGTTTATCGGGGGGTAAAGAGGCGCTGTTCACCCGCAAGAACTACGAAATGTACGGTGCGGGGGCTTACGCCCCTTACGGCACGAAGCCTCTGTACGTGGGTGTCGCGCTCGACGATTACTTTACGAAACTCGACTCGGTGATGGAGGTTTACGACCACCTCAAGTCGCCTAAAGCGTTCGCGTATGCGCCGAATCGGCACCACAACTGGACCTCGCGCAAGGAGTTCAGCTCGGACATTCCGACGTGGCAATACTACTGGCAAATGGGCGGCGAGAAGCCGCCGACGGTCGGCGAAGGCACGGTCAAGAACGTCGATGGCAAGTTGATTTACACCTGCACCGTCGATAGCACCCACCCTATCGCTTGGAGCGAAGTCCTCGTCTCGTACGGCCAACCAGGCATGTGGATGTCACGCACTTGGCATTCGATTCCGCTCGTAAAGCAGGGTGACAGCTACCAAGCGGAGATTCCGGTTTACGACCCCGCGGTGCCGATGTATGTGATCGGCCAAGTCGATACGGTTAAGGACGCGGCGACGGGTAATGGGCCGCAGTTTATCGATCCCGCGAAGCTGGGTGTTTCGGCCCCGACGGCGCCTTACCCGCATGTGGTGTTCGACCCGTCGTTGAAGAGCGACCTGTATATTCGCACCGGCGAGCCGACCTGGTCGGACGATTCGAGCGATGGAAAGGGCTCGGTTATCATCAAACCCACGGAAGCCAGCACGGTGCTTTTCCAGAATATCGAGCCGAATTTGTGGAAGGGCGGCAGCGAGTTGCACATCTGGTTGAAGGGCGACGGTAAGGCGGGCCCCCTAACGGGGTACTTGATGTATGACGCGAATTACTTCTTAGATAAGGACGTAAAGAACTACACTGCGTTTAAGCTTGTGCCGGACGGAGCGACGATGGCCGCAGGTTGGAAGGAGTACACGATTCCTCTCAGTCAGGCCGCGAACCTTAACCGGGTCGGGTCGCTTTTCCTAGAGCCTGGAAACCATAGTTTGCAGGTAGGCACGATTTCCTGGAAGTAAAGAAGATATGATCCCTTGCCTCCTCGCCACGTCGATACTCTTCGGTCAGGCCCCGGTCGTTTGGCCGACGGTTTCCGGAGCGACCGTGTGGATTTCGCGCGGCCACGCGACGAACGCTCCCCGTACGGGGGCCGCGCCGACTGTTCAAGGCGACGTGACCTCGGTCAACCTGAAGAAGCCGGACACGAACGCACGGGTGGCGATCGAGTTTCTTGCGGTGGTCCGGGAGGATGGTGCAGTGTTCAGTTACGGCGGGCAGAAGATCTCCTTCACCGCCGGGAAGCTGGAACTAGCGGACGGTCCCTTTGTGCCGATGCCGGGGGCCAAGCTTGGCGTACCGCTCGACGTTGTGTTTGTGACGCGCTTCAACGACGTCGCGATCTATGCGAATGGTGAGTTTTACACTTCCTTCGCGCCGACGACGGCCACCAAGATCTCTTTCGTGGCGAAGACGCCGTTGCAAGGTTTGGTTACATTCGACCATGCCCTTTCGCCGATGCAGGTCAAGCGGGATGCGGTGGCGGGTCACGACTTCGTGCAGGGATTCCATACGGAGACCGCGCCCGCCGAAGGGGCGCCGACCGATGGCAAGCACACGGTGCTGGAGCTTCAGTTGAAGGCGTTCACGCCGGTGCCCGACCCCAGCCGGATCAAGCCTTACCGTAACGCGCTGCTTGCCCAAGAGTATCAGGTGATCTCGGTGGTACAGCCGGGGCCCACGTCTTTGAAGGCGGGCGACCTGGTGCGTGTTTTTCGCTATGGCGTCTGGGACGGCAAGCAAACCAAGATTAAGGATCAGAAGTCGGGCGACCGCGTCCGCCTGAAGATCGAGCCCCTTTCCGCGGATCCAGTTTTGGAGCGCGAGTATCAATTGGATACGTTGGACACCAGTTACGGCCCCTATTACGTCGAGGCTCCCGCGGACGCAACGTCCGCCGAGCGTTCTTAAAGCTATTCTTATGCGTTTTCTACCCTTGCTTGGCCTCACTCTCGCCGCCCTCTTGGCGCCGGTAGCCGCATTCGGCGCTCATCCCGTAACTGCTGCGTCGCCATCGGCTCCAAAGGCCGTTCCTGGGGTGGTTCAGGGCGAAAAGATCGGCATCTTCGATTTGGCCGTGATGCGGGCGACGCCACTGGATCCGGAGATTCTTTCCAGCACGGAAGCGAACGGGATCGTGACGGAGAAGATTCGGTACTCGGCGCTTCCCGGCATCCGGGTATTCGCCTACATGAGCTATCCGAGAGGTGGGCACGGTCTTCCGACCGACGTTACCATTCGAAACTTCGGCGCGGAGTCGCGAGTTCAGGATGCGCAGGTTGGCTTCGTCGGATTTTCCGCTTGTGCGCCGCAAGCGAATGCGGATACGAGCAAGCCGCTTACCGTCGGCGGCGCGGCTTCGACCGAAACCTTTCCCGACGACTACACGAAGAGCTGGGTTTACCAGCATGTCGCGATTCAGCTAAGGGGTATCGACTATCTCGCCACTCGGCCGGAAGTTGACATGAAGCGACTCCAGGTCAATGGTTTCTCTTGGTCCGGCTTCACGGCGGCACTTTTGCACGCGATCGACAACCGGCCGGCGGTTTACATCACTTGGAATAGCACGGGCTACTTCGCAGATCTTCAGGGCAAGTCTGGCGATAAGCCGTCGCGCGTAACGCGGAAGCAGTATGAGATGTACTGCCCCTCGAATTATGCGCAATATGGGACGCAGCCGATCTTCGTGGGTAACGCGATTACCGACTACTTTGCGACTCTCGATGGCGCGATCGATATGTATCACAAGCTGCAGTGTCCGAAGCAGTTTGTGTGGGCGCCGAACCGGTACCACGCGGATACGGCCCGGCACGAATACGCCTCGGGCGGCGCTTACACGACGATGTACCAGCTTGGCGGGTCGAAGGTGGCTAGCGTCAACGATGGGGCCTTCGAAGTTAAGAACGGTAAGCTACTTTACAAGTATTACGTAAACAGCAATGTCACACTGACTCGCTCTGAGGTGATGTATAGCTACGGATCGCCCGGCCATTGGATCGGCCGTACTTGGCACCGTATTCCCGCCGTGCTAACGGGAACCGAGGGTTATGTGGCGGAGATCCCGGTTTACGACCCGGAAGTGCCGGTCTACGTGGTTGGCCAGGTCGAGACGAAGGAGTTTATGGCCGCCGGCAATTGTCCGCAGGTATTTATTCCGAAGGGGGGTGGGCTCTTGCAAGCGAACGCCACGTACCCCCACATGTTGATGGACTTCGAGGATCAGAGCGATCTCTACTTCGGTAGTGGCGAACCAACGTTTGTCTCGCCCGGCTTCGAGGGTCAGTACGCGGCATCGGTCGAGCCATTCGCGGACGGTACCGTCCACCTTTTGAATATCGAGCCGTTCCTCTGGGGTGGCGCGACGGAGCTTCACTTCTTCCTTAAAGGCGACGGCCGAACCGGGCCAGTAAATCTTTACCTGGTCAGGGATTCGGACTACTACCTGGATAAGGATCGCGTGAAGGATAATTCCTTCATCAACATCGTCGGCAAGGACGAGGTCTTTACCGAGGGTTGGCACGAGTATTCGATTCCGCTGAACAAGATTCGCGATTTGAAACGAGTAGATAGCCTGTGGTTCGAGGTTTCGGGCCGCAAGCTCGTGATCGATGGGATACAAATAAAATGATGCACTTGATGCTTCTGTTACCCGCGGTGGTCGCCGCGGGACCCCTGAAGATTGACGGCGCGAACGTGCCCGGATCCGACCTCGTCAAGGTGGGTTCGGTGGAGTTGCGCGAGGCCTCCGTGATCGTAAACGGGGGGCGTGTCGAGTTCAATGCCGCGCGGCAGAAGGCGCTCTCGGCTCAACTCGCGCGGTCCGGCACCGTGATCATTTCACTGATCGACCAGTCGAGCGACGACACGACGGCGCTCACCCTAGGAGCCATGAGTCTTGTCCGCACGTTGGACATTTGGTACCTCGTGAACCCTACGGGCGGGGTTTGGCGTCAGATCAGCCTTGCGCCGACGAAGCCGGGGGCCGCTTTGAAGTTGGCTTTGATCGAGGACGGCAAGCAGGTGCATGTCATCGCGAATGGTAAGGATTGTGGGCTGACGCCGTACGACGCGAAAGCTCCTCAGAACTTCGCCTTCGGCAGCGCCGGTAACGTGAAAATCCCTTGGAAGGGCGAGTTGCGCGACTTCGACGTGACGTCGCAAACCCTCACCACGGATGATCTCACGCGGCGGTTCGGGTCTGACACGGCGGTGGTGACGCCTCCGGGTAACACGCCTCCGGTCTCTACTCCTCCGATTTCTACACCGCCGGTTACTACTCCGACCACGCCCCCGGTGACGACTCCGACCCCTGGCTCACAACCCGTGAGCAACGAGGCGATCACCAAGAGCACGGTGGTTGTCGTGGACCTGACGGACTTCACCCAGGACCCCGAACCGAACGAGATCCTTCCGTATCACGACGCCATCGTCACCCACGAGTACAAGGTCGTGGAAGTGAAGAGCGGCCACCTAGACAAGGTCGCTGTCGGCACCATTATCCGCGTTGCCCGGTGGGGGGTTCTTGGGGGCAAGAAGACAGACGTGGCGAAACTGAACAAGGGCGACCGCGTTCAGTTGACGCTTGAGAAGTACTCCGATCACCCGGATCTCGAGCACCAGTTCACCCGGGATACGTTGCCGGACAATTTCGCGGCCCCGTATTTGTTGGACATGACCGGCCGCAGCAGCGGCTAGTCCAGAACCTCACCCTTTGGTCGAAACCCGAATTTACCGCCCCAGCGGTGTAGCCCGGGTCTCGGCCCCGAGGCCGATGGCGCGGCGGTGGCTTCGAACGTTTTGGGTGCGCGGACTGTTTTGAGCCTATCGAGCCCTCGCGCTTCACGCAACCCCCGCGTCGAAGCGAGGACTTGCGCACGGAGCGCTGGGAGGGTGTCTCGGCTGTTGGCCTGGGTTTGGCGGTGCGCGCCACCCCGCCGGCCCGGAGGCCGAGGGCTGGGCTACACCTTGCCGGTGGCCGGACGCCCATATTCTAAAATTGGGCGATGGATGAATCCGCGATTGCCCAATACATCCTTGAAAGCCTGCCGAACGTGCAGACGTCCGAGAACTTCGGCTATCAGTTCTTTTTCTTTGGGGACGACCACCGCCTGCCTTTCGCCACTATCGCGTCCTCGGATAACGACTACGATCGTGTCTCCAACCTCGACCGGCCAGGAGTGTTCCGCCTCAACATCGGCATCAGCAAACAGTCCTTTCAGGCCCTTTTTGACCCCTCGACGGAGTACGACTACACCGAGTTGGACCGGTTTATGCCCCATCCAGACTATGCCCGGCAATTTTTCGTCTGCATCTTGAGTCCAGGCGAAGAGAATCTCGCTACCGTCCGCGAAATGCTCGCGGAGGCGCATGGGATCGCGGAACGACGATATAAGTTGCGTTCCCAGGGCTAGCGTCGGGAAGGTTATTCGGTTTTTGGCGGGGGTTTGGCGGCGTGCGGCGACACCATCGCAGATTCGCTCCGGTCTCGGCTACACGGCCTGCTGGCCGTCCTTCTCCGATAGGTTGTCGCGACACCGCCGGCACCCCGGGACTAGTGTCCGGGGACGATTTCCAAACCTCCGGACACCGCTGGGGATGAGAGGATGCCGCCGAAGCGGACGGTTACGTTGCCTTTGCCGGTGAACGTGTTCGTCGTCACGGATCCGGAGGCCGAGAGTTGGCCGGCGGGGATGAGGACGGAGACGTTGGGGGCGTAGGCGAGGTTGCTGCTGGTGAGGTTGAACGTAAGGTCGGTCGGATAGGGGGCCTTGAGGTTGACGGTTACGTTCGCGGGCTGGCCTGCGTTTACGGTGCCCGGGTTGCAAACGACCGAAGCGACGTCGGGACCGAGGAGGATGAAGGAGGTGGCCGCCGAGCTTCCGCCGACGTGTGAGGCGGTCACCGAGACCGGCGTATCGGTGGCGACCACGGAGGTCTGCACGCTCGCGATCGTTGGGCCGGAGACGCTCGCGCCGCTGGCGATGCCCTTGATCGTAACGCTCGTCGGGGAGACGACGCCCGAGCTTGGGCTAGCCGCGATTTGCACGACCTGGTCGGTCTGCGGAACCTCGTAGGGATAGACGTACAACGTCGTCGCGTCACCGCCCGTGACTTGAAGAGACCGGACGGCGACGTGTTTGAGGAAGGGCTTGATCGTCAGCGGAACGGTGAGCGATTGGCCGCCCAACGACATGGTCAGGTGAATCAACGTATCCGATGCGACGTCGTTTACGGTGACTTTGTAGACGAGGACGTGTGAGGCGTCTGTGACCGTCGCGGTGTAGAAGTCGTCTTGGCCGTTGATGTGGACGACGCCCGATACGTCCGGAAGCATCGTAACCTGGGTGCCGGGCGGCTCGATCAAGTTGAGCGTCACGGTGAGAGCCTTGCCGGAACCGCCGGCGAGGGCGGGAGCGGTCCCCCGGTCGGTGTGGACGGAGACGAGGCCGACGTCGGTGATCTTCGGGTCGAGGAGGGTGAGGAAGCCACTCTCGGTCCCTCCTGGATACGTGGTCTGAAACGCTCCGGCGGTCGTAGGGAAGGTCGCACTCTGCGTAAAGCCGCACAGGTAGATGCGGCCACTAGAATCGACTCCGCCAGGAAGAGTCGTTGTCTGATTGTCGGCAAAATAGGTTCCGTACGTTACGGTGCTCAGGTCGGAGGACAGCTTAGCGACAAAGCTTGGTGATGCGCGGCCTGAGTAGTAATCGTAGGTAAGCGGAATCCCTCCTTCCTGTTCGCCGGTCACGATGGGTGAGTCCGAAGAATCGAGCACGAGGCTCCACATCACGACGCCGGTACCACCCTGGAAGAGGGTGGTTGCTAGATTCTGGGTGAGATCGTTCGATAGTTTCGCCACGAATCCCTGGACGTTCGAGCCATGAATCGGGCCCGAATCGAACGCCCCGGCCGTCGTGGGAAACGTGTTGGCTACGGGGACGCCTCCGAGCGATTGCGGGGAGGCGCCGATATAACCCGCTATGATTGGGTTGCCGTGCGAATCTATTCGCACGCCCAGCGGGATGCATTGGCCGATCCCGCCGAGCAGCGTTTCCTGGTCGGGGACGCTGTTGCCGGGAGTGGTCTTCGAAATGAAGGAGATCGTGTACAGGGTGTCGTAGCCGTTGTTTGGGTTGGTGGAAATGTAACCGGTTGTGTATCCGGGAAGGCTCGCAACCTTGACCCGGCCCGAGACGAAGATCGCGCCGGTGCTGTCGGTCCCGACGCCGGCTAGACTCTGAGGGTCACGCGTCGAGAAGACGCCGCTTACGCCGAGTGAGTTGCCGGATGCACCGTACTGGATGGCGAACACGGAGTTGCTATCGATCGCCGCGACCGTGGCGACTCCGGCCGGAGTCACGGAGAGGACGGGCTGACCCGCGGGCGTAACTCCATCCTGGCTAACGATGTACAGGTAGCCGATCGAAGCATCGGGATTGATTTTGCCGACAAAACCGGAATTCGCACCACCGAGTGAGGCCGAACTATCCGTGGTAGGAAGATTGCTTGAAAGGGTAAGGCCCCCAAAATAGAGGTTTCCGGCCGCGTCGGCGCGCACCGCGGTCCCTTGCGTTTGGCCGTTTCCACTAAGGATGATCGAGTAGACGAGATTCCCATTGGGATCGAATTTGGCCGCGAAGGCGCCGGGAATGGTCGTTATCGGGTTAGATCCCGGTGAGGTAGGGAAGTTAAGCGAGGTGGTAGTGCCGGTTGCGTAAACATTGCCCGTACTATCCACATCCATGCCGTTGACCGTGTCGGAGACGCTTCCTCCGAGGTAGGTCGACCAAACCAACGGGTCGATGACGAGGGTCCGGTCCCTTTTGTATCCGGTTACGTCGAAGCTGACGATTTTGTCTTGGTTGAGAACTTGGCGGGGGACGAAGCGGTAGTCGGGTCCGCCGTCATTCTTTTGGTAGGCGATCTCCCTTTGCTCTTGGACCTTGATTCCGTCCGCGACCGTGTATTGAAGTTGGCCGTCTTTCGTTTGTAAGTCTTTCGCGCCCCGGTAGCGCATTTTGATCTGGGCCGCGTCGGCGCCGGGGTGGACGATGAGGTCGTAGCGAGGGCGCTTCTCTTGCTCGTCGAAATAGGTGACGAGGTCGATGCCTTGATAGAGGTCTTTGATCGTCGCAGAGCTATAGGAGTGGACGAGGAAGTTCTTTTTGGCGCCCATCACGTAGCGCTGGATGCCCGGTAGTGCGTGGATGCCCTCGGCTTTGCCTTGCCCGGTGGCGCCGACGAAGTCTACAAAGACGGTGTCGTTTTTGGTGAGATCTCCGATCTTGCCGACCAGGGGGATGTCTAAGGCGGGGAGGGCTTCGTGCCAGCTATAGGCAATGCCGGTGCTCGTCACCCACATGTCGACATCGGGAGAGTGGGCGAGGAACTTCGCCTTGGGGTCCCACTGGCCTTTGTTTTCCGTGAATTTGAACTGCGTCTGGTTGGCGAGATTGGCGTTCTGGCCAACGAGTCTTGGTAACTGCTTCACCGATCCGGGGAGCGCAAGCGCGATGAGCGTAGCGACAAGCATGTCGAAAATTATAAGACGCTGCCTGTTAGAATTGCGAGGAAATTTACGATGTAAGCGAACAAGGTTAGCGAGATTCTAGAGGCACCCAAAACCTCGACCTTGACCAACTCGGGATCTGGGGTAGACGCATTTAGGGGCCGTCTCAAAAGCAATACCTTATAAGACAGCCCCTTGGACCGAGGTTCTAGGGATGCGGAACTTTGAAGTTCGAAGCCGGCATCTTGAAGTTGGAACCAGGCGTATTGGGTGGAGCTGGAACCTTGAAGTTGGACCCAGGCGTCTTGGGCGGAGCTGGAACCTTGAACGTGGAACCGGGCGTCTTGGGCGGAGCCGGAACCTTGAAGTTGGACCCGGGCATCTTGGGTGGGGCCGGAACCTTAAAATTGGAACCAGGCGTCTTGGGCGGAGCCGGAACCTTGAAAGTGGGCGTTTGCGCCGAGGCGCAAGCCGTTGCTACCGTAGCCAGGATGAGGAGGGTTACTGTCGAGAGGTTTTTCATTTTAGTGCTCGTTCGCACATACAGACCTCGTCGATGGGAGCGGCATTACGCGTGACCGATTTCCCGCTAAAAAGTTGATCGGCCCGCGCTGACTAAAAGGTTCGAAGTTCTCGAAGTCCCGGTGCGGGATAGGTTGCCCCGGGGCCCTGCCTTGATTGGCAAGACCCCGGCTATCAACCTGCGGTGGCCCGCCTGGGCGCTCTCATGAAGCGCTTGCGGAAGGCAAGCCAGGCGAGGATGAGGGCGTTCACGAGGGCGAGGACGGCTAATCGCTCAAGCACCGGGGCGATTGTGAAGGTCCAGATTTTGGATGGACTTCTATGTAGGAGCGTAGGATAGTGGTCGTCTTCGGCGAGGCTCTCTCGGAGGGTTGCCGCGAGGTCCGAGCCGGTTTCTTGCCACCGCATCGCGGCCTCCGACTTCGTGGCGTACTGACCCATCTGTGGCACCAGTTCCGTCGCCCTCTTCACTATGAGAGGAAGGAAGGGCGCGGGACTTGCCGATTGAACGATGGCGAAGCTGGGGGCTTTGTATTGGTCGCCCGCGCGAAACCGCGATGCGTCCGCCTCGAACCCGGCGTAGCCGAGGGTTGCCAGCTCCAAATCGTGTGTCATCCGAGCCCGCCAGATCTTCCGCTCGGAAGCGGGAACGGCCATCGTTCTTAACTGCATTTCCACGTGCTGCCCGTACCAGGGGATGGTCTGAATCGCCACCGTGAGGCCGAAGCCGGCCACGGTTGCCACCGCCATCGGTCCCCAAAGCCACCGCCGGCTGCGGTAGGCGGAAACCACGAAGGATAGGAGCACCAAAAAGGGAAGGTAAAGCCAGACCAAATTGTAGGTAAGCCCGTACCACCCGAGCCAGGTCGTGGCGAGAACGGTCGGAAGCAGCCAGAAAGTAACGAGGTCCAGTAACGCCGGGACTGCCGCGAGCCGCCACGATGGTTTCGATCGGTACCCACGCTCTTGGTAGATGAGGTCGTCCGCCACCTGGGCGGCGGCCCCAAACCTTGTTAAGGCCTCTTTCATGGGCACGTCTTTGGCGCTCATCTCCAGGTGCGCCCGAATTTCGGTTAGGAGGTCGGCGCGCCTTGGCGTCGAAACGGAGCGCGCCAAACGGCGGTTTAGCTCGTCCAAGTACAGTTCGAGGTTCTCGTGGGTGGCTTGATCTGCGTTCATCGCGTCTTCCTCCGGGTTTGGTTTTGTCGGGCCCGCGGTCCTTTGCTTTACGCTGGGAACCGCGGGCTCTTTCAACGAGCGGTGGCCCGCTTGGGCGCTCCGTTGCGTTTGCGTTTGGCGAACCAGGCGAGGATGAGGGCGTTTACGAGGGCGAGGACGACGAGCCGCTCGACCATGGGGAGGGCGACGAAGTTCCAAAGCTGGAATGGGGTTCGCTGGAAGAACGTCGGATGACCGTTGGCGGCGAGGACCCGTTTGAGGCTTGCCGCGAGGGCGGCGCCGGCTTCTTGCCATTGAAGCGCCGCCTCCTGCTTGGTCGCGTACTTACCCATCGTCGGCACCGGCTCAGCCGGCCGTCTTATGTTGAAGGGCAAAAACGGCGCGGGGCCAACCGATTGAACGAACGTGACAGTGGGGGCCTTGTATTGGTTTCCGACGCGAAATCGGGATGGATCGGATTGAAATCCGGAGTAGCCGAGGTTTGCGAGTTCCAGGTCGTGGATCGCTTCGGTTCGCTGTCCCTTTAGCTCGGCGACGACACTGGCCGGATAGGTTATTTGCCTATCTACTTGGTGGCGATACGACGGGATGGTCTGGATCGCCACGGTCAGGACAAAACTGATCGCGACCACCGCGACCATCGGGCCCAAGATCCATCGCCGGCTTCGGTACGCCGAAACCGTGAATGTGATAAGCACCAGCAGGGGCACGTAGATCCAGATCCAAACGTAGCTGTGTAGGTACCACATGAGCCCCGTCGCCATGAGGAGGAGTGGAAGCAGACAGAAGCTGGCGAAATACAGCACTGCCGGTACCGCGGCGAGGCGCCAAGCGGGCTTGGACCGGTATCCGCGTTCTTGGTAGACGAGGTCGTCCGCTACCTGCGCGGCCGTGCCAAACCTTTGGAGGGCCTCCTCGGTGGGCACATCTTTGGCGCTCATCTCGAGGTGGGTCCGGATCTCGGCGATCAGCTCGGCTCGCCGGGTGGCGGATACCGATTGCATTAGTTTTTCGTCGAGCTGCTTTATGTAGAGTTCGAGGGGCTCATTCATGGCTTGCCTCCATTTTTGGGGCGGGTTCGAGGACGCTTCCGACGGCCTTTACGAATTCGAGCCAGCGGGTGGTGCGGGTTTCCAGTTCGGTGCGGCCGGCGGGGGTGATCGCGTAGACGCGCTTCGGCGGGTCGCCGGCTTGGATCTGCCACTCGCCGAGGATCCAACCCTCTTCTTCTAGCGCGTGCAAGATCGGATAGAGCTGGCCTTCGCCAAGCTTTAGCGCCGCCTCCGACCGCTCACGGATCGCCTGTGCGATGCCGTACCCATGTCTGGGCTCTTCGGCCAGCACCGCTAAAACCAATGCCTTTGTGTCTGTCCTCATTGCATGTACATCTTAGCAGGATGTACATGCAATGAGGACACGTTTAATATAAATCCGTGAGGGGAATGCCCTGAACGACCAGTGATTGAGTTTTGTATCCCCTCCAAGACTCTGTCCCACGGCGTCTCCCGTTCGGTCGAGGCGCGGCCCACCCCTGCGGGAGCCGGGACTAGTGGTGGACGCGGCGTTTTTTGCCGGCTTCGCGGGCGGCGCGGCGGAGGACGTCGCTTAGTTCGCGGGAGCGGATGGGTTTGGTTAGGAAGCCGTCCATTCCGGCGTCGATAGCGGTTTGGCGCTCTTGCTCGAAGGCGTTGGCGGTCAGGGCGAAGATGGGGGTGCGGTTTTTGGGCCAGCGGGCGCGGATTTCGCGGCAGGCGGAGAGGCCGTCCATGACCGGCATTTGGATATCCAGCAGCACCAAGTCATAATCCCGTTCGCAATACTGGTCGACGGCTTCCCGCCCGTTTACGCAGTGATCGTAGTGGCAACCAAGCCGGCGGAGCATCGAGGTTACGACCAGGGTGTTCACCTCGTTGTCTTCGGCCACCAGCACCAACAGGCCGGCGGGGATTCCTTCTTCCATCTCCGTCTCTGCGACCGGGTGGCTCTCCACAAGGGGGAGCCGAACGCGCAAAGTGGTGCCTACCCCGACCTCGCTCTCCAGCGTCATCGAACCGCCCATACGCTCGACCAAGCCGTGGGTGATCGCCAATCCGAGTCCGGTGCCGCCGTAGTTTCGCGAGGTCGAGGCCTCCGCCTGTTGGAAGGGCAAAAACATGGCGTCCTGCTTCTCCAACGGGATACCTATGCCGGTATCTACGACTGCGATCTCGAACTCCTTTTCCCCGACCGACTTCACGGTAACCGTCACGCTCCCCTCAGCGGTGAACTTCAGCGCGTTACTCAGCAGGTTGTGCATGATCTGCCGGATTCGGAGGCCATCGGTGAGGATGAAGGCGGGCATCGCCTCCACATCGGCGTGAAATACGATCCCCTTCGCGGTCGCACTCATGCTGTGGGCCACGGAAACTTCCTGCACCACGTCGGCGATTTCCACGACCTCTTCGGAGATCGTCATCGACATCGCGTCGAGCTTGCTGAAGTCGAGTACGTCGCTGATGAGCGCCAGCAACAGTCGCGAAGACTGCTGGATTCCGCCCAAAAACTTGCGCTGTTCGTGATTCAGACCGGTCGACTCAAGCAATTCGGAAAGGCCGATGACGCCGTTGAGCGGCGTCCGCAGTTCGTGGCTGATGTTGGCGACGAACCGCGATTTGGTTTCGCTCGCTTCTTCGGCCGCGAGCTTGGCCGCCATTAATTCGTTCTGAATCAAGCGCTGGTCGGTGATGTCGCTGAGTTGGAGAATCGAGCCCACCGGCGTCTCGCCTTCGTCGAAGATTTCGGTATGGCGAACGACGTAGGTGCGATCTTCGCGTTCGAGGAGCTTGCGGTTGCCGGGCAAGAGAAGCTCCGCAGGGATCCCAAGATCGGCCGGGGTGAGCCGGGAAATGTTTTCCGTCTCGATGCCGAAAATCCGGGCGGCGGCGGGATTCACGTCGATGGGACGGTTTTGGAGGTCGAGCACGAAGACCGGGTCCGCGAGGCCGTCGACCACCTTCTCTCTCGCGATCGGCGCAACCGAGAACAGGGACCAGCGGAACATGCCGTAGGCGCTGACTACCGCGCTCAGCGCGAATAGAATCGGCGTTTGGTCGACTCCCGCGAAGAGTTGGTAGCCGAGGAGGTTCAGCAGGTTTCCGCCAAACGGCAGGGCGAGCCCCAGGAGCAGGATACGCGCTTGCCGCCGGGTCAGGGCGTTGCGGCTGAAGGTAAGCCCTACGAGCCGGATGGCGGCCAGGCCGATGAGCAGGTACGCGATCCCGAGATTGGCGAAATACGCGGGCCCCCGATCGAACGCGAGGATGTAATACGTGCCGGTGGGACTAAGATCAAGGCCTACTTGGCGCCGCACGAGGTGGTGCAGCGAATCCGTCCAGATCAGCAGCCAGATCAGAACGCTCGGAATGCCGAGTCCGATCCACACTTTCTTTCGGTTCGCGGGCACCCCGCTCAGCAGGAGCGTCAGGGCAAAAATCGACGCGGGGGCGACCGGAATCCCGAAGTACTGGACGTTCGCCCAGAACACCGCGGTGGGCAACTGGACCGAGCAAAGTTCGAGGACGTAAGGGAAGGTCCAGAGCGAGGTTGCGAGGAGAAAGACGAGAAAAGCGATCCCGACCGGCCGCTTTCGGTACGGCCAAACGAAGGGGGTGAGCAAAACGAGGAGAACCCCCGCCAAAAGCGGAAGAATCGCTACGTTCGTCCACTGCAATCCAGACATCAAATCTCAGATTAATTTTGGGCTTGGGTTCCCCTCAGCATCATGGACGCATGCATTGAATTAACAATTTGTAGAGGCATTTTGAGTCTGCCGTCCTAAAAGGGGACATTCATCGCCTATCCTTGGCGACAGTGGCACCTTTCGACACGATAAGGCCGATCGCCGGGCAGGCGGAGATTGAGGAAGCCGCCCGAGTTTTGGCCAGCTCCGACCCCTGGCTTACCCTTGGCTTCGGGTTCGATCGCGCGGTTCGCCTTTTGGAGAATCCGGCCTCGGAGGTTTATGTCGCCCTTGCTTCAAACCGCTTGGTGGGCTTGGTCGTGATTCAAATGCAGGTCGCGATCCTTCGCGGATACATTCAAATCCTTTGCGTCTGGCCCGGCGTTCGGTCGCAGGGAATTGGCGCCGGCTTGATGGACTTCGCGGAGGCGCGCATCTTTGAGGAATCGCCCAATGTCTTTCTCTGCCATACCGATTTCAACCACGGCGCGCGACGGTTTTATGACCTTCGAGGTTATGCGGAGGTTGGCGAATTGACGAACTTCCTGGTCGATGGTGGGTCGGAGTTTTTGATGCGCAAGACGCGCGGACCGTGGTCATCCATATGAAAGGGAAGTGGCCGACGCTTTTTCTGATCTGGCTGATGATGCTGGTCGCGTATTTCGACCGCATCAACCTGGCTGCGGCCGGCCCGCAGATCATCAAAGACCTCTCACTGACTAAGACGCAGTTTGGTTATGTGCTGTCGGCGTTTACGCTGGGCTATGCCTTGATGCAGGCTCCGGGCGGGTACTTGGCGGACCGGCTGGGCTCGAAGCGGCTGCTGGTCCTGGCGATTTTGGTGTGGTCCGCGTTCACCGCGTTTACTGGCTTGGCCGGCTCTTTGCTGGTGCTGTTGGTCATCCGCGTGTGCTTCGGGGTGGGGGAGGGGATCGAGAACGGGGCTCAGTTCAAGCTTGTCGGCGACCATTTCGAGCCTCAGGAACGGTCGTTGGCGAATGGTCTCTTTTTGACTTCGTTGGCGCTGGGTCCCGCGTTGGGGTTGCCATTGGCGACGTGGCTGATCTCGCAGTACGGCTGGCACGTGCTGTTTTACGTGTTCGCGGTGATCGGGGTGATCGTGGGGTGGGTTTTGCACCTCTTTTTGCCTTCTGATCCGGCTTCGTCCTCGGCTCCTTCGCATGGTTCTTCGGCGGGGATTTTCCGGTCTTTGTCTTTTTGGCTGTGCGCGGGCGGCTATCTCTGCTTCAACATGGCGTTTTGGGGGTTCTTGGGTTGGATCCCGACTTACCTGAAGAACGAGCGCCACATTGTTGCCGGCTTCGCGACGGTGACGTCGTTGCCTTACTTCTGCGGCTTTTTGGGTCTGCTTTTGGCGGGGCGGTTGGGGTCGACGGTTTGGCGGTCTTATCGTCCGGCGTTGGTAGGGGCCTGTTACTTTTGCGGGGCGCTGTTTTTGCTGGTGGTCTTGTTTGCCTCGAATTTGAACCTGTTCATGTTCGGGCTGTCGCTTGCGGGGTTCTTCCTTTATGGGGGCTTTGGCCCTTTTTGGGCGATCGCGATCGACCAAGCGCCGCCCGAGTCTCGGGGGGCGTTCACGGGCTGGGTCAACTTCTTCGGCCAAGTCGGCGGCTTCGTGTCGCCGATCATCATTGGGATGCTTTACGACAAGATGAAGTCGTTCTCCGGGGCGCTTTCCTTTATGATCGGGTCGCTGGTTTTGGGGGCGTGCGTGATGGTTGCATTGCAGGGGTTCGCCGGGAAGCCGGTCCTTCGCGAGGCGTAATTCGGGTATGCCTCGGCGATGTGGGTCGCGTGGGTAGCTTTGGCTTTTCTGCCTTTTCGCGTCCAGAACGGAAAGATGACGAGCGAGCAAATCGACGCGCTTTGGAATATCGACGACGCGGCCGGGGGCTTACCGCGGCTGCGGGCCGCGCTTGCCGACCATCCGGGCTCGGCTGACGAAATTCATACCCAGATCTGCCGGTGCCTAGGGCTTCAGCGGAAGTTCGCGGAAGGATGGGACGAGCTGGGCAAGGTGTCGGCTTCGCCTTCCGCGGTGGTTGCGGTTCGGGTTCAACTTGAGTCGGGCCGGTTGAAGAACACTTCCGGGGACAAGCGGGGAGCCGAACCCTACTTTCGCCGGGCCTTGGATCTCGCGCGGGCGGGGCACTTTGACTACTATGCCGTCGATGCGGCTCACATGTTGGCCATCGTCACCAGTGGGACGGAATCGATCAAATGGAATGAGGATGCGCTTCGGATGGCGGCTTTGTCCAAGGATGCGCGGGCGCGAAAGTGGCGAGGGTCTTTGCTCAATAATTTGGGCTGGACCTACCATGACGGCGGTGATTTCGGCAAAGCTTTGGAGAAATTCGAAGCGGCGCGGGCCTTTCAGGTGGAATCGGGGGACGCCGTTTCCGTGCGCATCGCCAATTGGGCGGTGGCGAGGTGCCTGCGGTCGATGAAGCGGTTTGAAGAGGCACTTACGATCCTGCGGGACCTGGTGAAGTTTCCCGAGAAGGGTTATGCGTCGGAAGAGTTGGCCGAAAACCTGCTGGCGCTGGGTCGGGTAGACGAGGCGAAGCTTCACTTCCGGAGGGCCTATGAGTTGTTGTCCGCGGACAAGTACTTAGCCGAGCACGAGGGGGCGAGGTTGCGGCGCCTCAGGGAATTGGCCCAATAGTGTTGCGGATTACCGTAGCGAGAACCCTATCGCACAACGTCTGCGGACCCCAGGGCCAGGTTGGCGAGGAGGGTGATTGAGCCGACGAGGGCGCAGAACAGCCCAAGAGTTTGGATCGCGAACCCTTTGATTTGGACTCTAGACCTAACGGGTGCGCCCTTGGGAGTCCAAAGGTAGGTCGCCAAGGCGCCGAAGAAGACCACTCCAAAAATTAGGAAAGGGAGGCGGTACGCAACGAACATCTCCACGAACCCGAAATAGGCGTTAGTGGCTGGCGGTCCTTCGTTGCCCAATTCGGCAAACACGCCGGACGCACTACCGGGCAGCGCAAAGGGAAAGGCCGCGTAAAGCAGACTTGCCAACCAAAATGCAAGGAAGGCCTTAATCGCCGGAGCGATTAAGGCGAGCGACTTCATTTCCTGACCGCCCAGGTCGAATGGGCATGGAGGGGGCTGTTTTCGTCGTTGATGATTAGGTTCGAGGGTCCTCCGCCTTCAGTGATCAGGAACTCGACGATTCGGGCGCCGGCGGGGAGGTTGATGTTGATGTCGATGGGACGGGTTGAGCCGCCTTCGATCTTGTCGGTCAAATGGGGCACGGATACCGGTATTTGGCGGCCGTCGATCACGACGAAGGCGTGAGGTGAGTCGGGGGCTTGGGGGCGGCGGCCGTGGTTGATGGTTGCGAGATGGACTGATAGTTGGTCGCCACTTCTCTTCGCGCCGTCCACGCTTACGCACCAGTCATCGAAACATTTGACGGCGCCCATCGCCAAGGTCTCCTTTTGACTTGCCAAGCTGGTTCCGATTAGGGCGGCGGCATACACCGCGAGAAACGCGGCGAGGGTGAGGGCGGTGTTTCGGGCGTCGATGCCTCTTCTCACTGCCAGTTGGTAGGCGCAGCGAACCACTAGGATGATGGTGAGCAGGAACGCCAGGAGGAAGACTGGTACGAAGAGCGTCATCGACCCTTCCTCAATTCGGCCGATTGGCCGGCGCTCACGAGCAGCCCGATCGACGCTCCGACGAATGCGGGAATCAGCGCGATGGCGGTCTTGTAAAGCGGCTCGTGATGGATGCCGGGAATCTGATAGAAGTAGAGGCTCGATATCGGGATCGAGCCGAAGAGGAGCAACATGTTTTGTAGCCAACGCTTGCGATGCCAAACGGTCAGTCCGAATGCTGTGAGCACAAGGGCGGCCGCCGGCCATTGGACTTCGCGGGCGTAGATATTGAGCCAGGCGACGAGGATCCAAGCGGCGACCAGAGGCAGGCCCTGCGTGGCGAAGGAGCATCGCGCTTTCGCCGCATTCCAAAGAATGTCTACCGCCGTTTGAGGGGGCACGCCGGACATTTCAAGCATGGCGTCGAATTCGTCGCCGAATTGTTTCCGCCAGGCGCGGGGATACAGGCTGGACCAGCGGAACCGGCTCATGCCAACCTCGTTTGCCCGTATCGGAGGGCCGGTGTCCAAAGGCCGATGAATTCTGCCAGCGCGAGGCGTCCGGCATCGGTGATCTCGTAGGGCTTGGCCCGGTCCTCGCTATCGAGCGCCTGAATCATTCCAAGCTTCAGGAGTTTCGCGATCGCTCCGTAAAGGGTTCCGGCCCCCAGTTTGAATCCGAGGTCTCTTTCGATCGCAGTCATCATTGCGTACCCGTGCATCGGGCCCGATGAGAGGGCCAGCAGCACGAGCGTCGCCGGTTCACCAAATCGGCTGAGTTCGGAACGGAGCGGCGCGTCTTGTTTCATGGCACGATATATCATAACACGGTATATCGTGCTACGTAATAATGGCCGTTAAAATACGTTTGTCGGGGCTGATTGAGCAAGCGCCTCTCCCAGGCTTTGCCTCATCTGATGTTCGCGGGCGAAACTTGACTTTTTTGTCAAGAATCGGACGAATCTAGACTTTTATGTCAAGTATGATCTTCGGCGTCGGGAAGTGAACCCGGCGGGAAGGTTGCTGTGAACAAAAGGAACGCGTTTACTCTCATTGAATTGCTCGTCGTCATCGCCATGATCGCGATCCTTGCGTCGATTCTGTTTCCCGTCTTTGCTCAGGCGAAGGTGGCGGCGAAGCAGACTTCGAGTCTCTCGAACATCCGCCAAGTCGGGACCGCCGGCATCCTCTACGCCGGGGATCATGACGACACAAGCTTTCCCGCTGAGGAGTGGGATGCGCCGGGGCAGACGGTTCCGGATAACTTTGGCGCTTTTCGGTGGCCCTGGCTGCTCGTGCCGTACACAAAGAGCATGCCGACCTTCCGGTCGCCGCTGGACACTACCGATCTCAGCGTGCGGGACTGCGGAGGCGGGTGCCGCGACACGAACAACCCCTACTACGGCTATCTTTGGGGGCTCTTTCCGAGTTACGGATTTAACTGGTTTTATCTGGCGCCGGACTCGACTTGGAACCCGAGCCTTCCGCCGAGCCAAGCCTCTTCGCAGTTCAGCGTCGGCAAGTCGTTGACCATCGTCAACTCGCCTGCCGAGACGGTCTTCCTAACGGACAGCACCTGGGGCGACCCCGCGAATCCGACAAACACGGGGATGGGCTATTACACAGTGAATCCGCCGACGATGTGGAGCGGCGCGCCTCCGCTGACCCGCACGTCGTACGGCTTCGTTTGGCCGCGCTACCACAACATGGCGAGCACGCTCTTCGTCGACGGTCACGTGAAGGCGACCCCGGTCGACAAGCTCAGCGACCTCAGGCTTTGGACCGGACAGTGAATCCGCACAAGGATCGAACCAAATTGTACTTGGCGATTTGCTGCATATTGATCGTAGGGTTGTTCTTCGCGATCCGAGCGGTCACCGCCTCGGACCCCACCAAGCCGTCGGCTCCCGTTCAAGCGGGAGCGACGCCGGTTCTGCGGGGCTCCGGCGAGCCGCTGCCTGGCAAATCTCTATCCCTTCCTCCGCTCCCCGCAAAGAAATGAAAAGCCGCCTTTTTCTCGTTTTCCTAGCCTCGCTCGCTTTGCCGGCGATGAGCCACGCGCACTTCCTATGGGCTTCTCTCGACCTGGGGACTCACGTCGTTTCCATCGGGCTTCAGGAGGTGCCGGAGCAGGATCCTTTGCCGCTCGGACCTTTGTCGTCAAAGGTTAAGGCATTTGCGCTTTCGGGTCCGCTGGATTTGACGCAGGATGCGACTTGGTTTCGAGCCCCCTCTCGCGGGAATTCTGTCGCGGCGAGCCTTGAGTACGGAGTGGTGGACCGGCGGGCTTCGAACCGGGGTCGGTTTTTGCTGAAGTATTGCGCGAAGGCGGCAGCTTCCTTCACGGCTTCCCGGGCGCTACTTGGCCTACCGGTCGAACTGGCCGTTTCGGAGGGAGCCGATGGTCATTCGGTCTTGACCGTCACTAAAGACGGAAAGCTGGCGGCAGATGCGGAAGTCGTCATCGAGGATAAGGACGGGAAGAAGACCTTCGAGGCCAAGACGGGCTTAGATGGGTCTATCACTTTGCCTTCGGGTGTGGTCCGGGTTCGGGCGCTTGTTACGGAGAACAAGGCGGGGGTTTTTGAGGGCAAGCCGTACGACCTGATCCGGACTTACTCGACGCTTACCGTGCCGGAGGAGAAGCTCACGCGGCTACTGCGCGAGTCGTTTGGGAGCATGCATGAGGCGGCGAATACGACGGCGTTTATCCGTTCCGTGCAAGGGGAGCGGGTTACTCAGGCGCAACTGGAGGAGCATATGAGGCAGCGGGCTTTGATTCACGAGGCGGTGGACCAGGTTTTGGGCAAGGTTTCTCTGCCGGCTTTCGGTCCGCAGCAGCGCGAGGTGACGGGGTTGCTACGGGCGGACTTTCGGGCGATGCATCGGCCTTGGCCTGCTTCTTCGCAGGCGTTACCGCTCACGAAGAAGCTGGTAGCGGAGATCCGTGGTCACGGGCCCTACTATGCGCTTGGAGTGTTTCACGTGTACTACGGGGGGATCACGCATGGTGGGCGGGCGACCGGGGGCTTTATCCACAAGCATCTGAACGCGCCGGTGGATTACTACTTGAAGAGCGATGGGTACGACGCGTACGCGGCCGAAGTGGACAAGATCTTGGATCCGGTGGCGCAGCGGGAGATGATTCTTGGGGCGGACGAGGCGTACCGGTATGTCATCGCGTTGAATAATTTGCCGGTGTTTGAGCCGAAGAAGTAGGGGTTTGGTGTTTCTCCGAGGCGTGGGCTACCTCTGCCGAGGGCCGGATTTTTCTATGGCTGGGAGACGGACCACATGTTTCTTGTTGGTGATATGTAGGTGGCGTCAAACGAGGCCATCTTCACGTGGCCATCCATGAAGGCGAAGGGGTGGCCGCCGGGGTATCTGGGGGTTTCGAGGGGGGAATTCCAATAGCGGCCGTCGATCGATTTGTATTCGTTGATGCAGGCCGGGTCCGAGGGGAATTTTTCGCAGGGTGGGGAGGCGAGGCCCTTTTGCCAGTAGTAGGGGTCGGAGGGATTGCTGGCGGGGCTCCAAGGGTTTAGGCAGATGTCGAAGTAGTCGCTGAACCAAAAGGCGTCGTTCGGGTTGCCGACCGGAAGTGGGCTCGGCTCGCAGACCGCGTTGGCCTGGCACTGGTAATCCTTCCATCGCTCCAGGCGCAGCGTAAAGAAGACCGTTTCCGCCGGGCGCGACAGGTCGGACTCGGAGCGCGTGACCCCTGTGATCAGTCCGTTATTTCGAACTGACCCGAACATCGCGGGATCGCTCTTGTCCGGATCGGATGGGTCCCACCAGACGCTCGCGCGGTCTCCTTGCTTGTCTTGGGAGTTGACGCCACCCTTGCCGTCCCGGATGTAGACATTCAGCGCCTCCTCGTAGTAACCTGTCGACCACCAACTGATGTAGCCGGGGGTTCCCGGGGTGTCGGAAGTCTGAGTCCGCGCGTACCGCCCGTCGTTGTCTGACGCATACATCACCATCGCGGTCCCGATCTGACGAAAGTCGCTTAGCACCATCGTTTTCTTCGCCGCCAACTTGGCCTGGGCGAATACGGGAAACAGAATGGCGGCGAGGATCGCGATGATGGCGATCACGACGAGCAGCTCAATGAGCGTAAAACCTCTTCTTTTCATGGTCTCTCTTTCTAAATGTAGCCTTGACTACACATTGAAGCTCAATATACATCAGATTGTAGCCGTGGCTACACTTTTCTCCCCAATAGTCCGCGTCTGGCCCAGCGCCCGACGCGGTGAGACACGAGACAAGCCGGTTGAACGCTGTCGATGGATCTGAGGACACGTAACTGCCGACTTTTGAAGTCGAGCCAATATTGCGAGAATGAGAGGGCCGAACTAGTAGCGGACGGGCGTCGTCCCGACAAAAAACTATGCAACCCGAGATCGAAACCAACAAAATTGTCGCCACCTATGAGCGGCACTCGTCTGCGGAAGACGCCATTCGGCGTCTGAGCGAGGCGGGCTTCGACCTGAAACACATCACGGTCGTTGGGGTGGACTACCACACCGAAGAGCGCCCGGTCGGCTTTGTGAACACGGGCGACCGAATGAGAGCACTGGGAACACTCGGCCTGTTTTGGGGTTCCGTATGGGGCATCCTGTTCGGTTCGGCGATGCTTTTCGTGCCTGGCGTCGGCCACGTGATCGTAGGCGGCTGGCTCGCCTCGACGATCGCCGGATTCCTTGAAGGCGCGGTGATTGGCGGCAGCGTGGGCGCCATCGGAGGCGCGATTGCCGGGATAGGCATTCCGCACAACAGTGTCATCGCGTTCGAGGCCGATCTGCGCGCCGGTAAATTCGTTCTGGCCGCCCGCGGCACGGCGGAAGAGATCCAACTGGCCGAAAATATTCTGCGAGGGACCGGCCCGGAGCGACTCGTCGTTAGTTCCGAGACGGCCGTGCTTGCGGAGGCCTAGGGCAGAATGTCGACCATGCAGGATCGAGGGCGCAAACGAGCTCAATGATGCGCGCCATGGTGCTGGATCGCCAGGGACCGATTGAATCTAACCCTCTCGTCTTGCAAGAAGTCCCAATTCCCGAGCCAGGGCCGGGGAGCGTTTCGCGTCCTCGAATCCTAGGACGCTAAACGCTCGGCTTGTTCCGGAACCCGAAGGTGACGAAACTGAGGGTATGGCAACCATGCGCGCTAATGTGTTCTGCGGCAAGAACGACTTCGGTCTTCAAGAGGTCTCGATCCCGACCGCCGGTCCCGGTGAAGTGGTGATTCGAATCACCTTGACTACGATTTGTGGGACGGACCTGCACATCGTCCGGGGCGAGTACCCGGTGAAGCCAGGTCTGACGATCGGCCACGAACCCGTTGGGGTGGTGACGGAAATTGGGCCGGGAGTTCGAGGCTATGAGATCGGAGATCGGGTCCTCGTTGGCGCCATCACGCCGTGCGGATGTTGCCGAGCATGCCTTTCCGGCCAGACGAGTCAATGTGGTCATGGCGAAGGGTATGAGGCAATCGGAGGCTGGCGCTTCGGGAACACGATCAACGGGTCCCAAGCTGAGTATTTGCTCGTCCCGGACGCTCAGGCAAATCTGGCCAAGATTCCCGACTCGTTGACGGATGAGCAGGTCGTGTTACTGGCCGACATCGCCTCGACCGGTTTCAGCGGCGCGGAATCGGGCGGGGTCCGGATCGGCGATTCGGTCGCGGTATTTGCCCAAGGCCCCATCGGTCTCTGTGCGAGCGTAGGCGCCAAGCTCATGGGCGCGGCCCTCGTGATCGGCGTCGACGGCGATGACGCGCGTTTAAAGTTTGCACGCGATATGGGCGTCGACATCGTGTTGGACTACCGATCGCAAGACGTCGCCGCGGAGATCCGCCGGCTGACGGGAGGCGGCGCAGATGTCGCTATTGAGGCGCTCGGGACCCCATCTACGTTTGAAGGCTGCCTTCGCTCCGTGCGCCCCGGCGGAACGGTATCCAGCCTCGGCGTCTACTCCGGCCCCCTCGGCATCCCCTACGACGCGTTCGGCGCCGGCCTGGCCGACATTCGAATCGTATCGACGTTGTGTCCCGGCGGCAAAGAGCGGATGCGTCGCCTTATGGCCATCGTCGAGTCGAAGCGAGTCGACCTGACGCCGCTCATCACGCACTCGTACTCCCTAAACGACATCCACGAGGCGTATGGCACGTTCGGCGAACGACGGGACGGCGTTATGAAGGTCGCGATTCGGCCCTAGTCGTCTGGCGGCGCCAAGGTCGAGCAACTAAGAGGGCGTCCGCGAAGTACGCGAACGCCCTTTTTCCTTCGCAAGCCGGTCGTTCGACGTCTTCAGATCGGATGACGCGATAAAGCGGACCAGGGCTGCTGATTGCGCCCCTGTCTCGGAGCCTAGAGGCCGCGCCTATGGGCCTCTTGCTCAAGCGCCTCGCGGTGGTCGGGGTGGGCGAGGGCGATGAGGGCTTTTGCTCGCTGGCGGAGGTTCTTACCGACGAGATAGGCGACGCCGTATTCCGTAACGATGTAGTGCGCGTGGCCGCGGGTCGTGACGACCCCCGCTCCGGGCTTTAAGGCGGAAACGATCCGGGATTCGCCCGCAGATGTTCGGGAGGGAAGCGCGATGATCGGCATCCCGCCCTCACTGAGTGCGGCGCCGCGCATGAAGTCCATCTGGCCACCGATTCCGCTGTACTGACGGCTACCGATGCTATCCGCGGCAATCTGACCGGTCAAGTCGACCTCGAGCGCACTGTTGATCGCGGTCATTTTCGGGAGGACCCGAATCACCGAAGTGTCGTTGACGTAGCCGATATCGAGCACGAAGACGGATGGATTGTCGTCGGCGAAATCGTAGACGCGGCGGGTGCCGTTGAGAAAGGCGGCCACGGTTCGAAACCGGTGCTTCGTCTTCTCCTCGTTCGTTACCGCGCCACATTCGATCAGATCCACGAGGCCGTCGGACACCAATTCGGAGTGAATGCCGAGGCGCCGGTGACCCTTCAGCGCCGCGAGCACGGCGTTTGGAACGCCTCCGATCCCCGCTTGCAGGGTGGCGCCATCCTCTACGAGGGGCGCGATATGCTCACCGATCGCCATCTCTACCGCAGTGGGAGCCTTGATGGGAATCTCGTGAAGAGGAACGTCACCGAGGACGAGAGCGGCAAAGCGTGAAGCATGAATGTGCCCATCTCCATGCGTGCGCGGCATGTGAGCGTTGACCTGAGCGATCGCGATCCGAGCCGATTGCACGGCGGCGAGGCTCGCATCTACCGAGGTGCCGAGCGAACAAAATCCGTGACGGTCGGGTGGGGAAACGCTGACCAGGGCGACGTCGATCGGCATATTGCCGCTTCGCAGCAGGGAAGGGAGTTCGCTGAGAAAGATCGGGATGTAGTCGGCGTGCCCTGAATTCACGGCGTCGCGAACGTTCGCGCCGACGAAGAATGCGTCGTGGTGGAAGACGCCCTCGTACTCGGGCCGCACGTACGGGGCGTCGCCCTCGGTGTGCATGTGAACGATTTCGACCCCGCGCAGTTCGGCCGACCTTGCGACGAGTGCGTCGACGAGGAGCTTTGGGGTCGCGGCGACGCTATGTAAATAGACTCGGTCGTAAGAGCGGACGAGTGAAACGGCTTCCTGGGCCGAGACGAAGGGGGTGGCTTGCAAAGTCGTGGTCATCCTGGCGGAAGCCGAAAGGGCTCACTCCGACTATAAGGGTGCGTCCGCGGTTCGTTTGACGCTAGACAAGGGTTCGGTGTCCTCAGATCGGATGACATGACAAGTCGGACGGCGAACCGCTGACTGGTTCGCGGGCCCCCACGGACACAAAACTATCTTCGGACCCACTCACTTTGCGTGAGTGGGAGAATCAATGAACCCAACGCCTGACAACGAGCCGCAAGGCAAATCCACGCCTACGATCGACAAAGCGCACCCGGTAATCGAAACCTTGCCGGTGGCCAAGCAGGAATGCACGGGCCAGTGCGCGAACTGTCGCCGCCTCCAGCAAGAAGCGTCCGCGCGGGAGTCATCATGAGCACCGGTACCCGAATCGTGCTTGGGGTCGATGGAAACGGTGCGTTCATTCCCGCGCTAAGCCTGGTGGGGCGGCTTCGGTTTCCCCAACCGACCCTTAGCCTCATTCACGTGGCGCCGGAGAATTTGCCGATTTGGCCGATGTTTGGCGACCTCGTTAAGGATGCCAACCGCTACGGCCAGATCGTCGGCAACCTTGGGTGCGAGGCTCTCCACGACGCGACGACGCGGGCATGCGGCAAGAATCTGCCGAGCGACGCCCGCCTTTTGCATGGCGAGCCGGCGCAACGTCTGGTCGAACAATCGGAGGTCGAGGAAGCTGATCTTGTCGCGGTCAACGCTCGCTCTCGGGGGGCACGGGGACGAAGTTTCATTGGGTCCGTTAGCCGCGCTCTTGCGATCACAAGCCGAACCTCGGTCCTCATATCAAAAGGCGAGGTCAGCGGACATGGTCCCATCCGAGCGGTGTTCGCGACGGACGGTTCGCCATTTGCCGACCGGTGTCTCGACCGTTTTATCGAGCTCCACCCAGAGGGGATCGCCGAGGTTTTCGTGGTCTCGGCCTGGGACATCGACGATACCGAAGCAAGGCTGCTTGGACAGAACCTGGCGATGCTCGGCGGAGATGTGGAGCGCACGATCCAGGAGCGCGTGCAAGAGCTCGCTACGGCGGCTGCGGACAAGCTGACGCAGGCGGGCATTTCGACGCGGACTATCGTTAGTCGGGGCAGTGCGAACGAGGTGATCCACTACGTGATGGGGGCCACTGGAGCGGATCTCCTAGTCGTCGGCTCCGAGGGACACGGCGCGATGACGCGTCCGATCGTGGGGTCGGTGGCATTGCACCAAGTCGCGGCCGAAACGTACCCGGTGCTTATCGTCCGGCCGAGGGAGGCGTAATGTCGACCGAGGTCTTGGCACGGTTCCAATTCGGGCTCACGTGTGCCTTCCACTACCTGTTCCCCCCGATTTCGATCGGGCTTGGCCTGATCCTCGTGATCATGGAGGCGATGTGGATCCGGACCGGTAACGAGGCGATCAAGCGTCTGTGCCATTTCTGGGTGAAGATCTTCTCCCTCGTCTTCGGACTCGGAGTTGCGACGGGGATCGTGCTCGAATTCGAGTTTGGGACCAACTGGGCCTCTTACTCCCGCTTTGTAGGCGACATCTTCGGCTCCGCGCTCGCCGCCGAGGGAGTTTTCGCCTTCTTCCTGGAGTCAGGATTCCTCGCGGTTCTCGTTTTTGGCTGGAACAAGGTCAGTCCAAAGTTCCACTTCTTCTCGACTTGCATGGTGGCGCTGGGGTCCACCTTCAGCGCGGTTTGGATTATTGTCGCCAACTCGTGGATGCAGACGCCGGCCGGGTACCAGATTGTACAGACGAAGCAAGGCCCGCGGGCTCACATCGTCGACTTCTGGGCCATGGTGTTCAATCCATCGTCCATGGAGCGGCTGAGCCACACGCTTTCCGCGGCTTGGTGTACGGGCGCGTTTCTAGTGATGTCGGTCTCCGCCTACTACCTTCTCAAAGGGCGACACCTCGAGATGGCGCGCCGGTCGATGAAGATCGGTTTGTGCGTTGCGACCGCCGCGGTCGCGCTTCAATTTATTACCGGCCACAAAGGCATCGTGGGCGTCGCCCACAATCAACCCGCAAAGTTAGCGGCCATGGAGGGCCATGCGACTACCGGGCCGCTCGACCTGACCCTGTTCGGTTACGTGGACAAAAACGGCGCAGCTCATGGACTGAGCGTGCCGCGGGTCGGATCCTTCCTGTTGTCATGGGATGCGACCCGGCCAATCAAGGGATTGGACCGCATCCCCGTGACCGAGCGTCCGATGGTTCAACCCGTCTTCCAGCTTTACCATCTGATGGTGGCCTGCGGGATGGCGATGGCAGGACTTGTGGTGGTCGGACTCGTGAAATGGCGGCGCGGCACTCTCTGGAACAGTGCGTGGTGCCTGCGACTATTCATCGCTGCGGTCGCGCTTCCGCAGATCGGCAATCAGGCTGGGTGGTTTACCGCCGAAATGGGCAGGCAACCGTGGATCGTCTACGGGATGCTGCGAACCTCTGAGGGTCTTTCGAAGGCGGTCAAGGCCAGCCTCATCCTTTCGTCGATCGTGATGTTCAGCTTGATGTACATCTTGCTGGGGGCGCTGTTCATTTACCTGCTGAACAAGCGAATCAAGGAAGGGCCGGACGAGGCGACGGAGCCATTTCCTCTCGACACGGGGCAACCTGGCGATGGCGACCTTCTCGCCGGAATCGCGGTCGAAAAGGTCCTTGAGGAGAGCATTCGATGAACTACCCCTTCGACCTTCAAACCCTCTGGTTTCTCCTCGTCGGCGTGCTCTTGGTGGGCTACGCGATCCTCGATGGATTCGACCTTGGCACCGGGCTTCTGCTGCCCTTTGCCAAGACGGACCTCGACCGGCGGGTGCTTCTCAACGCGATCGGCCCCGTCTGGGACGGAAACGAGGTTTGGCTCGTGGTCGGTGGAGGGGCGCTGTTTGCCGCCTTCCCGGACGTTTACGCAACCGTGTTCTCCGGCTTTTACCTGCCGTTCATGCTTCTGTTAGTCGGCCTCATCTTCCGAGCCGTCGCGATCGAGTTTCGGTCAAAGGAAACGTCGCCGGGTTGGCGGAAGACTTGGGATTGGAGCTTCACGATTGCGAGCCTTATGATCGCGCTGCTCGCCGGCGTGGCCCTGGGCAATATGGTCATCGGGGTACCGCTCGACGCTCACTATGAGTATCTAGGTGGATTCTTCAACCTGTTGAATCCGTACGCGCTCATCGTTGGCGTGACCACGGTGGCGGTGTTTGCGATGCACGGGGCGATCTACCTCGTCTTGAAGACCGAGGGAGAGCTGCAGACGATGGTGAAGGGTTGGGCGAAGTCGGCAACGATCGCGTTTGGCGTCTGCTACGGACTGTTGACAATGGCAACGTTTGTATTCGCTCCGCACATGGGGGATCGCATTCGACAGTCACCCTGGCTGATGGTGCTTCCGCTCATCTCGTTCCTTGCGATCGCAAATATTCCTCGCGAAATCACGGCGGGGCGGGAGAGTCGAGCGTTCGTTTCGTCAAGTATCGGAATCGCCTCACTGCTTGCCCTTTTCGGACTCGGCACGTACCCGTTTTTGGTCATCAGTTCGCCGAATCCGGAGAACTCGCTGACGGTCCGAAACGCGGCCGCGACTCAACCGACACTGACGGTCATCACGTCGATCGCCTTCTTGGGAATCCCGTTTGTGCTCGCCTATACGATCGCGATCTACCGGATCTTCCGGGGAAAGGTCGACGTGGCGCGGCTTCACTACTAGCCTAACGTGAACCAGAAGGTGGCGCCTTGGCCGGGTTCCGACTCGGCCCAGACGCGGCCGCCCATGCGCTCGACCATGTTCGCCACGTTGTACAAACCGATCCCCGTGCCGGCGTAATCCAGGTCGGAGACCAGGCGCTCGAAGGGGCCCCAGAGCTTCTGGACGTACTGCATATCGAAGCCAATGCCGTGGTCGCGGACGAAGAAGCCTTCATCGGTTTGGCCGACCTCGATGAGGGTATCGGCGGGAGAGTACTTCATCGCGTTTTCCAGGAAGTTCGTGTAGACGAGCTTCACCAACTTCGGATCGCCAACGCCGTCCATTCTGGGTTGCACGTGAATCTCGAAGCGCTTCGAGGTCTGGCTGAGCTGGTCTTCGATCGCCTCCCGGGCGATTTCTGTCATGTCGAGCGGCTCGACTGCCATCGAGTGACTGGCGAGGCGCGCGGTGCGCAGGAGTTCGTCGATGAGATTCCCGAGCTTGGTCGCGGCGGCGGCCTGCCGTTCCAAGAGGGCCCGCGCTTCAGTCGGAAGGACGTCTCCGAAGTCCTCTCGAAGCATGCCGGAGGTGGCCACGATCGCGCGGAGGGGCGCCCGCAGATCGTGGCTTACGCTGTAGTTCCAGGCTTCTTGGTTTCGGTGGGCAACCCTAAGTTCGGCGGTGCGTTCGGCGACGCGGCGTTCCAACTCGGCTTCGCTCTTACGGAGTTCGGCCTCGGAGGTTTTTTGGCGCGTGACATCCACGACCACGCCGGGGAGGCGCGTGATCTTGCCTTCGGTATCGCGTTCTGGCGTGCCGCGTGAGGTCACCCAGCGTTCCTGGCCGTTGGCGACGATGCGGCACTCGACGTCGAGGGGCGTGCCTTCCGTCAGCGCCTTCGTAAGCGATTCGGCCACGCCGGGCAGGTCCTCGGGGTGGATGTGCGCCAAGTAGTCGCTCGTCGGCCGGCCCTCGGGCGAAGGCTCGAAGCCGAACATCTTCGTAATGTTGCGGTCCGCGAATACGAGGTCCCTTGCGGTATCGATCATCCAAGTTCCGACGTCCGCCGAGGCTAAGACCCCTTCAAGCCGCGACCTCGCCTCTTGGAGTTCATCCCGCGCGTTCTGCGCGGCGGTTTCGTCAGTGACCAGCGCATTGATGCCAATGACTTCTCCGTTTGGACCGAAGCTGGGGACGTAGGTCGCGCGGATGAACATTCGGCCCGTCGGAAGCGGGACCCACCGCTGGTGGACAACTCGTTCGCCGGCGAGGGCCCGTTCAAAGTGCGGGAGGAGAATCAGGAACGCCTCCGTCCCGACCACCTCGCGCACGTGCTTTCCGACCATTTGCGACCTCGGCAGCCCGAATACTTCCTCGTACCGGTGATTGCAGAACTGGTAGATCAAATCGGGACTGATATAGGCGATGAAGGCGGGGGCCGAATCGCTCGTCTGGGCGAGCAGTTCGGTGGCAGTCCTGCGCTCGTGAATATCCTCGGTGGTCGCGTACCAAGCTACGACCTTGCCTTCTTCGTTGCGTCTTGCGATGGCGTGAGAGCGGCTCCAGCGATATCTTCCGTCCGCGAGTTTGATGCGGTGCTCGACGTCGTACGGGTCGCCGGTTTTCACCGAGTGGGTCCACGCGGCGACCATGGCGGGCCGGTCGTCCGGGTGGGGCACTTGCATCCAGCCGCCGCCGAGGGCCTCTTCGTGGGTCAGGCCGGTGAGGTCGAGCCAGCGCTGGGAGAAGTCGGTGATGTTGCCGTCGCCATCGGCTTCCCAAGGCACTTGCGGGTTCGCCTCGATCATCCAGCGCAGCCGCTGAACTTCGGCGAGAAGGGCTTCGCGGTCCATATCTTCCAGTGGTTTATCCATGGTTCGAGGCCCACGGCTAGCATACGCATTGTTCGGCGCTGGTCGCAATGCCGGGCGATTGACGTCGTCGTTGCCCGGGCGTCTCTGCTCAAGTATCATGGGAAATAATTGCCCATTAGCAGGGTGATTATTAACCTATCGGTCGAGGATACTTGCCTATTTGCCCGTCGATGCGTCATTCTGGCTTTGTGATTGTCCGGTCGGCGCAGAAGTTGGTGATGGAGGCGATGGGGGATACGCCGGTGGTGTTGATCCATGGGCCGCGGCAGGCGGGGAAAAGCACGCTGGCGCAGGCGGTCGCCGAAGAGGCGAAGATATCGCGGCGGATTAGCATGGACGACGTTCTTCCGCGCTCTCGCGCTCTTACCGACCCGACAGAATTCGTCGCGACAATCTCCGGGCCGATCCTGATCGACGAGGTTCAGCGGGTGCCGGAGATCTTTTTGCCGATCAAGTCGAGCGTGGATAAGGACCGCAGGCCGGGTCGGTTTTTGTTGACGGGGTCCTCGAACATTCTCGCGTTGCCGAAACTGGCGGATTCGCTGGCGGGGCGGATGGCGATCGTGGATCTACTTCCTTTGGCGCAGAGCGAGGTCGAAGGGAATTTAACTTCCGGCTTCGTGGATGTCGCGTTTGGCGAGGCGCCGGTTGAGTTTGAGGGGGACGGGGCGCCGGATTTGATCGACCGGGTGGTGCGCGGGGGCTTTCCCGAGGTCCGGGGCCGGGCCTCGGCGAGCCGCCGGGATGCTTGGTTTGCCGACTACGTGCGGTCTTTATTGGAGCGCGATGTGCGGGATTTGGCGAATATCGAGTCGTTGGCGCAGCTTCCCCGGCTTTTGAATTTGCTCGCCGCGCGGGCGGGGACGACTTTGAATGTGGTCGGGCTGTCGCGGGATACGGGGATCGCGAATACGACTTTGCACCGGTACTTGGACCTTCTCCGCGCGGTGTTTTTGATCCACAACGTGCCAGCATGGTCGACGGATCACGGGGCGCGGCTGACGAAGGCTCCGAAGGCGTATTTGGTGGATACGGGGTTGTTGGCGCACCTGGATAATGCGAGCGCGGCGGCAATGGAGGATCGCGATACGTTGGACCCGGTTTTGGAGAATTTCGTGGCGATGGAGTTGAAGAAGCTGGCGCTGGCTTCCGAGTTGCGGCCGTCGTTGTTTCATCTGCGGACGGTCAAGCAGTTGGAGGTCGATTTCGTCTTGGAGGCGCGCGGGGGCGATGTGGTTGGGGTGGAGATTCGGTCTTCGACGACGGTGCGACCGGAGGACGCGAATGGGTTGCGGTTTCTTAAGGAGTTAGCGGGCGAGAAGTTTCGGCGGGGGATCGTGTTGTATCGGGGGCGGACGGTGGAGCCGTTGGCGCGGGACATCGCGGCTTGGCCGATCGATTCTCTGTGGCGGCTATGAGGTCGCTTCATTGAATCATACCATATTCCGAATTCTGGAATCCGGAATATGGTATGATTGATTCATGCTGGACGGAGTCGATGTGTATGTGCTGCTTAAGCTCATTGCCGTGCAGGAAATGGGGCTCTGGGTGCAAAGCGGAATCGCCTATGAACTCGGTGTAAGCCCGTCCGTCGTGAACCGGGCCCTCAAGAAGGCGGAGGAGCTTAGGCTCTACACGCCCTCTCACAAGCGAGTGAATGCGCGGGCCCTTGAGGACGCGTTGGTGCATGGGGCAAGATATTTTCTCGCGCCGAAGAGAGGGGGCGAAGTGCGAGGCATGCCTACCGCTTGGGCGGCTCCTCCCCTGGCCGGTGGGATCGTATCGGGAGAAGCGTTGCCTCCGGCTTGGCCGTATCCGATGGGCGAGATCAGGGGCTTATCCATCGAGCCATTGCATCCGAGCGCACCGCAGGCCGCAGGGCGAGATCCGAGATTTTACGAATTATTGGCCCTGGTCGACGTCTTTAGGCTTGGCGGCGCCCGGGAAAGGGCCCTCGCAGAAGATGAGTTTCACCGCCGATTGGCTCCCGTCGAGGGGCTTTAAGATGAGAGATTTGCCACCGATTGAGTTGCTAACCTCTGCCTCCGAGAAGCTTGGATATCTGTGCTCGGAAGTGGTATTTCTTGGCGGCGCAGTTGTCAGCTTACTGGTAACTGAAAGAGGCGGACTTCCTCCCCGAGGCACCAACGACGTCGACGTCGCGATCGAACTGGGAGGAAACCTTCTTGATCTCTACGATCTGGACCGTCGCCTACTTGGTCTCGGCTTTCGGAATGACATGGAGGCGCCGGTGTGTCGGTACTTGCACGGCACCTCTGTCGTTGATGTAATTCCCGTAAATCCCGAGTCGTTGGGCGACGTGAACAGTTAGTACCCACTTGCCATCGAAACCGCGCAGCCGCACATCTTGCCAAACGGCATTCAAGTCGACGTGATTGAGCCAGTGTGTTTCTTAGGGACGAAGTTTATGGCGTTCCGATCACCTACACGCAAGTACCACGACGACATCTTCCTTAGCCGGGATTTTGGCGACATCATCCGTGTCGTCGATGGCCGCGCAGCGATCGCGAACGAGGTGTTGAAGGCTCGGGAAGATCTTCGTTCGTACCTGCTGCACGAATTCGCGGCACTTCTGAAAGAACCCTATATTCGAGATGCCGTCGCGGATCACATTGATCCAGGCCGTGAAGACCTGGTGTTAGGTCGGATTCGGGCCTTCTTGCCGTAGTGGAGAATCCAGACACTATGCCATTACGGCGTCGACTAGTCGATCAGGCGAATGCCTTACCGGGTCGACACAGGGGATGCCGAGGTTGTCTTCGATTTCTTTGCAGGCGTCTAGGGCCTCTTGGTCGGAAGTCAGGTGGAAGGTGTTTAGGGAGACGCCGACCGTTCGCGGTCTTAGGAAGGTGCCGGCGGCTTCGGCTACGTCTTCGTAGAGCTTGATCACCTCGCCCAACGGCGGAATCTTCACGTGCGGCAGGCGGTAGAGGGTTTCTTGGCCTTCTCGGTAGCAGAAGATTAGGTGGGTGGGGCAGGTTCCTCGGAGGAGGGGGAGGTTGGCGGAGCTGGCGGGGTGGATTAGGGAGCCTTGGCCTTCTACGATGACGAGGTCGGCGTTTCCGGCGGCGAGGACCTCGCGTTCTACGGCGCCGCCGGCGAAGTCGAGGCGGATGGCATCGAGGGGGATGCCGCGGCCGGTGACGGTGATTCCGATTTGGCCGGTGGCGACGAATTCGGCGGAGATTCCTCGTTCGCGGGCGACTCGGTAGATTTCCAGGCCGGCAGTCATTTTCCCGATTGACATGTCGGCGCCTACCATCAGCAGTCGACGATTTGGCAGGGTGGCGGCTCTGGCCGAGCTGGTGGAGAGGCCTTCGGGTTCGACGCGGACGTCCCAGACCCATTGACCGGGCGGGAGGTTTGGATAGCGGGGGGCGAGGAGATCGTGGAGGCCGTTTAGGACGGACAGACCGCGGGCGACGGCGTCGTCGATGACGGGAAACCACTCGGGGGGCACGAGGCCGCCGCCGGGGGCGATGCCGAGGAGGAAGACCTCGGAGCCCAGCGCGCAGGCGTCCGCGACCGAGGCGACGATGGGGACGGCCTTTGGCATTCCGGCGACGGTGGCCATGTCGGAACCGGCATGCTCGGCGTCGATGACGCAGGCAATCGGGTTCGGGGAGTAGCGGATGACGCCGTGGCCCATTTTGGCGGGCTGGCCGGTGACGTTGCCCTCCATGTAGATGGCGATCGGTTGGTCGCGCTTAAGCATTCAGTACCGCTCCATGTCCGGGTCGGTCGGCAGGGAGAACGATGCCGTCCACGATCGGGGCTCCGTCCGCCGGATCGGGGTTGAGGTTGAGTTGACTGTCGAGGTCGATGTAGTCGAACAAGGCCCCGATCGAGGCGCCGGCGGCGATCGCGATGCTCGACTCGCTCATGCACCCGATCATGGTTTTGAGACCGAAGGCGCGGGCGACGGCGACGATCCTTAGGGCTTCGGTTATGCCGCCGCACTTCATCAGCTTGAGGTTGATGCCGTCGACGGTGTGGGCGACCGGGGGCACGTCGGTCGCGTAGTGGATGGTCTCATCGACGAAGATCGGGCGGGCTCGCTGGGCGAAGACGGCGGGCAGGCCGGCTTCTTCGCCTTCGGGAAGGGGTTGCTCCACGAATTCGACGCCGCGCTCGGCTAGCCAGCGGTTCATGGCGATGGCTTCGTCGACGGTCCAGCCACCGTTGGCATCGACGCGGAGGACGACGTCGAAGGGAGCGGCGGCGTGGGCAGCGGCGAGGAAATGGGCCTTGTCGTGCTCGCGACCCTCGGGGGAACCGAGTTTGATTTTCAGGCACTTCGCGCCGGTGCGGCGGAGGATGTCGGGCACCCGCTCTTTGGTGACCTCGGGAGGATTGATGCCGATGGTTACGCTGGTCGGCGCGGCGCGTCGGGGGAGGCCGAGGAGGCGGTAGAGCGGCATTCCGGCCTGCTTGGCGAGGAGGTCCCAGAGGGCGATATCGAGCGCGGCCATCGCGGGTGGGTCGATTTCGGCTTCGCGCATCGCGGCGTAGTTGTCGAAGGGGTTGTCCTTAAGGCCCTTCGCCACGAAGGCCTCGATTTGAACCTTGCCGCGGGACGCCGTCCAGTCGGATCCGGTAGCCGGTGAGAGCTCGCCAACGCCGGAGTGGACCCCGTCCGATACGGTCACGAAAAGGTTCTCGGAGGACGACATCGTCCCTCGGCTGATCGCAAGCGGGTAGAGCTTGGCCAGCTCCCGGATTTCGAATTCGACACGCAGCATTGCCGTCGAGCCTACCCACCCGCGTTAAAGGCTGGCTTTGGTTCGGTTCACGTATGCGTAAGCGTTATGGTCGTGGATCGATTCGTGGTTTTCGACTTCGATCTCATAGCTGAGGATCAAGGGGTGGGCGTCGAAGGCGACGGAGACTTCGCGGACCATGTCCTCTACGAATCGGGGGTTGTTGTAGGCCTGTTCGGTGACGAATTTCTCGTCGGGACGCTTGAGCACCGGGTAGAGCGGGGCGGATCCGGTGGCTTCGATCATGTCGATCACTTCCTCGATCCAGACGAGCTCGGACGTGCGGATGCGCGCGGTCACGTAGCCCCTTTGGTTGTGGGCGCCGTAGTCCGCGATCTCCTTGCTGCATGGGCAGAGGGTGGTCACGGGGACGACGACCATCAGGACGGAGTCCTCCGTATCTCCACGCGAGGCGATGAAGCCGCACTCGTAGCCCATCATTCCGACCTTCTTCGTGACCGGCGCGGCCTTCTCGCGGAAGTATTGGAATTTGACTTCGAGGTGCGCGGTCTCGGCGTTTAGACGGTGCTGGAGGTTGGCGAGGATGTCGGGGATGGTTTCCGCGGAGATGTCGTGGTTGTGCTCACCGAGGACCTCCAGGAACCGGCTCATGTGGGTGCCTTTGAATTCCTTCGGGAGGTCGACGGTGAGGGTGAATTCTCCGACCGTTTGTTGGAGTCCGCCTTCGCGTTTCCGTATGAAGATCGGATATTTGACCTTGCGCACTCCCACGCGGTCGATGGGGATGTTGCGTATGTCTGCCGAGCTCTGAATATCCGTCATAAGGGTCTTCCCTGTCTTCTACGAGAAAACAGGGTTTCCCATTGTGAATCGGTTCGAGCGCAAAGGTCTTGGCCACCCGCGGGGTCTATCGGTAATTCGCGAGGCTTTGGGATGTCCCCGCCGCGCATCGTCCTTAGGGGCGAGAACGGGGCGTGCCTTCTCCGGCTATAGGGCGGCATCCGCCGTGCCATCGCCCTCGGGGGCGAGACCCGGGCTACACGGCGGGAGCCGTAGGGGATCTACCGTGCCGACATTGGGCCGAAACGTGTCTTCAACAGGTCGGTTAGGTTGCCCTTTAGGATCATCACCTCGGTTCCCCTTAGGTGTGGGTCTAGGCGCAGGCGGGTGGCCAACTCCTCTGAAGACGGATCCTTCAGATCGGGACCCAAGACGATCAGGTTAGGGCGGCGGGCTTGGGCCTTGCCTTGGACGTCTCGCGGCGAGCGCACCAGCTCAACCTCGACGCCACGGCGCTCGGCGTTGAGCTTGGCCATGTGCAGCAAAAGGGATTGGGGGTGGCAGACGAGGACTCTCATGTTTTGACGACGAGAATCGGCCACCATCGGTTGCAAACCGCGCCGCGTCGAATTCTTGCGGCGATTGGCGAGCACCCGGCGTCCTTTAGAAAACCGCTCCGGCTCCGGAGGCCCAAGCCATAATCTTCGGGCCAAATGGTCTGATTAGAGGCTGACTTGGTCCGAATCGACCAGAATTCAAGAAAGACGAACTGTCGCCGGTACAACAATGCCCGTGATCCTGGTCACTCTAAACTCCTTTTTAGAGGACACCTGCGTCTTAGTGGCCACCGCTTTCGTCGTCGTACGGGGTCCCTTTGAGCGCCTGACCCAGGTCCCGATTTGGATGGGTTTATTGGCGGGGGCGCTTGGAGCTTCGGAGGCATTCTTTCCCGGCGCGCGATTTCCTTACGGTCCGCACATCCTTGCCGCGACGTTTGCGACGGCCGCGGGAGGGCCTATCGCAGGGTCGATTTCGGCGCTTGTCATTCTCTCGTTCGCCTGGGCGTTGCTTCCGCTCGCCAGCGATCTTGCGATCACGGTTCAAGTGCTCACGACCATCGCCGCGGTCGCGGGGATGAGGAAGTTTCTCAAGGGGGATCTGTGGGCGGTGGGCCTTTGCGTCGCGGGTCAAATCATCAGCATTGGGGTTAGCCACCGGCTAAAAAGTGAGGCGCCGGAGAGTCTCACTTCTTTTGTCTCCGTGCCGGCGAACGCATTCGGATTGCTGCTTTTGGGTCTCGTGGTTCACGATGCGCGCGTCCGTTCGGATACGGTGCGCGTACTGCACGAGTCGATCGAGGCGCGGCGCGTTGCCGCCGAGGCGCAACTTGTTATGCTGAGGTCACGCATTCAGCCCCATTTTCTCTTTAACGCGCTCAATTCTATCGCCGCGCTCTGTACCATCGCCCCTAAACAAGCGTCTGAAGCTACTATTCAGTTAGGCCGCCTTATGCGTCGATCGCTGGAGATCGACTTCGGTGTGGGGTTGACACTGGGCGAGGAATTGGAAACCGTGCAGGCTTACCTGGCCATCGAGCAGGAGAGATTTGGGAATATTCTGCGCGTTAGTTACGATATAGATGGTGCGGAGAAGGTAATCGTTCCCGCGTTTGGGGTTCAGATTCTGGTGGAGAACGCCGTGTTACACGGCATTACTCGCCGAGCAGGTGGAGGAGAGGTGAAAATTATGGCGCGAAAAAATAGCCGGGGTTGGACGATTGCCGTCGTCGATACGGGAGTCGGACTGTCAAAGCCTGACTGGACGCGTGCGACGCCCCACGGGCTCGGCATCCTGCGGGCGCAGTTGCGCGCTTCCCACGGACACGGGGGCAATTTGCACCTCCTGGCCCGGGAAAGTGGTGGCGCCTTAGCCGCGTTCTGCGTTCCCTTCGCTACTCGAAAGGCGGTGGCGGCAAGATGAGGGTGGTTATCGCGGACGACGAGCGGCTGGCGAGGATTTGGCTTCGAAATGCGCTTGAGACGCAAGGCGTTGAGGTAGTCGGCGAGGGCCAATCGGGGGTTGACGCGATTCAGCTTTGCGCGGAACTGCAGCCAGATGCGCTCTTCACCGACATCCGAATGCCCGACCTGAGCGGCATGGAGGCCGTGGCCGCGATAAGCCAATTGCCGAAGGCGCCGCGTCTGGTCTTTGTCACGGGCTACGCGGAGCACGCGGCGGAAGCGTTTGAGAAGGCGGTTTTCGATTATCTTCTGAAGCCGGTCAGCCCGGCACGCCTCGCGTTGACCCTTAGCCGGTTGCGACAGGCTATGGCGGACACCACGCCTTCCGCACCCGCCGAAGTGACGGGAGGGCCTTTGCAGCGCCTGCCGATTCGCACCGACTACGCCGTGCGGTTACTGCGCGTCGAACAGATCGAGTGCGCGGTGGCTCGCGAGAAACGCGTCTTCGTGCGCACGAAAGAGGAAGAATTTAAGACGACTTACACGCTGACGCAGCTCGAAGGGTTGCTACCGGCGGAGAAGTTTTTCCGTGTCCATGCTTCCGTCATCGTGCAACTGGAGCGGGTGGAGCAGATCAATTTTCTAGGAAACCATAGCTACAGTGCCCGGCTCGCGAGCGGCATCAACGTGCCGATCGGCCGCAACCAATACCCCGGTCTTCAGGAAAGGCTCGGCGTCGCGTAGGCACTTGACCTCCTTTTCGGTCAGCCCAAAGGTACCGATTGTCTAAAGGCGGGTGCGAGGCGGCACCTTGCCGTTTTGACTAGCCGATAGCGGACATAAGATATAGGTGGTTGTTTCAACCGTAGGCAAGTTACCTTTCCTCAATGGGGGGCGCAATTGGCGTCCCCATTTTTTTGTGTGCTCAAGACGCGTTCCGCTGGATCCCCCCGGCGGGCGCGTCTTTAGTGCAATGATCGCTCTGAACCGATAATTCTGTAAACCGGCTCGCAACCAGCGCCGGAGTGGACGAAACGACGATGAAGTTGAGGATTGGTTGGATTGCCTTCTCCCTTTCCACCTTGGTGCTGGCGCAGCGCGGTTCCGCCGGCTACGTCCCGCAGATTAATGCGGGCTCGCGGGCGTTCGTGCAGCATCGTTATATGTCGGCGGCGTACTACTTCCGCTACGCGCTCACATGGGATCCACGCGGGGTCGCCGCTCATGTCGGTTTAGGCGAGGTGTATCTCAAAATTGGCAAGCGAGACCGAGCCCTGGACGAGTTCTCGGCGGCTCTCAAGATCGATCCTCACTCGTCCGAGGCGGAGCGGGGTATCCACGAGGTGCGCACTGAGGGCCAGGAGTCGCAGGCGTTCGACGATTTGGTGAGGTTGGTGCAGGCGGAGCCGAACAATGCCGACGTGCTGACGACGTACTCCGAGGAGCTGGTCGAACGGTCGCGGCTTGAGGAGGCGAAGACGTTTGCCGACAAGGCGCTGGCGATTGATCCCAAGCAGTGGCACGCTTACTGTGCACTGGGGCGGATTGCGGCACGCGGCGGCGATTTGGCGACCGCACGGCGGGATCTGAGCCTTTCGATCGCGCACGATCCTTCTGACGACGATGCACTGACCACCCTTGGTGAATTGGAATTGGAGGCGAAGCAGTACAGGGCCGCCGTCGACTGGTTCCGGCGGCTAGTGCGCGTTTTGCCAGAGGAACGCGAGGGGCATGACAAACTGGCGCAGGCGTTGGAGGCTTCCGGCGACGCCGCCGGGGCCGCGAAGGAACGGGCGATCGTGAAGGAAATCGAGGCTCGGACGGCGGGGAGCAACAAGTAGTGGTTCCCTTCGCTCTCTTTTGCGCGGCCTTGCAGGTTCAGGCTGCTCCTCCTGCCAAACCTCAGACTCCGCCTGCGGCTCAGGCCGATGATTCTAACGCGAAGCCGCCCGTATCCGGCGGAACGCCGACCATCACCGATCCCGCCGAGCTTTCCGCTCCCGGATGGCTTGAGTTCGATCCGGGGTCGTTTAAGGATTTGGATCCTTCGGCGGGATTTGGGACGCCGTTTACTTTTAAGTACACCGCGTTGAACCGCCGTTTGCAGTATCTACTTGGTCAGGACGGCCTCGTGGTTCAGCGAGGCTCGTTGAAGGGAGTCGGTGACACTTACGCGGGGGCTCACTATCTGTTCCGCACGCAGGAGCATGGCGGGTACGACGTTGCCCTCAAGGGTTTGCTGAAGATTCCGACGGCTTCCGATTCGGCTGGCGGGACGGGAAAGTCGGATTACTCAGCTTTCTTATTGGTTAGTCGCGATCTAACCAAGTGGGGTTTTCATGGCGACGTAAACGTCGGTATTTCGTCTATAGGCAATGCTGCGATGGCGGGCTACTCCACCCAGTCGATGGCGGCTTTGTCTACCACGACTCCTTTGCCGGGGGGGCGGTGGCAGTACACGAACGAAGTGGTCTACTTTTCGGCGCTGCCAGGGCAGTATGCGCGCGTTACGACGATGCATGGATTTGCCTACCTAGCCCACACGTACGAGGTTTATAGCCTCGCCGTTCAGGTTCGGCTGGAGGGCGACATCCCCCGGTATCAGCTGTTGCTGGCGGCGTCGTTTAATATCGCGAAGTTCTAAATACGGTACGCCCAGCAGGGTGTGTAGCCGATACCGGAGCGAACCTGCGATGATGTCGTGGCGACCGCTACTCTTCCTCCGCCACCCCGAGCCCGTCGATCAAGTTCTTCGAATTTACCGCGATCGCGATAATGCGTGTCTGATTGCCATACTGGACCCGGTAGGAAGCCTGTCTAATGTCTGGGGAAATCTTTGTCTTAACCAGTGAGATTTGCTTTCGCGATCCGAATGACTTAAGCTCCGCGGTAAAGCCTTTGAACCACTCGCTTGTAATGTCCGTCGCAAGGTCCGGTGTCATCATTTTCTGCGCGTTTTCCGCATCGCCATCCAAAAAACCGCTAAGCATTTTCGTTAATTCCGGCATGGTGTCTGGAATTGCAATGAGCTTCTTTGGGGCGAGGGTAGGTACGTAGATTGTCGCGATTTTCTTGGCCAATTGTTCGGGATATGCGGAATCTGAGTTAGCCAAAACGATGACAGAGAGTTTGTCGTCTGGGAACCGCATGAAGCTCGTGCGAAATCCTTGCCATGCGCCACTATGACCGACTTGTTTGTGTCCGTTTACGGGTTTCAAGTCCCAAGCAAACCCGTACCCCGTTTCGGTTCCATCGTTCAGCTTTCCTGAAGTCCACATTTGCCGCTTGATGGAGGGGGTGAGCACCTTGTCGCCATCCAGCGCCGCGTTCCAACTGACCATGTCGAGCAAGGAAAAGTAAAGACTCCCGTCTCCCGTTGTGTTGAGCGTGGGGGAGACCCAATCTTGATTGAATAGGTGTCCGTCACGTACCGTGTAACCCGCGGCGCGTTGCATGACAATGTCTGACTCGCTAATTATGCGCGCGGTTTTCATTCCTGCCGGACGCAGAATGCGATTCACCAGTTGATCGCCATAGAACTTTCCACCTACTTTCGAGCACAAGAACCCAAGAACGTGGTAGCCCGTGTTGCTGTAGCTGTACTTTTCACCGGGTTGAAATTGCACCGGAACTTCGCCGGCAATCTTCAACAGTTCCTCCTCGGTGTAGTCCTTCCGCAGGTCGAGTTTGGGGTAGTAATTGCCGAGCCCGCTGGTGTGATTAAGCAATTGACGGACCGTGACCTTATCCCAAGCCGTTGTCGCATTCGGAAGAGCCTTTGTGATGGGGTCGTCCAAGGCAAGCTTTCCATCCTCGACCAGCTTCATCACAAGTGAAGCTGTAAATTGTTTCCCGAGGGAGCCCGATTGGAAAACGGTCTCGGGCGTTACCCGGACATTCTGCTCAATATTTGCGAACCCGTATCCCTTTAGTTTTACGACCTTACCGTCTAGAATCACGGCAACACTAAGACCCGGGGTATTCCACTTTTTCATCGCGGCGGCAACCAGGTTGTCCGCTTTATCGGCAAACGCAATTGTCGGAAGCAGAAAATGGACCAACAGCCTGGTGCGTGTCATGTGGTTTTGATTATGGATTCCACCCACTAGGAACTAAACGTGCAGCCGGGACAATCAGACAGAGCGGTATAAAATGTCTGATCTATGGCGACGATCGACTGGGTACGCGTGGGACATAGAATTGCGCATTGGCGGTACGGGAAAGGTTTGTCGATTCGCCAAGTGGCCGCCATGGCGCAAGTGGACAAGAACACCGTACTTCGCCTCGAGCGAGGGTGCAAGGTTCGAATGGAATCCTTCCAACAGATTTGCATTGCGCTTGGAACCACCACGGGACGGCAGTTGGTGGAGCTTGGTCAGCCAAATGAGAGCTACCGGGTCTCGCGATCGGAGGGGAGGAGGTGGGAGCACACTAATTCGGTGGATCCGATGGGAGAGCAGATGCGCCTATCGAACGGCCCCGATCGCCATCGCTTGGGCTGGGAGGCTCCGGCTTCCGCATTTAACGGATTTCTCGATTGCGAACTGCACAATGGATCGCTCGTTTCTTCTCTATTGGAAGTCTTCGGGGCGTTTCCAACTCACCGGCACGGGGGCGAGGAACTGGTGTACTGCATGCGGGGAAAGGTGGCCGTGCGGGTTGGGTCTGATGAGGTGGAGCTTGACCAAGGCGACGCCATCTGCTTCTGGGCAAGCGAACCTCACTCATTCGCATCGACAAGTCCCGTCCTGGCCGGCGAACTTCCTCCGCTAATTCTATCGGTCCGATCGGGGGATCTAAAGGGAAAGGTAGTGCGATCAAGCAAGTCCCAGGAGTAAGTCCCCGCTGCGGGTACCGCCAGGGTTTCGTAGGGGCCGAGGGCTGGTGGCCGGAGGGGGTTGGTTGGTGGCCTGAATTTGGCGACGTGCGCCACCCCGTCGGCCCGGAGGCCGAGGGCTGGGCTACACCCTGCCCGTGGCCGAATGGGTGCCGATCGGCCGGAAAAACCACCTGCGATCGGATTTTGATATAACGTAAGAGCTTATGACTGCCACGAAAACCGTTTACTGCCAGATCTGCGGCATTGAAGTCCCGATCGACGAGGCCATTCCGGCGGACCTCGTGCGCGCATCTCTGCTGCCGACGCTGATGGCGAAAGCTTCGCCCTGGGACCCGGACGGATACGTCTCGCTTGAAGAGGTCAATAAAGCGCGGTTGGAGCACGTCCAGCATTACCTGGAGGATAAGGACTCGAAGGAGGCGGCGGCCCGGCTGGAAGTCTTCCACAGCATCGAGGAGCAGAAGGTGCTCTCGATCGACACTTACAGCGAATTCTCCGCCAATTCGACCTTTGGCCAGAAGATGGCGGATAAGATCGCGTCCTTCGGCGGTAGCTGGAAGTTTATCGGGATTTTCGTGGTCGTTCTCGTCGTGTGGATGTTCGTGAACGCGTCATTCGTAGCGGCGAAGCCGTGGGATCCTTATCCCTTTATTCTGCTCAACCTCGTGCTTAGTTGCGTTGCCGCGATTCAGGCGCCGGTGATCATGATGAGCCAGAACCGGCAGGAAGAAAGGGACCGGTTGCGCGCCGAAAACGACTACAAGGTAAACCTGAAGTCCGAGATCGAAGTCCGCCACCTAAACGAGAAAATCGACCGCCTGCTGAACGATCAGTGGAAGCATCTGATGGAGATTCAGCAGATGCAGGTCGATATGATTCAGGAGATGGACAAGCGCGCGCGAGCTTTCGAGAACGGCAAGAACGGCTAGCCGGTGCTCTGCATGGCGGCGGCGATTCCGGCGATGCTTTGGAGCATCGCCTCGCGCCACTCCCCGCCCTGCTCTTCCTCGGTGAGGGTTCCCCAGGCGTCCATCAGGGCGACCTGCATGACGCTGAGGGGCATCACGGCGGGATTTCGGAATTCGACGGTTTGGCGCACGACCCGGCCATTTTCGAGCAGCCGCTCTTGGCCAGTGATGCGCTTGATCATGTCCACGGTCCGCGCATGTTCGTCCTCGATGGTCTGTTCTAGCCGCGCGCCGAGCTCTTTCGGCTCGACCCGGTTGGCGTAGAGGCGCGCTGTCTTGATATCGGAGCGCACCAGTTCTAGCTGCGCGTTGTCGACGACGGTGCGGAAGAACGGCCACTCGCGATACATGGTGCGGAGGGTGTCGATGTTCTCTGGCTTGGCGTTCGCGAAAGCGTCGAGGGCGGCGCCCATGCCGTACCAGCCCACCAAGGTCGTGCGGCTCTGCACCCAGGCGAAGTTCCACGGGATGGCGCGAAGGCCCTCGATGCCGCCGAGGGCCTTCCCCGGCCGGAACACGGGGCGGGAGGCGATGGGGAGGAGCGAAATGTGCTCGATCGGGGTGGCTTGGGTGTAGAACGCCCAGAAATCGGCGTCGTCGTAGACGAGGCTTCGGTAGGTGGCGCGGGAGGTCTCTTCCAGCTCTTGCATCGCGGGACCGTACCGCTGTTCGGCGTCTGGGTCGCCTTGGCCGTCGGCCGCGAGGAGGACGGCGCTAACGATCTGCTCCAAGTGCCGGTGCGCGATGGGCGGGAGCGAATAACGGAACGAGATGACCTCGCCCTGCTCGGTGAACCGAATCCGGCCTGAGAAGGAGCCGGCGGGCTGACTGAGGATCGCCTTATTGGCCCGTCCTCCCCCCCGACCTACGGTGCCGCCGCGGCCGTGGAACAGCCTCATCGGGACGCCGGTTTCCTTGGAAACTTTTGCGATAGATTCGAGGGTGGTTTGCAGCGCCCAGTTGGCGGCGAGGTATCCACCGTCCTTGCTGGAGTCACTGTAGCCGAGCATGACCTCTTGGAATCCGCCGCGGGCCTGCACATGTGCGGCGTAGGTCTTGTTTTTCAGCAGCTCGCGCATCAAGTCGCCGCAGCCGTGGAGGTCTTCGATGGTCTCGAAGAGAGGGACGATATCGATTTCCGACTCAACTTTTCCGTCTGGGGTGATGCGGTAGAGGCCGGCCTCTTTGCACAGCAGGAGCGCTTCCAGGATGTCGCTGATCCCGTGCGTCATCGAGATGATGTACGCCTCGACGGAGCGCGGGCTGAGCTCCCGGCGGGCCCGACGGATGACGTGAAAGACGTTCAGGACCCTTTGACACTGCTCCGACCCGGCGAAATCGATGGGCAGCAGTGGCCTGGGGTTGTGCAGCTCCTTTGTGAGGAGGGCAATCTTTTCCTCTTCCTTCAGGTCGTTGTAGGCGGGGGTTACCGCGGCGGCGGCGAGGATTTCCGCGATCGCTTTCGCATGCTCCTCACTGTGTTGGCGTACGTCGAGGGTGGCGAGGTGGAAGCCGAACGCCTCGATCTGGCGGATGAGGTGGGGGACCCTTCCCTCTTCGGCCACGTCCTTCGCGCGATTTTGGTCGAGGCTCGCTTGGATGAGGATGAGATCTTGGGCGAGTTCGTCGGGGCTTTGGTAGGCATGCTCGGAGTGGACGCGCCGGTTCGCGGCCATGCCTTGGGCTTGGGCGAGGGTCTGCCGGAGTCGCTCCTCCACGCCGAGCAGCTTTAGCACGTAGCTCTCTTGGCTGTACCTTTGAACCTGTTCCGGGATGTAGGGGAGGGTCTTAAGGTCCTTTTGCAGGGACTCTTGCAGTTCCTTCGAGGTGCCGACGAGCTTTGCGGATTGGGTCAGTTCTCTTCGGAGGGTGGCCACGCGGGGCAGGTAGGTCTCCAGCGCCATGATGCGGTGGTCCACGAGGGTGTGCCAGGTCTCCTCGGGGGTGACGTTGGGGTTTCCGTCCCGGTCGCCGCCGACCCATGAGCGGTAGGAGAGGAAGGTCGGGATCTTAAACTTGAAGCCGGGATACTCCTCGGCGAGGGCGCGAGCGAGGTCGCCGTGGAGCCACGGCACCACTTCCATGATCGTTCGCTCGAAGAAGTAAAGGGCGTTTCGGACTTCTTCCCTTACCGTGAGGCGGGTTTCCCGCATCTCATCGGTCTGCCAGAGTTCGGTGAGGGTGCGCTCGATCTCCTCGGTAGCTCTTCCCGCTGAGTCCAGTGGGGACGTGAGGAGGGGGCTGCTGGCTTCCTCCGCGAGGAGGAGGGCGACGCTTTGGAGTTTGTCGAGGACGACCTTTCGCTTGGCCTCGGTGGGATGCGCGGTGAGGGTAGGGGTGATTTCGATGCGCTCGATAAGCGCCTGCATCTCTTGGGCGGAGCGTCCTTTTTGCTTTAGGAGTCTTACCGCGTCTTTTATCGATTCCCTTCTCTGGCCCCTTCTCTCGCGGTTGACGCGGACGATTTCCTTTTGCTCGGCGGTGTTCGCGAGTTGGAAAAAGACGGTGAATGCGCGGGCGAGCTGGCGGACTTTGGCGGGGTCCTTGAGCTCGGGGACCTGAGCCATGAGGGCCGCGGGTTCGTTTCTGCCGAGGAGGAGTTTGCGGGCGAGGTCGATCGTGTCGCCCCCCTCTTGCTCCGTCAGGACCTTGCCGAGGAGCCGGTCCAGCGTCCGCAGGTCTTGGGAAAGCTGCGGGGAAAGCCCGTAGGCTTCCGGCTCAAGGTTTAAGAAGGAGCGCATCTCCTTGATTAGACCTTATGATGTTCCCAACTTCCCGGTTGGCGGTTTTAGCTGCGGGAGACGACGGGGTAGATGATCGCGCCGACGAGGGCGACGACCGCTACGATTACGGCGACGTCCGTAAGGCTGTAGGTGGAAAGGCGCTTTGCGATCTGAGTTTTCATTTTCTTCTCCGGCGGTTCGTGTCGCCGATGGATAGGTTATGGGGGATGTTCAGTTGCCACATTCCCTCGGTTAGGTTGGAAGGGGTATTACGTCCCGCACGATCGGGACCGGGGGTGGGGCTTCTGACTGGGTCTATGGGGGTTGGAACCTGTTTTGGGCGGGTGCGTACAGGATAAACGAGCAAAAAGCGGTCAAAATAAACGAGCAATCCCCCGAGCCACCCAGGCTGACAGCAGATAAGGAGACCACGCTTGGGCGCATACAAGAGCTTGCGACGCTCGATGCGTACCACTCACTTTCTATCGAGGGGTACCGGGTCGATGCCGCCCTCCTCGAAAGGGTGCGCGAGAATGCCTTCGACCCCAGAATCGTCGCACAAGACCGGGATCAACGGAACGCTCTTGCCGCGCGAGGATATTACGATGCCTCCTTTGAGGTGAGGAACTCGATCGAGCGAATTCTGGACGGAACTCCGGCCGCCGCAGTGCTGCGGTCGGACCACCATGAGTGGTTTCGTCGAATATTCGACGTGGCGGTTCAAGCGGGCATACATAACGCCAGCGAACTGGCAGGCTACCGAGGGCATCAGGTTTATATCTCGAACTCCGACCACATTCCGTTGCCTACCGAAGCGGTCGTGGACGTGATGGAGTGCCTCTTCGATTTGATCGCGGGTGAGCCTCACGCGGCGGTTCAGGCTGTGCTCGGCCACTTCATTTTTGTCTTTATTTACCCCTATGGGGATGGCAACGGGCGCATGGCGAGGTTCCTGATGAACGCCTTGTTTACCGCCGGCGGATACCCGTGGACCGTGGTGCACCTTGGCATTCGAAGCCAGTATATGAGCGCCCTTGAAAGGGCCCCTGCGCAGGGGTTGATCGACGATTTCGCCGCGGTTATCGCCCAGGAGATGATGCGAACGCGTGAGGAGAATCCGGACGGTCTTGGTTCGTAATCTCCTTCCCGATTTGGTTTGAATGTCAGAAATTGACGAAGGGATTACCTTCGGCGCTTCGTCGGGATCGACATTGTAGTATGCAAAAAAAGTCAGCCTAAATCTTGTTGAGAGATGTGATAGAGCTTTTTGTTCGAATCGTAACTGGCGCCAAATTGTGAAGTCCCTTCAGCTAGCTCCTTCTTGACTTCAGGCGAACTTGTATTCAACTTCTCCACTTCCGCCAAGATATCGTCTTCTGACCTACCTGGCTTGCATGTAAAGGTGGCGTCGAAAACAATTCCGTCCCCACTTTTACAGGTCGAGATCGAGCAGCCTTTTGGAAGTGGGATGCCGTCGCTATACGACTGGCTGCAGGGCGCGATATCGTAAAGCCCGACATGCGGCCTGCATGCCGTAAGGAGGATGCCCAAGAGCGTAACGCTACCGACAACCGCTCTCTTAATCTTCAATGTATGCATTAGATTGAACACTAAGTGATCCTATCCGTTTGCCCTGTGCTGCCTCAGAACGTCTAGCACTTCCTCATCCACTTTCCATTGCTTGCCAATGTCCAGGGCGGTTTCGCCGTTGCGGTCTTTTACTGAGGCGGGAGCGCCCATGCGGCAGAGCATGGTAACGAGCCGGACGGCGGTAACTGTGCTTGTGGCCAGACGCTCGTTGTAGCTTTCCATGACGTAGTGCAAGATACTTCTTCCTTTGTTGTCTAAGAGGGTTAGGTTTGGATGGTAAGTCAGAAGTTCGAAAAGGACTGCAGGGTAGTCTTTCGCGGCGTGCATTATAGGGGTTTTCCCTTGTTTGTCGGTTTGGTTTACATCGGCTCCGGCGGCAAGGCAGGCATGCACTTCATCGACGGGCGGGTCATGATTTACGAGTTCGGAAAGAACAGGTATTCCTTCGTCGTTTGGATGGTTGATGGCTTCTCTGATAAGAGGACTACTTGCCATTAACTGTCGAAATTCGGCACCATGGATATGGTTGTGACCCGTACAGATACCATTTAATGGATTAACGCCTAAATCGGTCTGTATTCGCGGATCCGCGCCGAGTTTCATTAAAGTCGCAACGATTTTAGGATTGTTCTGAATTGCCAAACCCAGCGGAGTTGTGCCTCCCAGACCGTTAACTTGATCAATGGGAACGCCATGCTTACGCAACGTGGATGCTTCATTGATGAAAGTCTCCGGAGAGGGCCAATCGATTCTAGTGAGAAGGTGCATTAAGCCATCCCCTTCATTGTTTGTCGCCAGTAAATCGGCATGGTGACTAATCAGATACTGAGCAATACCGCGCTCACCGATCAAGATAGCGTGGGCGGCACCTGTGTATCCATTATCGTCTTTTGCATTGATATCGAAGCCCTTCGCCACGAGATATCGAAGAATTGAAAAGTTTCTCACGCTGAAAAGCGCGTTCTTGTCGGCGAGCCCCTTTTGGTCTAAGAATTTGGCGAGTGAAAGGTGTCCCATTCCGCAGGCATGGTCGAACATCGTCCCGTACATTTGTTTTTCAATGCGGGCGTTCACAAAGGCGGCCGGGCATTTGTCGTATAGGGAGGCTAGTTTCTCCCTTTGTCTTTTTTCGAAAAACTCTACGTTTGCGCTTTCATCAACGTAATAGCAGCATATGGCGAAGGCGGTTTCCGCTAGCGCGTCTGGGAGGTTTGGGGTCTGTTTTAGTAGGTGCTGGAAGCGCGCACTCGTTACGTCTGGCTTTGCGGCTTCTTCTAGCGCGTTCAAGGCTCGAGTGTGTTGGTCGGAATTTGTTTGAGGGGGCGGTGTAGAGACTGGCGGGCGTGAGGAGGTGGGGATGCACGTCAGGATCAGAATTGCCGCTCCGAAGATGTTTGCCCTTATCATATGGCCGCCGTACCACTATGCTGACGCGCGAAAAGCCGCTTTGATATCTTTACTGTGAGGTCGTTGCCCGTTGAGGTGATGCTATCTCCAAAACGCTGTCTGGTGGCTGTATTTCTCATGCTGTCGTCCGTTTGCAAATGGGGACTACACGCGAAACGCTCCGCGACCCCTCGGCCGGGGTCGGGATTGGTCGTGATGCCTAACCCGGTATCTACGGCGCAGGTTCGCGCCTACGATATCCGGCTATTTTCTTCGATCCCATCCGGGATCGGTCCGAGCGGTTTTTCCGTTTTCGGCAAAGGTTTGGCGGTGCACGCGGCACCATCGCGTCGGCGCTCCGGTCCGGGCTACATCCTACGGAGTTGGTATTTGGTTATTTGTCGGCGAGTTCGGGAGGCTGTCCCACGGCGTCTCCCGTTCGGTCGAGGCGTGGACTACCCCTCCGGGGGCCGGACTGGGTTGCATCATTTGGGCTTGGTGGCGAGGAGGGTGAAGGTGTGGGGGAGGCGGGCTAGGGTCTCAGGGGGGATTTGTTTGAATTGGTCCCAGAAGGGCTCGGGGTGTTCTTCTAGGAGTTCAATTTTTAGGCCGGCTTGGATGGTGGCGGTGACGATTTGGCCGAGGGTCCAGATTTTTGAAGTGAGTTGGACCGGGGTTTCGGGGTCGGTGCGTTCGGCGGCTTCGTAGGGGAAGCCTTTTCCTCTTCGGGGGCGGCGGTGAAGTAGGCGGCGCCGGGTCTTAGTTCGTAGGTGGAGGCTTCGGTTTCCCAGAGGAAGTCGAGGGGGTGGCCTTCGAAGAGGAAGAGGTGGCCGCCAGGTTTTAGGAGCCTGGCCACGGTGGCGGCCCATCGTTCGAGGTCCATCATCCAGCAGATGGCTCCCCTTCCCGTGTAGACGAGGTCGGCGGTTGCGTTGAGTTCGGTGGGGGTTTCGAGGACGTCGGCGCGGATCCAGGTGGCGGGGGCGTTTAGGGCGTCGGATTTCTGTTTGGCGGCGGCGAGCATTTCCTCGCTGATGTCGACGCCGATGATTTCCTTGGCTCCGAGCTTCCATATGCTCAGGGCGTCGAGGCCGTGGGAGCATTGGAGGTGGATGGTCTGGTCCTTGTTAATGTTTCCTAGGACACGGATTTCGTTCGGCATGAGGTTGGTGCCGCCATTCTCTAGGAGGGCAACGTCCGCGTCGATGTCTTGGCCGTAGCCGCCGCGGGCGGTTCGGTTCCAGGCGTCCCGGTTGCCCGCGTGGAGGGCGGCGATGTCCATGCGTTCAAGGTACCTAGGGGCCGGATCGCGCGAGGCCGGTCCAATTTGTTCGGTTGTCTTCGCTTTCATTTTTGCCCTCAAAGGGCATGTATCTAAGGAAGGGATTCCGATTGGCGTGCTCGTACCAGGGTTCCGCCGGGAGGCGTAACCCTTCGCTGGACGGACAACCCCGTTGGGGTTGGGGGTTTCGGCCCTCAGGGTTTTGGAAGCACGTGCCACCGCCCCATCCGTCTCTGGCCACCGGCGGGCGTAGCCGAGACCGGAGAGTTAGCGATGGTGTCGCACGCGAAGCTTGGTCGCTTTGTTTTATTGCCTTACGCCGCGCCGAGGTGGCCGAGCCAGATGCCGATGGCGAAGACGATGCCGCCTCCGACGACGACTTGGATGATGGTGCGGCCGAGGGGGCTTCGCATGAAGTGCCAGCGGATGTAGGCGATGGCGATCAGCTCGAACATGACCACGCCGTAGGCGATCATGAGGGCGGTGTGGAGGCTGTTCAGGAGGAACGGGAGGGTATGGAGCATGCCGCCGATCATCGTGCCGAGGCCGGTGACGAGTCCGCGGCCGAACGGCTTTCCGCGACCGGTCACGGCTCCGTCATCCGAGAGCGCTTCGGCGAGACCCATGCTGATACCTGCTCCTAGGCTCGCGGCAAGGCCGACGAAGAAGGCCTTGTGCGGACTCCCCGTTAGCTCGGCGGCGGCGAATAGCGGAGCGAGGGTGGAGACCGAGCCGTCCATCAGGCCGAGTAGCGCGGGTTGAACGCGCTGCAAAACAAACGCCCATCGCCGCAGTATGTCCCTGCGAGCCACCGCACATTGTACGCATAGGCCTGTTTACCGTTTCTTAAGACGGCCTCCGCAATGGCTGGGACATACTGCGGCGATGGCGGCGTTGCCTTTTGACTATCTGGAGCGTGTTTACGCGGGAGTGCTGGGGAAGATCATCGGGGTCTACCTGGGGAGGCCGATCGAGGGGTGGTCGAACGCGGACATCGAGGCGAAGTTCGGCGAGATCGACAAGTACGTCGAGGAGCGGAACGGGATGCCGCTGGTGGTGGCGGATGACGATATCTCCGGCACCTTCACCTTCCTGCGGGCGCTGCCGGATTACGGCAACCGGCCCGACCTTACCGCGGCCCAGATCGGGCAGACGTGGCTCAACTACATCGTGGAGGGGCGTACGATTCTGTGGTGGGGCGGGATGGGGGTCTCCACCGAGCACACGGCGTTTTTGCGGCTCAAGCATGGGGTTGAGGCGCCTCAGAGCGGGAGCATTGCCCTGAATGGCCAAGTTGTCGCCGAGCAGATTGGGGCGCAGATTTTTATCGATGGTTGGGGGTTAGTTAATCCTGGGGATCCGGCGCGGGCGGCTCATTTCGCCCGGTTGGCGGGGAGCGTAAGCCATGACGGGACGGCGGTCGAGTGCGCGCAGGTCATCGCCGCGATGGTGGCCTTGGCGTTTGTCGAGAGCGATGTCGATAGATTGCTGGACGGGGCCTTGGCCCAGATTTCCTCCTCGTCCTTCGTGCGGCGGCTGATCGACGATGTGCGCGGGTGGCATGCGCAGGGGCTTTCTTGGCGCGAAGGGTTCGCCCGGATTTCGGAACGGTATGGGTACGACAAGTTTGGCGGGGGTTGCCACACGATTCCGAACCACGCGATCGTGATTCACGCTTTGCTACACGGCGCGGGGGACTTCACGCGGAGCCTAATGGTGGCGAACACTTGCGGATGGGATACGGATTGTAATTCCGCGAACGTGGGCTGCATCGTCGGCGTGCTGCGCGGGCTCGCGGGGATTGAGTCCAGGTGGCGGAAGCCGGTGGCGGATCGGCTTTATCTGCCGACGGCGGATGGCGGGCGTTGCATCACGGACGCCGTTCAGGAGGCGATCGCGGTGGCCAACGTGGGACTTGCGCTGGCCGGTGAGGAGCCGGTTGCGCCGAAGGATGGGGCACGGTTCCACTTCTCCCTGCCGGGGTCGGTGCAGGGGTTTTCTTCCTCCGCGCCGGTTTCGAATGAAGGGGGGCGGCTACGGATCGAGGTACCGGCGGGGACCACTCGGGTGGCGACGGCGACGTTCCTTTCGAAAGCAGATACCAAGCTTCCGGGGTACCGGTTGCTGGCCTCGCCGACGCTGTATCCAGGGCAGACGGTAACGGCGTTCGTGATTGGTTCCGGGGTCTCCGCTCGCATCTACCTTGGGGCATTTGGGGAGGGCGATGAGATGGTTGCTCACCTGGGGGACTTGGTGGAGCTTCCGGCGTTGCTTCGATTTACCGTTCCCGACTTGGGTGGGCAGCCCACGGCGGAGATCGGATTGGAGATGGTGGCGGATGCGCCCGAGTCGGTCGATCTCAGTTTCTTGACTTGGGACGGGGCGCCGTCGGTCACTTTTGGGCGACCCAAGAGCGGGCAGATGTGGCGCTCGGCGTGGGTCGACGGGATGAGCGAGGTGGTGCCTTGGGGCTCGCCGTTCCGCTTGGCGCAGAACGAGGGGACCGGCCTATCCATCTGCGGCACCCGGGAGTGGACGGATTATCGGGCGTCGGCGACGATCGTTCCGCATTTGGCGGAGGAGGCGGGTCTTGCCGTTCGGGTGCAGGGTTTGCGGCGGTATTACGGGCTTTTGGCTTGTCGGGACGGTTACGTGCGCCTGGTTCGCGAGTTGGACGGGCGGACGGTTTTGGCGGAGGTGGCGCTGCCTTGGTCGTTTGGGGATGCGTTGGTTTTTGAGTTGTCGGCGGATGGGGGGCGGATTTTTGGGTTGGTGAATGGTCTTCGTTTGGAGGCGGTTGACGACGCGTTGGTGAGTGGGGCGGTGGCGTTCGTGGTGTGCGAGGGGCGGATCGACAGCGAAGGGATGACGGTCGGGCCGGTCTGACGTTGTAGTTATCTGCGGAACGCTCTGCGACCCCTCCGGGGTCGGAACGGTGGGCCGACCGTTCCCCGGTATCTTCGGCGCAGGTGCGCGCCTTCGATGCCCGGCTATTTTCTTCGATCCCATCCGGGATCGTTCCGGGCGTGAGATTCACCGGACCGCAGATGCGCGGGAAAATATCCGCCCCTCGTAGGTCCCGAAGACCCCGTGGGAGCGGAGGGTTAATGAGATAATGACCGCCCGGCCGTTGGCCATTTGGTGAGGGCTGGTATCTGATCTGGTTTGGCAGCGCGCGCAACACCATCGCGTCGGCGCTCCGGTCCCGAATACACGCTTCGCGGTTGATGGTTGGGGGGTGTCGGCGAGTTCGATAGGCGTAGTCCACGGCGTCTCCCGTTCGGTCGAGGCGTGGACTACGCCTGCCGGCGGCCGGAAGGATCGCGGTTGCGGTGCTGATTGACACTTGCGATCGAACAAATGTGCCAGCCCCTCGGTTCTAATCTGGGAAAAGGGCAGAATAAGTTTTTCGTAAATATTTCATGAAGCATCCAATTGACAGACAAGCCGCGAAGAAGGGGCACCAGCAGGATGCGGAGGATTTGCGGAAAGACCAGGAACTGGCCGCGCGCCGCGACCATCCTATCGATCCTCCCTGGTACAAGTGCATCGGGCCTGGACTCGTTACGGGCGCGGCGGACGACGATCCTTCGGGGATCGGGACTTACTCCGCAAATGGGGCTCAGTTCGGCTACATGCTGCTTTGGCTGGTGCCGTTTTGCATTCCGTTGATGATCGCGGTACAGGAGATGTGCGGGCGAGTCGGGGCGATCACCGGAAACGGGCTCGCGGCGGTGCTCAAGTCCCACTATCCGAAATGGCTGCTCTATTCGAGCATCGCCCTGCTGATCGGCGCGAACCTGTTTAACGTCTACGCGGACCTGAATGTGATGGCGGCGTCGGCGGAGATGCTTTGGCATGTACCGTTCGTCGTTTGCCTTACGGCGATCGCGGCGGTCATCGTTCTGCTTCAGATTTTGGTGCCGTACCGGATCTATGCGAAGGTGCTGAAGTGGCTGTGCATTGCGCTGGCCGGCTACGTCATCGTGGCCCTGCTTCCCGCGGGAAAGACGGATTGGGGCAAGGTTGGTAGCCACCTCTTCGTGCCCCACATGGATCTCAAGGCGGACACGGTTCTCGCGATCGTCGCCTTCCTTGGCACCACCATCTCGCCGTATCTCTTCTTTTGGCAAGCAGGCGAAACGGTCGAGGATGTGGTTGCCGAGGGCCACGCGAATAAGCCTGGCCACCGCACCCACAAGGTAACCGAGAGCGAGATTCGAAACATCCGCGCGGATACCGCGGTGGGCATGATCGTCTCGCAGCTTGTGGCTCTCTTCATCGTCGTCGCGGCCGTTGGTTCGCTCCACGACAAGGGGATCACCGACATCAAGACGGCTCAAGACGCAGCGAAGGCTTTGCTACCCCTCGGACCGGCGGCTTATTGGATTTTTACCATCTGTATGATCGGCACCGGCTTGCTGGCGATTCCGACACTTGCCGGGTCGGCGGCTTACGCGGTCGCGGAGGCGGGCGGATGGCGTTATGGGCTGTACCGACGATTCACGAGGGCGCCCGGCTTCTATTTGACCATCGTGGCGATGGTCGGCATTGGATACGGGATGAACTTTGTGAAGGCGATTGACCCGATCAAGGGGCTGGTTTACTCGGCGGCTTTGAATGGCATCGTTGCTCCGCCGTTGATCGTGGTTCTCCTGCTCATGTGCAACAACTCGAAGATCGTCGGGAAGCGCACGAACGGGCGGTGGTCGAACGCGCTCGGCATTCTTACCGTGCTCTTAATGGGGCCGGCCGCGATCTATTTGGTTTACATGACGCTGACGGGCAAGGCTTAGTAGACTGTCTTTGCCCCTGCTCAGCTTCTCGTGATCCGTCTTCCGCAACTCCCGAAGCTTCCCCATCTGCCGAGGCCGCCTTCCTTGCGGAAGTCCAGCTACCTCGCGGATACCGCCGTGTTGCTCGGCACTTTCCTGCTGATCTATGGGCTCGCGAGGGTCGGGGCGGGTTTTTTTGTTGCGTTTCATCCGCCCGGACAGACGCCGAACATCAGTCTGAACCCTTCGAATCTGCCCTATTACGCGGCCCGATCTGTGGTCAGGATGTTCGCGGGGCTCTTTCTTTCGGTGCTCTTCACCCTTATATACGGGTATGCGGCGGCGAAGAACCATAAGGCGGAGCGTGTGCTCGTGCCACTGCTCGATATTTTGCAGTCCGTGCCCGTGCTTGGCTTTTTGTCAATCACGGTGACGGGGTTTATCGCTCTGTTTCCCGGCAGTTTGTTCGGTCTGGAGTGCGCGTCGATCTTCGCGATCTTCACCGCGCAGGCCTGGAACATGACGTTCTCGTTCTACCACTCGCTCATCACCTTGCCGAAGGAGCTGGACGAGGCGGCGCGGTTATTCCGGCTTTCGAAGTGGCGGCGGTTCTTTACCGTGGAAGTTCCGAGTTCGATGATCGGGCTAGTTTGGAACGGGATGATGAGTTTCGGCGGCGGATGGTTCTTCCTTGCCGCGAGCGAAGCGATCTCGGTCTTGAAGACGAGCTATACGCTGCCGGGCATTGGGTCTTACGTGGGTGCGGCGGTCGAGGCTCGGGATGTGCGCGCGCTCATCTGGGCAGTCATTACGATGGTCGTGGTGATCGTCGCGATCGACCAATTGTTCTGGAAGCCGGTCGTCGCGTGGTCGCAGAAGTTCCGGCTGGACCGGACGGCATCGGGGATTCAGGCGGAGTCTTGGGTGCTGGACCTTATTCGCGCGTCCCACCTTCCCCGGATGCTCGGCCACCGGATCCGGCAGTGGAAGATCAAGCATTACCGGCCACCCGCGCCGCCTAAAACGGAACACGAGACGTGGCTTGCGCGACGGCGACGGAAGCGAAAGTGGCGCATCAACGACGACATGGTCTTCGGCCTTGTCGTGGGCGCGGTCTGCGTGGCTTCGTTCTTTTATGGGGCGCGGTTTGTAACGCAGGAGGTCGCGGTGCGTGAGGTCGGCACCGCGTTCGGGCTGGGCCTGCTGACGCTCCTGCGGGTGACGGTGCTGATCGCGGTCTCGACTTTGGTTTGGACGCCGATCGGGGTTGCGATTGGGTTCAACCCGCGGCTGGCGCGAACCTTGCAACCTCTGGCGTTGTTAGCGGCCTCGTTTCCGGCCAACTTTCTCTTTCCTTTGGCCACGATCGTCTTTATAAAGATCGGGCTGAGCTTGGACTGGGGAAGCATGCTCTTGATGGCTTTGGGGGCACAGTGGTACGTGCTGTTCAATGCCATCGCGGGCGCGATCGCGGTGCCGAGCGACTTGCGCGAGATGTGCGCGAGTATGGGACTGCGGGGCTGGCCGCTGTGGAAGAAACTCATCATCCCGGCCATCTTTCCGGCTTGGGTGACGGGGGCGGTCACCGCTTCGGGCGGCGCTTGGAACGCCAGCATCGTCTCCGAGGTCGTGAGTTGGGGCAACCATACGCTGACCGCGCATGGCATCGGCACTTATATCGCCTCCGCTACGAAGGAGGGGGATTGGCCCCGGATCGTGCTGGGCGTCTCCACCATGTGTATTCTCGTCGTAACGGTCAACCGCCTGCTTTGGCGGCGGCTGTACCAAATGGCCGAAGTTCGTTACCGACTGGGTTGAAATCATGTCCGTCCCCACCACCGCCGTCGAACCCCTGCTTCACATCGAGGCCCTCGGAAAGACCTATCCTCGCCCGGAGTCGGGGGGCTCGTTTACGGTTTTGGATGGGGTCAGTCTGGACATCCGGCCGGGGGAGATCGTGGCGCTTTTGGGTCGCAGCGGCAGCGGGAAATCGACGATTTTGCGCTGCGTCGCGGGGTTGATCCAGCCTTCTACGGGGGCAGTTTACAGCGGGGGGCGGCGGGTGGAGGGGGCGAATCCCGACGTCGCGATGGTCTTCCAGTCCTTCGCTTTGTTGCCCTGGCTGACGGTGCTCGAGAATGTGATGATCGGGGTGGAGGCGAAGAAGTTGGAGCCTCGGGATGCGCGGCACCGGGCGGTCGAGGCGTTGCGGATGGTGGGGCTGGAGGGTTTTGAAAAGGCTTACCCACGCGAGCTTTCGGGCGGTATGCAGCAGCGGGTCGGGTTCGCGCGGGCGTTCGTGGTGCGGCCGCGGATTTTGCTTTTGGACGAGCCGTTTAGCGCTTTGGACGTTTTGACGGCGGAGAACCTGCGCGGCGAGATCGGCGATCTTTGGGAGGAGGGCAACTTCCCCGCCGAGAGTGTCGTGCTGGTCACTCACAACATCGAGGAGGCCATTATCCTCGCCGACCGGATCGTGATTTTGACCTCGAATCCCGGGCGTATCCGCGGCGAGATTCGCGTCGATCTCCAGCGTCCCCGCCAGCGTGGTTCCGACGTTTTCCGGGCGATGGCGGATCACGTTTACACCTTGATGACGAACCCAGACACCAAGATCGCGCCGCTGGTTCCCCGCCGGCAGACGATCGACGGGACGCCTTTGCCGCACGCCCGGCCGGGAGCGATCAGCGGCCTATTGGAGCTTATCGAGGAGCACGGGGGGCCGGAGGATGTGGCGGCGATCTCGGAGCGTCTGCGCATGGAGGCGGACGATCTGTTGCCGATTTTGGATGCGGCGGTCTTGTTGGGCTTCGCGGAAGTCCACCAGGGGGACGCGACGTTGACGGAGGTCGGCAAGAAGTTCGCCGACGCGGATCCGGACGACGCGCGGCATATCTTCAAGGACCAAGTTTTGGCGCGGGCGCCGATGGTCCGCAGTATTTACGACGCCTTGGAGAGCAACCGGGGGCGGGCGATGAAGGAGGAGTTCTTCCTGGATGTACTGGACGAGAGCTTTAGCGCCGAGGAAGCGCAGACACAGTTCGACACGGCGGTGAACTGGGGTCGTTACGCTGGGTTATTCGAGTACGACAGCGACGAGAAGGAGCTTCGGTTGCACCAGTCGGACGACTAGGGCGCGCTTTTGCCTTCACGGGGGAGGGTCATGACCGAAACTGCCGCCGACGCGATTCCGTCGACCCTCCGGAGTCCGGGGGCAGGGCGATTTTGGACGGCGGTGATCCTGACCGGAGTGGGGACGGGGCTCGGGGCCGCGGTTTTGACGCTGCTTTTGCAGGGCGTCCAACGGTTTGTTTGGGGTGGGGCGGGGACCGAATTGCTGCGCTCCGTGGAGGAGGCAAGCCCGGAGCGGCGGCTCCTCGCCCTCCTCGCGGCGGGGCTCACGATCGTCGCGGGGCAGTTGCTTTTGAAGCGGCTGACGAACGCGAACGGGATCGACGTGACGGCCGCGATCTGGTTTCAGGCGGGGCGGCTGCCGGCGTTGCGGACGGTGGGGAGTGCGATTCTTTCCGTCGCGATCGTGGGGATGGGGGTCTCGTTGGGACGCGAGGGGGCGCCGAAGCAGGTGGGAGCGGTACTCGCGAACGCCTTTTCCGATGCCGGAAAACTGTCCGACGAGCAGCGAAAGTTGCTCGTGGCGTGCGGCGCGGGAGCGGGGATGGCGGCGGCTTACGGGGTGCCTTTGGGCGGCGCGTTGTTCGCTTTGGAGGTCTTGCGGGGGATGCTCGCGCTCCGGTTCGTGCTGCCGGCTTTGCTGGCTTCGACGGTCGCGACCGGGGTTTCGTGGCTGTTTTTGCCGAATGCGCCGACGTACCATCTGCCCTCGTTTTCCTTTGCTTGGCCGCTGTTGGCGTGGGCGTTGGTGTTTGGACCACTGGCGGGGTTCTGCTCGGTGGCGTACGTGCGCGCGGTGACTTTTGCCGAGAAACGGCGGCCCGAGGGATGGGTTCGGCTGGTCGCGCCGGTCTTGGTGATGGGCTTACTGGGCGTCGTCTCTTTGCGGTTCCCGCAGGTGTTGGGGAATGGGAAGGACATCGCTCAGTTGCTGTTTTGGGGTTCGATGGGGCCGGGTTTAATGTTCGCCCTGCTGCTTTTGAAGCCGTTGGCGACTTTGGGATCGTTGGGGTGCGGGGCGCCGGGCGGGCTCTTCACGCCTTCTTTGTCCTTCGGGGCCTTGCTCGGGGGCGCGATGGGGTGGGTTTGGTCGTTGGTTTTCCCGGGGACGCCTCTTGGGTTGTGCGCGTTGCTTGGGGCGGGGGCGGTTTTGGCGGCGACCACTCAGGGGCCGGTTTCGACCTTGGTGTTGCTGATCGAGCTGACCGGGGCGGACCGGTCCTTTATCTTGCCAATGCTTTTGGTCGTGGGTTCGGCGACTTTGGTGGCGAGAACGGTCGAGCCTCGGTCGATCTACGATGCCCGGCTTACCGACGAACAGATCACGGCTCGAATGGCCGCCCGCGAGCAGGCGTTGCCGCGCACGGGGTAGCTGGACCCGAGTTAAAATGGCGAAATGGCACGGGCGCGCAGAGATCGGTTGAAGTACTTTTTGGCGCAGAATCGCGATGAGTTGCACTCCGTGGTTGCGGGGATCGAGAACATTGACTTTGCGCCGGCGGCGGGGATGAAAACCTACCGGGCGCAGTTGGCGGAGATTGCGGCGATGGAGCGGGAGAGCGTCGAGTTTCTTTCCACGGGGCGTGTGCCTGATTGGAAGGAGCTCGAAGCGAGCATCAAAGGGACTACGCTGAGCGAGCTTTTGGCTGAGTTGGCAGGGATTCGAGTTGAGCTCTTTCAGGTGTTGGATGGGCTCTCCGATGCGCAGTTGGAGGAGGCGATTCCGGTGCCGGAAGAGTGGTCGTCGTTCGTGGGGGACTCGACTCTGGAGCGGGAGGAGCTCTTTTATTGGCTGGTGCGGCACGAGTACTACCACATCGGGCAGATCGTGACTTACCGGTGGACGGAGGGATTCAATCCTTACCGTTCATCCAGCCCTTCTTAAATCGGGGCGTAAGGCAATAGTGCGGCGCGGCGTAGGAATATTTGCCCGGCGGCCGAAAAACTGTCGGACAATACAGACGGGAGCCGCTGGCCCCCGCATCTAAAAAAGCCCAAGGAGGTCATCTCAAATGATCGATCGTAACCGAGCCTGGCGCCGCCGAATGTCGCGCCTGCAGTTCTGGAAAGGCAAAGAGTGCGCCCTGCTTTTCGAAAAGCAGTTCCACGACCCTGCTGCCAAGCCGCTTGCCGCGCTTAAGCAACATCAGGTCGGAAAGCTCACTCGAATCCAGGAGCTAAGGCTCGCATACAACCTTGGAAATCAGATCTCGGACGGTTTCGAGGCCTGACACAACGGGGGTTGCGTAGGGTTGTGCCGGGGTTTGTCGGTCTTCCCAGCAGTTGAGGGAGCTGAGGTTGGCGGTGGGACATGCACCCACCGCCAACCTCAGCTCCCTTGTATGTTTTGTTTAGGTCCTAATTAGGATCTGGAGCATGGGTGGAGGATCCGTAGCTCCCTTATCGCTGCAACGATCTCAAGGAGAATCATCCCCACCCTGCCATAGCGTCGTTTGAGG
>Ga0207695_10000356_pt1 | contig 105137 bp, 93 predicted proteins | sample KBSC54metaG_FD_184354 | JGI IMG/M metagenome (GOLD analysis project Ga0207695, IMG submission 184354) | Corn rhizosphere microbial communities from Kellogg Biological Station, Michigan, USA - KBS C5-4 metaG (SPAdes) (version 2) | ecosystem: Host-associated > Plants > Roots > Rhizosphere > Soil... | reverse complement strand
CGCCATCTACATTGCGGCGTCGAGCGCCTAGCCTGCGAACGCACTCACCCTCCGTCCCCCCAAGCGTCCAAGGGGTTCTGCCACAAACAGATTGATACACGAGCCTGCGAACGGATGTATGTGCCGCTCGCGGTCCCCGGCGTAGCGTTGACGGCAATGCTTACGCTTTTGGCTGAAAGAACGAAAGGTTCGCGACCAGCCCTATGCTGTCACGGCGAGCGGCACGAACATCCGGTCGCCGCCTACACGAGTTTTGCCGTTTGTACCGACAAACCAGCGAAATATCAGCGCAACTCTTCGATGTACCGATCCACGGCTTCCGGGGAACCATGCACACCGGATCCTTTCACGGTGCCGAAAAAGGACGCATAGGATCGCCGGAGCGTCCCTCGGGGTCGGCATTTGTAGTTTGCCGGGCCGCTTTCAACCCGTCGTCAACGATCTCTTCAAGTACTTGCTCCGGTGTGATGTGCCGTTGCGCGACGATCATTTGTAGCCGCTCCTCGTCTACCGACTCACCAAGCTTCGCGACATCACGCGGAACTGCATGATGGTGAAGGCGAACACGAAGAAGAACAGGAGGTAGCCGACGGCCGACGCGTAACCCAACTGATACTGGCCGAAACCCATTTGGTACATGTACATCACGACCGTCAAACTCCGGTCGGCGGGGCCGCCGCCGGTTAGGATGTAGGATTGGCCGAAGACTTGGGAACTGGCGATTACGCTCATGACCAGGCCGAACAACAAAGCCGGACGGATCGAGGGAATCGTGACTCGAGCAAATCGCTGGGGAGACGTCGCTCCATCCAATGAGGCCGCCTCCAACTGCTCCTTCGGCACCGCCTTCAGAGCCGCCAGGTAGATCAGCATGTTGCCGCCGGCGCCCCACCAGATGGACATTAGGGCCAGGGAGGGCATGACCAGCTTCGGGTCGTTTAGCCAGTCGACGGGGTGGCCGAGGACGTGGTTGATCATTCCCGTGTCACGTGCGTAAAGCCAGCGCCAAACGACCGCGAGGACCGAGACCGAGGTCACGACGGGTAGATAGAAGCAGGTCTTGTAAAACGCGTCGCCCCGAAACCGCTGGTTCAGGCCGACCGCTAGAGCAAGAGAAACTAAGTTCCCCAGCGGCACCGTCAGCACCACGAAGTAAGCGGTCTGCAGCAAAGCCTGCCAAAACCGGTCGTCGTGGACGGCGCCGGAATAGTTGCGCAGACCCACAAACGGGGCCGACGTACTCAAAACGTGCCAGCTATGCAGGCTGATCCAGAACCCGTATAAAACGGGTGACAAAACAAAAACGACAAAAAGTACGGCGTAGGGCCCCAAAAAAGCCGTGGCCACCAGACCATCGCGGCGACGTCTCATTGGAGCGCCAACACCCGGTTCACCCTTTGGGCGGCCTTCTTCAAAGCCTCGTCAGGAGGCTCGACGCCGTCCACGGCGGACTCGACGGCGGTATCCGCGAATCCCGCCGTCTGGTTGACTGACACGGAGAACGGCTCATACACCACGTATGGCAACTGCTTCGCAAACTCCCGCTGGACCCTCAGAGCCTGAAAATCGGCCGACTCCAAGATCGACTTGCGGACCGGCACTTGCCCCGCCTTTGCCCAGGCGAGGCTGTGGTCGCTGAGGTACTTGATGAAGGTCCAAGCCGCCTCCTGACGCTCCGTCGGAAGTTTCGCCGGCATGCAGAGGCAGTGACTACTCGCCCAAACCGCGCGAGTCGGACCAAACTGCGGAACCGGAGCCGCCGCGTACTCAAGACCCTCCTGGTGCTCGGCGGAGTCGAACATCCAGATTCCCTGCATCGCCATCGCGGCTTTGCCGGTTTGAAACTCCGTCCACGCACCACCGGGGTCCGGCTTGGGGCAGATTCGCCCATCCTTCACCCAGCCCATCATCGCGTCCACCGCTTTCAGGGAAGCGGGGGAATCCAATGAAGACGAACGGAGGTCGGGGGTCATCAGTCCGCCGCCATACTGCGCAAACATCGTCGAGCCCGTCATATGGAGGTCGGTCAGCACGAAACCCCACTGCTTTTTGGAGGGATCCGTGAGGCGGCGTGCATCCGCTTCAAACTCGGCCTCGGTCGTCGGAGGATGGTCGATCCCCGCCTCCCGGAACAGCTTCGTGTTGTACCAAAGCCCGAACGGATGGCAGTCCAAGGGCAACGCATACCGAGCCCCATCCACGATGCCGGCCTGCCACTGCCGCGGCATAAAATCAGCCGGATCAGGACCATAACGCGAAACAAACCCATCGACCGGGGCCAAGCTGTGATGCACCGCGTACTCCGGCACCCGCTGCGCATGCAAAACAAACACATCCGGCGCCCCGCCAAACGCGAGACCGAGCGTCACCTTATCGTAATAAGTGCCCCAAGGAATTACCTGCACATGAACCTGGACCTTCGGATGCTCGCGGTTGAATTGCTGGACGATCTTGTCCATCGACGCGCCGTCGGGGCCGCTGAAGCCGTTCCAGAATTCGAGATGCAGCACGCCATCCGCATCCGGACCGCTATACGAAGGCGGCGCGCAGGCCAGGGCGGTCAGCACGAAAAGGGCGGTGATTAGTTTGGCGACATTGCCTCGCATGTTTTGGCTTCTAAGGAGAGAGTACACGTGGACCATCGGCGGTCCAGCTTAGGGGGCTCAGATTTAACTGACGGGCGGTGCGGGCGGCGTTCCAGGCGTGATAGGCAAGAAGAGGTCGACCGGATAGGTCCTCAGTGATTGAATTGTGCCCCGGGCCAATCAACCGACCGGGGATGGATCGCAAAACTCGAGCCGCGACGCCATCATTCGAATCCTCCCAAGGCCCCAGGGGCGAATCGGCGACGACGAAATCCATTCCGTACGAATCGTTCTGCCAGTTGCCCCCGCTGTAAATGCAGTAGTACCGGCCACCATGTTGCCGAACGCACGCCCCCTCTAGCGTGTGCCAGTCGTAGACGCCACCGTAGATGGACCGCTGTGCCTGGTACATCTGCCAATCGTGCCGTGCCCTCATCACGACCTGAAAGGCAGGCTCAATCCGAACCATGTCCAGCAAAGGCGCCACGACCAAGCCCGTGCCTGGCCGAAAACCATCCTGAGAGTCCAGAAAGTCTCGTGCGTAATAGAGGTACCAGCGGCCATCCGCATCCTGAAACGGGCTCGGATCGATGGCAAACGAGGCCGTCGATGGGTCAAGCACCGGGCAGCACGACTCTGTATAGGGTCCCTGGGGCCGATCGCTGGTCGCCACCCGCAGTTCGTGCCGCTCGTCGGAAACTCCGACCGAGTAGTACATGTAAAAAACGCCGTCCCGGTAAGCCACCTCCGGCGCCCAGTGGTGCGGGCCGGCCTCGCGAGTCCGCAACAAGGCGCCCCCCAGCGGCTCCCAATTCAAATGATCGACCGACCGAAGGATCGGAAACTCGAACCCACTCAACTCAAAAGGCAGCGGGCCGGTACCGACGGCGTAGTACACGCCGGCGTGCCGGAACACGAAGGGATCGGCGAGATAGCCGTCGTAAACCGGGTTGGTCCAGGTCGCCGATTTGGTCAAAGGTTCAGTCATGGGAGCGACAATGCCAGGAATGCCTGAGTACCGATTATCCTACAGGAGTTGGAATACAAAGTGCCAGCCCATTCAAATCCCTGCATGTTTGAAGCGATTTTCCCGATTCAGACAGAATTCATTTGGCTTTGCATAACGTGCCTGCTATAGTATTCCCGAGCGTCGATAACGAAGGAGCTATGGCGAAAGACTCGGAATCACACATCCTTGAGGTGCGGAACGAAGAAGCGGTGGACATGTGCCGCGCGCTTGCTCAAGAGAGCCGTTTCGCGATCCTTCAACTTCTCGCCGGCGGCGAAAAGAACATCAACGAGATCGGCACCGCGCTTGGTGTGTCCCAGCCTACGGTTACCAAGCACATTCAGCAATTGGAACAGGTCGGCCTGGTCGTCTCCGAATACCTTCCGGGGGTTCAGGGGATGCAGAAGAAGTGCCGGCTTCGCTTCAACCGCCTCATCTTCAACCTCGCCCCCGATATCGCGACCGACGACCGGATCGACGAAGTCTCGATGCCCATCGGCCTGTATACGCTCGTCAATCCGAGCGGTACTTGCGGGCTCGCGAACCGAACCAAGTTCATTGGTTTCCTGGATAAGGCTCAGTCGTTCTACGATCCCGAGCGCGCGACCGCCGACATCCTTTGGATGGCGAACGGCTTCGTGGAATACACCTTCCCGAACGATCTCCCCTCAACGATGGAAGTCGAGCGGTTGGAGTTCGTTATGGAAGTCTGCTCCGAGGCGCCGGATCACAATCCGGATTGGCCTTCCGATTTGACGCTTTGGATCAACGGCGTCGAGGTCGGCACCTGGACTTGCCCCGGAGATTTCGGCGGCAAGCGGGGCTTGCTCAACCCCTCCTGGTGGGTCGAGCACATGACGCAGTTCGGCCTCCTCAAGATCTGGTCGATCGACCGCGAAGGCTCCTACGTGGACGGCTCGCGGATCTCCGACACAACACTTTCCCGGTTAATGGTTGTCCCCCAACAGCCGCTCACGATCCGCCTCGGCGTCAAGCCGGACGCCGAACACCAAGGCGGATTTAATCTCTTCGGCCGCGGCTTCGGTAACTACGCCCAGGACTTGGTTCTGAGGCTGCACTACGTACCCAAAAAGAATAGTGAGCGGCGGACCGATTCGGTCTCTGCTCAGGCCAATGGGCGCACCTAGCGCCATAAATTCATCGGAGAACTCAATACCATGCAACGTTGCAAAGCATTCACTCTCATCGAGCTTCTCGTCGTCATCGCGATTATCGCGATTCTCGCCGCCATCCTCTTCCCTGTATTCGCGCAGGCAAAGAAGGCGGCCAAGAAGACCACATGTCTCTCTAACGACAAGCAAATGGGCCTCGCGGTCGTCATGTACGGTAACGACAATGACGACGTGAGCCCCGCCAACGGCGAAGGCCTCGCCCCCGCTTCCACTTGGGGCGGTTGGACGCCACTTGAGCCTTGGACGGGCGACACGAACGCTCCGTTCAACCCGTACGGCGATGGCTTTGGCGCTCCGCTCGGATTCATGGATCCGCAAGCCTCCCAGAACTGGGGCCAGGAGATGTACCCGTACGTGAAGAGCATCGGCATGTACGACTGTATCTCCGCGCCGAAGGACGGCGACGCGGGCTTCGCGCCGGTTACCGGCCCCCACACCGGAATTGCCGGGGAAACTAGCTACGTGTTCAACGGCTGCGGTTCGAACAAGTCCCTCACCGCGGTAAGCCGGCCGGGCGACTTCATCACCCTGCAGGGCCGAGCAAGTACAACTCGTGAAGCAATCGTCTGCCCCCGCATGAACGGCTTCTCGGATGGCACGACGAAGGCGAACGATTCGGACGACGTTTGGATCGGCTTCACCCACGATGGCGGCGATAACTACACCTTCGCCGACGGCCACAGCAAGTTCAAGTTCCGTAAAGCGGTCCAGTTCAAGGAACTCGGCTTCTGGGAGTGGGTCAACGTGAATGGTGTTTGGCGCGATCCTGCGACCAACCCGACGATGATCGCCGACCCGACCACCGGATTCGACGACTGGGGCGCTTGGGGCAACTGCGACCCGGCCCTCGTTCCGAACTAGGCATCTCTCGCAAAACGTCGCTTGTCCGGCCCCATCTCGGCCGGACAAGCGTTTTATTGTATGACCATGAAGAATCGAATTATCAGCTTTGCCCTGCTCGCGTTCACGGGAATCATTGTTTCCGGCTGCAACGCGACGAACGACAATCCGATCAGTCCGGAGAAAATGTCTTCGATCCGGAAGAAAGAGGCAGAAGGTCGCGCTAATTTTAATCCGGGTGGTGGACCTCCCGGCGCACCCGCCTCCGGCGCCCCTGCTCCCGGTAAATAGCTGATGTCTTTACGGGATTTGGCGTAGCCGCGATGGGGCGACTATCGGGAATTCGATGGCCGGCGCGGGGTCTGATTTCTCAGGGGTTGATGATCGTCATCGCCCTTGTGATGGTCTTCCCCGTCGTTTGGATGCTCTCGACTTCGTTCACACGCGAGAGCGAGATCCTGAGCGCGACTCCGCACGTCTTCCCTTCGCACCCTACGATCGAGAATTACCGGCAGCTCTTCACGAAATCCGAAGAGTTCCCCGTCGTCCGATGGTTCCTAAATTCGCTCGGAATCGCCTGCGCGGTCACGTTTCTTGTATTGACCGTGGCGAGTACGGCCGCCTATGCGTTTGCCCGGCTTCACTTCAAGGGACGGGATACTTTGTTCTTCGTAGTGCTCGCTACGATGATGATTCCGGGCCAGGTTTCGCTCATCCCCGTCTTTCTTATCGTCCAGAAACTGGGGCTTTTCAACAACTACGGTGGGATCATTTTGCCGGGGCTGGCCGGCGCGTTTGGGGTCTTTCTGCTGCGGCAGTTCTTCATCCAACTTCCCATGGAGCTTGAGGAAGCAGCGTTCCTGGACGGCGCGAACCACCTGACGATCTTCCTAAAAGTGATTCTGCCGCTCAGCAAACCCGCGCTCGCGACCCTCGCGATTTTCACTTTCATCGGGTCTTGGAATGATTTCGTCTGGCCGCTTATCGTAACGAACGACGTCAACATGCGCACGCTCCCCGTAGGGCTTTCCATTTTCCAAGGGCGCTACACTTTGGAATACGGGCTCACAATGGCCGCCGCCGCGGTAACCACCGTCCCGATGATCGTCGCGTTCCTCATCTTCCAACGGCGCATCACGGAAGGAATCGCGCTGCAAGGTCTGAAGGACTAGAAACCCATGCCCCTCCTACTCGGATTGATCGTGTCCCTTGCCACCGCTCCGCTTCGACTTCAACCGGCGGGCGAGGGCGACCTTTTGGGTTGGCTCGTCAGCGGACCTTATCCGGTCGGCTTCGACCAAGACTTCCTAAAGGGCGAGGGGGACGCGAAACCCTCCGAAGGTAAGGAATGGCAATTCGTGGCCGGGGACGTAAGGCAAGGAATCGATCTCAAGGCCCACTTTCACACCGATGCTTCCGGGACCGCCTACTGTTACACCGCCGTCGAAGTCCAGAGTCCGATCCACGCTCGTTTGAGATTCGGAAGCGATGACGGCGCTAAGGTCTATCTGAACGGCTCCCTCATCTTCAACAAAGATATCAAGCGTGGGGTGAAGCGCGACGAGGAAACCGTCCCTATCGATCTCAAGTCCGGGACGAACCGGCTGCTGTTCAAGATCGAGCAGTACGACGGCGGGTGGGGATTGATGGCTCGCATCGTCGATGACCAAAACCAACCCATCCCCCATCTCACCCAGGTCGTCGATGTGGAACCTGAGCGACAAGATGCATACCGGATCGCCCGCAAACTCGCCGGCAAACCGGGCGCCTTCGATCTGCGAGCCCTCGCCCTGTACGAGGGCAATACCGCGAAAGCGAAGCTGTTCTTAGAACGGCTTAGGGCGAAAGCCGCGCATCCGGAACGGTTGGAGGCGAGGCTTCGAACCATCCCCGGCTTGATGGAACGCGCCTTTGACGATGGCCGCCGGGCAAGCGATATGCTGATGCTCGTCACCGCGCAAATCCAGTCCCTCTATAACGAGGCTCGGCATCCCCTCTTACAGTGGGCACAGAATCCCGGTCCGCTCGAACCTGGTGACCCTCGCAATGAAGACTACGTGCACGTGTTGAATGGCGGACGCTACTTCGCCCACGCGGACGGCCACCCCTTCACCCCGATCGGCGCCAACCACAATCCAGATTGGCCGGAGTTAGAGGAGTCCAATCCGCTTGGCAAGACCTACGATCCGGCAAGAACCGAAAGATGGTTCGCTAACCTCCAAGCCCACGGAGTAAACGTCATCCGCCTCATGGTGGAGACACCTCCGAGCGGGAATCTGGAAGAAAACGTCGGCACGTTCCGCCCCGAGCATGTCATCTGGCTCGACCACGTCTTCGAAGCCGCCCGCAAGCACGGCGTCAAGCTTTGGATCACGCCCTACGACACGTTCTGGATGAGCCTTCGCAAAGAAACGTCGCCGTATTGGAAGGAAAACGGCGGCCCGATCGACCAACCCATCGACTTCCTCACCAAGCGGGAAATCATGGCGGCGCAAAAGCGCCGAATCAAGTATCTGATCGACCGCTACGGCAACTCCGGCACCGTTTTCGCCTGGGAGATCATGAACGAGATCGACCTTTGGTGGAACGCCTCTCCGCAGCAAATTAAAGCTTGGACCGACGAGATGGCGGCTTACATCCGATCTTACGAGCACCAAAAGTGGGGCCGAAACCACATGCTCACCCTCAGCTTGGCGGAACCCGAACCAAAAGGTCTGAACGCTGACACCGCCTTCCGTCGCAAAGATCTCGACTTCGCGACGATGCATCTCTATCTCGGTGCATCGCGCGGACCGAAGCCGGGGCAGGCATTCCAAAGTGGCGTCGATTTCGCCAAGGGCGTGGAGTACGCACGAAGCCAGATCCACGACAACCGCCCCGCGATGGATGGCGAAAGCGGCCCCATCGACAATTGGATCAAAGACGGCCCCTACGATAACGAAGTCTTCCACGAGATGTCCTGGCAACACCTCATGGCCGGCGGCGCCGGACCGGGGACCCGTTGGCCCTACCGGCAACCGCACACCGTTTCGGCCGGGATGCTCGATACGCTGAAGTCGATGCGGGCTTTTTGCGACGAAGTGGATTGGACAAAACTCACCGGGCCGGAAGTTCACATCAATTTGGGGGGCTCGGAAAAGTCATGTGCGTTCGGTACGAACGACGGCGCGATCGCGCGGATTCTGGTCAACCCGAGCGCGGGTACAAAACTCACGATCGACTGGAAGCGGCAGGTGCACGGGCCGATACGCATCCGATGTTTCGACGTTAAGGCGGGACGATGGCTGGGTCCCGGCACTGAGAGTTTAGGTTCACACGGGATCAATATTCCGGCTGGAATCTCCGAAGTCGCACTGTGGCTCGCCGCCGGATAATCGCCGGTTGCTCGGCAGGATTTGCTCCCCAGAGTGACCGGCGTTTCCGTTTACGCCCAAAAACGAACAAGATCCGGTGGCTGAAGACCTGGCGGGAATCTGCAACCTATACTGGCGTTGAAAGGTTAAGGAGATGCCACTAAGCCACCGGTCCCGCGCTCCTTTTTGGAAGCCATCCCGCTATCGCACGTCAGAATTGAGGCAGGTGACGGGTGGCCAAGAGCCCGTATTTAACGAGCTTGTGGAGTGTGCGGCCCTTGTATGCGGTACTCCCATTGCGCTTGTACTGTTCAGTGACGGTCAGAAGCTATTCGTTAAAGCGGCGGTAGGAACCGACATCAAAACCCTTCCTCTGGGACCCGAGGCACTCGACATCATGTCTCATAGCGACGTGCGTGTCGCCTCCGGAATTGCGTCGAGGGTCCCCCTATTCATTGACCAATTTCCGGACCTTCGATCATACGCCGGCATAAGAATCGAGGAAAAAATTGGAGAGTCGATCGGTCTGCTCTGCGTCTTGGACAATAAGGAACGAGAGTTTGATTCGGTCCAGATCAAAGCGCTGACCCTTCTCGCCAGCCAGTGCGCAAAGGTCGCTGAACTTCGGCAGCGCTTAAGTGACATGCTCTGGGACCAGAAAGAGAGTGACCGTCTCTTTGAGATCGCGGGAATTGCCACTTGGCGAACTGAAGTCGGCTCCGATTCCATCTATGGAAGCCCGGCATTCAATCGACGATACGGAGTGGAAGTAGAAGTCGGAGGGCCGATATCCCGAGCCCATGTCTATAGCATGCTTCATCCCGATGACGCCCCAGGGGTCCGATCGGCGATGAGCGTGGCGGTTTCGGCAGGCACCCCGTACGAGACGGAGTTCCGTATTTCGGATCAAAAAGGCGGTTGGCTCTGGCAACTCGCGCGCGGTTTTTCTGACTTCGATGAGCAAGGCAAACTTTGCGGGATGGCGGGAATCCTCGTTGACGTAACCCAGCATAAAAGGGCCGAGATCGCCTTGGAGACGAGCCGCCGTCAACTCCAAACCATCGTTGACAGCGTCCCGGCTTTGATCGCTTTTTGGGACCGGGATTATCGAATTCAGATTTCCAATCGCACCTATCTCGATTGGTTTGGCTTCCTCGCCGATGAGATTCGAGGAAAACAATTCCGCGAGATATTTGGCGACAAACTGTTCGAGGCGAACCTTCCGCAGATGGAGGCAGTTTTGCGGGGTGAACCCCAACAGTTCGAACGCACTTTGGAGCGGCCGCTGGGAACGATTCGACACTTTCAGGTCAGCTACGTACCCTACAGGGACGGCGGCAATGTGCTTGGATTCTTCTCCTTGGTAACCGATATTACGGCGCGAAAAAATGCGGAAGAATCCCTCGCGTTAACGGCAAACAAGATGTCCTATCTGGCACTTCACGACGCGCTTACGGGCCTACCTAACCGTTTGCTTCTTGAAGACCGCCTCACCCTTACCCTTGCCAGATCGAAGCGGACCAAAGAACACTTTGCGGTCTTCTTTCTCGATCTGGACCACTTCAAGGACATCAACGACAGGCTCGGCCATGCCGCTGGCGACGAGTTGCTGCGGAAGATCGCCCAGCGTCTGGTTTCCGTCGTGCGCGAGGACGACACGGTTTGTCGGCAAGGCGGCGACGAATTCATCATCCTGATGCCTCACATCGAATCGGATGAGCAGGCAGTAAGCCTCGCCGAGCGCGTCTTGCGGGCAGTGCGGGTCCCTTATGAAGTCCGACTCGGCAGCGCCGAGTCTTACGTCACGGCCACCTTCAGCCTAGGCATCGCCGTCTACCCGGACGATGGAACTACCCACGAGCAACTCGTCGAGCGAGCAGACGAGGCGATGTACGTCGCGAAGAAGGCCGGACGCAACCAATATCACCGCCTTCCCTCTCTATAACCAATCGTGTCAAGATGGGCACTCACGGGCAGCGGAACCTAATCGCCTTCTCCGCCGCCCGAGACTAGAACACGCATGAGTAATCAGCCACAGGCCCAAGGAAAGGATTGCGGATCGGACGCGTCCATTTCGGGCGTACACGACCGATGGCCGATGATCGCCGCTTGCCTTTGCTTCGTCGGTCTTCATTGGGCGCTGCCGCAAACCTTGACCCTAGGACCAACTTGGCTTCCCGCTCCACTAACCCTAGCCTTGCTTATCCCGGCAAGGATCACGGAGCACTATCGCCTCGGCCACATAACGCGTGTACTCGGCATGATACTTTCGGTTCTCGTAACCATTTTCATGCTGTCGGCGGTGGTCCTCCTGGTCCACCAGACGCTCAACGCAAAGATTCAGGGCAAGGCCGTCTTTACGTCCGCCGCTTTGCTTTGGCTAAGCAACGTGCTTGTGTTCGCGATCTGGTACTGGCGGCTCGACGCTGGCGGCCCTCATGCGCGGTATTCCGTCCCAGGACACCGAAAGGGCGCATTCTTCTTCCCTCAGATGGCGATGGATGAAGAAACGTTGAAGGCGACGGACATGGAGAACTGGGAGCCGGGTTTCATCGACTACCTGTTCCTAGCCTTCAACACAAGCACGGCCTTATCGCCGGCCGATACCGGCGCACTGTCCCGCTGGGCGAAGTCGCTGATGATGGCGCAAAGCCTAATCAGCCTCGCGATCATCGTTCTCCTCGCCGCCCGAGCCGTGAACACCCTATAGGTGGGCTTTGATGAACGCCCACGCCGACGCGTCGTCGAATTCGTGGCCTCCGTTGAAGAGTTCGAACCTAAAGTCGTCCCCTTTGCCGAGCTTTTGATAGTAATCGGCCACGGACGGAGCCAGCCGAACCCCCATCGCGCGATGGGGGTCGTCGTCCGACTTCCCCGCCTGAATCATGAGGGGCCTCGGGCAAATGAGGGCGGCGATTTCCGGGTCCCTTAGAAGGCTAAACCTATCGGCAAAGGCGAAATCGGAAACGCCATTGAACTCGTGTCGTTCGTACCGATACTCCTGCACCCCGAAGTAGCAACTCGACACCGAAACCTTGATTCGCGGATCCAGAGCCGGCGTCACCAGCGCGTAATAGCCGCCATAGGACAAGCCAACCATCGCGACGCGCTTCGCATCGATTTCGGGCCGCTTCAAGAGCACGTCCAGGCTCCGCGTGATCTTCGCGATCTCGATCGCGGTGAGGCTCGTGCCGACCAGCCTCAAGTCGGAGTCGGTTTTCGTGCGAATGTCGCCCGGATAGCCCTGCGCGGAGAACAAATGCTGCGGAGCGAAAACCGCGTAGCCGAGCTTGACCCCGCCTCGAACCATGTCGTGATAGTTAGATCCGCCGTTGAACAGGGCAACTTCCGGCGAGCCGCCCCCGCCGTGCATCGAGATGATCAAGGGAACTCGGCCCTTTCGATTCTTCGGAACGATGTAGATACCCTCCGCGTTCACCCCCGGCAGGATCGGAATTCGGGCCCGATAATACGTCCCAATCGCATCCTCGCCCATTTGGGTGAACGTCGGCTTCTCGGTGACAGGATCACCCGGCGGCGGGTAACCGATGCTTTCTGCAAACCTTTGCTTTAACCGGCGGGCCGAAGAAACGAAAGCTTGGGGCGACGAGTAGTCCGGTTTGAAGAGGGCCAAGAGGCGGGTTTTGTCCGCCGCCATCGCATGGATATAGTCCTGGAGTTCCTTCGCTTGCTCAGCACGCAGGGAATCGGAGTCCGAGACCCGCTGATTGAACATCGGGGCTTGTCCACGCCCCGAAGCCATCGCACCTAGAAGCAAACCGCCAAGCAAGACGAGCCGAATCGACATGCCCCACTCTACAAGTTTTTAGTAGATCAAGCCACGGGCCGGGGGGAGTTTTCGGCTGATCGGCCAGCCCACGGGCGCCTTCGGCTCTTGCGGTTCGGATTCCTTGTCGGACGGCTCGGGCGCGATGTAAACAGGCTCCTCGACCTTTGGCACCCTAACCTCCACCGTGACCTCATTGGCAATTCCGTTTGGAACATGGCCGCTATTTACCGTCGCCTTGGCCGGCTCGATGTGCGCCATCTGGTCGTCGAAGAAGATGTCCGGTTGGAACGCCTCAAGGAACGGCTTTTTCTCAAGGCCGTCGAGGAACATCGCTTGATCCACCCGCACTCCCCAGGCCAAGAGCGTCTGCAAAGCGCGCTCGTGAGCGGGAGCCCCGCGGGCCGTGATCAACGCGGTCTTGATCTGACAGGGGGCATCTTCCGGCAAGGAGGATTGAAGCTTATGAAGGGCGACCAGGAACGGCTGAAGGGGACCCGCTTCAAGTGGAACTGCCGACCGGGCGACCTCGTGGTTCATAAACCCGTTCAAGCCTTCGGCCTTATAGACGCGCTCGGCTTCATCGCTGAACAGCACCGAGTCTCCGTCGAACGCGATTCGGAGTTCCTTCAGATTCTTGTCACTACCCGCCACACGGGGGAAGACGGTCGCGGCGGGAAACCCGAGCGCAAGCGCCTTCTTTACATCGTCCGGATTCGCGGACAGGAAGAGCTTCGCGCCGAGCGGCTTCAGATACGGATAGGGATCGCCACCGCTCACGAACACTCCTCGAGTGACGCCAAGCCCGTGCTCCTTGGCGCTCCGAAAAACGCGGGTCCCGCTGAGCGGATCGTTCCGCGAAAGCACCACGACCTCGGTCCGATGATGCCCCGGCTGGTTCAAACGTAGCAGCTTTTGACACAGCGGGAAGCCGACGCAAGGGTCGGCCGCCACTCCCAAGCGCTCCTGCTGCATCGCCATGTAGGCCTGCTCGCGCTCGGCGAATCCCATGGTTTGGTCATCGAAAACCCGGTTCTCCTCTTCAAATTCAAAGAGGGCACGTGACGAGATCGCCACAACCAGAACGTTTTCGAGTGATTTCGCCATGTGTACTTACCTTTGGGTTACTTCTCCGATGTCAGTTTCCAATTGTCGGTTCGGAACGGGAATGCCGGTAGTCCCTCGCCGTTGACCAAGTTGCTATCGCTGAAGGACGCCCACGAATAGCGGACCGCGACCGGCGAAACGAGCATGTTCGAAGAGACCACGATAGTATCGCCGTCAATCTTCGCATCTGCCCAGTACCACTTTTGGTCGTCACCCGCAATGCTGAAGCCGCGTAGCTTGCCGCCGTCCGAAGTCTTCAATCCGCCCTCGGTATGGTCGAACTTGATGCGGAGCGTCATGCCGTCCGGCTTTACCGATTTGTAAACCGGGCCGGAGTAGTTGACCCGCTGGTTGTAAACCTTGGCTTCCGCGACGAGCGCGAGCCGGCGGCCGACTTCTTGCTTGTTCTTCGGGTGGATGTCGTTGGCATCGCCGATGTCGATGGCCGTCGCGATCCCCGCGTCGGCAAATTTCCAAGCCGTTAGCTGCTGAGCTTCCCGAAGTTCGGCCCAAGAATCGTCGCCGGGCTGAGTTTTTGGCTGGCCGAATCCGGCAAGCTCGACGATCAGGAACGGGAACTTGCCCTGACCGAAGGCATCTCGCCAGGAGGTGATCATCGTCGGCAGCAGCGTTCGATACTGGAAGCCGCGATCCGCGTTACTTTCGCCTTGATACCAAATTGCTCCCTTGATGCCGTACGGAGCGAGCGGAGCGATCATGCCGTTGTACAGCACCGTCGTGTAGTTCGGATTGTCTTCGATGGTCGTCGGGAACGGGTTCTTGGCATTCACCACCGCACCTAGCTTGACTCGCCAGGCTCCGCTGAGAGAGATGGCCGTCTCCCCGGGAACGTCGATACGAACGGAATCGGGCTGTCCATAGATTCCGCCGGGCGCGGACGTATCCGTAACCCGGACCGCTACGACATTCTTTCCTGCCTTGAGAAGGCTCGACGGCACCTTGTAGGCGCGAGGAACGTTGTAACCGTCGGTTGCGCCGACCTTCGTCCCGTTAACAAACGTAACGTCGTTATCGTCGGCGACGAAATTCAGCACGAGATCCTTCCCTGCTTGGTCGGCAGTCAAGTCGAAGCTCTTTCGCATCCATACGATGCTCTGCTGGTTATTGAGCTCCGGCAAGCCCGACTTCTGGAAGAACTCGGGCACGTTCATCGTCTTCCAATCGCCGTCGTCGAGGGTCTGGTCGGACCACGGCCTGGCAGCACTCATGCCGGCGTCGTTCTTCTGATACCACTCCGCAAACCGCTCTTGAATCGTATGAGAATCGCGTTGCTTTCGGAATGAATCAAGCCCGTTCAGCAGCGGCCGAAACTCGGGAAGGTGCTTGCCCAGGGCCGCTTCTTCCGTCCAGGCTTCGGCGACGGTGCCACCCCATGAGGTGTGAATGAGGCCGATCGGAACTTTCAGATCTTGGTGCAGCTTGCGGCCGAAGAAGTAACCGACGGCGGAAAAACCACCCCAGCCCCCATCGTGCTCAACGCTGTCCGGAGTGCAAACCTTCCAATCGGCGGCGTTGACCTTTACCGGCGAAGCGGCGATAAGCTTCGGAACCGCGTAAAGGCGGATGTTCGGGTAGTCCGCACTCTTGATATCGTCGGCGGCGTTGATCGCATTGGCGATGCCGAACTCCATATTCGACTGACCGGAACAAATCCACACGTCACCGACTAAGATGTTGGAAAAGTGAGCGGTTTGCGGTCCCGAAATTTCCATCGTGTATGGACCGCCTACGGGAAGCGGACCGACACGGGCCAGCCACTTTCCATCCTTTCCGGCAGTAGTCGTCGCCGTCTTCCCACCGATCGTAACCGTCACGTTTGTTCCCGGCGCCGCCCAGCCCCAAACCGGGTCGGCGATCCCCCGCTGCAACACCATGTTGTCCGTAAACATCGGACTCACGAAAGGCATCGCGGCTTGGGCGGGGTTCATGGGGAACGAAAGGGCGAGTAGCGGAAGCAACGCTGCCATGCGCCCAGTTTATATCAGCGAGTAGGCCGAGTCGATGAACGATTGCAATATCGGATAGGTGATCGGTTTCGCGAGGAAACCGTCCATTCCCGCTTCGAGGCAAGTCGATCGGTCGGCTCCCAGCGCGTTCGCCGTAAGAGCGAAGATCGGAAGTCTCGGCCGACCCTCCCTCTCTTCGATCACCCGAATCGCGCGCGCCGCCTCGATCCCATCGCAAACGGGCATCTGAACGTCCATCAGGACCAAATCGTAGGTGCGCGCGCGGCTCATCGCGATGGCGCGGAGGCCGTTTTCGGCTACATCCACGTCGCATTCGCACTTCGAAAGGAGCTTCGTGGCGACGACGACGTTAACTGCATTGTCTTCCGCCAAAAGAATGTGGAGCCGGCGGCGCGGCAACTGCACGGCCTCCGTCTCCGGGATCGGCTTAAAGAACGTTTCGGTCGTTTCCTCGCTGCGAGGCGCCGGAATGTCCACCGAGAAAGTCGTACCGTTTCGTAGCTCGCTCTTGACTCGAAGGTGGCCGCCCATCATCTCAACGAGCTTGCGCGAGATCGTGAGGCCCAGTCCGGTGCCCCCATATTGACGTTGGATCGAACCATCCACCTGAGTAAATCGCTCGAAGATGGCCTCTTGACGATCCTCGGGAATTCCCACTCCAGTGTCCGCCACCTCAAAGTGAAGCCGTTCCACCTCGTAGCGGTAGCGAACCACCACCGAACCTTCGTGGGTGAACTTGATCGCATTGGAGATCAGGTTCGAGAGGACTTGGCGCACCCGAACCGGATCGATCATGACGTCCGGGATCGGCGCACTTGGCGCCTGGCACCGGAGCTCGATACGCTTGGCTTGGGCATGGGCCTGGAACAGGCTAACGATGTCCGACACGAGCTCGCTAACCTCGACCCTCGCGTTGACGATCTCAAACTGGCCGGCGTCGATCTTCGAGAGGTCGAGAACGTCGTCGATGATGCGCAAGAGCGTATGCCCGCTTGAGCCGATCGTTTCCACGAGCTCCTTTGTTTCCGCATCCAAATCGCGGCTGAGCAGCAGCGAGGTTAGTCCGACGACACCGTTCATCGGTGTTCGAATCTCGTGGCTCATGTTCGCGAGGAACTGCGACTTGGCGCGGGCCGCCGCCAGTGCTTCATCACGCGCTCGAACTAGCTCCTGGTTGGCAGCACTTAGCTGAGCTGTGCGCTCCTCGACAAGGCGTTCCAACTCGACAGCGGCCATCTTTTGCGCCTGGATATCTTCCGTGCTGCCATACCACCGGAGAATCTTGCCTTCAGCGTCGAGACGCGGCACCGCTCGCGAGCGCATCCACCGGTAGGTTCCATCGATCAGACGTGTCCGGTGCTCGACGTCGTACTTTTCAAGGGTAATCAGGGAATGGGTCCAGGCCTTGACCATCCCCGGCAAGTCCTCGGGATGGATGACCTTCACCCAGGTCCCGGCCAACTCCTCGCCCATGGTTAGCCCCGTCATCTGGAGCCAGCGGTCCGAGAAGTCGGTGATCCTTCCGCGCGGGTCGGCCGTCCAAGGCGCGGCGGGATTGGAGTCGACCATGAAGCGGTAGTGGTCTTCGCTTTCCCGAAGCGATTGCTCGATGGCTCGCCGGCCGGTGATGTCTTCGACGACGGAGATGAAGGCGACTGGCTTGTTCCCCGGGTCCCGGATCATGGAGACCGTGAGTTCCGCCCAGACGACGCTACCATCCTTCCGGAAGTAGCGCTTCTCCATCGAGTAAGTCTCGATCTCGCCTTGGATCAGCCGGTGTGCCTGCGCCCAGTCGGCATCTAAGTCGTCCGGATGCGTAAGGTCCGCAAAGGTCTTGGTGAGGAGTTCCTCCTGCGAGTAACCCAGGATCCGGCCAAGCTTGTCGTTGATCTTGAGCCAACTGCCGTCTAACCCGACATGGGCAATCCCCACCGCGGCGTTATCGAACGTTGCACGGAAGATTTGTTCCCCCTGCTCCAGGTTCCCGGCGTGGATTTCCATAAACCTAACCCAAGGATACGGCTTCTTATCCGCTCCGCGTTATACAAATAATTGCGGCGTATCCCTGGCTTGGTTTGTTCGGCATTCTTTTAGGGCTGGACGTGCCCGTCCGTGTAGGCAATTGTGTTGGCCGTTTTGTACCGAGGCGGTTGAGGAAGCGTGGTCGTGGCGGCGGTCGCATTGCGCGTAAGCACCGTGGAGTCGAACAGCGAGATCGTCGTCGCGGGGGATGCCAAGCCCGTTAGTGACGCACCGGCAACCGCCGAATTGAGGGCGTAACCATATTTGGTTGGATCTTTCAGCACGATGGCCGGGGAGTGAAACAGGGCCTCGTTCTTAACGTACGGAGCGATTTGATCCATCCATTGGTTTGCCGTCGGGAGCGCGTCATCCCAGTCGTTGGCATAAAGTATCGTGCCCAGTTCCAGCTTCTTTAAGCGGGTCTGGGATTGCTGGTAGAGGGTCGGCGGCGGGTTTCCGATGGTCTCCTCGTCTTGGACGTGACCATCGAGATAGGCGATGGTGTTCTTCTTGCCATATCGGGCCGGGCTTGGCTGCGTGCTCAAAGCATCGGTCGCGTTTCGAGCCAAGTCGGTCGAATCAAACAGAGATATCGTAGTTGCCGGACTCGCGAACTTGTTTTGCTGCTGACCCGCCACGTCCGCGTTAAGGGCGTAACCGTATCCCGGCGCAGTGACGGCGGGGGAATGGAGCAGCGTCTCGTCGCTCTTAACGTAGGGGAGCAAAGAATCCATCCACTTCCCGGCCAACGGCAGTACGTCGTCGTTGTCGGACATGTATTCCACAAACCCTGTGTTAAGAGACTTTAGACGTGTAACGGAAAGCTTGTACTGCGCCGATTCTCCGTTGGAACCACCCCCGCCCCCGCCACAGCCGATCGCCCAAATGGCCAGAGCAGCAAGGGTTGCAAGTGACACCAGGGTCTTCATCGACCTCGAATTTCGTGGCTCAAATTTCTGAAAGTAAATGGACATGGTTTCCCAACCGCAGTCTAGTCGAATTCGCGCATGAGATCCCTTTTCTTAATCTGCCCCGTTCGACTTGCCCGTCAGTCGCCGGAAGGCGTCCTTGACGGAGCCAAATAGGGAGACCTTCTCCGGTTCCAAAACCGGCTCGGTCTGAGGAACAAATTCGGCGAGCAGGACGGTGACATTGTCCTCGCCTCCGGCTCGCAGGGCCTCGTCAATCAGGAACTGGCACGCCCGGCTCAGGTCGGGCGTTGTGCAGATCGTCGATGCGATCGCCGGATCCGAAAGCATATCGGTGAGACCGTCGGTGCAGAGGAGAAGCCGCTGTCCCGCCTCAAAAGTCGATTGGAAGAGGCACGGCTGACCAAGGTTCGTGTCTCCGATCCAAGCATAGAGACAATTGCCCCCATTCGCGCGGTTACCGACATCTTCACTCTCCTGGGCCATCGAGTGATCCTGAGTCAGCCGGTGGAATATGCCTTCCCCGACCAAGTAAGCCCGGCTGTCGCCGACTGAAGCGCCAAAAAGTCGGTTGCCAGACAGAAATGCCGCCACGACGGTCGAACCCATCTCATCGCCCCCGTCCGGATCGTCATGGGCGGCGAGTACGGCATCGTTGGCCGCCGCCATCGCGCCCTTCAAGAAGTCCGGAATGGCTTCCTCGCTCGCCGGGGCCCAGACGGATGCCGCAAACTCCGCGATGGCCGCGACGGTTTTCTTACTTGCGAGCGCGCCGCCCGCATGTCCGCCCATCCCGTCCGCCACCACCAAGAAGCCGTTTTCGGGATCGCAGAGGTAAGCGTCCTCGTTATGATCGCGCAGTAGTCCGGGATGAGACAAGGCGACGGCTTGCCATTTCCCAACCGGCGTCATCGATCTAGGGCCACACGATCGAGGGCATTCGACATCTCCTGGGCGGTCTGGAAGCGTGAGTCCGGTGAAACCGAGGTTGCCCGCCCCAAGAAAGCGATCATCTCCGAGGAGAGGCCGATGCTGGGCCGAATCCCTTCCGCCCGGACATCCTCGCGGATCGTCACGCACGCCGGCTCCAAACTTTCATCGAAAAGATAAATCCCTCGGCCCACCAGCATTCGGTACAGAAGTGCGCCGACGGCGAAAAGGTCGATGCGGCGGTCATCACGACCGGAGCTCTCCACCTGCTCTTTGGCGACGTAGGCCAGCGGGCTCCGCAATTCGTCCCCCAGCTTCGCCTCCATCCCGATCGTCCAAAAGTGCGGGGCAAGCCCGAACTGCCCGACCGAGACGAGTGGAAACGCAGGATCGCCATCCACGAAAATGCAAGTCGGCGTGAGGCAAAAATGCCGAAGGCCGCTTTCGTGGGCCGCGCGAATCGCCTCAAGGACCCCGAGGACGATGCCGACGGCGTATGCGACGGGGATCCGGCCGCCCGCGTCCTCAAGTATCTTCGCGAGTTCCCGGCCGTTCGGCGCATCGACCACGATCTCCACAAGCTCGCCCTCAGCGTGAATTCCTCGAACCTTCTCGACGGCCAGATTGTCGAGAGCCAACAGAGCGCTGGTCGTCTTCCGAAAACTTTCAACCGCAGCCAGGTTACGGGTGAACTCGGGCCGCACCCTTCGCACGATGACGGGATTTCCGGAACGAACGTCGTTCGTCGCGGCGGAAGTCGTCAGTATCTCGCCGTACTGGGGAAAGTCCGGCAAGTCGTCGCCCATCGACGCTCTCGTCTCGTTATTCGCCGGCGAATTCGGGGCGGACGGCATGGAAGACCGCCGCCTTGCGGTCGAAATTCCGACGGGCGGAGTGTTTACCCGGGGGACGGTTTGGCTCGGGGGGACAAACATCTCCACCGCGATTTGCGTCTTGCCCACGCGGATCATGTCTCCGTGCGCGAGTTCATGCTCGTTGACCCGAACCTCGTTTACATAGGTACCGTTCGCACTGTTTCGATCCGAAATGCGAACCGAGTCCCCGGAAATGCGAATCATCGCCTGATCCCGCGAGCAGGCAAGATCGTCTTCCGGCACCCGAATATCGCAGGTGAGGCCCCGGCCGATGAGGTACTGACCCGCCGTCAGAGGATAGGTCTCGCCCCCGAAAGCGCCTCCCACGACCTCGAGCGTGAGGACCCGGGCGAACAAATCACGCTCCGGCATCGCTAGTCCGAGTTCTCCCGCCGCTCCTGTACGCGCTCGGTCTTGCGCGGTACGACGGCGGCTTGCGATCCGGCGACATGCTTCTTCGTCTTCGGAGGAGGCGGACGGTTTGATCGGCCGGCCGGGTCGACCGTCTCGAAGCGCAACGTCGTCTGATTTCCGATATCGATGAGGTCTCCGTGCTGGAGCACGACCGGACTGACCGTAACCGGTTGCCCCCCGACTTTGGAACCGTTCGCGCTGCCGGTATCGCGAAAAACGGCTTCCCCTTCGATGCGCTCGATCACGCCATGGGTGTGAGAAACCTCCGGGTCGAGAAGGTTGATGTCCCTTAGCGGATCGAGCCCTCGCCCGATCTTCGCATGGCTCTCGCGCAGGACAAAGTAGCGGCCGTTGTCGGTTTCCAACTTGCTCGAAATCACCGATAGGTAGCCCCACGCCGGTTCCGGAGCGGCTGCGGTCGTCGCCGCCCGGCTTACTTGATCCATGACGCGGGACTCGATCTCGGCGATCTCCTGCGCCCCCATGGACTTTCGCCCAAGGCCGAATGCCGCCGAAATGGCAAGGAGACTGACAAAGCCGGCAATGACAAAGGGGGTGGAATTGTACACCTCGACCCTTGGCGCCGTCTCCTGAATCGTCACGGGATATGTGTTTCCGTCCGCCGCCACAACCGGAGTCACCGACGAAACTTGACCCGTTATGGCGTAGGTTCTTGAGAAGACGGTCGGGTAATCATCCCCACGGGGGACAACCAGCGCGTATTTGTCGACTTCATCGACCCCGCGCACGGAGAAGCCGATTCGGTCCCCGTTCTTTCCCTTAACCGTCCTCGCGATAATTCCCTGGATCGTCACCTTCCCACCGACCCGATCGATCCTGCCGATCGGCAAGTAACTGGGGGGAATGGACGTCACCGACAGAGCCCAGGCGAACGCGAGTGCGGTCGGTAGAAAAGCGACCACGAGGCGAAACCAGACTTGGGAAAATAGACTTCTCAACGGACCTATACTCCAACCCAACTACGACCAAATAAGCTGCATATTACAATCGTTCCGTAATTCCCCAGCGGAAGCCAATCGTACCGGTCACCCCACTGGGTTGGGTTCATCCTTATGCACGGGAGGCGTCGGCTTCGGCGGTGGCGGCTTCGGAATCTCGCGATGCTCCGGCTTAGGAACGTGATGACGGACCGGGGCGACAACGTGCCTTACAACCTCCGGCTTTGCGTTCGCCTTGCGCTTCCAATGAAGGTTCAAGGCTTTGGTAAATGATTTACCTCGCACGTCGAACTTGAACGTCGCGTCAAGCGATACGGTTTTCGCCTCCGTATCCGGAAACTCTCCGGCTAGTCGCACCGTCGTCGTATTCCCGTTGACCTTCGGGTCCGCCTTCGCGAACTGGAACTTGGCCGGCAACTTCGGCTCGATGCCGACAAACTTAACCGGGGAATCCTCGGAGGAAGTGGCCTTCAAAGTCACGTAAAGCTTGTCACCCGACTCAAATTCCGCCTTATCCTCCGGAGAGATTGAGACTTCATAGCTGGGCTTCGATGGCGTCCCCTTCGGCGCGGAGGGGGGATCGCTAGTTGTCGCCGCCGCCGAGGGGCGAGTCATTATCACGCCGCCCACGATTGCGCCGACAAGGACCACTCCACCGATAACCCAGTTTCGGAAGACCTTCTCCGATTGCGGAGCCGGGGCCACCGTTACCGTTGGCACCGGTGCGGACGGCCGCGGCGCCGGCGCCGAAATGGGGCCGGAAGGTCGAGCGATAGTTGGATTGGAATCCATCGAGCTCGAAGGAGCAGAAGCCACGGCCTTGGGTTCAGTCCCGGCGAGGCGCACGGCAACTGGCGAGAGCGCGACATGGTAGTCGCCGACTTCAATGGAATTCTTTTCCTCTAAACGCACGGGAAGGCTGACCGGGGCGTTGTTACAAACGACCGGTATTTCGGCCGCCGATGGCACGAGAGAAACACTTCGGGCTTGCTCGTTAACGACGAACAGCAACCGCAGTCCTTTATTGTTGCGAGAAATTACGGGTGAGCCATCGGGGGCAATCCCGAAAAATGCTTGTGACGGGATGGCCCCACCTAACCAGAGGGTGCGGTTTTCACCCGAAGGCATCGTCACGATGACGTCATAACTCCAACCCATATTCGGGCTAGCGTTTCGGTCCGCAGTATTTGAACGAGGGTCTGAACTCATGGATGCTCTTCCCTAAGCTAGCGCAAAACCAACTCGCGCGCACCTGCAGGACGCTGTTCAGGATTTCTTTTCAGCATATTTTGGACAAGGTCGTCCATTGCGGGGGAAACGTCGATTCGCGTATCGGCCTGAAATCGCTGCCGGATGGACTGACCGTCGCGTGTTGTTTTTCTCGCGGTCACTTCCCCTTCGTCTCCTTCGAACGGCACTTGGCCGGTCAACATTTCATGCATAAGGCAACCTAGCATGTAGATGTCCGACTGAGGAGTAATCCGGCCACCTTGAAGTTGTTCAGGCGACACGTAGTGATACGAACACCAGCCATGGGCAAAGCCTTCGTCGACGGTAACCGCGATGCCAAAGTCCGCCAATTTCACATGGGAACCTTGCATCAGCACGTTTTCCGGCTTGATATCGCAATGAATAATTCCCGCGCTATGGACATAGTCGAGTGCGCTTGCGATCTGCGCGAGGATAGTCTGGGCGTCCTTCTCCGGAACCCGCCCTCCGCACCTCTTCATGTAGTCGCGTAGCGTGCCGCCCTCTACGTATTCCATCGCGATATACGGCCACTGACAGGGCAGGCTTCCGTACTTAAAGGCACGGACGACGTTAGGGTGGCTCAGGCGATGCATGAAGGCCCCTTCGCGGACAAGCATTCCCGAAAGCTCCGAGAACGCGTCGGTTCCGTACCGGGGAACCTTGATCGCGACTCGGCCCGCATAGGGCGAAGAAGGATCCACTTCTCGCGCAAAGTGAGCTTGATAGACGCGGGCCATGCCGCCGCCGTCGATGTACTCGTCGAAGATCCAATCGGTCCATGGCTCCGGCGGGAACTGGACGGCATCCCGCCGAGGGTCGACGAAGATGACTTCGATTCCACCGATCGTGAGTCGGTCCTTGCTTTCTAACGGACGGCTCCCGCTCACGCGCTGGCCATTCAGCTCCAAACCGTTGAGCGAACCCGCGTCGCGAAGGAAGTAGGTGCCTTCGATGTATTCGATCGAGGCATGTCGTCGCGAAATATACGGATCGGGGAGCAGCACGCGGCTGGAATCCACCACGAGGCCCTGATCGGACCGCCCAATCAAAAGCGGGTGCTCCGACAACGGCGCGACGACCGTGCGTCCATCCAGGAGGATCTTAAGGTGCGCGCGCTCCCAAGCTTCTCCGGGTTCTCCAGGGGGCGTGGAGATTCGTCCGGCGCTCATTCTCGTCGCCGGGCGGTCGACAGGGACAAAATCTGGTGCCGCCGACTCATCGGGCGTGAGGCGGGAGTTCGCGCTATCGGGCAGCATCCCGACTGAGGAGTTTTGTGATCGACGCACTAACATGGTTACTAGAACCACGACTATGCCCACGGCTAGCACTGCCCCCAAAACGAAAATTAAAGCCATGTGACCCCGGCCCATTCTAACGTAAATGTGGACCTTACACCTAAAAGGTTCATTACGGGTGCGGCAGGAAAGCCACTACGGCAGACAATGAGGCTTACTAGCCGCCACCGTTGCCCCGGATAACGGGCGGCAACGGAACGACCTTACGAAACAGAGCGGTTGTGCTGGCTTGGTCAGCCTGGAATGCGTGCCCCTCCGCCGTCAAAACCAGTTTCTTCGCAAGGGGCTCCTTACCGTTGATGGCGGCAACTAATGCGGCCACAAGATATCCGAGCGGGCGATCGTAGGTAGCGTCGTGGTCCTTCTCGCTCTCGTTGATTAGGTCATTGCCTTCGGAGGCGAGCGCGATGGCGGAGCGATACTGCCCGACTTGAACGAGGACCATCGCCGCCCGGATATCTTCCATATAAACGCGTGACGGAAAAATTGTCGCGTCCGAGGCGTTCAAGGATTGGAGCATTTTAATTTGGTTCTTCCAATCCGTTACCTGTTTGTCCACGGAAGAAGGGGCAGAGCCTGGTTTCCTTTCATTTTTGCTTCGTCGGCTGTCATAGCCGTCAAAGTAGGAGACCGCGTTTTTCCAATCGGTCGCTTCCATACCGCTCGCCTGGAGGATGCCGACGTTATACATCGGAACCGGATAAGTTTCATCCGCCTTAGCGGCCGCAAGTAATTGGTCGACCGCCTTTGCGATGGAGCCGTGGTTAAACAGGTCGGCTATAGCGCCGTTGTTTAAACGCCGGGCTTCAACCCGCTTGGGGACGGTGGTATCGGTTCGAAAGTCTTGAATGAGCGGTAGGAGCGCGCTCTTCAAGGCAAGCTTGGGATCGTCAAGGAACCGCTTGGGCGTTTTGTAATATTCCGCCCACCAGTCACCCGCGTATCCCGAGAAACCCGTTGGATTCTTGTGGGTCAAGTGGGCCACCCAATAGAAGGGGTCGATATTGTCCGGCCACACGACTTCATTCGTTCGGGCGTATGGCTGGCTCAACAGGAGGGATAGCGTCGCATAGATCTCCTTTGCCATCGGGATCGGCTCTACCGTTGCGGCGAGGCCGTTTCCTTGCGCCAAGAAAGGATCGAACCCTTGGGTCTGGGGAGGCAGCGTATCGAAAAGCTCCGCGAAAAGCGGATTGCGAGGCTTTGCCGGCTCTTCGATGGTTACCAGGGCCGCCGCACCGCTCTGTCGCTTGGCCACGACCGCATGCCAAGCAGAAGCGTCTCCAGACTTCAAGAGACCCGAGACAACGATTGCGGCAACGACAGAAAGCATGCGTTTGTAGTTTATAGCTTACGGGCCTAGGAATTTAACGTTGGAGGCGCTCCTGCGCGTCGGTTGCCTCGCAACAAGGCAAGCGCCGCAAAGCGGCACGGGTACATTGCTTCGCGTACGATGGGAGAAATGAAGAGGCTTCTGATACCGGTATTCGCCGGATTCTTCGCTTGGGGTTTCCTGAGCGGCTGTTCCAAACCGGACCCGGTGCTCGGGAAGTGGAAGTTCCAGGACCTCGTGCTCGACAAGCCCAATCCGAAGGCGCCGACCGACGACCGGTACCGTAAGATGCTCGCCGGGGGGACGACCGAGTTTAAGGCCGATCAAACCTTTAGCCAGTCGCTCGGCAAGAGCACGGTTAGCGGCACTTGGACGCACACCGGGGACACGGTTACCATGACCAAGACGCTGATTGACGGAACCTCCGTCGCAGAGACCAAAGCGAAAATGCTCGCCATCCTCGAAAAGCGGAAAGACCGGCGCATGCAGATGAGCGCGGACGCCTTGGATCGTCCCATGGTCGGCACGCTTTCTTCCGACGCCAAAACCCTAACTGTCGAACTAGGCGGCACCCAAGGCGCGCATCTCGTCTTTGGCCGCTAATTCGCGTCACGGTCGTCGACGGGTGCGCGTCAGATATACGGTATGCGTATTGGATTTCTTGCCGCCGGGTCTTTGGCCCTTCTAGCCGTCGCCACCACAAGCATGGCCACCAGCCATCGCGTCCAAGATGGCATCATCGGGATTTGGCGGTTACGAGAAGTAAAAATGACCAATAAGGGAGCGAAGCCGCTCAGTCCAGATGTGCTCGCGTCCATGCGATCTGGTTCAAAACTGGAGTTACGGGCCGACAAGACGTTTAAGTTGACGATCTCCAACTCTCCTACGGAAGGTACGTGGACTGCGCAAAACGGCACAGTGCTTATGGCCATGCGGACGATGAATGGCCGTCCCGTTTCCGCGTTCCGCGAGGACTTGCTCAAGTTCGCCAAGGACAATCCGTCCGTGTCAGTCAAAGATAGCTTAGCCGCACTAGACAAGCCCATGATCGGCGCCGTGAGCGGTGGCTTGATGACCCTGGTTCAGTCCAAGGGGTCGCCGATGCAGTTCGTTTTCGTCCGCAGCTAAAAGCGCACCCTTTCCTCATCTTCAAACGTATTCGGTTCTCGTGTTACTTAGAAATGCTTCGTTCAATACGCTAGTGCTCGGCCTCGCCGCTTTTGGTTTGGTCATTTCAGGCTGTGCGAAGAAGCCAGGCGCCGAAGGTAAGTGGGTTTACAAAGATATCGTCGTTCCGACGGGGACCGCAAATACCAAGCAGCTAGACGCGGCGAAGAAGGCTCTTTCCGTTTCCAGCATCGATATCAACAAGGACAAGACATTCACCTGGAACTTGGCCCAGACACCGATTGCGGGAACCTGGACCTCCACCGACACGAAGGTAACCCTTACACCAAAGACGATCGCGAAAAGGTCGGTCGAGGAGTTTAAGAAATACGCGCCGACGGTCGCGGACGACATTCACGGCTCGCTTAGCGAGGATGGAAAGACGCTGGTTTTGGATGGCGCCGGCGGCCAGCAAGGAAAAATCTCGTTTAGCCGGTCGGAAGGCTAAAGCTCCCGTGGTCACCCCGTAAGGTCCGTTTCGAAGAGGCGGCTAAGATGGGGGCCGATGTCGGAAAAGGTCTCCGCTATCCCATCCGCGTAGGGCGCGGATGCATGGTGGGAGGATCTCATCCAAATCGTCTTCATGCCGACCGCATGGGCGCCCTCGATATCCGCGGTGGGGTCGTCGCCGATGAAGACGGCGTCCGCAGGAGTGGCCTCGTGGGCGTCCAGAACGAGTTGAAAGATCCTTGGGTCGGGCTTTCGGAAACCCGCCGCCTCCGAGACGATGACGGGATTGAAGTAAACGTCGACCCCGAGAGATTCGAAGACCTTTAGCTGGAAATCGGTGAGGCCGTTCGAAATTAGGGCGAGGCCAACTCCCTTCCCCACGAGGGCTTCGATCAGTTCGAAGGCGCCCTCATGAACGATGCAGTGGCTGGAGTAGTTTTCCTTGTAGTCGTTCAGAAGGATGTCGGGGTCGTGTCCCATGGGCAGTTCCTCGCACAAGATCTCGAAGACCTTGTCCTTCCAGACCTTCCCGTTGGCGTCTAGCTCGGCAAACCTCGCCGCGTATTGCTCGGCCGTGAGGCCAATCCCTTCCAACCGAAACCGGTGGTGCTGATCGGCCGCGAAGCGGAGGAGCGCGGCGTCGCGGTCATAAAGCGTCCCGTCCAAGTCAAAAATCGCCGCCCTCAGCACGGGAAGAGGATACTTCCGATATGCTGTTGCGGTGGTTTTCGACGAGGCCGAACTCTCGACCCTGCGGGCGCTGATCGATCGCATTATTCCGGAAGACGACTTCCCTTCCGCTTCCGCGACCGGCGTGATCGGCTTTCTACTCGGCGTAGTCGCCTTCGAGGAAAGAACGGACCAGTACCGGCTTGGCCTCGCAGGACTGAACCGCGAAGCGCGGTTGGCCGGCGGGGGTTCGTTCTCGGAACTGCCCATCGCTGACCAAGACTCCTTGCTATCGCGCGTCGAGCAAGGCGAGGTTTCCGCCGAATGGGAAACCGAACCGGCCGCCTTCTTCCGGTTGGCGGCAGAGCAGGCGATCGAGGGGTACTACGCCGACCCCGGAAACGGGGTCAATCCCGGCGGAATCGCGTGGGAAATGATCGGATTCCGGGTGACCGCATGAGCCGGTACGACGCGATCGTCATCGGGTCCGGCGCGGGCGGAGGCGTCGCGGCTTACGTCTTAGCTCAAGCCGGCAAGAAGGTTTTGCTCTTGGAGCAAGGTAAGTGGCTTACTTTCGAGGACGAGCCGCGCGATCACCTCCGAAACCATCGGCTGTCCCGGTACGGCCACAACACCGGACCTGACCTCGATGGCCATCCGAGAGTTTTCGTGGAGAACGGCCAGGAGCGCACGGTTCAGCCGCACCAGGGGGGATACAACGCCATCGCGGCCGCCGTCGGTAGCGGCACCCTCGTCTACGGTGGCCAGGCCTGGCGATTCCACCCGCTCGACTTTAAGATGGCCTCGACCTATGGCGTGCCGGCAGGAAGTTCACTCGTAGACTGGCCCATCGAGTACGAGGATCTCGCCCCGTTCTACCACCGGGCGGAGTGGGAAATCGGAGTCGCGGGCGGTGACCCGGCGCCGCAAATGCCGGCCCGTCCCACCTATCCCATGCACGCCGTTCCCTTAACCGAAAAGGGACGCCTGCTTCACGCCGGCGCGGAAAAGATGGGCTGGAAGACGCAACCAGTGCCTCTCCTCATCAACACCGCATTTCGAGACGGCCGTCGGGCGTGCGTGGCGTGCCAGCATTGTGTCGGATTCCAGTGCCCCAGCAACGCGAAAAACGGAACCCAAAACACCGTCATTCCGAAGGCCCTCGCGACGGGAAACCTTACCCTGCTGACCGAAGCTACCGCGCTAAAGATCGAGAGCCAGGATGGCGTCGCCACGGGAGTCACCTACTTCCACGAAGGGGCGGAGAAGACAGCCACTTGCGAGGTCGTCGTCGTGGCTGCGAGTGCCGTGGAATCGGCGCGCCTGTTGATGCTCTCCGACCTCGGCGGCGGCTCTGGACACCTTGGACGGAACTTGCAGGGCCACTACTACGCCGGAGCTTGGGGCGTCATGTCCGACCCGGTTTGGGATGGCGTCGGGCCTGGAGTATCCATCTCAACCCTGGAATTCAGCCACGGGAACGAGGGAGTTATCGGTGGCGGGATGCTGGCGGATGACTTTGTGATGCTGCCGCTTAGCTACGCGAAGGGATACCGCCCACCCGAGGTGCCGCAATGGGGCCTCGCGCACAAGCACTGGATGCGCGACACCTATCGCCGCTTCATCCAGGTCACGGGTCCGGTACACGAGATTCCCAACCCGGAAGCACGTGTCACGCTGGACCCGAACGTGACCGATATGTTTGGCCGCCCCGTCGCCCGCCTCTCTGGGGTCGCGCACGCCGAGACCGTTCGGACGACTCGCTTCCTTACCCAGCGGGCGGCGGAATGGCTCCGGGCCGCCGGGAGCGAGCAAGTCTGGCACCGAGACCACGGGCAGTTCCTTTCCGGAGGACAGCATCAGGCCGGCACTTGCCGGATGGGGGACGACCCGAAGAGTTCGGTCGTGGACCGCGATGGCCGCTTGCACGGAACCCCCAATGTCTTCGTCGCCGACGGCTCAGTTCACCCCACGAACGGCGGCTTCAACCCCGTCCTAACGATCATGGCGATGTCATTCCGAACCACCGAGGGCATCGTCAACATGTGGTAGGCCGCCATGTGTGCCACGATCCTTTATGGGATACGCCAAGCTCATCAAGCCCGGAGACAAAGTTGACCTCAGTGATTTCGACGCCGGAGATCGTCACGGACTGGCGCAGGAAGATGGAGAGAAAGAGTTGGAGAAGCTCGGCAAGCGAATGTCCGAGTTGCAGGAGCTACTCTTTGCTGCCCATCAGCATTCCCTCCTCATCATCCTGCAGGGAATCGACACGAGCGGCAAAGACGGCACGATCCGCAGCGTTTTAGGGGCCGTCAACGTGCAATCTGCGCGGGTGTCTTCGTTCAAGGTGCCGACCCCGTTAGAACGGGCCCATGACTTCCTCTGGCGCGTCCACGCCCAGGCGCCGGGGTTGGGAGAGATCACGATCTTCAACCGGTCGCACTACGAAGATGTCTTGGCCGTGCGGGTCCACAAGCTCGTTCCGAAGTCCGTCTGGAAGGAACGGTTCGAGCAGATCAACGAGTTCGAAGCCCTGCTCGCTTCCTCCAACACGCTTATTCTCAAGTTCTTTCTCCACATCGACAAGGCCGAACAAGAAACTCGACTGCTCGCCCGAGAGGAGGACCCCGAGAAGGCTTGGAAACTAAACGTAGGCGACTGGAAGGAGCGCGAACTGTGGTCCGACTACACGAAGGCTTACGAAGATGTCCTGTCGAAATGCAGCACGAAGGTGGCGCCTTGGCGGGTCGTTCCGGCCAACCACAAATGGTTCAGAAACCTGGCCGTGACTCAGGCCATCGTCCAAGAGTTGGAGCCGCTTGCCGACGATTGGCGCCACGACCTAAAGCAAGTCGGCAAAGTCCAGAAGAGCGCGCTCGCCTCGTTCCGCGCCGAATCGAAGTAGCGCGGGAAGAATTTAACGACCGGGGCTGAAATTCGAAACGTAGAATGAAGGTGTTGGTCACCTTCACCGCTTTGTTGGCGCTGGCTGCCGCCATGGGCGACGAGCCGAGTCAGGCCTCCCTGGTCTCCTCTTACCGGACCATCCGTCCCGGGCAGGCCTTCGACGTCGCATTGCGCGTTCAGATGAAACCGGGGTGGCACATCTACTGGAAGAATCCCGGCGAATCCGGCCTCTCCCCGACCATCGCCTGGAACTTGCCGAAAGGCTGGACGGCCAGTCCGATTCAGTGGCCAACCCCGGAACGGCTCGACGTCGCCACGGTCGTCACCTACAGTTACGAGAAGGAAGCGCTGTTGCTCATGCGGCTGACCCCGCCAAAGGGCACGACCGGGCCCGTCATGTTGCGCGCCAAGGCGAAGTGGCTCGTTTGCCGGGAAGGATGCCTTCCGGCAGAAGCGAGCTTGGCGCTGCCCCTTAAGATCGCGGCGAGCGCCGTACCTGACCCGACATGGAACAGTGCCTTGAGGGTCGCGCAAGCGAAGTTGCCGAAGCCGTCGGCCGACTATACGTTTAGGGCTTGGCGTAGCGACAAAGTTATCGACTTGGAAATTCAGCCCCGGCGCCCCGAGCTTGGGTTAGCCCAGACCGTCGCGTTCTTTCCCGCCGACGAAATCATCGAACCCTCGGCCAAGCAATCCGTCAATACAACGGGCGCCAAGACCGATTTGAAACTACAGCTCTCGCAGTATGCGCCGACCTCCGTCGGCCGACTCCGCGGCCTGCTCGTCGCTCCGAAAGGGGCGACCCTACCGACCGGAACCGATGCGATCACCATCGACATCCCCATCGAAACGAGGAAGCTATGAAGACCCTGCCCTTTCTGTTTATCGGACTCACCGCTCTCGCTGCTGCCGGCATTCGCTCTGGCGATAAGGCCAACGTTGGTGAAGTCACCCCCAACTGGACCGCAGCCGACTCGGTGGGCAAGACCCGTTCTGTCGAAGATTATCGAGGCAAGTTTGTCGTCCTCGAGTGGACGAACAAGGACTGCCCCTTCGTCAAGAAGCACTACGGAAGCGGCAATATGCAGGCCACCCAGGAGAAGGCGAAGGAAATGGGCGCGGTCTGGCTAACCGTTATTAGCTCCGCCCCCGGCAACCAGGGCTATATGGCCCCGGATCAGATCAATGCCTATCGCAAGTCGATGAAAGTTAACTCCGCCGCGACGCTGCTCGACAGCGACGGCAAGATCGGGCACATCTACGAAGCGAAGACCACCCCCCAGATCGTGGTCATCAATCCGAAGGGCGTCGTTGTCTACAACGGCGCGATCGACAACAAGCCTTCCACGGACGTTGCGGACATCCCGACTTCGACCAACTATGCTCTCGCGGCCCTTAAAGAAGGGATGGCGGGCAAAGCAGTTACGGTGGCCACGAGCCGCCCGTACGGCTGCTCCGTCAAATATTAATCCCACTTCTGGATTGGAACTGGGCAAATTGAACGCGCGATTTGCCCAGTTTGTTTGGTTCGTTCGCTTTCACCCAAGGTTTCCCGCTATTCTCTTGGGATGAATCGTGATTTGACGCGTCGCGGGTTTTTTACCGGCGCGGCAGGTATTGCCACATCTCCCTGGCTCAGCGCCGCGCCAAACATCTTCATCCCAGGCCCGGTCAAGCCGGTCGTCATTTCCTCCAGCAACGGAAACTCGTTTACGAATGGGGGAACGGAAACCTGCGTGGCCCGAGCGTTTCGGCTGATGACGTCCGGAATGGACGTGCTCGATGCCCTCATTGAGGGCGTAAACATCCTGGAGCTCGACCCTAAGGAGATGTCCGTGGGCTACGGCGGCTTGCCGAATGCCGATGGCGTGGTTCAGCTAGACGCCAGTTGTATGCACGGACCGAGAGGATGGGCCGGGGGTGTTGCCGCTCTGGAGGGCGTGCGCACTCCTTCCAAAGTTGCGAAGCTAGTCGCCTCGAGTACCGATCACCACCTATTGGTCGGCGCGGGCGCGCAGGCTTTTGCTCGCGAAATGGGCTTTGCGATCGAGAGCGATTTGAACACCGAAGCCTCTCGGCACGCATGGGCGGATTGGAAGCGGAGGACCGACCCCTCTCATTACCTCGATCCCAAGAAGCGGATGGAGGATGGGCTTCAAGCCGCCATGGCCATGGCCGCCGAAGGCAAGATCGACCGCGAGCACCTCTGGGGGACCATCAACTGCAACGGCATCAATAGCGCAGGCGAAATTTGCGGCGTCACCACAACGAGCGGCCTCGCATTCAAGATTCCGGGCCGGGTCGGGGACTCTCCCATTCTTGGCGCCGGGCTCTATGTCGATGGCAAGGTCGGCGCCGCCGGTTCGACCGGACGGGGAGAGGCCAATCTCTACAACCTCTGCTCCTTCGTGATCGTTGAGGAGCTGCGCCGAGGCAGGCATCCCAAAGATGCCGGTATGGAAGCCGTTCGGCGAGTCGCGGCCCACACCAAGGAAAAGCGCCTGCTGGACGAACACGGCCGGCCGGGATTTGGCTTGCAGTTTTACGTATTAGACGCTCAGGGGCGCCACGCAAGCGTCGCGATCAGCGGTAACTACAAGTACGCGGTGTGCGACGAGAACGGGCCGCGCGCAGAGTCGGGAATCGGACTCTACGACTAGGTCGATTCCCGGACGACGAGCGAGCAGGTAAGGGTCGCCGATTGAACTTCGATGGCCCGATCCTTGACTCGGTTGAGAAGGAATTCCACCGCCTGCATACACATGGCGTTCACAGGCTGGGCGACCGTGGTCATCGATGGTACGGTCAGCTCGCCTTCGTCGGAGCCCTCAAAGCCGATGATCTTATAGTCCGCCGGTGAGAAGTGGCCGAGGTCGGCCATGCTCCGGACGGTGGCTTGAGCCGAGAGGTCGTTGGTACAGAAGAAAGCCTGCGGCTTGCCGTTCGCCTTAACGTATTCGGCAACCGCGATTCGCACCGCTTCCGCCGTCGGCTCCTCGACGTTGATCACTTCCGCGGCCACGCCCGCTTCCTGAATCGCCGCCTGGTAGGCCACGTCTCGCTGATCCACGATCTCGGAAGGCTCCGCGACGCGCACCCTCACGATCTGCTTGCAGCCCACCGCGACGAGGTGGCGAACCGCCTCTTTCGCGCCTTCGGACATATCGATCCGCACATGGTCGACCTCCGTATCGACGAATGCGCCGATACACACGACGGGAAGATGATCCGGGATCTCGCCCAGACGAACCATCTCCGCCGAATCGGCGACAATGACGCCATCCACGGGCCAGTCCACCGCACGGCGAGTCGGGCTACGGAACGACTGATAGACGAGAACACTGTAGCCGTGCTGCTGGCAGACCTCGAACAGGGATTGGAACAGCCCCACGTAGTACGGGTGTCGCAGCGTGGGAAGGCAAACCGCCAGCATCTGGGTGCGGCCACTCACCAACGCACGGGCCAGCGAGTTCGGCCGGTAGCCGAGCTCACGCGCCGCTTGAAACACGCGTTGTCGCGTCGCGTCCGGAATGGCGACGTCCATCCGTTGGTTGAGCACGAAGGAAACCGTGGCGTGCGAAAGGTTAAGGTGCTTGGCGATGTCGCGGAGGGTAACAGGCATCGGAAATTAGTTGGGTAGGTTCGAGCCGCAAGCGGTCGCCGTCTACACATTGTAGCGGCCCTGGCTTGCGTCAAAGACCAACGGCGGCAAGTCTCGAAGAATTTGTCAGGACTTTGTGCGCTCAGACCAACTGCTCTTGAGTTGTTGAAGCTAATTTTTCCAACCTTGAGAACTCGGGCAGGTGGGAATCGTACCGGGAAATCCCATCGGGGATGACGCTCCGGGGGGCGGCCACTGATCCCCGGGCAACGTAAAATCGTCAAGTGATAGCGATGACCTCCCTTCTAATCCTTTTCGCCGTTGGGCAAGGCGATTATCGGCTGCCAACCGAGGTCACGAAATCCATCCAGCTCAAACCGGGGATGTACTCACAAACCAATCCTATTCGCGTGACGGGCTCGAACCTGGTGCTCGATGGGGCTGGCTGCACCCTGACCGGCAACGGGACCGGGTCCGGCATCCTCATCGGCAAGAGCCAGAACGTCACGATCAAAAACATCCATCTCCGGGGCTTCCAGTGGGGCTTGCAAGCCGACCAAGCCGCGGGACTGAAGCTCATTTCCGTGGATTCTTCGGGGAACCAGGACCATCCCGAGGCGATGGCGGGCACCGTGGTGGCGGACTCTTCCGGGAGCAAGGAACCCGATTACGGCGGCGGCATCTTGCTTCGCGGCGTTACCGGCGGGTTGCTTCAGTCGGTGCATGCGCACGGACAATGGAACGGGGTGACGCTCTCCGGGTGCAGCAAAACGGTCGTGGAGAAATCCGACTTCTCGAAGAACGATGCGACAGGCATCCACTTCTGGAACTCCTCCGACAACGAGGTTCGCGATTGCCGGATCTCCCAAATCGGGGTGGGCATCGTGAAGGCGAACACGTTCCTTCACAAAGGGGGCGACCAAGCCGCCGTGCTGGTCGAGCACGACTCGAACCGAAACAAGATCCTTCGAAACACGCTGGTCCGCACCGGCATGAACGGCGTCTTCATCCGCGCGAACGAAACCGCGGTCATGCCGGCGGCAGAGGCGGCCACCGCCAAGATCCAAACGGTAGGCGTCAACCCGGTGAGTGTGGCGACGCATCCTTCGAACGACAACCTGTTCGACGGCAACGACGGAAGCTTCGCGGAAGAGGGTTGCGCGTTCGAGTGCGACTTCTCCTCCGGCAACCGGTTCACAAATAACATCGCGGCGTTTTCCAGTTACGGGTTTTGGCTCGGCTTCAGCCGGAATTCGACGGTGAGCTCGAACCTGATCGTGGGCAACCGTGTGGCGGGCGTACAAGGCAATAATTCCTGGGCCAGCGCGATCGAGTCCAACACGTTTCTCAAGGATATCGGGGCCAATCAGGCGATGATCTTCTCAGACGAAGAGGCGAACGCGGCCCATCCTCGACAAGGCGCCCAGAATCCCTCGGGCGACATAAGGGTGGTCAAAAATGAGTTTTTCGGCTACGGTCGCCCCTTCCACTTCATCCACAGCACGCCCTCGGTCATCCAGACCAACACGTTCTACGGCCTATCCGAACTCGACCCAAACCTCCTGATCGAGGCCGATGGACCGAAGCCGCTTTTCCTTGCCAACAAGACGGACCGTCACACGCAGGCGGATGGCTTCATTTCTAAGACGAATATGGAAGCGATGGCTTCGGCGATGGACACCTTGGGCGGCGTGACGGTGATTCGGCTCGTGGACAAAGCCACGGAGGCGATCGTTGAAGGGTCTTTAACCGGCAAGTTTCAAGGCGAGGAATATGAGATCGCGCGAGACACGGGTCCCGCACCCATCACGATGACCTTCCCCGAGCGGATCGCGCCGTTCGTTCGCATCAAGGGAGGCGAGCCGGTAACCGGCTGTTTCTTGGCTCGACTTGGTGACACTTCGCTGGGGAAATTCCGGTCCACCGATAGTTCCTCGGGCGGAAACAGCTCGTCGAAGGCCGTCGATAGCGATTGGATCTCCCCTGATAGCTTCTGGACGCCGACCAACGTCGAGTCCGGACAATGGTGGCAAGTGGACATCGGCCATCGGTCCACGATCCGTTCCATTGCGATCGCACCGGGTCTTGAAAATCCAAACGCGTTCTTTGCCCGCTTTCATGTGCTGGTTTCCGATACCGGCGCGTTTGCGGGTGAGGAGCAAGAAGTGGTGCGTGAAGGCAATTGGTTCAACCGTCCAGGCCCGGTCCGACGGTACAAGGTGGGGGGCGTTCGAGGTCGCTATGTGCGCGTAGTCGGGGAAGTCGCCCAGAAGGAAGTGCAGCTCGAAGAGTTCGGGATATACGGTTCAATCTCGGACTAATGTAGGGCTCAAAAGGCCCCGATGGCACGCGGGCGGTGGGTCGGCGACAGTAAGCTATACCGACTGCAATGGCATTTCCAAAAGAATTCAAATGGGGCGTCGCAACCGCCGCCTATCAGATCGAAGGCAGTCCGTACAAGGCGGGCGGGGGACGAAGCGTGTGGGACATGTTTTGCGAACGCCCGGGAGCGATTTTTGACGGCAGCAACGGCGACGTCGCCTGCGACCACTTCAATCGCTACCGAGACGACGTTGCCCTCATGGCGAGCCTCGGCGTGCCCCATTATCGCCTCTCGATCGCTTGGCCCCGGGTCATGCCGACGGGCACGGGAGCGATCAGCGAGGACGGACTTTCTTTCTATGACCGGCTGATCGATGAGCTGCTAGAGAAGGGGATCCAACCGCACGCGACGCTTTTTCACTGGGATATGCCTTACGAGCTCTATCTGAAGGGCGGTTGGCTGAATCGAGACTCCGTGGACTGGTTCGCGGACTACTCCGAGCTCGTGGTGAAGCGACTCGGTGACCGAATTGCGAGTTGGATGACCCTGAACGAGCCGCAGTGCTTCATCGGGCTCGGCCTTCAGAGCGGCATCCACGCGCCCGGCGACAAGCTGAACTTCAAGGAGGTCTTGCTTGCCGGCCATCACGCGCTTTTGGCCCACGGCAAATCCGTGCAGGCCATCCGCGCGGGCGTTTCGAAGCCGACCCGAGTCGGATGGGCGCCGGTCGGCGCGCCTAAGATTCCTTTGACGGACTCGGTTGAGGACATCGAAGCCGCCCGAACCGCCACGTTCCGCACGGAAGGCAAGACGGTTTGGAGCAACGCCTGGTGGAACGATCCCGTCTTCTTCGGCCAATACCCAGAGTTCGAGATGTCGCAATACGGCTCGGATGCTCCCGTCGTGAAAGATGGCGATATGGAGCTTATCTCCCAGCCGCTCGACTTCTACGGCGCCAATATCTACAACGCGCAGGTCGTGCAGGCCGGTCCAGACGGCAAGGCCGTCGAGTTGCCCCACCCGATCGGGGCCGCGCGCACCCTGTACCATTGGCCGATCACGCCCGAAGCCCTCTACTGGGGCCCACGGTTCTTCTATGAGCGGTACAAGAAGCCGATCGTGATTACCGAGAACGGCCTCGGTCTTTCCGACTGGGTCGCCCTAAACGGCGAAGTCAACGATCCGCAGCGCATCGACTTCGTCAACCGTTACCTGCTTTCACTGGAGCGGGCGATTGCCGACGGCGTGGACATCGAAGGCTACTTCCACTGGTCCTTCATGGACAACTTCGAGTGGTACGAGGGCTACAAGGTTCGCTTTGGCATGATCCATGTGGACTTCGAGTCGCAAAAGCGAACGCCGAAGGCGAGCGCGCATTGGTATTCGGACGTGATCAAGAGCAACGGCGCGAGTTTGGCAACCGGTCCGCAGGGATCAAGAAGAGGGTTGTAGGAAAAGGAACACCTAAATGGGCGTAGACGCTGTCTTTGCTTGTCATGCTGAGGCAGCCATTCCTCTGAAATGGTTTAGGTGCGCCCATGACGTTCTTTTGCCGGCCCGAGAACGGAATGAACGTATTGGAGTCGCGCACGAAGCGCAAGGACAATCTTTCGGTTTTCGACCAAAGCACAATGACGCCGATCGAATGAAGCGCTGAAGGCGCGGTAAATCGTGAGCCAGGGTTGAAGGCCCTGGATGTGGCCATTCGATTGGCGGCGCGCTGAAGGCGAGCGATATTTTTGAACCAAGCGCCGTTGGACGGGCAGGTCGTTACTCCGTATTTTTTGCCGGGCTTTCAGCCCTCCAAATCTGCGCGGCTCTCTAACCAGGGCCTTGCGTGCGCGGCGACCCTGGCTCACAATAGTTCGCGCCTTCAGCGCTTATTTGGCCATTTCACCACACAATTGGGTCGCCCTCCGCCATCGCGAAGTGCGTTTTGGAGACATTGCCCCCATCTCCAAAACGCCTCCCACGTCCTGGCACGGAGCCAGGGCGCGGACTGCCGTCTGCGGCGAGCTACTCGCAGAGCTTCCAGACATCCTGGTGGTGATCCAGGAGCTGATCTAGCCTTCCGTCAGCGTTCCGCAGGCGTGAGGCTAACAAACGTGCGATGTTCGTCAACACGATAAACCCCGCGGTCTTGTCCGCACACAAAAGAGCCCGTAGCTCCTTGGCGGGAAACCGCAAAGTCGTCACAAATCCCGAAGCGACCACGTGCGCATGCCGAGGCCCCGCGTCTACAAACGCGATCTCGCCAATAATCGAGCCTGCGCCAAGCTCCGCGAGCTTGTCCCCGTCATTCGTCAAAACATCGACCTTGCCATCCATTAGGACGTAGATGTCGGCGTCACGCGAGCCGAGCAAAATCAGGTGCTCGCCCGCGGTGAAACTCTGGGTATGCCCGAGCCGGCCGATGGATTCAACCTGCTCCTGATTTAGCCCATAGACGAGGAGGCTGCGGCGCAGCACCTCGCAATTGGTGGCTAGGCTTTCCACTGCCGCCCTACGACCACGTAGTCGTTGCTGAGCGACTTGGTCCGGCTGACAAAGAACGTGGGCTCGTAGCCGTCTTCCTTCGCCTCCTTAATGTAGCGAAGGTCCGCCTGATCGATGAGGAGTTGGCCGCCGTTGGGCAGATCGAAGTAGCCTCGATCGATTGGGGTGGCTATCTCACTCAGCGACACGCGAAAGATATTCTCGCGAATCGTGGTCATGAGGCCATAGTTTGCCAGATTGCGACGCAAGCGTGGGCGGATTGTCCAAGAAGTACACTCTCGGTATGGCCTTCAAGGTCGCATGTGCGCAGTTCTCGCCGGAAAAGGCGAAAGTCGACCGGAATCTCGATACGATCGCGGAGATCATCTTACAGGCGGAGGGTCTGGGGGCGGACCTCGTCCTTCTTCCCGAAGCCTCGACCAGCGGATACTTTCTCGAAGGCGGCGTCTTGGAAGCGTCGCTCACCTCGACTCAGCTCCTCGCCAACCTTTGGCGCCGGGTTGAGGGCAAGCTGACAAAGACCATCGACGTGACGATGGGGTTCTACGAGAACGTAGACGGCACCCTCCACAACTCGGCAATCTACGCGGAGCTTTCGCCTGAGGGCGCCCGGCACGTAGGCACCTACCGCAAGTTCTTCCTTCCCACTTACGGAGTCTTCGACGAAGAACGGTTCGTTACTCGGGGACGCGACCTTGGGGTCTTCGATACACGTCTGGGCAAGATCGGGGTGCTGATCTGCGAAGACGTGTGGCACAGCATCCTGCCCACCCTGTGTGCAGTGCATGGTGCGCAGTTGATCCTGATTCCCGCTGCCAGTCCCGCCCGAGGCTTTTCGGATGACCGGATCGACAACCACGATCGGTATCGCCGATTGTTTGTCTCGATCGCCGAGGAGCATGGGGTGTATTGCGCAAGCGCCCAGCTTTGCGGCTTTGAGGGTGGCAAGGGGTTCATCGGAGGCTCAAAAATCGTGGATCCGACCGGCCACGTGATGGTTGAGGCGCCCGTGGGGATCCCCCATATGATCGTGGGCAGTGTGGACACAGATCTGGTCGCCATCACCCGCGCCCATTCCCCGCTTCTTTCCGACTTGCAAAGCGCTTGGTCGGACCTCCGCCGGCTCATGGCGAACTCGGACTTCTGAGATGAATCGGGTCGAGCGGCTGACGGCGCTCTTGCTCCTTCTGCAGGAGCGCCGCCGAACCGCCGAGAGCCTAAGCCAGGAAATGATGGTGGCTCGGCGCACGATCTTGCGCGACATCCAGTCGCTGAACGCGATGGGCGTGCCCATTCGAGCCGTGTCCGGTCCTAACGGCGGCTTGGAGATCGCACGAGATTCGACGCTTGTGCCTCTGCATCTAACTTGGCGCGAGGCCTTGCTTCTAATGCTCGCGGTCGGCGGGCTGGCGAAGATGACGGACACGCCGTTCATGGCGGACCGGGCTTCGCTCATCGCCAAGTTGCGGTCCATGATGACGCCTTTGCAGCGGTCTCGAGTCGATGACATTTTGGAAACGGTGACGTTGGAAGTGCCTCAAAGGCCGGAGCGCACGCCCTTGCTGGAGGAGCTGATCCAGTTTTCGGGTCGGTGGGTGGAATTGGTTTACGACGACTCCGCGCGCCTGGTTCGAATCGACGAGATTCGTTCCGATCGTGGCCTTTGGTATGTCCGGGCAGCCAGTGCAAAGGCGGAGACACGCATCTTTCGAGCCGATCGGATTTCCGCGGTGGCTTTAGCGGAAGCTCCCGAATCGGTGGTCGAGGCGAAGCCGTACGATCATCCGGACCATCCTCTCGTCGTCGTTGTCCTATCCAAGTTAGGTGCGCGGCGGATTCAGAGCGATCCGCATCTCGGTCCTCAAATTGCCGGCCCGGGGCGTCACGAGTTTCGTTGTCCGCCCTCTGAGTTGGATTGGTTTGCGCGGTTCTTCATGTCTTTCGGAAAGGACGCCCATGTCGAGGCTCCGCCCGAACTTGTAAGCCGAATTCGGGACGCGGCGATCGCCCTAATCGACCAATACGTCTGATATTTCCGAGATTCTAAAAATTGGTGACAAAGAGGTGTCACCAATGGGTCGCTATGCTGAAACCCGTTATGAGCATTCGACTAGATATGATCGGCATCGTCGTCAAGGACATCCCCACATCCCTTAAGTTCTATCGATCCCTTGGGATCGATAGCCCGGAGCCAGAGGGCGGTCCATACCACCAAGTCATGTTGGACAGCGGGGTGAGGCTCTCGTGGAACGCCGAATCGATGATGAAGGAGTTGGAGAAGGACTGGGATTCCCCTGTAGGCCAACGGGTCGGGATGGCCTTCCTCTGCGGCACCCCTGCTGAGGTTGACGCCCTTCACGCCAAACTCACCGGCGAGGGTTACGAAGGAAAGATGGACCCCTGGGACGCGTTTTGGGGCCAACGGTACGCACGGGTGAGCGATCCCGACGGGAACGTCGTGGACATCTTCTGCCCGTTAACGGCATAAAAAAAGTGCGCCAGCCCTTTAAGGGTTGGCGCACTTTTCGAACGACCAGCGGAATTAACCCGCGAGCTTGGAAGCGGTCGCGATGTCGACCGGGATGCCGGGGCCCATGGTGGCACTGACCGTGATCGACTGGATGTAGCGGCCCTTGGCGCCCGATGGCTTGGCTTTGATGACGGCGCCGAGGCCGGCCTTGAAGTTCTCCTCAAGCTGCTCGTCGGTGAAGTTCACCTTGCCGATGCTCATGTGGACGACGCCGGCTTTGTCCGCGCGGTACTCGACACGGGTTGCGCCCTTGATTTCGCGTACGGCGTTACCGATCAGGTTGGTAACGGTGCCGTTACGCTTGTTCGGCGTTCGGGGGCCGAGCATTCGGCCGATCTTACCGATCTGGGGGGCCATCTCTTCGGTCGCGAGCAACACATCGAAGTCGCGGAAGCCTTGCTGAATCTGGGTGATCAGCTCGTCGCCGCCGACCGTGTCCGCGCCGGCCGCTTCGGCCTGGGTGGCGAGATCGCCACGAGCGAGAACGGCAACCTTTCGGACCTTACCGGTGCCGTGGGGGAGATTCGTGATGCCACGAACGTTCTGATCGCCCTTTCGAGGATCGATGCCAAGCTTGACCGCGAGGTCGATGCTCTCAACGAATTTGGCGGTAGCGGTTGCCTTGACCTGCGCCAGTGCGGGGGTGACGTCGAGCGTGACGTCCTTGTTGACGGTCTTGGCGATGGCCTCGAAACGAGGCGAGTGCGGGTTATTTCTAATATTCTTTCGCAATGCGTTCACCTGTGGTGCAGGCGGATGGCGAACCATCCTCCCACGAGATTGGAAGATTGTACCTGCTACGACCGGGCGGAAACCTTGGACGGAGGCATTGGAGTAGTAACGGAAGATGCCCGCCTTCCCTTTCTTGGCCACTCTGCTCATAGGCCAGACGACCGCAGACTTCACATCCGTTTGGGAATCGGTGTCGAAGTCGATATCCACCACCTACTACGCGCGAAAGAGTCGTGCGGCGGAGATGGAGGGGCTGCTGAGGAAATACCGCCCGATTGCCTGCGCGGCGCAAACTCGCGCCGAGTTCGCTAAGGACGTCAACGCAATGATTGGCGAGTTTCACGACTCCCACTTCGCGTTCTACACCGAGCGGGACCAGGGCTACTACGTGATGGATTCGCTGCTCTCCTCTCGAGGCGCAAAACCGATGCCGAATATCGGCGCCTACTTCAAGCCCGGGGAGGAGGGTTGGACGGTGCAAATGGTGGTCGAGAACTCGCCCGCGCAGAAGGCGGATGTTCGCAAGGGCGACCGGATTCTCTCCGCAAACGGCAACGGCTTCGAACCGGTGCAGTCCTTCAGTAGCGGCAGTCCGACGACGCTTGAGATCGAGCGGGATGGGAAGCGCCTCACCCGAACGGTCCGCCCGGATCGCGAAACGGCGATGCGAATGTTTCTCGACGCTACGAAGTCGAGCACTCGCGTCATCGACCATAACGGGCGGAAGATTGGCTACATCCATGTCTGGACGCTGGCCAGCGATGAGTTTAAGCGGGCGTTGGACAACGCGGTGTATGGGCCGCTCGCCGATACGGACGCCTGCATTCTCGACCTCCGCGACGGCTTCGGGGGACGGCCGGAGGGTTACGCCGATCCTTTCTTTCGACCGGAGATGAGCATCGAGTGGAAGTCGCCCAACAACTCCAATCGCGAGATGTTCGGCAATCAACGCCCGTTGGTGGTGCTCATCAACGGCGGTTCGCGAAGCGCTAAGGAGGTGCTGAGTCTGATCCTTAAAAAGTCGCACCGCGCCACCTTGATCGGAAGTACGACGGCCGGAAATGTGCTCGGTACCTCGCCGGAACGCGTGAATGACTGGTCCGTTCTCGAAATCCCTTCCGTGGATGTCATTTGCGATGGGGCGCGATTAGAGGGAGTCGGCGTCTCGCCCGATATCAGCGTGACGAAGGAATATGACGCGAACGGGAAGGACCTCTATCTGGCGCGCGCTTTGGACTTCCTGAAAGACGTTAAGACGCACGCCTAAAGAAACCGCCACAATTTGAACGTGGTCGAGGTTTCGGGTCTGGGGAAGCGGTTCGGCGGACGTTGGATCTTCCGCAACCTCAATTTCCGCCTCGAACAAGGCGACACGCTCGTGGTTCTCGGGCGAAACGGCGCGGGCAAGTCGACCCTCTTAAAGACGATGGCCGGTCTCATCACTCCCTCGGAAGGAACGGTCACGCTTCCGGAAGGCGATGTGCGGCTAAGCGTCGCCCTAAGCGCCTTGGAGCAGGCCCTTTATCCAAATCTCACCGTCGAGGAGCATCTGCGATTCGCTGGCGACATGCGTGGGTGCCCCCACCGGACGGACGAACTTCTCGACCAAGTCGGTCTCGCTTATGCTCGGCGCTACATGGCGGGAGAGATGTCAACGGGGATGAAGGCGCGACTCAAGCTCGCCCTCGCCACCCAGGCCCGGCCGAAATTGTTGCTTCTGGACGAGCCGGGGGCCGGCCTGGACGAGCAAGGGCGAAGCCTTGTGGAAGCCCTATCTCGCGAGCAAGCGAAAAGGGGCTGCCTCGTTCTCGCCACCAACGATCCCGCGGAAAGGAGGTTTGCCAATGTCGAACTCGAACTGGCGGACTGAAATCGGCGCGGTTTTAAGGAAGGAGCTCATCACGGAGTTTCGGACCAAGAATGGCCTCCTAACGAGCGGCCTGTTCGGGTTCGTGACCGTTGTCACGCTCAACCTCGCCATGTTCAGCGTGAGTAAGAACGCCGATATGGCAGCCGGGCTTTACTGGGTCGCAGTGCTCTTTGCATCCATTCTTGCTCTCCCCAGAACCTTCTTGGTTGAGGAAGACCAAGGCACCGGCGACCTCTTGCGGTTGATCGCGCAGCCCCATTCCGTGTTTTGGGGCAAGGCGCTTTTCAACCTTTTGTTGATTCTCGCCATCGGATTGGGACTCAGTGGCCTCTTTGTGACGTTGATGGAAACGAAGGTGGTTTACGCCGGACTTTTCTTTGGGTCAATCGTGACGGGATGTGCATCCCTCGCGGGGGCGGTAACCTTATGCGGAGCTTTAGTGGCGCGCGCGGCCAATCGCTTTGCGCTCGCGGCCGCGGTATCGGCGCCCCTGCTGCTCTCGATCCTGTCGTTCGGGGTCAGTACGATGCGGACGGCGCTCGGCGCCGGCGGGACGAACGGTTGGACGTTGGTGATGGGCGCGTTTTGCTACGCGGTCGTGTTATTCGCCATCGGGCCTTGGATTTTCGCGGCGGTTTGGAAAAAGTGAAAGCAGCACAAAAGGGATTGTTCTTCCTGGCCATGGGGATCGCGACCATTTGGTCGTTCCACATCCCTCCGGCCATGAACTTTCAGAATCCGCAGCTCGCCCGGATCTTCGTTTGGCACTTCCCTTGCCCGATGATCGCGGTATCGCTGCTCATGCTCAGCGCCTGGTTTAGCTTCCGCTATCTGAGGACCCACGACCGGGCTTGGGACGAGCGGGCATTGGCTTCTCAGGAGCTTGCCTTCATCTTCAGCGTCCTCACCATGCTTACGGGAATGCTCTTCTCCAAGGTGATGTGGGGAGCTTGGTGGCAGCAGGATCCCCGCCAGACTTCGTTCCTGATGGTGCTGGTGATTTACGCCACCTACTTCATCCTGCGAGGGGCATTTCCCGATGCGGAGCGAAGGGCGGCGAATACGGCGGCTTACGCTTTGGCCGCGATCGGGCCGGCGCTCTTTCTTATCTTCGTCTTCCCCCGACTGCCTCAGATTCAGTCCTTCCACCCTTCGGACACGATCATGAAGGGCAAGCTGACGGGGGAGTACGGGATCGTCGTTTCTATCATGGTCGTGCTGATGACGATCCTCTCGGCATGGCTTTATAGGCTGCGTATCCGCGTCGGACTCTTGGAATTGGAAAAGGAAAAATCGTATGAAAGAATGGATGCTCGTGGCGGCGGTCCCGCCTCTTCTGGTGTGGTGCGGCGTATTTCTGTTTCTGGCGAGAATTGATCAGAAACTCAAACGCCTCGAAGGCAAGGAATAGCGCCTGGGGGGCCGCGTCGTGATCGACGACGGGCAGCCCCCGGAAGCCGTCGGCGTCACCAGCTTCGCCGCCGTCGCTCCCTATTACGACGAGCTGATGAAGCCCGTCCCGTACCGGATGTGGACGGGCTACTACCTGCTTCTGCTGTCCCATCAAGACATTCACCCCCTCCGCATTCTGGATGTCTGCTGCGGCACGGGGACGATGTGCGAGATGCTCACCCGCGAGGGTTTTGAGCTCGCCGGTTTCGACCTGGCGCCGGGGATGATCGAGGAGGCGCGCAAAAAGGCGGCACGCAAGCGGCTCAAAATTCGCTACGAAGTGCAAGACGCCGCCACCGCCGATATGGGCGAGACTTACGGGGCCGCCTTCAGCTTTTTCGATAGCTTGAATAACATCATCGACAGGGACCGCCTGCAGATGGCGTTCAAGCGGGTCGCCGCGCACTTGGATCCGGGAGGGTCGTTCATCTTCGACGTGAACACCGCCTACGCCTTCGAAGAACAGCTCTTCGATCAGAAGGACCTGCGGATCAACAAAAAGCTGCGCTATGACTGGCGCGGAGAGTGGGATGCCGTCACGGAATTAATCACCGTCCACATGAAGTTTTGGTGGATGGAACAAGAGTTCACGGAGACCCATGTGCAGCGCGCCTACTCCGAAGAGGACATCCGCGAGATGTTAAAACAAGCGGGTTTCGAAAAGATCCGGGCTTTCCACAGCTACACGTTAAATCCGCCAAGAAGGACAAGCGACCGGTTACATTTTTCATGCGTGCGGGCATGACGACTGCCTCATAATGGGACCATCATGCGGACGCTTGTTAAGGTATTCGCCACGACTCAAACGGCGGCGTTGGCGAAGCAAGTCGAAGCAGAACTTGCCGAGCGCGTGGATGAGCCGGAGGAGCACATCTGTGTTGACCATGGCGAAGTGCAGGTCAACCGATTCTCGAACGAGAACATCGAGGTTCAGGTGGACAACGTACGCGACCATATTGTGGTCGTGCTCCACACGATGGCCCCTCCGGTCAGCGATGGCCTGATCGAGCTGATGGCACTGCTGGACGCGATTAACAACGCGCACCCTCGCCAAACATTCGTGGCGTTCCCGTACATGCCATATGCGCGGTCGGATCGAAAGAATCGTCCGCGAATCTCCGTGCTGGGTCAGCGGCTGCCGGAGATTCTTAATAAGGTTCTAGGGGTTCGACGGGTGCTCTTGATCGAGCCCCACGATCCGCACTTGAAGCAGTATTTCATCCCGACCGCCGACGAGATTCCCGGAACGCCACTCATGGTGGAGCACATTCGGAAGACCCTGCGCAAAGAGTGCGAGGCAGGAGAGTGTGTGCTCGTTTTCGCCGACGCGGGCGCCGCGAAGCGGTACGAGGAGCTTCCCTTTTCGCTCCAAATCGACCAGGCTTACATTCACAAGTCGCGGACCGACCACTCGGAATCACCGACCGTACGCGCTCTGACGGGCAACGTAAAGGGACGCCACTGCCTGTTGGTGGACGACGAGATTCTTACCGGAAACACGGTTTTGAAGGATGCGAAGCTTCTGAAGGAAGCGGGCGCCGCTTCGGTGCGGATGTATGCCACTCATGGCGTTTTCGCCGACCAGAAGACTCCAAACGCGGAACTAATGGAGAAGCTGGCGAACTCGTATGTCGATCAGTACATCGTCACCGACACCATTCCGGTTGCACACAAGGTGGCCTTCGCGCCGGAGCGGTTTACGGTGCTGCCGATCGCCCCGTTATTGGGTGAGTCCATCAAGCGCATGATCCTCGGCGAGTCGCTGAGCGAGCTCCACAAAATCTCTTAGGAGATCTGGCAGGCGACTTGCTCGACGGTCGCGCCGTTGACGACGGCGTCGACCGTTGGGTGCAGGGGCACTTGGCGACCCCGTAGCGAAGAGCCGGGGCGGGCGGCGAAGACGGCTTGAATCTCGGATGCGATGGCGAGAGCAATCTCGTCCGGTCCCTCCGCGCCGATATCCAGTCCGATCGGAGAGTGCAGTCTCTGTTCGTCGTTGGCGGTGATCTCCAGACCTTCGCGCCGCAGATCGGCAAGCAGGCGTTCCGTACGGCGACGAGGCCCCAGCAGACCGATGTACGGAACAGCGGATCTCAAGGCGAGTTTCAAAACGGCCAAGTCGTTCAAGTAGTGGTGGTTCATCACCACCAGAGCCGTTGATTCATCTAGGCTAACTTGCTCTGCGAGCTTGCTCGGGAAAGCACAAACGACCCGATCCGCGCCCGGAAATCGCGCGGCCTGAGCAAACGTGGGGCGGGCATCGACCACGGTCACGTGCCAACCGACCGCTTTGGCGATGGAGACTAGGGGAATCGCGTCGTGCCCGCCACCGCAAACGACGATGGGACGCGGGGGTGAGATCGTCTCCTCAAGCCATTGTTCGCCATCCGCCGATTCGGTCTGGATGCCTTCCGGCGCTTGCGGAACTACTTTCCACTCGCGGCATCCCAAGCGATCGCCGGCAGAGATCACCGTTCGGACGACGGCGGTTTGGCGGAGGACGAAGCATTCGCTGAGGAACGCCAATACACCCCCGTTCTCGGGTAGGCGCTCAAAAAGAACCTGAACGACCCCATTGCAGCCAAGGCCGAAACCCCAGACGATGTCTTCATCGGCCGTGGAATCGTAGGTCACGAGGGCGGGACCATCTTTGGTCCGATCCCAGGCAGACCTTATGGCGTCACCTTCCAGGCAACCGCCGCTGATTGAGCCCGCCAACCATTGCTCACGGGTCAAAAGCATTCGGGCTCCCGCACGCCGATAGGTCGACCCGCTCGTAGCGACGACGGTGGCGAGCACGGCCGGGGTACCGGCGGGCAGTCCTCGCCACGTAACGATCAGGTCCTCAAGTTCTCTCACAGGATCTTGTCAATTGTAATCGGCAAATCTCTCACCCGCTTCCCCGTCGCGTGATAAACGGCGTTTCCTATCGCTGCGGCGGCGCCGGTGATACCGATCTCGCCCGCACCTTTCACCCCGACGGGACTAACGAGCAGGTCCTGCTCTTCGATTAAGTGAATATCGATCGGCGGAACATCTCGGTTTACGGGAACGTGGTACTCGGCCAAGTTCGTGTTGATATACCGGCCGAGGTTCGGATCAAGGATCGTTTCCTCAAGGAGCCCCATTCCGATTCCCCAGACAATTCCACCGTGAAGTTGGCTCGTCAAGGTCTTGGCGTTCAGAACTTTGCCTACCGCAAACGCTCCGGACCAACGGGCAACACGAATCATTCGAAGATCCGGATCCACGTGAACCTCACAGAATTGAGCGCCGAATGCGTGCATCGAATGGGATTTGCTCGCCTCGTCCGAGCGCTTCGTGTTCCCCAGGTGCTCGATCGACTCCTTGTTATTCCGGCGAAGGATTTCCGAATACGTAAGGGACTTGTGGGAATCGGATTTGAGACTGACGCGGCCCGCCGACACCTCCATCGCATCCGGGGCGGCGCCGGTCAGCGGTGAATTCGGGGTGGCGGCGGCCATTTCGAGCAGCGCCCGTCGAAGCCCCCGCGCGGTCTCTTGTACGGAAGAGCCAACGCTCGCCGCCGAGCAGGATCCACCAGAGCCAGGTCCCATGGGGAAGAGACTGTCGCCAATCTCGACGCGAACGAGGGACCGATCGATACCGAGTTCCTCGGCCGCGATCTGCGTAAGGATGGTGTAGGTTCCCGTCCCCAAATCTTGAGTAGCGCAAGTGACCCGGACTCTTCCTTCGGCCGTCATCACCGCCTTCGCACTCGCGGGCCGGCAGTTGGCGGGATACGATGCCGTCGCCATTCCGTAGCCGACCAGCCAGCGGCCATTTCGCATCTTCCCAACTTCCGGGTTTCGCCGACTCCAGCCGAAGGCTTCCGAGGCTTGGCGATAGCATTCGCGAAGCGACTTGCTGGAGTACGGCTTCTTCTCGCTCTCGTCGGTCTCTGCGTAATTGCGGAGTCTAAATTCGAGGGGATCGAGCCCGCAGGCCCAGGCCATTTCGTCCATCGCGGTTTCGATAGCAAAGGAGCCGCTCGACTCACCGGGAGCCCGCATGTACGTCGGCGGATCGACGTTCACCCGGACGAGTTGATGGCTGATGTCTACGTTCGGGCATGAGTAGAGCATCGAGGCCAAGCTCCCGGTCGGCTCCACGAACGTGTCCGATGCCGAAACATGATTAACCGCCAGGTGCTGAATGGCGACAAGCTTTCCGTCCTTGTCCGCGCCGAGCACTTCCGCTTGCCGAGTGGCAGGGCGATGGCCATTAGATGTGAACATTTGCCGGCGCGTGATCGCGATCTTCACTGGGCGTCCCACCGTCTTCGCGGCGATGGCCGCGATCGTCGAGTGGGGCCAGGATTGGCCCTTGCTGCCGAAGCCGCCACCCACAAACGGGTCGATCAAATGCACTTCCTTAGGCTGCAAGCCGAAGTACTTGCCGACGGTCTGGGCACTGCCTTGGACACCTTGCGTCGAATCGTAAATGAGCAGTCCATCATCGTTCCAAAGCGCCACGGTCGCGTGGGGCTCCATCGCGTTGTGGTGCTCGACGGGGGTTCGGTATACGGCCTCGACGTGAAACGCGGCGGATTTCTGCCCGGCCTCAAAGTCCCCCCGCTTAGAGGTTAGAGGTCGGTTCGAGCCGGAAGGCGCGAATGCCTTGTCTAAGTGGTCTTCGAAGAAGACATCGGGTTTTTCCGTTTCGTATTCGACCTGGATGAGTTGCGCGCCGTGCTCCGCTTGTTCGAGTGTCTCTGCGACTACGAGGGCAACGTTTTGCCCGGAAAACTTAATCTCCTCCCTGAACGGGGCTTCTGGCGGCTTTTGCGGCGGCCCGTTTTGGTTCGCTGGATTCGGTTTTTGGGGTGGCGGCGGGGCGGGCGGAAGCACGTTCTTGTAAGTGATCACCGCGACTACGCCGGGCGCAGCCTCCGCCGCGGACGTGTCTAGCTTGGTGATCTTTCCCTTGGCAACCGAGCTCTGCAAAAGCACGCCGTAAGTTAGGCGAGGCGCGGAGAATTCGGCGGCGTACCGGGCGCCGCCGGTTACCTTTAGCCGCCCATCGACCCGGTCGATCGGCTGGCCAACCAGGCCCTTTTCATCGTTCAGCTTCGCTTGCGACATCAGGCGACACCTCCGAGGTCGGAAAAAGACCGAACGATGGCACGCTTCGCGATTTCAATCTTGAATCCGTTGTGTGCATAGGCTTTGGCGCCGGTCAGGGCAAGCTCGGCGGCATGCCGGAAAGCATCCGCCGTCGGTGCATGTCCTTTCAGTGACGCTTCCGCTTCGTGCGCCCGCCAAGGTTTGTGAGCGACCCCTCCCATGGCCAAGCGTGCCTCGATTATCGTGCCGTGCTCCACGTGCAGGGCGGCGGCGACGCTGACGAGGGCGAAGGCGTAGGAGGCGCGATCCCGAATCTTCAGATAGCTGGAACGGCGGGCTACTTCGGACCTCGGCAGGTCGATGTGGGTGATGATCTCATCCCTTGACAGGTAGGTATCCACCTGGGGCGTCTCGCCCGGGAGCCGGTGGAACTCCCCAAACGGGATGACCCGGTCACCCTTCGGTCCCGTCACATGCACCACCGCATCCAACGCAGCCATGGCGACGCACATATCGCTGGGATGCACGGCGATGCAGGAATCGCTTTGACCCAGCACGGCGTGGATGCGGTTGAAGCCGGTCAGGGCCGAGCATCCGCTTCCGGGCGTGCGTTTGTTGCATGGAAATGCCGTGTCGTAAAAGTAGTAACACCGGGTCCGCTGGAGCAAGTTGCCGCCGGTCGTGGCCATATTCCGGAGTTGGGGACTTGCCCCGGCGAGTAGTGCCTGCGACAACACGGGATAGTCCCGCATCACATGCGGGTTCTCGGCAAGGTCGCTGTTACGAACCAAGGCTCCGATACGCAACCCGCCGTTTGGAAGCGTTTCGACCTTGGTCAAATTCAAATGCGTGACGTCGACGAGATGGCCAGGACGCTCGACGTCGTACTTCATCAGGTCGATGAGGTTCGTTCCGCCGCCCAGGAATTTGGCCGATTCGTCGCGAGCCACCAGTTGCACGGCCTGTGCCACATCGCCCGCGCGGGAGTATTCGAAGGGTTTCATCTCCGTCCTCCCATCGTGTCCCGAGCCTCTTTGATCGCGGCTCGGATACCCGGATAGGCGCCACAACGGCAGATGTTGCCGCTCATGAACTCCGCGATATCCTCATCGGTCCTCGCGTGCCCTTCATGGATGCAGGCCACCGCCGACATGATCTGACCGGAAGTGCAATAACCGCACTGAAAACCGTCGTGCTTGATGAAGGCGGCTTGGACGGGATGAAGTTGGTCACCGTTCGCCAGCCCTTCGATGGTCTCGATCTTCGCCCCTTCTGCCTGCATCGCCAGGGTTAAGCAGGAGTTCACGCGGCGGCCATTCATATGAACCGTGCAGGCGCCACATTGACCATGATCGCAGCCTTTCTTGGTTCCCATTAACCCGAGTCTTTCCCGGAGGGCATCCAGGAGGGTTACGCGGGGGGCAATCGCAATCCGGACATCGTGCCCGTTGATGTTGAGCGTGACGGGACGCAGGCTTCCCGGCGGCGCTGCCGGCTTCGCCGTCGTCTGGCCCCAAGTCAACCGAGGCAACAAGGCGAGGGCGAGGGAGGCGGTTACCGCCGTTAGCAGCAACTGCCTTCGCGAAATCCCTTCCTGCTTGGGGGTCAGGGCCGCAATGAGCGAGTCGGCGGAAGGAGATGCACCGGTCGGACCAATATGCTGCCACCTCACCACGCCCTCCTCATCTAAAACGAAGACGGCTTGCTTCCCTTCGACCCCAAACTGCCGGCCGATTTCACCGTCGGAATCGAAATGGGGCACGAGCGGAAATCGAACCGCACCTTCGTCCTTCACCGCAAGATCGCACCAAAGGCCATCGGACGAAACACCGAGCAGCTTCGGCTCACCCGGAATGCCGCGCAAGATCTCCGCATACAGATTCCACTGCTGGTCACGGGCGGGATCCCATTCGGATGTATAGAAGGCGATCACAACCGGACATCCACGGAAGTCCGCTAAGCGGGAGCGTTCGCCGTCCCCGGATGGAAATTCGAAGTCCGGGGCCACTTCGCCAAGAGCAAGGGGAATCGAGTTCATGGGGTTTCGTCAGGCGAAGCTTCGCCATGTAATCGGAGCGGCGAGTCTCGAACTTGGTTCCAGGAAAATGAACCTGCCCGCATGCTGAGGCGACCCCCATAATTCCGTTAGAATAGATTCCATGTTCCCCATCGTTCCGTTATTTCTCGGCCAGGCCGCGCAGGTCGTCAAGCTGACTCCGGTGTTGAGCGGGGGAGGCCATACCATCGGCTACTACTCACCGCAGCGAATGACGTTGAGCGAGACGAAGCCGGCCAGCGTCAAGGTCGAACCATCCGGTCTCACCCATCCGCTTTACGGGGAATTGAGCATCGCGGGCAAGACCTTTGGCGTGATCCTCGACCAGCCCGCAAGCGGCCCTCTCAAGTTCTATATCGACACGAACGACGACGGGGACCTGACGAACGACGGCGAGGCCGCCTGGACCGGCAAGAAGTTCGGGGAGTCACCTTACACGACGTTCATGGGTACGGGCAAGGTCGAGATTCCGATCGCCGGTTCCTCCCAGAAGGTTTCTCTTGGCATCTATAAGTTCGATGCGTCCGACCCTCAGCGTGCCTCGTTCAAGAACATCCTGTTTTACTACCGCGACTACGCGGTAAAGGGGGCCGCGAATCTGGGCGGCAAAAACTACCCTATCGTCCTTTCCGACGAGCCGGCTTCGGGGACCTTCGATAAGTCGAAGGTGACCCTGCTGATCGATCGGGATGGCGATGGAAAGTTCAGCGGTCCGCCCGAGACTTACGCGGCCGGGAAACCGTTCAACATCGGCGGGACGACGTACGAGGTCGGAGAGATCGCGCCCGACGGATCGACGATCAGCTTCGTCCGTAGCGCGACGAAGGTCGACGAAATTGCGGTCGCACCAAGCCTGGCCGTCGGCCGTTCGGCGATCCCGTTCAGCGCAAAAACGACACTGGGTAAGTCCGTGAACTTCCCTTCCAGCTATAAGGGCAAGGTCGTGATGCTCGACTTCTGGGCAACCTGGTGCGGCCCCTGCAAAGCGGAATTGCCGAACGTAAAGAAGGCGTACGCGAAGTATCACCCAAAGGGGTTCGAGATCCTGAGCATCAGCCTCGACGACAAGGATTTCGCGCAGAAGCTCGCTTCTTTTACGAAGGAAAACAATATGCCTTGGAGCCAGGTTTACGATGGTAAGTTCTGGAAGGCCAAGGTGGCCACCCTCTACGGCGTCGAGGCGATCCCGTTCGTGCTGCTCGTAGACGGCGACACGGGCAAGATCCTTGCCGACGAGAGCACCCTGCGCGGCCCGCAGATCGAGACCACGATCGCCAAGGCGCTGCAAAGTCGGGGCCGGGCGGCGCGATAGTCCCGTTCTGAGCGGCGTGGGGCTTGGCCATGAACTTCGTTCTGGCCAAGCCGTCGAACACGTATGGCCAATACCGAACTTCTTGACCAACAGGTCTACCTGAGGGCGAGTGAGGTTTCCGGCCAGATCGCGTTATGTTTTAGCGATTCCGCCGGCGCCGAACTCGTTGCCTTCCCTTGCCAGATCGATAACCTTCGATCGGCCGCCCATGGCTTGGTGCTGCATTTGGGCCTGCCGGGGATCGAATGCAGCGTGCGCCGCGAGGGTCGCAACATTGTCTTCTGCCTTGAAGAACCAAGGCATCCGGTCAAAGAATGGCGATTGCCTTGCGAAAAACTTCTTGAGGCGCTTTATCAAGACTTCCCCGCGAACGGGGGAAGTCAAGCTTATTTGGCTTAACGCGGATTCTCTACGAATCCGGATGCTTGAAGTACCACTGCCGGTAGTTGCCGTTGTGACCGCTCGCCACCACGGTGACAAGGTCCCAGCCGCTTCCTTCGGCGTGGAGAAGCATCGTTGACTCATTGGGAAACTCCTTCGGTTCCCCCGAAACTTCCTTCCAATGTACGGGCCGATACATGGCCCCTTCGGCGAGGGCGTAACGGTATTGCATCTTCCTAAGCATAGACCCGTTTCCGGCGAAATGCCAAGAGGCGCTTGAAAAATTGCCCATCGGCCATTAGGCCCACGAAATCACCGTACCCGCCGCACCACTGAACCGTTCCAACCATGTAGCGTTTTAACTACTAAGAACGAGAGATCTAAAGAGAAACGGGCAGAAGAGTAAGACTCAAGCTTCGCACTTTATTCCTCTCGCCAAAAAAAGGAAAAATAGAAATGAAAAGGAACTTTGTAAAACTCACCGCGTTATCGGTTTTAGCGGCGGCTATGGCGATACCCTCTATCGCAAGCGCGAGCGGATGGGATCACCATGACGGTCACCGGTACTGGGAGCATCGACGCGATGAGCGCAACACCTGGGGCGCCATCGGACTCGGATCGGCCTTGGTTGGCATCGCGGGAGCCGTGACTGACAACCGAGACTTAGAGATCATCGGCGCCGCGGGAACGCTTTACTCCGGCTACCGATACGAGACCGACCACCGCCACCCAATCTTCGTCCGGGAGCGCTTCGATCGCTACCATCACGACTATCACCGCCGCTGGTAATCGATAAGCTCAAGGGTTAGCTCCTCCGGCCGTTCGAGACGAGGTCTCGAACGGCCTTATTTATTGCGAACGTTTTTGCGATTGTGCCGTGATTTGGTTTGCAGCTGACGGTCCTGACAAGATTGAACAGGATGCTGAGTTATCCGTGCGGATTCAACTTCCGATACGCGCCAACGGCGCGGAACATTTTGAGCCAGGGTCGAAAGCGAAGCGGCAGGCCCTGGATAGAGGCATACGTGGATTTCCGGACTGAAGGTCCGGGATATTTTGCAGTTTCCAGTCCTGAATGCAGATGTTTAACGCGTCTGCAACAACCTGCCCCACGTGGAGAAATTGCCCGGAAGAATAAAAACACATTGGACATGGCAATATTGCGTGCCTTCAGCCCGATCCCAGACCCGAACCATGACCTGGGCCTGCGTCTTCGCCTCCGACCCAGGCTACGAATGTTACGCACCGTTGGCGCTGCATTCGGTTCGAAACAACATTTCGAAACGAGTCGTTAACCGTAATTTGTTACACTTACCCGCGTGGAAGCCCTTCTTGAAACTTGGCGGATCAACGAGCGGATCAATCGTTATTTACTCGCGGCGATTCCGCCCGAAGCCCTGGCCATCAAGCTTGAAAAGGGCAAAACGGTCGGCGGCAATTTCAGCCACATCCACAACGTGCGGCTGATGTGGCTGAAGGTCTGTGCAGTGGACCTCTGGGAAAGCCTGGAGAAGTTCGACAAGGAAATTCCCGACCACGCCGCCCTAGAGGCCGCGCTGATCGCATCCGGCGCGGCCATCGAAGAGGTCGTGCGAAGGGCCGGGTCGCCCGAGGGCAAGGTGAAGGGGTTCAAGCCGCACGCCGCCGCGTTCGTGGGCTACATGATCTCCCACGAGTCGTTCCACCGGGCGATGGTGGAGATCGCGTTACGGCAAGCGGGCGTATCGTTGGACGACAAGGTCGCTTACGGCCTTTGGGAGTGGGGCTCCCGATAACAAATGCCGGCGCTCACGCGAAAAGGCCGCCGAGATGATCGGCGGAATCTGACCTTTTGCGTGAGTTCGAGCCTGCATCCTCCCGAATCAACCACTCGTCGGGCGACGGTCGCAAAAGGTCGAGCAGATTATTCTCCCTCGCCCCGGGATCGAGCCAAGCGTCGACCTCGGATAGGGACAGCAGCGCGGGCATACGATCCTGCACGGGCGCCACGAGCGAATTTGGCTCCGTCGTGAGGACGGAGAATCGCTCCATTCCGGCTTCGGAGCCTTCAAAGATGCCCGCCATAAAGATAGTCTCTTCGCTGGCCCGAAACCGTACCCAGCGTTTTTCAAACTGCTCGAAAAACGCGGAAGCCGGCACGATGCATCGCCGTTTCCGAAACGCCTCTTTGAATGCATCTTTGGTGTGAACGGTTTCCGATCGCGCGTTGTGAAGCAGTTTCGTCTCGACGCGATCCTTGGTCTTCCAAGTGCGCAGTAAGCCGAATTTCATGACTCCGACTTCGCGATCGTGGGATCGCCCTGCCCGCGCCCACTTCGGGGTAACCGTCGGCGCTGCGAAGTCCGGATAGATGTCGCCTAGCGGGCTTTCGTCGTCATACCCGAGCCATGCTCCGAGAACGTCGGAGTACTTCAAGAGTTGATCAGACTTCTGGTAACGGATGCACACGATCGCGTTCTTCCCGCGGTATTGAGGCGATGGTGGGGGCGATGGGGATCGAACCCATGGCCAAGCGGTTAAAAGCCGCTTGCTCTACCGCTGAGCTACACCCCCTCGGAATTCATAAGGGTACCAGACGGGACCCTCTGTTGCCCACGGTAAGGCCAGGAAGGCGGTAGGGTGGAGGGGTGAAGGTTGCGGTAGTCGGCGGCGGAATCGTAGGGCTGAGCACAGGGCGGTTCCTGGCGCAGCGTGGGCATACGGTCACGTTGTACGAACGATTCCCCATGTTTCACGACCACGGTAGTTCGCACGGCAGCTCTCGAATCGTAAGACGTGCCTACGCCGATCCGTTTTACACGCAATGCATGGCCGAGGCGTACCCCCTCTGGGCGGAGCTAGAGGCAGAGAGCGGAACCAAGCTGATTGAGGAGTGCGGCCTCTTTTACTTCGGTAACGCCGACGCTCCAAGGGTGGAAGGGGTTCGCCAAGGCCTGGAAGACCTGCACGTGCCTCACCAATTGATGAATCAGGCCGAGGCAAGCAAGCTCCTTCCAATTGTCAAGGTCGAGAAAAGCGAAGTCGCGATCTACACCCCGGAAGCCGGGTGGGTGAACGCCGAGGAAGCTTTGAGGGCCACTCTGAAGGTCGCCGAATCTCACGGACTGAAGGTCGAGCGCCGAGAAGCTCATTTTCCAGACCTGGAAGCCCACTTCGACGCCGTCGTCATCGCCCCTGGAGCCTGGATCAAGGAGTTCGTGCCGGTCGATGTGCGCGTAACCCTCCAGACCTTCGGCTACGTCGGCAAACGAATCAGCGGCCCGGTATGGATCGACGACGAGTCGCTTACCTACGGTGTGCCAAACGATCCGAACGGGTTCAAGATCGGCGCCCACTCGCCGGGACCCGAAGTTAGCCCGAATTTCGGAGACCGAAGCCCCTGCGGCAGCCACCTCCTTGAGATCGAGTGTGTGGCTTGGTCCCGCTTCGGTCGGGATGGCGCCATCACCGGCGGGAAGACGTGTCTTTACACGAGCACGCCGGACGAGGACTTCCGGATCGGTCGCATCGGGACCAAGGGAGTCTTTGCCAGTGCGTGCAGTGGACACGGGTTCAAGATGGGCCCCTGGACGGGCCGAATCCTCGCCGACATCGTAGAAGGAAAGGACACTCCCGAAAACCATCCGCGCTTTGCGTGGCCCCGCGACGTCGGCTAGCCCGGTTATCAGACACAATCCGAATATGATCTCCCTCCTAGCGGCCGTGTTGTTGGCGAGACAAGCCCCGACCGAAAGCATTGTGCTGACCAGAGGTGGGAACGTCCATGGTTGGTCGACTTGGGATGTCGAAGACACCACCCTCGACGCCAACTCCCCGAATCTGAACAACGGCGGCGATACGTTGCTGTCGGGTGGGCCGAACAAAACCATCCTGATCCGCTTTGGCGACCTCGATCGGGTGATCCGTCCGACCCAGCACGTAAAGAAGGCGACCCTTGTCTTCAGTGCCACGACCGGAGATAAAACGGCGCTACGCCAGGTTTCGCGCGTGCTCGTTCCTTGGGGAGAAGGCCCATACCAGACCCTCGCGCAAGTGGTTGGCTTGACGCCTATTCCGGGGACGGCAAAGCCCGGAGATAAGCCTAAGGAGCCCGAGCCGCCCCGAGGGTCGGCGACTTGGAAACAGCGGCGCGGCGCCGAAGGCGGCATCGGTTGGCAACAAGCCGGCGCCCGAGGCGCGAATGACGTCGCCGCGATCGAAGGCGCGGCCCTCGCGCAAACGCCGGACGACGTCCGAATCACCGGTCTGGAGAAGGCGGTTGAGACGATGTCCGCCCACCCGGAGCAGAACCACGGCTTCGCCATCAATCTAGAGGAAGCCGTGAGCTTTGTTTCAAGCAAATCGGATAGCCGCCGCCCCCGACTGGAGCTGGAGCTGGAAGATTCCGCCAAGCCCACCGGTCCGGACCTCAGCGTCATTGCCATCACCCAGGCCGGCGCCGATGGCAAGCTACCGGCGGAGGGCCAAACCGCGACTTACACGGCGACCATCAAAAACGTCGGCGATGCTCCGGCGGGTGGCTTCAGCTCCACCTGGGCCGTTGACGAGCATGAAGGAAACACGCAGGGAGGCGGAAAGGCGCTAGGCGCAGGTGAAACCGCCACCGTCACCTATACCCTTCCCTTTCGCCCGGATAAAACCGACCACCGCGCCCACTCGCTTGCGCTGACCATTCAGCCTTCCGGACCGGATGCCAATTCGAGGAACAACTCGCTCAAGATTTATCCGGACGGAAAGCCGATGGAAGTCGTCCTCAACTTTCCGGACGCGGACGCCGTTTCAAAGTCGGCAAACCAACTCGGGTCGACCGCGGTCGAAGATTGGGTCCAGCAGCAGTTTCGAGCGTTCAACGATGCTTACCTGGCTCGCAGCCGGTACTCCTTCGCACCGGAGGGTTCGACGGAGCGGGTGTTTGTGCAACGCGTTTTGATCGGAGATCCGGCGATTGGTGGCCCGACCAGCAACCAAGGCGGCGCACGAATCGTGCTCCGCGCGCCGGTCGGAGACTCCTCCACGATCGATCCGGCAGCCATTCGCATGATCGGTATCGGGGCGGGACTGCCCGATTGGGGCGCCACTAGCGTTCCCGCGGAGAAGAACCTCCTCGGATCGCGCGGAGGACGGGACCGCTTTCCCGGCGCCATGGGTTACGGCGATACGCGCTTCGAAGGCTCGCTTCCGGGTGATATCCTGCTTCCCTACGAACCGTGGCCCTCGCCGGCGATCGACACCGCCTTCCTAGAACCGACCGGTCTACTCAGCGCCACGGACATCAAGGTTCTAAACGCCCCCCTCACCGGCTCACCGGCGGATCTGCCGAAAACGATCCTCATCCGGGCCGTGACCCAGGCGCGCGATCCTCTCCCCAACGCTGAACTCGCGTTCTTCCCGGTGCAAAACGGTCAGGTAGCCAAAGATGCGAAGCCCGCGTTCACACTCACGACCGATGCGCGAGGAAGCGTCTTCATGCCGAGCCACGACGGAACTCCGTTCGGTGCGATCGACCCCTTGGGCAACGCGTATCTCGTCAGAGCGAGCGTGTTCGGCGTCACCGATTGGACGTGGATGAAAGCCTGGCAGGCAATCGATACCGCCAGCCGGGGCGGCAAGGCGGCAAAGGCCGTCGCGCTGATCGACCTCCACTTCTCTCTTCCCCGTGCGGAACTCGACGCGGCGACAAACCTCGCCTCCGATCGCATCATCAGTGACTCTGCCGGCACCCTTCCTGCGAAACTCGCCGCCCTGATCGATGGGTCAAACGATACGGAGACCACCGTGAGCGGCAAAGCAGGTGACTGGATAGAAATCGACCTTGGAAGGGACCGGATGATCGGCGAGGTCGATCTCGTTTCTGAACCCGGTTCGTTCTGGTCGAAGTTCGACATCGCGGTCTACGCCACTGGGCAAAAGCCGGACGAGGCGTTGCTATGGACTCGGGAGATCGACGGCAATTGGGCAACCGCCAACCGTCGGGAGGTCCTGTCTCCAAATCGGGTCTCCGTGCCGTACCGCGGAAACGCGATGCACGCGCGATATATTCGTTTGATTAACCGTTCGGGAACGCCCGGGCGGCTGGCAGAGATTCGGGTCGTTCCGGCAAAGGTGTAGGCTAGGTGGGGTTCGGAGAGGTGGGGGCATGAAAGCAGTCGTGATGGCAGGAGGAGAAGGGTCGCGATTGCGACCCGTGACGGCGAACCGGCCTAAGCCGATGGTTCCGATCTGCAATCAGCCGATCATGGAGCACATCCTCACGCTCCTAAAACGCCACGGCGTCAACGAAGTCGTCAGCACCCTCTATTACTTAGCCGACGAAATCCAGAGCTACTTCGGCGACGGCTCGGATTTCGACGTGAAGATGCAATACAGCATCGAACCAATCCCCCTCGGCACCGCCGGCAGCGTGAAGAAGGCGGAATCCATGCTGAAGGACGACACCTTCATCATCGTATCCGGGGACGCGCTCACGGACTGCGACCTTACGAAGGCACTTGCCTTTCACCGCGAGAAAGGGAGCATCGCGACCCTCATCCTCTATCGCGTGCCGAGCCCCCTCGAATTCGGAGTCGTTATCACCGACGACGAGGGGCGCATCGAGCGTTTCCTCGAAAAGCCCAGCTGGTCGGAGGTCTTCTCCGACACCGTGAATACGGGCATGTACATCCTGGAGCCGGAGATCTTCCAGTACATGGAGGAGAACCGGAACTACGACTGGAGTGGCGACATCTTCCCCCGCCTTCTGAAAGAGGGCAAGCCGATGTACGGCTACATCATGGAGGAGTATTGGACCGACGTCGGATCCCTCGGCCAATACCGCGAGGCTCAAGAGGATCTGCTGTCGGGCCGCGTAAACCTTCCGGTGCAGGGTCAACCGATTGGAAACGGGATCATCCTGGGGCCGAACACGGTGGTGGATGAGACGGCCACTTTGGTGCCTCCGATCTGCCTGGGGCGCAACGTTAAAGTCAAAAAGGGCGCCCGCATCGGCCCTTATGCCGTCATCGGAGACAACGCGTTTATCGAAGAGCAGGCTAACGTCGAGCGTTCGGTGATTTGGGACTCCGCTTACATCGGCCCCAACGTCGGCGTTCACTCGGCGATCGTGTGTTCCCGCGCGACGATCAAGCGGGACAGTATCGTGCGCGAGGACGCGGTCATCGGAGACCGGTGCTTGGTCGATGTTGGGTGCAATATCCGCCCCCGGGTCAAGCTTTGGCCGGACAAAATCGTGGAGCGGGGCTCGACGGTCACCATGTCGCTGGTTTGGGGCAACAAATGGCGCGGAAATCTCTTCCGCGAGCTTGGCGCCGCGGGCCTGAGCAACATCGAAATCACGCCGGACTTTGCCTGCCGCCTGGGGTCCGCCTTCGGTTCATTGTTCCCGCAGGGGAGTCGGATCGTTACCTTCCGCGACTCTAGCCGGTCCTCGCGCATGATCAAGCGCGCCATTATCTCGGCGCTTTTGAGCGTGGGCTGCGACGTACTCGATATGCGGAGCGCAGCGCTGCCCATTGCGCGCCATTTTGTGAAGACGAGCGGGGCGCTTGGCGCCATGGGCGTCCGCAAGCTGCCCGGAAACAGCCGCGTGTCTCTCATCGAGATGCTGGACGCCCGGGGAGCCTATCTCAGCCGGGCGATGGAGCGGAAGGTCGAGAATGCCTTCTTCCGCGAGGATTTTAAGCGCACCGACCCCGACGAACTGGGGACCATGGAGTTCGTCAGTCGCGCGGTCGAGGAGTATCAGACCGACTACTTCCGCTGGATCGATCCCGTGAAGGGCGGGAGACGGCTTCGTGTCGTTTGCGACTACGGTTACTCTTCCCTGTCCGGTATCTTCCCCGCCATGCTCGCCCAACTGGGGGTCGAGTCGATTTCTTTGAATGGTTACAACGACGCCAAACTCGCCCCACGAACCACCGACGAGGTGGAAACCCACGTAAAAAACCTGAGTCAGATCGTGGGGACGTTGGGCTATGACCTGGGCGTCCTTTTCACCGAAGAGGGCGAGCGGCTCACGGTTGTGGACGATCAAGGCAGTCAGGTCTCCGGGAACACCCTGCTGGCAACGCTGGGCACCCTGGTCGCCAAGACGCGGCCGGCCGCGAAGATCGCCATTTCGGTGACCGCTCCGACCCTGCTGGAAGAATCCTTGATCCGCGAGGGCGCGACCGTGGTGCGGACCAAGTCCGACATCCGGTCGCTCATGACGAGCAGTCTCGACGATGGGGCCGTCTTCGCGGGCGACGAGCGCGGAGGCTTCGTCTTCCCCGAGCTGCATCCCGGCTTCGATGCCGCGTTTGCTCTCGGAATGCTCCTGACGATGCTTCAGAAGACGGGCCTGTCTCTCCGAGAGGTCTCCGCAGAGGTTCCGGTGTTCCGCCTCGCCTACGAGCAGACGAAGGTCGCCTGGGAGTCCAAAGGCGCCGTCATGCGCCGTTTGAGCGAGGAGACTCGGGAGGGTGCGCACACAGAACTTCTCGACGGCATCAAGATCTTCATGCCGAACAACTCATGGGTCCTGGTGCTGCCCGACGCGGTGGAACCGCTCTTCCACGTCTATGCCGAGTCCTCAGACGACGACACGAGCCGGCATCTCGTCGGGCAATACGTGGACAAGATCGAGCAGTTGACCGCCGCGAAGGTTTAGGGGGTTACCGGCGATAGCCGGTGTAGCCGAGACCGGAGCGAACGCGATGGTGTCGCACGCGAAGCGTCAGGACAATGCTTCGGTTCTCGACCAAGGCACAATGGCGCCGATCGAACGGAGCGCTGAAGGCGTGAGCTATCGTGAGCCAGGGTCGAAGGTCCTGGAGGTGATCGTTCGATTGCCTGCGCGCTGAAGGCGAGCGATATTTTGAACCGACCGCCGTTACTCTGTAATTTATCCCGGGCCTTCAGCCCTCCGGATTTGTGCCCCCTATCCAGGGCCTTCGCGTGCGCTACGACCCTGGCTGGCGATAATCCGCGCCTTCAGCGCTCACTTGGGCACCATACGGACGATTCTGCCGCGCAATTGGGTCGCCTTTCGCCTAACCGATGGACGGACAATCCCTTCAGGATTGAGTTTGCGGCGAGGCTCGGGGCGAACCCAACATAGGTCCCGTTGGGCCGCCCGCGAAGGTTGGAATTTAACCTTCGCGGGCCGCTGACTACTGAAGACCCTTGCCGCTCAAAAACTCGAAGCTCGCGCGCACCGCATCGATCGGATCAATGGCGGACTCGTCCAATTCAATGCAGCCGAACTGCACACCGGCGGCTTCGCAAGCCGGAAGAATCGCATCGTAGTCGACCGTCCCGGAACCGGCAGGTTGCCACTGGGGAGACTTCGTCGGATCGTAGTCCTTCAGGTGGACGAGAGGCACGCGGCCGGACATCTTCTCGATATAGGCAGCAGGATCCGCGCCACCGATCTGGATCCACGCCAAATCAAGCTCAGCAACCAAAGCGGAGGGGTCGGCCGCAGCGTAGAAAGTATCCAGACCATTGTCCACGAACTCGAACGCGTGGTTGTGGTAGGCAAGCGTCAAACCGGCTTCCTTCAACTTCACGCCGATTGGATTCAAAGACTGGGCGAACGTATCCCAACCGTCCGCATAGGTCTCCGCGCCCACCCACGGAACGATCACGTAGTTGAAGCCGATCGTCTTCGCCTCGTCGATCACCGCGTCGAGGTCGCCGGTGACCCGGTCCAAACCGGTGTGGGCGCCGCTGGCTTTGAGGCCGTTCGCATCGAGAAGCGCCTTCCATTCGGCGGCAGACCGGTCGTACATACCCGCGAGCTCAACGTACTCCAAGCCGATCGCTTTGAGGGCGGCAAGAGTTCCTTCAAGATCTGCGGTAAGGGCGTCGCGAACGGTGTAGAGCTGAACGGAAAGGCGCATGTCGCCTAAATTATGGCGTCTTGGGGGCGTCGGGAGCGCCAGGAGACTTAATCGGCCATTCGTTAACAATCGAGTAAGTAATCCACGCGTCCGGGCTCGGATTGTTCTGCGCCCACGTCTCCGGAATCGTCTCCGAGTAACGGATCCGCGGCATATCGGCTTGGTAGATGAGGTGGTCGTCCCGCATGGCCCGCATGGTCACCATCTGCGAATCGCCGACTTGGTCGAGCACCGTCTTTGCGATTTCCGCGCCGACGTGCTTGGGGTCTTCTCCCGCCATCAAGGTGAAGCTGAGGATGACCGTCTTTGTTCGGGGATCCTCCGCGACGTTCAAAATGCGCGAACCGTAGTTGCTGTGGCCCTGGATCGCGGCAACGACCGTCCGATCCTCTGCATCCGTCACCGGCGCGGGCACGGGGGCCCCGGCAGGCACTTCGGTCGTGGCCGTATCAGCCGGAGGCGTCACCGCGGCGGTGTCCGTTACGGGCGTCGTTTCACCGGCCGGGGCAGGTTTGGACTTAACGGCGACAGAGGCCGGAGCGATCGTATCCGGAGTTGCGGCGACGACGTGATTTGAGATATCTACCGGTCGGGGCGAATTTTGTGCCCTCGACCCGAAGATAACCGCCGTGACAAGGCAAGCAACTGCCACCACTGCGAGGGCAGGATTAGCCCATTGGTTGGCGTTCTTGGGGGGCAAACCGAGTTGCTCGGCCGTGGTTTCGATCTCGCGGGTCTCCCGCAACTCTTCCGCCGACTTGAATTTCTTGAAGACATCCGGCGCGGGATCCAGGGCGTAGGCGATCTCGTAATGCTCCGCCGCCTGATCCATCCGATCCTGTGAGTAGGCGATGTCTCCGAGTAACGTCTGCGTCGCGGCGCTCTCGGGATGGTGCTCAAGGATGCGAACACAGATCTCCTCCGCGCCGTTGAAATCGCCACGCAAGCGGAGTACGTTCGCTCGGGCCAACTCGGTATGCACTATTTCAGCGTCGTCATTCATTGCGAAGCCCTGTACTTCCGAATCCACCTTCTCCACGTCCCGTCTCATCTAGATTTTCAACTACCTGTAAGGTCGCTTGTACTACTGGACATAGAACCAGCTGGGCGACCCGGTCTCCTTGGTTAAATTCGACTGTCTCCGATCCTAAATTGATCAAGATGAGCCGTAATTCACCCCGATAGTCTGAGTCAATAGTCCCGGGAGTGTTGACCATGGAGATCCCGTGCTTAGCGGCAAGTCCGGAGCGAGGGCGCGCCTGTAACTCGTATCCCTCTGGCACCGCGACCTTCAGGCCGGTGCCTACGGTTCTCCGCTCCATCGGCGCGAGGGTAAACGCCTCGTTACAGCAGACATCCATCCCGGCCGCCCCCGACGTTTGGTAGCGCGGAAGGGTGGCGCCCTCGCCGAGAACAATGGGCATGACGGGATTCATCGCATGCACTCTACTTGGTCTAGGGGGTTGCCGACGTGGCTCGGGCTGCCAATTTTTGTGCCGCTTCCCACGCCCGGCTGATGTCGGCGACGAGTAGCGAATAGCCGCCGTCGCTGCCGGAGTGGGCCTGGCGGAGGATGTACGAGGGGTGTAGCGTTGCGATCGCGGTCTTCGCGAACTCACACGGGAAGTATTGGCCGCGCTCCTTGGTGATTAGGAAGTTCTTCTTGATGATGTTCTTCGCACTGGGGGCCCCCACGCACAGGATTACTTTCGGCTTTAGCAGGCCGAGCTGCGGGATGAGCCAGTTTTGGCAGGCGAGCGCCTCCGACTCCGTAGGGGCGCGGTTAACCGGTTTGCCAGTGCTCCAATCCGCCGCCCGGCACTTCACCGTGTTCGTGATATAGACGGCGGCGCGGCCCACGCCCGCGTCGTCAAGCGCCTTATCCAACAACTGCCCCGCGCGACCCACAAATGGGCGACCGGTCTTGTCCTCGTTGTCGCCAGGCCCTTCGCCGACAAGGACAAGGGGGGAGCGGACGTTGCCTTCGCCGAAAACGACGTTCGTGCGCCGGAGGGACAGATCGCAGAGCTGGCACTTTAAAGCTTCTGCCCTTAAGGCATTGAAAGTTGCTTCGTCAAACTCAGGCACCGATCACCTCAAGGATGCGGCGGTAGCTGTCGGGCAGAGACTGGGGCATGACGCGCACGTCACCTATGCTGCTCATGAAATTCGTGTCCCCCGCCCAGCGCGGTACGACGTGCCAGTGAACATGGATCGGAATCCCGGCTCCTGCCGCAGATCCAAGATTGACCCCGACGTTGAAACCATCTGGCCGGTAAGCCTTGCGCAGCCACCCGATCGAGCGAGCGAGGAGACGGTTGATTTCCGTCAACTCATCGTCGTTTAACCCGTCGATCTCCGCGATCTGCCGATAGGGCGCAATGAGGAGATGGCCGTTCGTGTACGGAAAGGCGTTCATCATCACGAACGCAACCTCGCCTCGAAAGAGGATCAGGTTCTTCTCGTCTTCACCTTCGGCCGGAAGATCGAGGAAAATGTCGCCGCTGGAATTGGCGTCCGCTGGACGTTCGATGTATTTCAGTCGCCAGGGGGCCCAAAGTATTTCCGGCATTTGAGAATTATCCCACTCCGTTCGGGAAAAACCCTGGAGCTGGTCTCAAATGCCGGATGAAGGTTAAACGGACTTGGCGAGGATGATCGCTTCCGCCACTTCCCGCATCGTCTTGCGGAGGTTCATGGACTGGATTTGGATCCGGCGATACGCCTCGGCCTCGGACAGCTTCTGCTCGTCCATGAGGATTCCCTTCGCGCGGTCGACCAACTTCCGGGCCTCAAGGCGATCCTGAAGCGTCGTGACTTCCTTGCTCAGATGCAAGTTCTGCTCGAACCGGCTGCGGGCGACCTCGATGCTGGGAGGAAGGTCGCTCGGCTTGAACGGCTTCACCAGGTAGGCGAACACGCCCGCCGCCTTCGCCCGATCGACGAGTTCGCGATCGGAATAGGCGGTAAGGAGAATCGTGGGCGCGATGTTCTCGTCCGTGATGATGTTGACGGCTTCAATTCCGTCCATCACCGGCATCTTCACGTCCAAGATGCAAATCTCTGGGTTGGTCTCACGAGCGAGTTGAACGGCTTGCTGGCCGTCACCGGCCTCCGCGACCACGTCGTACCCTAGGTTCTCAAGCATCTGCTTGAGATCCAGCCGAATAATGGGATCGTCGTCCGCTATTAGAACTCTCATGTTGCCCTTTGTGGCTTTCGCCAGACAGGTCCTCGCATCCACGGCGTTGTGAACAGGGTCCGCAATCGTGCCAATGATACCCCGGATTAGAACCGATTCCTCTATCCATAATGCCGCATAAAGCGGGCTACCAGGTTCGAGGGACCCTCTTTTCAGTACGCCTGAATGGTCGATTTGAGTTCACTTACGCCATACTCCAGTTCATGAGAGTCTCGGTGCGGCGGCTCCTGGAAGGCGTCATCGACTTCGCAGGTTTGTATCCTCCGGCCACATTATCGATGGAGGAGGCGCTTGGCCGGTATCTGAAGGGCCTCGCCGGCCCGGAGGCTTGGATCCTTGGGCGCTTCGTCTGCGGCGCGGGACGTCTCGACGAACTATCCAACCTTCTCGACCTAAATTTCACCGCGCCTCCGATCGAAGTGACCGTGGTCGGCTCCTCGGCGGACGGCTGGGACAATGGCCTTGAAGAGGCCGTGAACCAAATGAACGCCTTCTTGAAGTCGGCGGGCGAGCGGGCCACGATCGAAGCGTTCGAAACGCGATTGCCCGACAGCGGCCCCGTGGAGCGGTATCTCATGGACCTCAACGGTTTTCGCGACGCCGAGGTCTACTTGGAGGTCCCTTGGTCCCGCGACACGACCGACACCTTGACCGCCATTGCCGATTCCGAGTGGCTCGGCGCCAAGGCACGGACGGGCGGCACGGATGTCCCTTCCCCCGAGGCACTTGCCGGCTTCCTTCGCGACTGCGTCGATCTCGATCTGCGATTTAAGCTCACGGCGGGGCTTCATGAGCCCCTCTCGCACGGGGCGAACTTCGGTTTCCTTAACTGCCTCACCGCGACGGGTCTTGCTTTAGTCGAGGACTTTTCCCGAAAGGAACTTGCGGACGTTTTGGCCGATGCCGACTCCGCCCATTGGCGGTTCCTGCATCAGGAGCTCTCTTGGCAGGGGGCGAGCATTCCGTTGGACGACCTTGAGGAGACGCGAGAATTGTTCCGCGGCTTCGGCTCGTGCTCGGTCGACGAGCCCCTCGAAGGCTTGGACCGACTCGGCTTATTGGATTAGATATGAGTATTTCCCCCGAAACGAAGAGCTGGATTCCGGTCCATCCTGAATCCCACTTCCCAATCCAGAACCTGCCCTTCGGCATGGCTTGCCGCGAGGACGAGTCCGAGACGATCGTTATGCGCATCGGCGACCTCGCCCTGGACTTGGGGTTGCTTCTGGAGGCGGGCATGCTTTCCGACCAGGAGTTTCCTTCCCTTGAACGGCTAACCGACTTGGACCTGGCGAGCATCCGGCAACTGAGGAATCGCGTCGGAGATCTGCTCCGTAGCGACAATCGAACGCTCCGAGACAATTCCGAGTTGCGTGAGGAGGTTCTCGTGCCGGTCGACGACCTTGATCTGATGGTCCCGATGGACATTCCGGCGTTCGTCGACTTTTATTCAGGCATTAACCACGCTTCGAACGTTGGCAAGATGTTCCGGCCCGACATGCCGCCCTTGCTGCCCAATTACCGTCATTTGCCGGTGGGCTATAACGGCCGTGCATCGAGCGTGATTCCGTCCGGGGTTCCCGTGAGACGACCGAGCGGACAAACGAAGGCCGCGGACTCGGAGGCGCCTCGCTTCGGACCGACCGAAGAACTCGACTTCGAACTTGAACTTGGGTTTTTCATCGCCGAGGGGAATGACCTCGGAGAGCCGATTTCGATTCACAAGACGGACGACCACATTCTGGGCATGGTGCTCGTGAACGACTGGTCGGCTCGGGACGTGCAGCGCTGGGAGTATCAGCCACTTGGCCCGTTCCTGGCGAAGAGCTTCGCGACCTCCGTCTCGCCTTGGATCGTCACCCTGGATGCGCTTCAGCCGTTCCTTATTGCCGGAGAGACCCAAGATCCCGAAGTTTTGAGCCACCTCAAGTCACGCAAGCCGGGGCACTATAACCTGCACCTGGAGGTCGCGATCCAGACCGCGGCCATGACCAAGCCCCAGGTCGTGTCACGCACGAATTCGCGGCACCTATACTGGACGATCGCGCAGCAACTTGCTCACCAGACTTCGAACGGCACCAACACGGAGGCCGGCGACCTGTACGCGAGCGGCACGATCAGCGGCACCGAGCCCGGAACCTTTGGTTCTTTGCTGGAGTTGACTTGGCGCGGACGGGACAAACTGACGATGGAAGAGACGGGCGAGGAGCGCACCTTCCTTGAGGACGGCGACACCGTAATCTTCACCGGCTACGGCCAAGCCGAGGATTACCGGATCGGCTTCGGCGAGCTAAGCGCAACCGTTTTCGGCTAAGTTTCCTTTTATGCCCACCTACCCTGCGTCCGTAACGCCGTTCGATGCCCAGGGCCGTGTCGATATGCCCTGCATCGCCCGGCTTATCGCTTGGTTCCGGAGTCACGGGTGCGATGGCATCGTTTTGGCCGGGACCCAGGGTGAGGGGCCTTCGCTCTCGGCCGTCGAGAAGCGTGACATGGTTCGAGATGCGGTCAAGCTTGCCGATGGCTGGCCCGTGATCCTGGGCGTAGCAACGCCGAGCATCGAGGAAGCGGTTTGGTCTTGCAAGCAAGCCCACCAGGCGGGAGCCGCGGCGGCTTTAGTTCTTCCTCCTGGTTATTACCGGGAAGCCGGAGAAGCCGGCCTCATCGCCTGGTTCGAAGAGCTTCTTGCCAAGTCGCCGATCGGCGTCCTTATCTACAACTTTCCTCAGCGTACGGGGATTACTTTGTCGGCTTCGTTCATTGGCCACTTCCGCGACCACGAGCGCATGATCGGGGTGAAGGACAGCAGCGGGAACGTCTCGAATTTAACTTCGTATGCTGAGGCTTTGAAAGGCGGGAGCAAGTCGATGTTCGTCGGCAACGAGACTCTGCTTCTCGATGCGTTGACCATCGGCTGGTCGGGAACGATCAGCGGCTCGGCAAACGTCATCCCGAACTGGCTCAGCCAAATCGTTAACGAGTGGCCCACGGATCGGGAATCGGCCGAGACGAAGTTCGCTTTAATTCAGCCGGCCTTGTTGGCTTTGCGGAGTGCGGGTCAACCCGCAATGAACAAGGCGGTTCTGCACCGGCTCGGGGTTTTGGAAAATGCCTCGCCGCGGTTGCCGTTGGTGGCGTCTTCTGCCGAAGAGTTGGAGACGGTTTGGGCGGTTGTTTCCGGGCTGATCAAGTAGCGTTCCGCGGCCGGCGCTGTCTTTATCAAGCAAAAGTTGACTCAGCGGACAGTCCGCATTTGACCCCGGGCAGGGGTCACGGAAGGTAGCCGGATATCGAAGGCGCGGACCTGCGCCGAAGATACCGGGTCAGGCATCGCGACAAATTCCGACCCCGGCCAAGGGGTCGCGGAAGTCTCCGGGCTCGCCCAAGAACCAAACATTGGGACAAACTTGCTCTAACGTGCCGTCGACTTACCTCAACCTGAAAATCCACATCATCTTCTCGACGTTGCATCGTCGACCTGTTTTTGATGCCGATATCATCTCCCGGTTTCACGAATACATGGGCGGCGCCATCCGCACAGAAGGAGCCGTCCCATTGAAAGTCGGCGGCGTCGAGGATCATGTCCATTTGCTAGTTGGCATTCCGTCAACGATGGCCGTCGCGGACCTTGTCCGCGAGATTAAGAAGACCACCACCAAGTTTGTGCGCGACGATATCGCGATCAAGGATTTTCGGTGGCAAGAAGGTTACGCCGCTTTTACGGTCAGCCATGAGCGGTGCGGAAATGTCGACCGTTATATCGATCGACAAGCCGCGCACCATCGCAAGAAATCGTTCTTGGAAGAAATCGAAGAGCTGTTGCGATATAACGACATGGAATACCACCCGCGGGATTGGGAATGAACCGAGACCTTCCGCGACCCCTGCCCGGGGTCGGAATTGGTCGCCCTTTGTGACCCGGTATCTTCGGCGCAAATGCCGCGCCTACGATATCCGGCTACCCTCCGCGATCCCATCCGGGATCATCCGTACGAGACGGTCGGAGTCGACCCAATACGGACGAAATTCTTGCCGCCTTGTAACTCAGGGCCTCGGAATGTCAGAGAAGGTCGATACGCCCCCGTTCTGTCCACGACCTGCGGAATGGTTTGACCATGGCTACGTTTCTATTTTGAGCAGAAAACTGACGTCAACCAACATTTTCGAGTTCGCATACAAATGTTTGAGTTGCGCCCGAGCGGAGGTCATGGACGGTTACAAGCCGGCTCTCGAAAATGCAGGGCGTAGCTGAACCCAAATCGGGTCACGAACTGTAGCGAGGCACCGAAAGCACAACCGCCAAACCGAAGGTAACGGGCAACAACCGGCATCCGGCATTTGACCCCGGGCAGGGGTCACGGAGGGTAGCCGGATATCGGAGGCGCGCACCTGCGCCGTAGATACCGGGCCAGGTAACGCGACCAATTCCGACCCCGAGCAGGGGTCGCGGAAGATTCCGGGCTCAGTCAAGAACTGCAAATTGGGGCAACACACCGAAAGACCCCGGCGTCCGAACGTCGCCAAATCATATTAGGCGCCTTCTCCCAGAAGTCGCAATCAAACAGACCAAATGAAAACAGGCGTCGAGTCCTAAGACTCGACGCCTGTTTTCATTTGGACCAGATTACTTCTGAGTCGAAGAGATCAGAACGTGGCCGGTTTCCTTGTCGTACTCGACGTCTACGTTGAGGGCGTCGTGCAGGAAGCTCAGGGGGACGATCGTTCGACCGCGGTCGATGTAGGGGGCGACTTCCATGCTCACCTTGAGCTTGTTGACCATCGCATCCTTGTCTCCGATCTGGAGTGTGATGTCGCGGCCCTCCGCCTTCGCGCTGACCGTCTTGGTCATGTTCGACCAATCCACCTTCGCGCCATCCTTCTCAAGGAGGTAGCGGAGCGGAGTCATCGGCACGCCGTTGTCGACGCGGGGCTGGGCATCCGGGAACTCGACGATGGCCGAGTTGAGGATGACCGAGAAGTTCGTGAGGTTCGGCAGTCGCTGACCCTTCGTGATCGAGACCATGTTGGTCGCGGCCACGGTGTTTCGAAGCGCGGAACCGACCTGGCCGTGCGGCGTGATCGAAATCTCGCCGGTGCTCTTCACAAGGTGGTTCGTTACCATGGCAACGTGGCCCGTATTCGGAGCCATGGTGCGAGGACCGGTTGCGGAGGGCGAACCGACCGGAGCCGGCTTGAAGCCGCTGGCCTCTCCCACCGTCAAGGTGTGGAGCGGAGCCGAGATGGTGTTACCAGTGGAAATCGAAGGAGCCACCGAGTGATCGGCCGCACCGGAAGCCTTCGCATTCGCCTTAACCGTCATGTTGCGGACCTTCGCGGTCGCGCCGCCGGCGAGCTCGGCGTGCATCGGGTTCGGGGTGACGGTGCCTTCGGTAACCACGCCGTCGCGATCCGTTCGGCCGCCGGGGTTGTTAACGAAAACGCGGGTCTTGCGGGTCTTGAACGTGGTGCTCGACTCGTCGATCGCCCACGCCTCAATCTCGTGCCAGCCGTTGGATTCGAGAGCGGTGTCCCAAATCATGTTGTACGGCGGGTAGTTCGTCATCTTCTTGAAGTTGCTGTCAACAAAGAAGCTAACGTACACGTTCTTCAGATCTCGTCCGAAGCCCATGTTAACGTCGATCGCGCCCATGACCGTCGCGCCGACCTTGGGGGTCTTGAGGAAGACGGGGCCGTAGTTGCTCTGGTCCGTCGAGATGTTCGACTTGTCGCTGCCGACGAGCTTGCCGGTGCGGTCGAACAGTCTGACTTCAACTTCGTTGTCGCCGTCCTTCAACTCGGTGAGGTTGAGCGTAAAATTGGTCTCTCCCGACGCTTTGTTGCTCGAAACCGAGCGCGTGCCAAGGCTCTCGCCGTTGACCCGAAGCTCCACGAGAGCAGCGTTGGCGCCGTCATAGCGCACCGTCAGGGTGGGGCTGTTAAGCGCCCGATCGATCATGATTCGTGCGTCAACAGGGGTCGCGCCGGCAATAGCCGCCAGCACAGAAATTCCTGCAAGAACGCACATGGTGCGAATCGTCTTCCTCGTCTTTGACATATCCAACTGGCCCTCTGGAACTCACCGCTAGGCGGGAGCGTCTTATTGTCTCACTCTACCGACGCGTTGTCAAGGCGATTGTTTTTGCCTTGGACCGTTGGGACGCATTGAGTGGGCCCTTTCGTTCACGAAGAATACGTAGGGATTTGAGCCTGCGGTACGGTAGGGAGAGACGAACAAGACGATGCTCACCCTCCTGATTGCCTTAACCGCCACGCAAAAAATTCCTCAAGAATTGTACGAATATCTCGACAAGAAGGATTCGAGCTATTCGTCAAAGGTCGTTTCGGAGGACTCTTCGGGCGCCACCATCGAAATGACGAGCCAAACCTGGCACGGCTTTCGGTGGCAACACAAGATTTTGATCCATCAGCCGGCGAAGCTTAGTGCCAAAGGCACAGGCATTCTCTACATCACCGGCGATGGTCCTCGCGATGGCGACTATCGCGACATTAGCCTCATGTCTGAAGCTACGGGGATGCCCGTAGCCATGCTGTTCGACATCCCGAACCAGCCGCTGTTCGAAAAGCGCGAAGACGACCTCATCGCGTACACGTTCGAGCAGTACCTGGCCACCGGTGACGCCACCTGGCCCCTTCTCTTCCCCATGGCCAAGAGCGCGATCCGGGCGATGGATGCCGTGGAGACGGCCACCAAGCGCACACGCAACCCGATCACGCGCTTCGTCGTGACTGGCGCCAGCAAGCGGGGTTGGACGACGTGGATGGTCGGCGCGGCCAAGGATAAGCGTGTCGTCGGCATCGCGCCGATGGTTTACGACAATCTTAACGTTGGACCCCAGATGCGGCACCAGATCGATAGCTGGGGCAAGTACAGCGAAATGATCCAGGACTACACCCGGCGTGGCCTGCAGCAAAAATTGGATTCATCCGAAGGCCAGAAGCTCGCGGAGATCATCGACCCCTACTCTTACCGGGCCAACATCCACGTTCCGACCCTCATCGTCAAGGGAGCGAACGATCCTTACTGGACTGCCGACGCCACGAAGTTTTACTTCGACGACCTTACGCAGCCGCACTGGCTGCTTACCGTGCCGAACGCCGGTCACGATCTTGGCGGCGGCTTGCAGGCGGCCATCACGATTGGGGCGTTCGCCCGTTCGATTGCCGGCGAGTTCCCGATGCCCCGCCCGATGGGACTGGTCGAGCCGCGTAACACGTCAATTCACTGGATCGTCAACCCTCCCCTGCCCGACCGGCATGGAGCCACGATGGAGGGAGCCGATTTGTGGATGGCAACGTCTAGCGACCGTGACTTCCGGAAATCGGTCTACCACAAAGTGAGTTCGATTCCGGGCGACAAGCTCCAGACGCCGGGCTCGGCATACGCGGACTTTGAAAAGCCAAACGGGAACTCGGCAAGCTTTATCGAGTACCACTACCGGGCAAATGGCAAGACGTTCAGCCTGAGCTCCCCGACGGTCGTCGGGAAGTCGTTCCTGCAGCAGCCTTAGTCGCTAGTTAGAGCCGGAGCGAACCGATTCGCTCCGGCCCGGCGCCAGCTTCGATCGCCTCCGAGAGGGTCGGGATCGGTTTGGGAGCAGCGACCGAACGGTCCCTCTTCGTGGCTTCGAGACGCGCAATCTCTAATGCCTTACTGAAGGCGGACGCACTACACATTCCGAAACGGGCGTTTCGGAAGCGGAAAACCATGCGATCGTCCGAACATCGGAGGTCGACTTCACCGAAAATATGGACGTCGTCCTTGACGCATCCGTCAAGTGCCTCGCGTGCCGCGACCGAGTTGGCCCCCGCGGTCACCCATTTACCCTGCACCATAGACATGGGCACGAAAGAATACTGTCCCCCCTCATTAAGGACAGAATCGCCCTCAGGATGGAAACGAACCGAGAAAGCATTCTCGACGGGAATTAGGTGAAGTGCAGCCATTGCAATGTTCCTCCGGAACTCCGAAATTATAAGTCGCTCGAACCTAGATGTTAAGATATCGACCGTCGAATCCGCCATCTTTTCTTAAAAAAGATTGGTTAATACCCTACAAATACGGGGCCTATCTGCCGATACGCGAACCGCTCTTCATACATCGAGAAATATGATTCATGGCTGGCGGCCAAGGGGCGTTTGCGGACACGTTGTAAGATCACAAGCACTTTGCGACCACGTTCTTGTTCCAGCTTCGCTTTCCTGTGCGTCGGCCTGATGCTGGCCGGTTGTGGTTCCGGCAAATTCTCCGCGAAACCGGGAGGCGGCCGGGACAAGACGACGTTCCGCTATGCGATGGAGACCGCGCCGACCACGCTCGATCCGGCCAAGGTCCAAGACATCGCGACGATCGACCTTTTGAGCAACGTCTTCGAAGGCCTCGTCTCGTACAACGCCAAGAACGAGATTGTCGGGCAAATCGCCGAATCCTGGGTCCCCAGCGAGGGCGGCCGGATTTGGACCTTTACCATCCGCAAGAATGCAAAGTTTCACAACGGGCGGCAAGTCACCGCAGACGACGTGAAGTGGTCCTTCGAGCGCGCGTGCGGGGCTCACTTCAACTCCCCTACCGCGGCAAACTACCTCCAGGACATTGTCGGCGTAAAGGACGAGATGGCGGGCAAAGCTCCGGGAATCTCCGGGATCAGGGTGATCGATCCGTCCCATGTGGAGTTCACGCTGGACAAATCCCGTGCCTACTTCCTCGGCAAACTGACTTATTGCTGCGCGTTCATCCTGGCGAAGGAGGCCGCAGGCCCGGACCAGATCAACGACATAAAAGGCGCCATCGGCACGGGACCGTTCAAGTTCGATAAGTTCGCCCCCGACCAGCAGGTTGAGCTGGCCGCGAACAAGGACTACTACCTGGGCGCGCCAAAGGTCGAAAGAATCGTCTTGCCGATCGTGAAGGAGTCGAGCACGAGGCTGAACCTGTTTAAGCAAGGCCAACTCGACACGCTCGGCATCGACCGCAAAGACCTGAAGGTCACGCAGGCCGACCCCGTGCTCGGCAAGCAGCTCGTCTTCCAGATGCGGCCGGCGGTTTTTTACGTTGGGTTGAGCATGACGAACTACGCCCCCTTCAAGGACCGCCGGGTTCGGAGGGCGTTCGCAATGGCCATCGATCGCGATCGGATCTGTAACAAGCTTCTGGAAGGCATGCCCGTCGCGCACGGCCTGACCGCGCCGGGTGTGCCGGGTTACCGTGAAGACTACAAGGGCCTGCCCTACGACCCTGAGGGCGCCAAGAAGCTTTTGGCCGAGGCCGGCTATCCGGGCGGCAAGGGATTGCCGCCCGTCCAGTTCACATTCAAGACGACCGCGCCCGACTCGCAACACGTCAGCGAAGGCGTGGAGAGTTCGGTTCGCCAAAACATCGGCATGACCGTGCAGCTCTCGACAATGGACTGGACGGCCTTCCTCGACGCCCGCAACAAGGGCAAGTTCGAGAGCTACTTCCTTTCTTGGTACGCGGACTACTTGGACCCCGAGAACTTCCTCAGTCTGCTGCTCACGTCGAACTCGCCGCTGAACCATGACGGCTACAAGAACCCGGAGTTCGACCGGCTGTGCGAACTCGGCGACACCACCACGGACGAGGCGAAGCGGCTCAAATACTATCAGGACGCCGAAGACATCGCGATTCAGGACGCGGCCCGCATCCCGATCTACTACCAGCGCGACGCCATTCTCATCAGTCCACGGGTGAAGGGACTTGAGTCGAATCTGTTCGGGAACCTTCCCCGCCGGAACGTGTATTTCGGAGACTAGGTTTGAGACTGGCTTCTGTGGGGATCTTAGCGGTTCTTGTTCTCGCGGGTTGCGGGCCGAAGAATTTCGGCGGCGACGCCCACTCTGCTACCGCCGGAGTCCTAAGGGAGGCGCTTTCCACGTCGCTCACGACTCTCGATCCGGCCATCGTCCAAGACCCGGACACGAACGCGGTACTCGGCGACGTCTACGAGGGTCTCGTCACCTACGACGCGACGAATCAGATCGCCGGACTTTTGGCAAAGAGCTGGACGGCGACCGAGGGCGGCAAAGTCTGGACGTTCAAACTTCGGCCCGAAGCTAAGTTTCACAACGGCCGGTCGGTCACCGCCGACGACGTGAAATGGTCCTTCGAGCGGGCTTGCAACCCTAAGTTAAACTCCCCGAACGCGCCGAACTACCTTTGCGACATTGTCGGCGCAAATGACATGATGGCGGGGAAGGCGGCGGCGATTTCGGGAATCCGCGTTCTTGATCCCCTTACCGTTGAGTTCACGCTCGATAAGCCGCGAGCCTACTTCCTGAAGAAGCTCAACTCTACTTGCGCCTGCATTATTCCGAAGGAAGCCGGGCTAGATCGCATCAACGACGTGAAGCAGGTCATTGGGACGGGGCCGTTTTTGATCACGCGTTACGTTCCGGAAGATCGAGTCGAGCTGGACGCGAATAAGAATTACTATCTCGGCGCGCCGAACCTGAAACGAATCGTCTGGCCGATCGTGAAGGACTCGTCGACGCGGCTGAATCTCTACCGGACGGGCGCCCTCGACACCTTGACCGTGGATCGGCAAGATGTTCCGGCGGTGCAAAGAGACCCTAAACTTGCCCCGCAACTCTCACTTGAGGCGAGGCCCCAGATCTTCTACATCGGCTTCAATGAGACCAATGTGGCCGCTTTAAAAAACCGCCGCGTACGGCGGGCCATCGCGATGGCGATCGACCGGGAGCGAATCTGCAATGTGATTCTTGGCGGCGTCACGCCGGCACAGGGGTTCATCGCTCCCGGGGTCACGGGCTATGTCGAAGGCTACAAAGGACTTCCCTACTCGCCGGAAGACGCGCGCAAGGAACTGGCCGCGGCCGGATTTCCCGGCGGCCGAGGATTGCCCACCCTGCAACTCACCTTCCGAACCCAAACCCCGGACTCCCAGCGGGTTTGCGAGGCGGTGGCGAACAACCTACGACAGAACTTGAACGTCAATGTTCAGCTCGCCGAAAAGGAATGGTCGGCGTACCTGGATGCTCGGAACAAGCGAAAGCTCGAGAGCTACTTCCTGTGGTGGGGCGCCGACTATTTAGACCCGCAAAACTTCCTGAGCATTCTCCTCGCCAGTAGCTCGCCCCACAACTACGACAGCTACTTCAACGCGGAATTCGACCGGCAATGCGAGATCGGCGACACCACGCCCGACGAGGCGGTCCGGGCGAAGGCTTACGCGACGGCAGATGACATCGCCGTCCAAGACGCCGCGCGCGTGCCGATTTTTTTCCAGAAGGAAGCCGTCCTGGTCAGCCCTCGTTTGAAAAACCTACAGACGAACCTGTTTGGGCAGATGCAGCATGTGAAGGTTTCAGCGGAATAGACCCGACCCTATTTCCTTTCAGGTTGAGGGATCGGATCCTCCAGAATCTGGCGCCAATGCCACATGTCGGCGTCGTCTTTGAATTTCAGCTCCAATGCCTTGTGGGTCTTCTGATCCGTACTCTGATAGTCGCGAACACGAAATTCGAAGTTACGCTTATCTTTGGCAAACGAATCTTGTCTCGGCCAATGGGCGGCAACTTTTAGTGATGGATACAGCCTATCCAGATCGACTATAGATTTACCTTTCGACCAACCGATTTGAACCTCGGAAAACTTCCGGTGTCCAGAGATATAAATATCATATAGGTCGAGGGGAGCCTCGACCGCAAGGATGGCCGCAACTTTTTTAGGGGATTCGCGCGCGAGGTATCCGTTGCGACCGAACATATGACCGCCATACTCACCACCTAAGTGATGAGCTTTCAATATTGACTGCACTTGTCGCGCCGCGATCTCGTCGTTATCTTGAACCACGACATCACACCAGTCATCGACCTCCGTTTGCTTAGGTGCATTGTAAAAAAACAGCTTGGTGCTCCGAATGGACCAGAAGTTTGGGGATTACCCAATCTTAGTATCGCACCGTTAGACAAGATCCGCTCAACAAATCGCTATCGAGCAAGATCCCGCAGGCGCCTTTCCGGAGTCCTTTCGGGACCTGAAACTGCTCCGGGTTGAGGCGCGGCAGAGTAAGATTTCTTGGTGCGGACGCTTGCCATCTACCCCGGCTCTTTCGATCCTCCGACATTGGGCCATCTTGATGTCGTCGAGCGCGCGGCGCGGTTGTTCGACACCCTCATCGTCGCAGTCGGCGTAAATTCCCAGAAACGTCCGTTGCTATCTACAGAGGAGCGGATGGAAGGCCTGAGGCAGAGCGTAGCTCACCTGCCGCACGTGCAGGTCGAGAGCTTTTCCGGCTTGCTCATCCAATACGCGCTTGAAAAAGGCGCCAAGTCGATCGTGCGCGGCCTTCGCGCCACGGCGGACTTCGAATACGAATTTCAAATGGCGATGGTGAACCGCCGCCTGAGCGACAAGGTCGACACCGTCTTTTTGATGACGAAGTGGGAGCATAGCTACCTCAGTTCGTCGATCGTTCGCGAGGTTGCCGTGCTGGGTGGAGACTACGCGGGGATGGTCACTCCATCCGTCGCGGCGATCATCGAGCAGGCATTGAAGGACCGGAAGAAGCTAGACGAGGGTGCGTAAGGCTTCCTCGATCGTCGGCGGCCGCACAACCACGAACTTCACGTCCCCGTAGCCATCCAACAGAAGACGAGCGGCCAATTCCTGCCCTTCGGGAGCTTCCATACGAAGCCCGTTCTCGCTGGTCGTAATCCGAACCTCGAAAGGTGCCACGAGAGCTCGTGCCCCCGGAACGTTCTCGGTACTGACCTCGACGGAATGCGGAGGTCCGGCGCGTAGGAGGTCTTCAACCGTGCCGGCAAACTTGATTTGCAGATCGCTCACCAAGATGAGCGCGTCGAGCGCTCGCATCAGGTCGGGGCGGTGCGTGGCGACGACAAAGGTGCGGCCACTGGCAAGTTGGACCCGCATCAGGTCCAGCACGCTCTTGAGCGTCCACGGGTCGAGGAGGTCAAGTTGCCCGTCGATGAAAACGATCTGGGCCTCTGACACAAAGGGCTCGACTAGCTCACACGCCGCCAGCTGGGTTGGCGTCAGTTCCCCTACCGTCTCGTGGCGCACATCCCACAGCCGCGTCGCGGTCAGGATTTCGGTGGCGGGCTGAACCGAGCCGTTCACTCCCGACCGGCGCGCAAGAGATTGCACGCGAGTTCGCCGGGGCAAAGCCGAATGCCCGGCCAAGGATGCCTTGCCGCGCAAATGAACGACGCCCTGAGCGGGTCGCTCAAGGCCAGCAAGGGTGCGAAGGAGGCGGGATTTGCCTCCTCCGGCCGGACCCACGACGGCGACGGACTGGCCCTTCGAAACGCTCAACGTCAGTGTTGGGCCATCGGGACGAAGCGCGAGATGCTCGAGCCCGAGAATCTCGCTCATCGAGACGGCAGCACAAGCAACTCTTTCGTGGAGTGGGTAAGGATTTCGATGCCGTCTTCGGTGACCACCACATCGTCTTCGATGCGAACGCCGCCAAAGCCGGGGATATACGTGCCGGGCTCGACCGTCCAGATTTGACCGACTTCGATCATGTCCGAACTGCTCGGGCTCAGACGGCCGCCATCGTGAACCACGCGCCCCAAGCCATGACCGAGTCCATGGCCGAAGTATTTGGCCAGATCGTACTCACCCAGAATGTCTCGGGCGACCTTATCAACGTCTCGGGCGGCGACCCCGGGCTTGATGGCGTCGAGCGCTGCGAGTTGAGCCTTGAGCACCGCTCCGTACACCTCGCGGTGACGATCCGAGGCTTCGCCGACCACCACGGTCCGGGTGATGTCGGAGTTGTAACCCTCCACCCGCGCGCCGAAGTCGAAGGTGACGAAATCGCCCACTTCCAGCTTCTTCTCGGACGGCTTTCCATGGGGTCGCGCGCTTCTCTCGCCACTCACCACGATGCTCGGGAAAGCGATCTCCGCGCCTTGGCGACGAATAAAGAACTCGAGGTCGAGCGCGATATCCAACTCGGTAACCCCGGGCTGCACGAGCCGCTGGATGTGCGAAAACGCGGCATCGGCAAGGCCGCAGGCTTTGCGTAGCTTCGCCACCTCGGCCGGAGACTTCACTAACCGAAGATCGGAAAGGTCCTTGAGAGGGACCAGTTCGATCCCTTCCATCTTGGTGCTCCAACTCTGCCACTGCGAGTAGGTCACCGAGGCGGACTCGAAACCGGCTTTGCTCACGCCTAGATCGCGAGCTTGCTCGGCAGTGAACTCATCGCCGTCGGTCGGGGATGCGAAGGAAACGATATCGATACCAGAGACTTCCTCGCCGGCCTGGATCGTATAGCGGCTATCGGTGATGAACCGGGCGCTCGAAGGCGACACGACGACGCGGGCGAAGGTGCCGGTAAAGCCCGTGAGCCAACCGATTGTGTTGAGGTCAGAAACGATCACGGAATCGAGGCCGTTATCGGCAAGGCGGGCGCGCAGCTTATCGAGGGGTTCCATTAAACGACTTCTTTCTCCAGGTTCAAAAGGGCAGTGATCGCGAGTACGTAGCCGTGTCCGCCGAAGCCGACGACCTGTCCGATCGTGACGGGGGAGACCACCGAAGTGCGGCGAAATTCTTCGCGGGCGTGGACGTTGCTGAGGTGCACTTCGACCACGGGCAAACGCACCGACATAAGGGCATCGCGCAACGAAATCGAATAGTGAGAGAGTCCGCCCGGGTTAATGACGATCGCGTCTGCCCAGCGCCGATGCTCCTGAATCGTGTCGATCAGGACGCCTTCGTGGTTCGATTGGAGAATCCGCACGTCGACGTTCAGCTTCGCGGCGGCCGCACGGATATCCGCGTCGATCTCGTCGAGCGGCTTTTTGCCGTAGATGTCCGGTTCGCGGAAGCCGGTGAGGTTTAGGTTTGGTCCGTGGAGGACCAACACCTTCATGACGCTATCGTTCATTCAACAATCCTTTCATCGTCTCGGCGGGGATGACATCTTCGGGAAGTAGGTAAGGAATTCCGTCCTTAATTGGAAAGCCGACCCCGGTTTTGGTGCAAATCAGGTAGTCGCCCTGCTGACGCAAGGGCGGACGATCGGGCTCCAATGGGTTGGCAAGGACTCGCAGAAGTTCGGGATCTATCACTTGGCAACCTCGCGGTAGACGTCCAGCGTACGTCGGGCGGTTTCTTCCCAAGTAAACGTCGATTCGCGGTCCAGGCCCCGCTTCCGCAGCGTTTCGAGCGTACCCGGATCATCTAGCAATCGCTGGATCGTGTCCGTCCAATCGGCCGCTTCCCATGACCTTTCGACCAGGGCCGCGTCACCCGCGACCTCCGGCAGAGCGCCTCCGGACGAGCAAAGAACCGGACAACCGCAGCGAAAGGCTTCCAGCACCGGGATCCCGAACCCTTCGTGCCGGCTCGGCGCGAGATATAAGTCGGCGGCAGAATACAGGCAAGAAAGCAGTTCACTGTCGACGTAGCCCGTCGCTTTCCCCCGCTTGCCCAATTCCTGGGAGCCCCACCCGGTCTTGCCCGTCACCAGTATTTGGTGTGGATAGGAATCGGGAAGGCCGGAAACCGCATCGATCGCCAGTTCCATATTTTTTCTGGGCCAACGCGTACCCACGGTCAGCACGAAGGGGCCGGCGACGCCGAGTTCTGCCGCCACACGTGCCCTGGCAACCTCTTTCGGGACCGCAACGATCCAGCTTGGACAGGCGTTTGGCGTGACCACCGTCTTCCCCCGCGCAGAAGGGACGAATTGCTCGATCTCCGCGCGGCTTGTCTCCGAAACGGTAATGACCCTGGCCGCCCGCCGGCAACTGGAAGGGATCGTCGCGCGCAAGAGCGTTCGGTCGCGGGGCGGAAACCATTCCGGGCCGATAAAGAACGAGACATCGTGAACCGTCGTGACGGCAGGAATCTTGGTGAGGGGGCTCACCGAATACTGGGTGTGAAGCACCTGCGCGCCCAATTGCTTGGCCACCGAAGGAAATGTGAACAGGCTCCAAACGCGATTCGATTTGGCGGGTGCGTGACGCCAAATGAACCGGTCGCACCATGGAATATCCGCCGGGCGTGGCCCGTTCGATATCAGATTAAGCTCAAAATCGCCCGGAATCTTAGCGAAACCTTCGAGCAGGCCCGTCCAATATGTACTATCACCAGTATTGGCGCCGGCAACTAGCCGTGCGTCGAGAGCGATTTTTATGCTCACTTACTCCGTTCCTCGGGCACGGCGGGGCACCGAATGTCGTTCACAATAATCGTAGCCATTATTTTCTGGAAGAAGTTCCGCAATGAGAAAGCGCCAAAAACCCTACGTCCTCATCATGATCATCGTTATCGGTGGCACCTTGGTGGCATTCATGAATACGCCGCCTTCGAAGCCGCACCCGAACACGCCTGACCCCACGGAGAGTCCGAAGACTGGCGTTAAGGACGTGCCGGTGCAGTCAAAGGACGATCTAAAGAACAACGTGAAGGAAGTGATGAAGGCGACACCGAAGGCACCCGGCCGCCCTGGTGGCCCTCCGGGACGCGAGCAGACGGACGGTCCGGTCGTCCTCAGACCCAAGTCGGTCCCCTATCATCCGACGCCAAATGCCTCGTCGACCGCAGGGCAATGGTACGAGAAGGACGCTGCCAAGAGCTACGAGGCGCCCCAATCCGCGTCCCCGTCTGCTCCGCCTACCGCTCCGGGCTCCGCTCCAATCAAGACGGCCAATCCGGGCGGCCAGTGAAATTGCACGCCGTACACCTCCCCTAGGGTTCGGCTCCGCAGAACATTCAGCACCGCGTCATCCATCACAACTTTTCCAGATCGAATAAGGATGGCGCGGTCGGCGATCTGGGACGCCATGTTCAAGTCATGGACCGCGCTCACCGTCGCGGTTCCGCCCGTTCCCAGCTCACGAACCAAGTTGCCGATCGCGAACTGATGCGCGGGGTCTAGGTGCGATGTCGGCTCATCGAGCAAGATCAGCGGGGTCGATTGCGCCAACGCCCGCGCGATAAGCACGCGCTGCCGTTCCCCTGCGCTCAGTTCCGTGGCGTTCCGATCCTGGAATTGCAGGCAGTCCGCGCGCTCCATGGCAACCGTTGCCGCCTCAACATCTTCCAGAGTGTCCGCGAGGCGATTCGATTGGGCAAGCCTGCCCATCGTCACGATCTCCCGAACGGTGAAAGCGAATTTCGGGCTCTCTTCGGTGGGTACGGTGGCCACCCGGCGGGCGATTTCCCGCACGTTGAGTTTTGCGATCGGGGTTCCTCCAAGGAGGATTTCGCCCTTCCACGGTTTGATAAGTCCGGCAATGGCGGCGAGCAGGGTTGACTTGCCGCTACCGTTGGGTCCTAGAAGCGCGATTCGCTCGCCCGGCTGGACGGTTAGGTTGAAATCATGGAGAACTCGCCGGTCGCCGTAACCGCATTCGAGGCCGCGTACTTCAAGGACCTCGCCGGGCATTAGCTTAGGATTCCCCCGGAAAAGGCTCGGAACAACCCGGCGTAGGCTCCGTTGGCCTGCATCAGCTCGGCATGGCTTCCCTCTTCCAGGACCTGGCCCTTGCTCAGGACGAGGATTCGGTCGGCCCGCGCGGCCGTGGTCAGGCGGTGAGCGATGAAGAGCGTCGTGCGCTCTTTCATAACCCCTTCGAGCGCTTCGGTCACCGCTTTCTCGCTGGTGGCGTCAAGGGCCGAGGTCGCTTCGTCGAGCAGGAGCACCGTCGGCTTTCGGATGAGCGCACGGGCGATGGCGACGCGCTGCATTTGGCCACCGCTTAGCCGAACGCCCCGCTCGCCGAGGACCGGCGTCTCACGGTTATCCATGTCCCGTACGAAATCGGTAGCGTGAGCCTGTTCAAGGGCGAGGGTGAAATCTTCCGAGGTCGCGTCGGAAGACCCGAGACGCACATTGTCTTCGATACTGCCAGCAAAGAGGAACGTTTGTTGGGGAACGACGCCGATCTGGCTCCGCAGCCAAGCGATGTCGAGTTCGCGGACATCGACGCCGTCGAAAAGCACCTGTCCCGACGTCGGCTCATAGAACCGAAGCATGAGGTCGGCGATGGTGCTCTTCCCTGCTCCACTCGGCCCGACCAGGGCAAGCGAGGCGCCCGGATCGATGCGGAAGCTGACGTTTTGGAGCGCGGGGGTGCCGTCGGGGTAGTTGAAGGAGACGTCCCTGAATTCGATCTGCCCCTTGACGTTAGTCGGAATGACGCCACCAAGCGTCTCGTGGGCTTCCTCCACGTCCAATATCTGGGAGTAAATGCGATTCGAGGCCGCTTCTACTCCGGCATAGGTATTGCTGACATTGCCGAGGGCCTTAAATCCTTGATTAATGGTGTCCATGGCGACGAGCAGCGCCGCAATTTCGCTGACCTGCAATTCACCACGCTTGGCCAGGAGGCCGGCGAAATAGAAGACGACCGCAAGGCCTACCGCTCCGAGCAGTTCGACCATGGGCCTTAGATTCGCAATCAGCGAAACCGACTTCATCTGGCTGTCGAGGCTCTTGTCCACAAGGCTGCGATAGTCTGTTTCGACCCTCTGCTCCGCTCCAAAAGCCTTGACCACCCGGGTTCCCTGGAGCACTTCGAGCGTCGTCGCACTTACGCTGGCGAGATCGACCTGTACTTCGTTCTGGGCCACCTTGAGACGCCGGGAATTGCGTTGGATGATGGTAACCATGCCCGGGATCAAAAGAATCGCGACGCAAGCTAACTGCCATTGGATGAAAAATATCGAGCCGAAAGCTACGATCGCCTTGATCGGGCCTTCCGCGCTGTCCTTGATGACCGCGACCGCGCCCTGGTAAACGTTCACATCGTTCGTAAGAACACTCTGAATCGCGCCCGACCGCCGATCGTTGAAATAACTTACGGGTAACCGGATCAGCTTCCCGAACATCCGCTTGCGCAAGTCGGCAGAAAGACGATTTGCCGCCTCGCTCAAGTAGAAAATCTGTCCGCGAGTAAAGGTGTAGCGGAGGGCGAAGAGAACTACGACCAGGGAGCAGCTTAGGATCAGTGCTTGGCTGCCGCTAACCTCCAAGTCCTCCCGAAGCGCCATCGTAAGGTGCGGATCACTGCTCTTGTAGAGAGTCTCGATGGAGCCCGTAGCGAACTTAATGAGCTGCGGCAGCCCACCATACAAGAGAGCGCTAATCGCGGTACAGCTCAGGCCCTTCATGATCGAAGGACGCTGCTTCGCGAGGTCCGCTGCCAGACGCGGATCGAACTTCGGAAAGATCAGGATCTTCTTCAAAGTTTGATCCGCCGAGCGGCTCTGGGCGCAAACCTAGGTCTCTCGCCGCTTCGTACCCCATCGACCGCCATGACCGATGATTTTACCGCCGGATGTACCCGCCATCCCACTTGAGCGATCCCGGTACGCTCCGGTTGCAAACCGAGGGGACGTAGAAGAGAAATGAGTTGGTTACAAGAGACGAAGGTGTCCAAGGAAGAGCTCGTGGTCGCGCGCCGGCAGGTTCACTGCGCGGTCGATCTCATTGCTACGGCGGAAGGGGCACTCGCGATTCAGTTGCCGGACGATAGTCACAGAAGCCTTGGCTGGCACTCCGCCTCGCTGGCCTTCGAAAGCATCGCGCTGCCAGGACAAATCCCGTTTGTGATCAGGGTCGCCGTTCCCGACCTAAACCTGGAGATTTGGCAAAGCCAAGGCGTTCGGCTCCATTACGCACCTCTCATTGGCGGAACCCTTCGCGACGGCCTGGACGAGTTGCAGCGGCACATCCCCGTCGATCTCAAGTACCGCCAGTTCGATCTCGCGATTTACGATGAGGAAACCCCCGATCCCGCCTGGTTCGCCCACCCCTTCCCCGCCGAGGGACGCGAGGCGCGTATTGAGCTCGGTCAGTGCTACGACGAGGCTTTCCACCTGCTGACCGGGCTCAACGACAAATTGACTGCACGATCCGCGATCCGGACTTGGCCGCACCACTTCGACATGGCGTGTCTATATCCGGGATATTCGCCCGGATCGTCGATAGGCGTTGGGATGTCGCCAGGCGACCACGACTATCCCGAGCCTTACTGGTATCTCAACATCTATCCCTATCGGCCCGACATGACGCTGCCCGCACTATCCGGCTGGCAAGTTCATTCGGAAGGCTGGCACGGATTGGTCCTCACTCTTTCCAACGCCACTCCTCGACTCGGCGACGACCTGTTTTCCGGCCTGGCGAGCATGCTGGAGCTCACCAAACCCGCAGACACGTAATTTTGCTGGGCCTCCGAAACACAAGGCAACTACCCTCGGTCACACATCCATAACCGGCTTTGGCCGGCAGGGAGTTGACATGAACATTTTGAAGAAAGGACTTGCACTTGTAGCCGCTGCGGTATTTGTAACCGCGATGGCCACCTCGGCTGAGGCTCAGACGGTCATCGTGCGCCAGCAACGGGGGGGCGTGATTGTCCATCACCGCCCGCTGGTGATTCATCACCGATATCGTCACCATCGCCGATATCACCACCCGATCGTCGTTCGCCACCCCTACGGGACCCACGTTCGCGTTATCGTTCACCACTAAGGGCGGATGTTCGGGGCTGTCTCATAAGGTTTTGCCTTTGAGGCAGCCCTCGTTGCGTTGGGCCAGATCACTCGGGGAGACGCGACAATCGGTCGAACCGACGTAGGATATGGGGATGTCTTTTCTTGCCCTTCTCCTGGTGGTTAATTCGCCCCGGTTCCCCGATCAGGCTTACCGGAAGATCGAGTACCGGATTCCCATGCGAGACGGGACAAAGCTTTACACCGCCGTGTACGTGCCCACTGCCGCGCCAGGCCGGCACCCGATGCTGATGGAGCGCACGCCCTACTCCGCCGGTCCGTACAACACCACCAACATGGGCGGCTTGCTCGGTTCGCAAAAGTTCCGCGCCGCGGGATACATCTACGTACAGCAGGACGTGCGCGGCCAGTTCATGAGCGAAGGGACGTACGTCAACGTGCGGCCCCAGCTAAAGCCGGGCGAGAAGGGGATCGACGAGAGCACGGATACCTACGACACGATCGACTACCTCGTCAAGCATGTGCCGCAGAACAACGGCAACGTGGGGATGATCGGCATCTCTTATCCGGGCTTCTATGCGGCGGTGGGGGCGATCAATACCCATCCGGCTTTGAAGGCGGTCTCGCCACAGGCTCCGGTGAGCGATTGGGTGATCGGCGACGACGTCCACCACAATCTTGCCTTCTTCCTTCAGGACAACTTCGATTTCTCCGCATGGTTCGACGTGCCGCGCAAGGGCTTGGAACGGGATCACAAGGGGATCGCCGTCGACAAGCGGGGCTTGAGCGCCTACGACTTTTTTCTCAAAGCAGGCACCTTGGCCGACCTCGATAAGAACTACGTTCGGGGCCGCATCCCCTATTGGGAAGAGCTGATGGACCACGGCACGTACGACCAGTATTGGAAGGATCGTGCCCTTCCGCCCCAGCTCAAAAACATCAAATGCGCGGTCTTGTTTACCGGCGGCTGGTTCGATGCCGAGGACATGTGGGGGGCCTTGCACGACTATCAAGCGGTAAAGCGGCAGGACAAGGGGACGCCCGACTATCTCGTGATGGGTCCGTGGTTCCATGGGATGTGGGGCGATGGCCCGGGCAACACGTTCGGGGACCTCAACTTCGGGATGCCGACCGCGAGTTGGTATCGGGACAACGTCGAATTCCCGTTCTTCGAGAAGTACCTGAGGAACCCAAGTGTGCCGGCTCCTGCCACCGCGACGGTTTTTGAGACCGGAGTCAACAAGTGGCGTACCTTCCCCCAGTGGCCCCCGACCGGTTTAAAACCGTTGCGCGTGTATTTGGGGCCAACTAAGAATTTGGTGTCCGACGCTTCCGCGACGGACGGCGAAGATTCGTACGTCAACGATCCCGCCCAGCCGACACCCTACCAGGGTCGCCGGGAGGCCACCGAGCGGGGCACCGAGTACATGATCGACGACCAGACCTGGGCAGAAAAGCGAGACGACGTCTTGACCTACAAAGGCGAGGTTGTTGAGAAGCCGATCACGGTTGCGGGCTCGGTGGATGTCGACCTGTGGGCGAGCACGACGGGTACGGACGGGGACTTCATCGTGAAGGTCATCGACCAGTGGCCGTCGGATGCCAAGGAGGTTTCACCTCGCGGCGTCCCGATGGCGAACTACGAGCAGTTCGTTCGGGGGGACATCATGCGGGGCAAGTTCCGCAATTCCCTAGAGAAGGGGGAGCCGTTCGAGCCGGGAAAGCCGACGAAGATCCACTTCGTCTTGAACGATCTCTTCCACACCTTCAAGCCCGGTCATCGGATGATGATCCAGATCCAGAGTTCTTGGTTCCCGTTGGTCGATCGCAACCCGAACAAGTTCGTGGATATCTACCATGCGTCGGCGTCGGATTTTCAGAAGGCGACGATCACGATCTATCACGACCCCAAGCACCCGAGTTCGTTGACATTCGGACAGCTAGGGTCGTAGGGGAATAGTACGAACCGATCCCGGATGGGATCGGTCCGGACGAAAGAGCCGAACAATCCTTGTTGGCCGGTGCGAGGCACCGGCCAACAAGGATTACTCCGAAGCCAACTGACGAAGCACGTACTGCAGAATGCCGCCGTTTTGGTAGTAGAGGTTCTCCTGCGGGGTGTCGATTCGGACGCGGACCTTGAATTCCGTCGTCTTGCCTTCGGTACTGACGGCCTTCATGATCAGCAGTTTGCCGCTGGCGAAGTTACTCGCAACGGCGTCCGCCAGGCCGATCAACTCGAAAGTTTCCGTTCCCGTTAGGTTCAAGGACTCCGCCGATTGACTGTCGACGAACTCCAGGGGCACGACGCCCATTCCGATTAGGTTGGACCGGTGGATGCGCTCATAGCTCTGGGCGACGACGGCCTTGATGCCGAGCATGAACGTGCCCTTTGCGGCCCAGTCACGGCTCGAGCCCGAACCGTACTCTTTGCCTGCGATCACCATCAAAGGGGTGCCCGTGGCCTGGTACTGCATCGACGCGTCGTAGATCGTTACCGTCTCATCGGTCGGAAGATAGGTCGTAAACCCACCCTCCGTCCCCGGCGCCATCTGGTTTCGCAACCGGATGTTCGCGAACGTACCGCGCACCATGACTTCATGATTGCCCCGGCGTGAGCCATAGGAATTGAAGAGTTGCGGGGTGACCGCGTGCTGGGTCAAGTAGCTGCCGGCAGGGGAATTCAACTTGATGTTGCCCGCGGGGGAGATGTGGTCCGTCGTGATGCTGTCGCCGAGCTTGGCGAGGACGCGCATACCGGTGAGCTCCTGAACGCGAGCCGGGGCTTCCTTGGCCATACCGACGAAGTAAGGCGGATTCTTGATGTAGGTCGACTCCGCGTCCCACTGGAAGTTGTCGCCGCCCTCGACCGGAATCTCGGCCCAGCGATCGTCGCCTTTAAAGACATCGGCGTAGTTGGAAATGAATAGGTCGCGGCGTACCGACTGAAGCGCAGTCTCCGCGATCTCCAACTGGGTCGGCCAGATGTCCTTCAGATAGACCGGCTCGCCATCCTTGCCCGCGCCGAGCGGCTCGGTGGTCAGGTCAACGTTCAAAGAGCCGGCCAACGCGTAAGCGACGACCAGCGGCGGCGACATCAAGTAGTTCGCCTTGACGTCTTGGCTGATGCGACCCTCGAAGTTTCGGTTGCCCGAGAGCACCGAACAGGCGACCAGATTGTTCTCGTTGATCTGGCGGCTCACCTCGTCCGGCAACGGACCGGAGTTACCGATGCAGGTCATGCAGCCGTAGCCCACCGGGTGGAAGTGAAGCTGCTTTAGGTACGGCATCAGGCCGGCCTGCTCGTACATGTCGGTAACCACGCGCGAACCGGGCGCGAGTGAGGTCTTCACCCAAGGTTTGGTCATCAGACCCTTCTCGACGGCCTTCTTGGCAAGGATGCCGGCGGCGAGCATAACGGAGGGGTTCGAGGTGTTGGTACAGCTCGTGATCGAAGCGATGACCACGTCGCCGTGCTGCATCGCCCGCTCCCCGAGCTCAAGCGTGTTCGAAGGGTTATCGAGAACCGCGGCGGCGCCGGATTTCGCGGCGGCGGGCGCCGCCGCCGGTGTGCCGGTCACCTTGCCGATGATCTTGCCGATCAGGGTCTGCTCCTTCGGTCCCTCGATTTGAGGTGCGAAGGTCTTCTTGAAGTTGGCCGGAGCGTCGCCGAGCAACAGGCGATCCTGTGGGCGCTTCGGCCCCGCGATCGAAGGAGCCACCGTCGCGAGATCGAGTTCCAACACATCCGTGTACTCCGCCTCGCGGGTTTCGGGCGTGTGGAAGAGCCCCTGCTCCTTGTAATAAGCCTCAACCAATTGAACGTGCTCTTCCGGACGACCAGTAAGGCGCATGTAGCGAAGGGCTTCCTCGTCGACCGGGAAAATCGCGCAGGTTGCGCCGAACTCGGGCGACATGTTGCCGATCGTGGCGCGATCCGCGAGCGGAAGATGGCTCAGTCCTTCGCCGAAGAACTCGACGAACTTGCCGACGACGCCCTTCTTGCGAAGCATCTCGGTCACGGTCAAAACGAGGTCGGTCGCGGTCGCGCCCTCGGGCAGTTGGCCCTTAAGTCGGAAACCGATGACCTGCGGGATCAGCATGCTGACCGGTTGGCCCAGCATCGCGGCCTCGGCTTCGATGCCGCCAACGCCCCAACCAAGGACGCCGATGCCGTTGATCATCGTCGTGTGCGAGTCCGTGCCCACGAGGGTGTCGGGATAAAGGGTCTTCGACCCATCCGCATCGGTGCGAACAAAAGCCACGCGGGCGAGGTGCTCGAGGTTGACCTGGTGGACGATTCCGGTGTTAGGCGGCACCACGCGGAAATTGTCCAGGGCGATCTGCCCCCACTTCAGAAACTCATAGCGCTCGCGGTTGCGCTCGTACTCGAAGTCGCGGTTGATCGTCAACGCGGCGTCGCTGCCGAAAGCGTCCGTTTGGACGGAGTGGTCGATGACGAGCTCGACCGGTTGGAGCGGGTTGATCTTCTTAGGATCTCCACCCAGTGCCACCATCGCGTCGCGCATCGCCGCGAGGTCGACCACGCACGGGACGCCCGTGAAGTCTTGAAGGATAACTCGGGCCGGCGTGAAGGAAATTTCCTTCGTTGGCTCCGCCTTCGGGTTCCACTTGGCCAGCGCCTCGATGTCGGCGGCAAATACGGAACGGTTGTCCTCGGTTCGGAGGAGATTCTCGAGAAGAATCCGAAGGGAGTAGGGGAGTCTCCCGATGTCGAGCCCCTTCTCCGTGAGTGCGTTGAGCCGATAGATGGTGTGCTCTTCGCCACCTCTCGAAAAGGTCGCCTTCGCTCCGAAACTATTCACTTTTTATGCCGCCTCCTTGTGTTTTGCCGCGTCTCCCTGTCGCAGCGGCGCGAACCGTTTAGGGGCAGGACCGTTTAGGGGCAGGGAGGGTGTCTAACAGTCAATATACCTGCCTAAGAATTGAGTCTGACGGACCCTCAAGTCGTGGGATACTGAGATATGGCATTCCTCACGTCGCTCATAGCGCTCGTGTTTGCCGTCCGCGCCCATCCCCAAGCCGCGACGCCGGACGTAAAGATCACCTATCGGACGACCGCCTTAAACGCGAGAGCGGTCCTGAAAGATCTGAGCAAGGCGGCCGGAATAACGTTGACGACGACTCCGACCACGGCCGATGAAGTCCTCGTAATCCGGCTCAAAAACGAACCCTTGGCGGATGCGATGAAGCGGATCGCGTGGGCGGTCGAGGGCGAATGGAAGCCCCAGGGCGATGGATTCGTTCTCGGCCGGAGCGCCGATATCGTGCGCGAGGAAGAGCGCCGCGAACTGGCATTGAGTGTCCAGATGCTCAAAGAGGGGCTGGATCAACGCCGCAAGAGTCTCGCCGAAACCCAAGCCTTCAGCGCGGACGAGGCGGGCAAACTTGCGACCCAAGTCAACGCCCTTGTAAAGAGATTTAACCCTCAGGAGCAAAACTCCACGTTCTGGAGGGACAAGGACAAACTTCAGTCGGCCGGACCTTTGGGTCGAGCGCTCTCTAGTCTCGCAATTCTTTTCGATCCGGAGGAACTGGCGACCATGCCCACCCAGAGCAAGGTCGTTTACTCCTTGACTCCCACGAACGCCCAACGCCCGTTGAGTCCGGCGGTCGGCGATATCATCCAGACGTATTTGGACGAGCAATCCGTGTGGGCGGAGGCGGCCGCGCGCCAGCAGATTCACAATCCCGAGTTCAACGGGACGTCCTATTCCCTTGGCGACTTGACGACCGGACTGGAGCCCCTGACCCGGGAAAAGTTTGGGAAGATGCTGCTTTCGGTTTACCGCTGGAACGGCATGCTGCCCTCCTGCCAATTCGACCTTCAAATTGCCGACAAGCAGGGCAAAGTCGTCGGAAGAGCGAGCACGAACATCATGCCTTCGTACGCGAAGCTTGAAGGTTTCTTGACCGCAAAACCGCCGGCCGATGCTAAGAAACTCGACGTCCCGGCGGAGGCGGCCGCAATGTTGAAGCTGTACCGATCGCAACGGGACGGGTCACCGATATTTGAGACCCTGCGAAAGAAACTCATGCAGCCGGAAGCGAATGACCCGCTCGGGTTCGCCACGGGCACGCTACTCATGTTGTGCGCGGACGAAAAGGATGCCCAAATGGTGGTCGATCTCCCAGACACCATGCTCGAATCTTATTTCGTCGACGGCTCGAAGTTCGTGCCGGATTGGTACTTGAGCCGAGTCATTTATCCGTATCTTGAGAAGAGTCCGGATGCGAGCGGAATCGCCTTCCGGCCGCTCTACCCCGCGTCCGAGCGTGAGCACCGGGTTAACCGAGCCGCTTTGGGCGCGTTCCTTCGCCGGTACGCTCAGGGCGCGCCTCCATCGATCGACGAACAGGCGGCAATGGCTCTCTCCCTTCCGCGCCAGTCGGAGAACGGTTTGCCGACAACCCTTCGGATGGGTGTCATGCGCGACCAGTTTAATGCCCCGGATGAGAACATGCTGCGGTTTTACGGTCATTTGGACGATGACGGGAAGCTGGCCGCCATCAAAGGAAATCTAAAACTTTCGCAACTGACTCCAGGTTGCCAGGAAGATTTGGGCCGCATGCTGAGCGCTCAGTATGTGAACCTGAACTACGTCCAAACCACCGGCAATCAGGATCCGGAGTCATGGAACCGCTTCTACAACGGTATTTATAAAGAGCCGACCGAGTTTATGCCAGAAGGATTTCCTTCCAGCGCCTACTTGCATATGACGGTCACGAACGACACGGTTGCTCGAGTGCCGCAAAGGTACGTCGGCCAGGCGAGCTATGGCGCTCAGACGATGACCCCACAGGATATGGCCTGGCAAATCTTCGCGACTTCTCGAACGGATCTATTCCCGTGGATGGCGACCCAAGGACAATCGGTCCCCATGAACAAGCTCCAGTACGGCTCGCGTGCGCAGCTTCAGTTCACCTTCCAGTTCACGCCCCAGATCATGATGAGCCAGGCCCTCGAAAGCTTGGACATGGGAGATGGCCGTTACTACACGCTCGACGAGTTGCCGGAAGCGTTCCGCAAACAGCTCAACGAGCAGATCGAGCTGACGAAGAAGTCGTACGCAAATGTTCAGCCCGGGCAGTTCTCTCCGAACATCCACGCCAGCCCTCCGCCCTAGTCAGCGCGCGATCTCGACGGAGCAACCGCTGAGGAATTCGATCTGGTTTGGGAGGATGATGTCGTTGGTCTGGCCTTGGCGAAAATGGATGGTTCGGCCGGAGCGGGGGTCGTGGACGACGACGTCGCGTACGCCTTGGGCGAGGTAGAAGACCGGGCCAATCTCGAAATCTTTCGCCTCGTATCCGGGGCTTACGACTTCGACGACCGCTTCAGGAATGAGCGTAACAAGCCCGTCCTGCTCGCCGGGTTCTCGGCAAAAGATGGAGACGTCGGGTCTCTTTACGGAACCGTCGGGGAAGCGAATTCCAACGTCGAGGGCAGAAACGCAAGCGCAGTCGTGATTAGACTTTCCGCGCGAAAGACTGTCGGCAATGCGGCGAGCAACCTGCTGGTGCCGGTAGCCAGGCTGCATTTCCCAGTAAGGAACTCCCGCGACTATCTCCAAACGAACACCGATTTCATCGGCGGCCATCATGACCCGTTCGAGTTCTTGGTCGACCGCGATACCCATAAAGATAGTTTACGCCCGTGAACTCTAATAACTTGCCGTACGGTCTTGGATAGTAGTTATGCACTGGCTTTTGCCGCTTCTTGTTTGCCACCCGTTTCATCCGATCCGCCAACAAGCGGCGACGCTGAGCTACCGTACGAATGCCAAGCGGGCAAAGCTGGTCTTGGCGGAAATCAGCCAAGCCGCGGGTATGAAGCTGGAGGCCTCGGGTGCGACGGCGGACGAGATCCTCGCGATTCGGCTCGACAAAGCTCCGGTCGAGGAAGCGATGAAGCGAATCGCATGGGCAGTGAGCGGCGAGTGGACGCCTCATAACGGCGGCTTGATGCTGACCCGTCAGCCTTCGCTCGAACATGCCGAGGAGCGGCGCGAAGCGGCTCTAACGGGAAAAGCCATTGCCGAATCCATCGCCCGGCGGGTCAAGCTGATCACCGACAATCCCAACTTCACCTCTGTCGAAGCGGATCGTCTAGCTGCCTCCGCAGCCGGATACGCGAAGAGTAAGGAAGCGGAACAAGGCGACCAATTCGCTCCGGGAAGGGTACGCATCGAGGGTTCGGCGCCGATCGGCCGGGCGCTTACCCGGCTTGTCGCGACATTGGATCCGGCCGATTTGGTTTCGCTGCCCGTGGGGATCAAGGTCGCCTACGCGGTCGATCCCACTCCCGCACAGCGCCAACTGGCCCCCGCCGCCTCGACCGTACTCGATCAGTTCATGGACGAGCAAGAAGAATGGCGAGCGGCGGCGATGCGTCACCAGCTTCCTATTTCCGATTCGGGCCAACGCAGTTCGGGCCAAGACCTGGCTCTCGGCATCAGCAGTATCAACCACGCCAATCTGGGGAAAGTCCTCCTCACGGCCTTCCGCTTCAGCAGCATGTTCCCGATCGTGCAGCTTGAACTTCTCGTATCGGATAAGCAAAAGCGAGTCGTGGCAACCCAGATGACGATGATTGGGGCAGATCTCTCGCAGATCTCCGAGCAAATGGCGGCGCCGGCCCCCAAGGACGCGAAGAGCTACGATACGCCCGAGGAGGCTGCTGCCGCACAGAGTTTGCTCTGGGGCCAAGCCGGCGAACCTGCGGCGGCGATTCAGCAGGCGCGCCAAATGCTGCTCCAACCCGAAAAGACCGAGCCCCTAAGTCTCGCTACCGGCCGGATGTTTCTCGCATGCGCGGACGTAACCAACCGGCAACTCGTGGTGGATTTGCCCGACTCGGCCGTACGGACGTTCTGGCAACCGGCGCCTAAGTTCGTGCCGGACCAGTTCCTCAAAATGTCCCTCTTCCCGTTTTTCGAGCGGGACACGAGTTCGGATTGGCTGCTCTATCGGCCCGCCTTGGCGTCCTACCAGCGATCCGTCCGCGTCGATCGGGAGGCGTTGGGGCAATTCTTGCGCCGCTATGCGGAGGAAAGACTGCCTTCATTGGATGACCAGGCTGCGATGGCAATCACCCTGCCCCGCGAACTGGAAAACCCGATGCCGTCCACGATGCGGGAAGCGGTTAGTCATCACATCGAGCCGCGAATCGATGAGAACTTACTGCGGTTCTACGGGCACTTAGATCCTGAAGCCAAAGATGCCGCCCGGCGTGGTTTGCTCAAGTTCGGCAGAATTCCTCCCGCCGGCCTCGAGGATATCGAGCACATCATCTGCGGCGAACAGCCGGCCCTAGAATTCCGCCGCACGCCGGAGTTCGCCGGCGTGGCCTATCCATTGATGATCCAACCGACCGAATGCATGCCCACCGGAATTCCGCCCGAAGGAACCCTCCATTTCGTGATTGACGCAAGACCCGTCGTTCAACTGGGAAATCCTCTGGTCGGGCGAAGCATGGGGCTCCCCGAGTCGCTGGAGCCGCCCATGTTCGGCTTCATCATGTATTCGACAACACGGCCGGATCTCTTCCCGAATATGGCGCAGAAAAGTAACGTCAGCCTCGCGAAGAATTTGCGGTTCGGTTCGAAACTCTCCATCAACATGCAATTCAGGTTCAAAGAGGACATCTCGATGGACCGAACGCTACAGTCCCTCGACGTGCCGTCCAACCGAAAATATGCGTTCGAGGATTTGCCCGAAGAGTTCCGCAAACAGGTTCAAGCGGCCATCGACCAAAACAAGAAGGCCTACGCCAACGCAAAACCGGGCGACCCCGTTGTTTCGGGAGCACCCGTCCGGCTCCCGCCTCCGCCATAACCCATTTCCGCTTCCTGCCTCGGCGTGACTCGGAGAATACTAAGCCATGTCGCTTCTCTTGACGATGATCGCGGTTGCCGCGGTTGCCGTCCCACCTGGGCCGGTGCCGGAAACGAAAGTCAACTACCGGACGTCCGGAAAGACCGCGAAGGCGATCCTCGCCGAAATGAGCGCCGCCTCCGGCGTACCGCTCACGACCACCAATGCGACCGAGGACGAGATATTGGCATTGCGCCTAAAGGACGTCCCCCTGTCGGAAGCGATGAAGAAAATCGCGTGGGCAGCCAACGCCGATTGGAAGCCGCACGAGGGTGGATTTCAGCTCGTCCGGGAGGCAGCGACAGCCAAAGCAGAAGCAAAGCGGGAATTCGATGCCTTAACGCGGACGGTGCGAGATTCCATCGCCGAGCAGGCCAAGCCGCTTTTCCAAACGCCGACTTTTGGCGAGCCAGAAGCCGAGAAGCTAGCGACCGACCTGGCTCAGTTTTTCAAAAGTATGAACCCCGACTCGATACAGTCGGCCGCCGAAATCTTCGCCAAATACAAGCCGGCCGTGCCCTTGGGACGCATGCTTGCCCGAATTCTCACGACTCTCGACCCGGCAGATCTCGCTTCTACTCCGCTGGGCCTCCGCGTGGTTTACGCATTGGATCCACACCCGACTCAGAGGCCACTTAGTTCGACCGCCACGCTAGCCGTCGAGCAGTACTTTGATGAGCAGGCGGCGTGGGCAGTCGCCGCCAAGCGGCACGGGATCGCCAACCCGACGAAGAACGGAACCACGTTCGCCTTCGACGATATCACCGGTCATCTGGAGCCCATCGACCGAACCACGGTCGGGCGGGTTTTCGTGAGCGTTCTCCGAAGCAATATGGAATCCAAGGGGGTTTTGGTGGATCTCAAAATCCTTGACAAGCAGGGGCATGAAGTTGCCTCCGCGAACACTACGCTCGGCTTCGACTTTCAGAATGTCCTCCACGACGTGATCAGGCCTCCGGCCGGTGGAAAGGCCTTCGACACCCCCGCCGAAGCCCGTCAAGCCTTGGATTTTATTAAATCGCGGGGCCACCCCCGACCGGGCTATGAGGCAGTTCAAGCGAAGTTCGCCCAACCGGAAAAGTATGAGCCCCTTAGCCTTGGTGCGGGCGCCATGTTCCTCGCGAGCGCGGACGCCCTCGACCTGCCAATGGTCGTGGACCTACACGACTCGTCCCTGGAGATGTATAGCAAGGACAGAGAGAAGTTCGTGCCGGAGCAGTTCCTAAAGGGCGCGCTTTATTCCGACTTCGAACAAGAGGCGTCGTCGAACTGGATCGCCTTTCGCCCGTCACAGGCGACCTTCGAGCGCGAACACCGCGCCAGCCGGACCGCGGTGAGAGACTTCCTGCGAAAGAGCGCCGGCTTCACCCCTTCTTCCCTCGAAGCGCAGGCGGAAGCCACCCTACAACTTCCTCGGTCGTGCGAGAATTTGCTTGCCGGCGCCATTCGAAGGGCACTTACGAACGGCGACGCGTTCGACGATCGGATCTTTCGGTTTTACGGCCACATGAGCCCAGAGCTCCGGCAGCAATGCGCCAGGGGTTCCGTTAGGCTTGTCGATTTACCAGACCACTGTCTCGAAGATCTCCGCTATCTTGTCTTCGGAGGCGAGCCGAGCTTTCTGGCTTACTCCCACGACGGCCAAGCGGTGAGGCCGGTCGAGGCCACCGAAAGTCTCCCAAACGCCTTACCTCCGCAAGGGATCTTGCACGCCAATATATCCAACGCCGCGATCGTTCAAATGGAAAACGAAGGGGAAATCGCGGGGATCTCTTGGCCGAAGAACCTGGACGCGATCATGCTCGGATATCTTCGGTTCGTCCGGTCGAGACCGGAACTCTTCCCTCCTTCGGGCGAGGATCACAGCGGTTACCTGTCCCACCTGCGATTCGGTTCGCGGGAGAAGATCGACTTTCGCTTTGATCTCGGCGTCGAGCTTAACCTCATTGCCGAGATTCACGGGATCGACCTTTCCGACGCCCAGGTTTACACTCTCGACACTCTCCCCGAAGCGTTCCGGAAGGAAGTCCAGAAGCAGTTCGAGGACTCGAAAAAGTGGTACGCCAATGAGAAGCCGGGAGATCCCGGCCTGCCTCGAACCATCCAGGGCGGGAGCCCGCCGCCTTAGTCTTTCCAGTCCGCGACGAATAGGTTCGTTTCGTGGGGCTGGGTGCCGTAGCGGTTGCTGGCGAAGACCAAGTGCTTGCCGTCGCGTGTGAACATCGGGAAGCCGTCGAACTCCGGGGAGTGGGTGATCCGCTCCAGGCCGGTGCCGTCGAGGTTCACGATGAACACGTCGAATTCGCGCTTCTTCGGGTCGCCGTAGTTGGAGCTGAAGACGATCCGCTTGCCGTCCGGGTGCATGAAGGGGGCGAACGAGGCGCAGCCGAGGTGGGTCACCTGGTGCTTGTTCGAACCGTCGGCATCCATGACCCAGATCTCCAGCTTGGTCGGGCGGATCAGGTGGTCCTTCAACAGGTCTTTATAGTCCTGAACCTGCTTCTCGTCGTCGAACGAGTCGCGGCGGTAGACGATCTTCTTCGAGTCCCAACTGATGAACGGCCCGCCATCATAGCCGACCTCGTGAGTGAGCCGCTTTACGTGGCCGCCGTTTAGGTCAGAGCGATAAATCTCCAGATCGCCTTCGAAGTCGCTCGTCCAGACCATGTACTTGCCATTCGGCGCGATCGTGGTCTCCGCGACATAGCTCCCCGGTTTGCTGACGACGGGTTGGAAGAGGCTGAAATCGTTGCCCGCGTCATTGAACTTCGTGTTCGTAGGGATGCGGTACATGGCGTAGTCGCCGCTAACCGCCCAGACGTAACCCTTGCTCATGTCCACCTGCGGCTGAGGGCCGGGATTTCGGGCGTGGGTCGAGCTTAGGTAGATCCACTTGCCGTCCGGCGAGATGTAGGAGCAGGTGCACCGACCCTTTCCCGTGCTAACGAGCCGCTTGCCGCTGCCGTCGGCGTTCATCTCGAAGATCTGCTCGTCCGGATAGCTGGAATTCGGGACTCGGGCCTGGAAGGCGAGCTTGGTGCAGTCGGCGTTCCAGTAGGCCTCCGCATTCTGGCCGCCGAAGGTCAATTGGCGGACGTTCGACAGGTGGGTCTCCCCTTCTACGGGAGCGACCGGACGGGAGTCTGGCTGGGTTTGGCGTGGCGAAAAACTCGCGAGGACCAGCAAGGTGGTCAGCATGGCCATGAAGTTTGGCCGAAGCGGACGGCGAATCGGGTGCCGATGATGACGAAAATGCGCCTCATGTGACGTGTTGTTAGATTCGGTTAGACTTCCCAAGGGGACGCCGTTGGTCCCCGGCCAATACGATGCTAACCTCGTTGATCCTTTCCTTGTTCGGCCCCAAAGCAATCGCCCCGGCGCCTCAGATTTCTAGTTCGACGACGAGGTCCGCCGCGGTCGAGAAACGAGTCGAAGACCTCCTCAGCCAAATGACCGTCGACGAGAAGATCGACGCCATCGGCGGCTACCAGGATTTCTACACCCACCCGCTGAAGCGGCTCGGCATCCCGGCGATCAAGATGTCCGACGGTCCCGCGGGCGTCCGCAACTATGGAAAGGACACCGCCTACGCGGCTCCGGTAGCGATGGCCGCGACCTGGGATCGCGAGATCGCGAAGCGAGTCGGGGAGTCGTTCGGGCTCGACGCCCGTGCCCGAGGCGTGCATGTCGTCCTCGCACCCGGCGTGAATATCGCCCGCGTACCGATGAACGGAAGGAACTTCGAGTACCTCGGGGAAGATCCCTTCTTGGCCGCTCAGATGGTCGTGCCTTACATTCAAGGCATGCAGAGCCAGGGAGTCATCGCCACCGTCAAGCACTTCGCCGCGAACAACCAGGAGCATGGCCGGTCCGATTGGTCGATGGACGTTGAGCCGCGGGTCCTCCGCGAGATCTACTTCCCCGCCTTCGAGGCCGCGGTCAAGAAAGGCGGCGTGTGGAGCGTGATGTGCTCCTACAACCTCGTCAACGGCACCTTCGCATCTGCGAACCACTGGTTGCTGACGGACGTGCTCAAGAACGATTGGGGCTTCAAAGGGTTCGTAATGTCCGACTGGGGCGCCGTCCACAGTTCGATTCCGGTTGCGAACAGCGGTCTCGACCTTGAGATGCCCGGACCGGAATTCCTTAACCGGCGAGCGATGAAAGCCGCGCTGGCCAGCGGCGAGGTCTCGCAGGCCACGATCGACGACAAGGTGCGGCGGATGCTCCGGGCGTTCATAAGCATGGACTTCCTTGAGCGGGATCAGAAGCGCGCCGACCTTCCTTTACAGAGCCCCGTTGGCGAGCAGGTCGTGCTCGACACGGCGCGGGAAGGCATGGTTCTGCTTAAGAACAAGGGGCGTATCCTTCCGCTCGATGCGGGCAAGATCCATCGGATCGCCGTGATCGGGCCGAACGGCTCACCGGCGATTTGGGGTGGCGGCGGTAGCTCGTTCACCCAACCGTTTGAACCCCTTTCGGTTCTGGACGCGATCAAGGCACGGGCGGGCGGGAACGTCGAAGTCACTTACTCGAAGGGAACGGAAGGGATTCCGGCCGAGGTTTTTCGTCGCTCCGAATTCACGACGACCGATGGCAAACCGGGGCTAACCGCCGAGTATTTCGACAATCGAACCTTATCCGGGACGCCGAAGGTGACCCGCGTCGATTCCCATATCGACTGGAACTGGGATGGCGGTCCGGTCGATGGAATCGGCCACGACAACTTCTCCGTCCGCTGGACGGGCAAGTTCACACCCGCCAAGACCGGCGACTATGAAATCGATGCGCGGGGCGACGACGGCTTTCGCGTGTTCGTCGATGGCAAATCGGTCATCGACGAGTGGCGCGACCAAGCGGTGACCGACGGCCACAAGGTTCTCCACCTCAACGGGGGCGAAGCCCATACGATCACCTGCGAGTACTTCCAAGCCGCCGGCGACACGGAAATCCATTTGGGCTGGCGCCCGCTTGAGGGCAAAGCCCTTGATGAAGCCGTCGAGATGGCAAAGAAGGCGGACGTCGTCATCATGCCGGTCGGGTTCAGTTCGGGCACAGAAGGTGAAGGCGAGGACCGGACCTTCGCGATGCCGAACGGCCAGGACGAGCTCATTCGGCGCGTCGCCGCCGCGAACTCCCGCACGATCGTCGTGCTGAATGCCGGGCATGCCGTCGAGACCTCCGCCTGGATTGACCGCGTGAGCGGCCTCGTCCACGCCTGGTACCCCGGGCAAGACGGCAACCGCGCCCTGGCCGAGATCATCTTCGGGGACATCTCGCCGAGCGGCAAGCTGCCGATCTCGTTCGATCGGAATTGGTCCGATTCGGCCGCCTACGGTCACTACCCGGGCTCGGAGGAGAAGAAGCAGAACACCTACGCCGAGGGCCTGTTCGTGGGCTACCGGCACTACGACGAGGTCAACAAGCAGCCGCTATTCCCGTTCGGGTTCGGCCTTTCCTATACGAAGTTCGGCTACTCCGACCTCCACGTCGAGAAGGCGATGGACTCAAAGCGCGCGAAGGTGACCTTCAAGATTCGAAACACGGGGGAACGGAACGGGGCGGAAATCGCCCAGGTCTACGTCCACCCGGTCGGAGCGCCAGTCCAGCGCCCCAAGAAGGAACTGAAGGGATTTGCTCGAGTCGATCTGAAGCCAGGCAACTCAACCGAGGTGACGCTCGAACTTGATCCGCGCGCCTTTTCCTACTGGGACGAGAAGCGTCATGACTGGGTCGTAGCGCCCGGCAAGTATCAAATCCTCGTAGGTGGTTCGTCTCAAAGCCTTCCGTTGACGGCCACGGTCGAGTTCTGACATGAAGTGCCTCGTCGAGGTCGTGGCCTGTACCGTGGACGACGCGGTACAGGCCTGGCAAGCCGGGGCGGACCGGATTGAGCTGGTTGCCGCCATCTCGGAGGGTGGCTTGACGCCTTCGATCGGGACTTTGTTGGAAGTGAAGACGAGGGTGCCGATTCCCGTTGTTGCGATGCTTCGCCCGAGGGGCGGGGGATTCCACTACTCGGAGGCGGAGTTTGCGACAATGCTTCGCGATGCACACTTGCTCGTCGATGCTGGCGCGGACGGGCTTGTGACCGGCGTCTTGGACGGCGATCAAGTGCATGTCTCGCGCATGCGAAAGCTCATCGCGTCGGTAACGACGGAGTGGGTTTTTCACCGCGCCTTCGACGACCTGGCGGAGCCGTTCGCGGGCCTGTCGGTGCTGATGGATTTGGGGATTCGGCGAATCCTGACGAGCGGCGGGAAGCCGACGGCGCTTGAGGGAGCTGACGTCATCCGCGAACTGATCACGCAGTCTTCAGGAACCATCGAGATTCTCCCCGGGGGCAAGGTCAGGCCGGAGAATGTGGTGGATGTCGTTCGAACCACAGGAGCCACCCAGGTTCATTTGGGACCGTTCGTGCCACACGTGGATGAGCTTTCCGGTGCGCGGTACCTGTCTTTGGATGCGGAGCCCGTGCGAGAGATCGTGCGGCTTCTCGAATAGGTAACCGAAGGTTGTAGGCCACGCCTCGACCGAACGGGAGATGCCGTGGGAGGGCGTATCGGAGATGGCGCCGTCTCCAAAACGCCCTCCCACGGCGTTGCGCATTCGCGCAAGGCGTGGGCTACCCCTAGTAAGGTGAATTTGAGCCAGCCAGGAAGAGTCCGCGTGACTACCCCTGAAGTTTAGCTTCGTCCGGCAGAGTGCGGGCCTGGCTGCGTTCGTTGGGTTCGCATACCATCGTGGAAGCCCCGCC
>Ga0207695_10000354_pt1 | contig 105275 bp, 104 predicted proteins | sample KBSC54metaG_FD_184354 | JGI IMG/M metagenome (GOLD analysis project Ga0207695, IMG submission 184354) | Corn rhizosphere microbial communities from Kellogg Biological Station, Michigan, USA - KBS C5-4 metaG (SPAdes) (version 2) | ecosystem: Host-associated > Plants > Roots > Rhizosphere >... | reverse complement strand
AGCTGATTCAAAGCTCACAACCGAGAGAATCTGCGGTGGGGAGAAGCAATCGCAGTCTCTGGCCAGACTCCGGCAAATCCCGGAACTCTTGCCTGCGATGCCCGCGCTCGGTTTCTATTCAAGCGCAGTACCATTATAGCACGGGACCTGAGCCGACCCTTGGCAAGTGAGGAACTGGCCGCCTGAGATGAAGAAAGGCCGCATCCGAATTCGGATGCGGCCTTTGAAATGAACTATATACCTGACTAGAAGTTTTCCTGTTCCGCAGGCAGCTCGATGTCTTCGTCTTCGTCCTCGTCCTCGTCATCGAAGTTGCCGAAGCTGGCGGCAAGGGTGGCCGCCGGCAGGACGGAGGTGGGACCCGGAACCGGGTTGCCGTGCTCGTCGATCTTCATGCCGAGCGAGAGCCCCATCTGCGCCAGAATCTCCTTGATCTCATTCAGAGACTTGCGACCGAAGTTCTTGGTCTTGAGCATCTCGGCTTCGGTCTTCTGGATGAGCTCGCCGATGGTGGCGATGTTGGCGTTCTTCAGGCAGTTGTAGCTGCGAACCGAGAGCTCCAGCTCTTCAACCGACCGATTGAGGTTCTCGTTGCGCATGCCAGGCGAATCCAGCTGATCCTGACCAGCCTCCATCTCTTCTTCGAAGTTGATGAAGATATTCATGTGGTCCTTCAGCAGCTTCGCGGACAGGCCGAGCGCGTCGGCCGGGAAGACGGTGCCGTTGGTCCAGATTTCGATGGTCAGCTTGTCGTAATCGGTGATCTGACCGAGACGGGCGGCTTCCACTAGATAGTTAACCTTGCGCACCGGGGAGTGCACGGAGTCGACCGGAATGAAGCCAAGGCCCAGATCGCCGTCGAAGTTCTTGTCCGCCGAGACGTAGCCGCGCCCGCGCTTCAGGCGCATCTCCATGTCGATCTTGCCGCCTTCCGAGACGGTGCAGATGTAGACGTCCTTGTCGAGGATCTCAACGTCGCCATCGGCCTCGATCATGCCGGAGGTAACGATGCCGGGGGCGTCCGCGCGCAGGTAAAGCGCCTTAGGGCCCTCGCCGTTGAGCTTGAACGGAATCTGCTTCAGGTTCAGGATGATGTCGGTTGCGTCCTCGACCACTCCGCTGATCGACTGAAACTCGTGCAGCACGCCTTCAATGCGAACAGCGGTAACAGCCGCGCCCTCAATGGAAGAAAGCAGCGTGCGGCGCAGAGCATTGCCGATGGTGGTGCCGAAGCCGCGCTCAAAAGGCTGCGCGGAGAACTTGCCGTACTTTTCGGTGAGTGTGTCGGTATCGACTGCGAGACGCTTGGGCTTCTGGAAACCTCTCCAAAGCATGAGTGATTCTCCTTTATCCGTCCTAGCCGCGATGCATTCTGCGGACTGGCGGGTGGTTCTGTTGCGAGCCAGGTTGTTCGTTTTCGCGAGTGCCAGCTCAATCGAGCTTTTCCTCGCGGGAAGCCCAGGCCTGGCTGCAGACCTGGGCACCCAATCCTGGAACTTACTTGCTGTAGAGCTCGACGATGAGCTGCTCGTTCACGGGCAGGCTCACATCCTCACGCTTCGGCAGCGAGAGCACCTTGCCGGAAAAGTTTTCCCGGTTGATATCGAGCCACTGCACCGAGCGCTGACCGCTGGCAAAGTTTGCCGATTCCTCGAGAATGACAAGCTTCTTGGAACCCTCACGGACCTGGATCTCATCGCCCACCTTGCACTGGAAGGAAGGGATGTTGACCTTGCGGCCGTTGACCTGAATGTGCCCGTGGCGGACAAGCTGGCGCGACTGGCGGCGCGAGAGCGCAAAGCCAAGCCGATAGCAGACGTTGTCCAGCCGCGTCTCAAGCTGCTGCAGCAGCAGTTCGCCGGTGACACCGGTCTTCCGCGAGGCCTTCTGGTAATACTCGCGGAACTGGCCCTCGAGCGTGAAGTAGATGCGCTTGGCCTTCTGCTTCTCGCGCAGCTGCAGACCGTAGCCGACTACCTTCTTGACCTTGCGGGACTGGCCATGCTGGCCCGGGGGGAAGTTGCGCTTTTCAACGGGGCACTTATCGGTGAAGCACTTGGCGCCCTTCAGGAAGAGTTTGGTACCGTCGCGGCGGCAGAGGCGGCAGACGGCTCCGGTGTAACGTGCCATTTCTATTGCTCCTTTACTTCAGGTGACGATCGGTTTACACGCTCAAGCGCTTCGTCCCGATCCAGTTTTCTTTTGGCTGCGTTGACCTTTGCTAGAAGCTAAGGGCCAGAAGCTGCTCTTACACGCGGCGGCGCTTCGGAGGACGGCAGCCGTTGTGCGGCATCGGCGTGACGTCGCGGATGGAGCGGACCTCAATGCCGGCGGTAGCGAGTGCGCGGATCGCCGACTCGCGTCCCGAGCCTGGACCGGCCACGCGGACGTCGACTGAACGAAGGCCGTGGTCGCGGGCCAGAGATGCGGCGCCCGACGCGGCCTGCTGCGCGGCAAACGGGGTGCCCTTGCGGGAGCCGCGGAAGCCGAGTGAGCCGGCCGACTTCCAGGAGAGCGTATTACCCTGCTGGTCGGTGATGGTGACGATGGTGTTGTTGAAGCTGGCCTGAATGAACACGAGCCCGAATGGAACATTCTTGCGCTCGCGCTTCTTGAACTTCTTGCCTTTACCGGCCTTGGCGCCGGCTGCCTTGTTCTGAGTCTTCGCCATGGCTTATTTGGTCGCTTTCTTCTTGCCGGCAACTGTTCCCTTGCGCGGGCCTTTGCGGGTGCGGGCGTTGGTGTGGGTGCGCTGGCCGCGAACCGGCAGCGAACGGCGGTGGCGGAGGCCGCGGTAGGACTGAATCTCGATGAGGCGCTTGATATTCAGCGAGACGTCCTTGCGGAGGTCGCCTTCAATCTGGCCCTGGGTTTCGATGACGTGGCGGATGCGATTGAGCGCGTCCTCGTCGAGGGTGCCGACCTTTGCGAACGGGTCAACATTGGCCTCGGTGAGGATCTTGGCCGCGCGCGAGTCGCCAATGCCGAAGATGTAGGTGAGTCCGACGCGTACCTGTTTGTTATTCGGTACGTCGACTCCAGCAATACGAGCCATGAGGTTCCTTTTCGTTGGAGCTTCGCAGCGCTGATGGCCGCGGAAGCGGGGGTGAATTCGTGTGCGGCAGGTCCACCAGGTTCATCGCAAGCCTTGACTTCGGCTAACTCGCCTGACGGGGCCGGGTACAACGGGGCGAAGCGGCAGGTCTAAATTAGCCCTGGCGCTGTTTGTGCTTGGCATTTTCGCAGATGACGCGAACAACGCCGCGGCGGTGGATCACTTTGCACTTATCGCAAATCTTCTTTACAGACGCACGGACCTTCATAACACTCCTGATGCACCCGCCAATTCGCTGTCTCTAGCATTTAAGCCAAAGACAAAACCGGCGGAGCGGAACCCTCGGGGTATGTCAGCGAAAAAGCCGGTAGCAAACGCTAGCAGCTAGAAGCTGTTCTTCCGTCTACTTGTAGCGGTAGACAATGCGGCCGCGGCTGAGATCATACGGACTGAGCTCAATCGCAACCCGATCGCCGGGGAGAATGCGGATGAAGTTCTTGCGCATACGTCCTGAGACGTGCGCCAAGGCCTGGTGCTTGTTCTCAAGCTCGACCTTGAACAGCGCATTGGGCAGGGTCTCGACGACCGTTGCCATCACTTCAATTGCATCTTCCTTCGACAATCGCTCTCCTTGTGCGGGCGGGACGATGGATTACGTCCAAACCCTGGTGCTGCCGTGATACACGCAGCATCTCTGAGTATACCTTGAAATGTGGGCAGGATTCCAGTGTGTATTGCCCGGGTGAACCAATCCCCAAAGCTCGCGTCGGGCCAAATCGCTCTACCGGGTCAGCACCAGGGGACCGTCCCGGGTGATGGCGACGGTGTGCTCGAAATGGGCGCTGAGGCTGCCGTCCTGGGTAATGGTGGTCCAGCCGTCTGGAAGGACCTTTACCTCGGGCGCCCCGGCGTTGATCATCGGCTCAATGGCCAGAACCATTCCTGGTTTAAGCCTTGGCCCTCTGCCGCGTACGCCAAAGTTGGGAAGCTGCGGGTCCTCGTGCATGGAGCGTCCAATACCGTGCCCGACGAACTCGCGGACGACTCCGAAGCCCTCGGCTTCGCACATCTCCTGAACGGTGGCGGAAATGTCGAATAGGCGGCCTCCCGGAACTGCCTGCCGGATCGCCGCCTCGAGCGAGGCCTGGGTGACGTCGAGGAGCTTGCGGGCGGTCGGCGAGGGCGAACCGACCGCGTAGGTCACGGCGCAGTCCGAGTAGAAGCCGTCGACAATGACGCCGCAATCAATCGAGATGATGTCTCCATCCTGAAGCACTCGCTTTGCCGAAGGAATGCCATGAACCACCTCGCTGTTGACCGAGGTGCAAAGGACCGCCGGATAGCCGTGGTATCCCTTGAAAGCAGACTCCGCCTTGAGCTCCTGCATCTTGGCAACGGCGGCGTTCTCCAGGTCCATAGTGCTGGCGCCGGCGACCACCAAGGGGCGCACTGCCTCATGCACCTCGCGGAGGGTCTCTCCGGAGCGGCGCATCTTCTGGATCTCGGCGTCGGTCTTGATCAGAATCGCCATTGTGGCGGTGACTACCTTCCTGCTGCGCGCAGCTTAAGAAGCGTGGACTCGATTGCAGCGAGAACGGCCTCAACCGGCTGGTCTCCATTGACTTCTTCAAAACGGCCCAGACCACGATAATGGTGGATAACGGGCGCGGTCTGCTGCTCGAAGGTCTTCATGCGCTCGCGGAAGACCTCTTCCGTGTCATCCGGGCGCTGAATCAGCGCGGCGCTCTCCAGATCGCAGAGGGCATCCAGCCGCGGCGCATTCGTATAAATGTTGTAGATGCTCTTGCAGGAAGGGCAGATTCGCCGGCCGGTGATGCGCCGCAACAGCTCCTCGTAAGCGACGACGATATTGACAGCCACCACGGGAAGCGCCGGGGCGAGGCTGAGTTCCGCAAGCGTGCGGTCGAGGAACATGGCCTGGTCGAGCGTCCGCGGGTAGCCGTCCAGAATGTAGCCGCGGGCCGTATCCGGCTCCTGAAGCCGGGTGAGCACCATGGCATTGACCAGAGCGTCATCCACCAGGCGGCCGGAGCTGATGATCTCCTTGGCCTTGAGCCCAATCTCAGTGCCCCGGGCAATGTTGGCGCGAAGCAGGTCGCCGGTAGAGATCTGCGGAATACCGTAGCGTGAGACCAGAAGCTGCGCCTGGGTGCCCTTGCCCACTCCCGGAGCACCCAAAAGGAGAACCGGCCCGGGCAGAAAACTTGCGTCCGCCGGGGCCGTGGAGTGCGATGCGGTCTCCGAGTTCAAGGTAGCGTTGCCTAGCAATTCTTCCCTACCAGCTTCGGCGCCCGCGGATTCGGCCGCTCTTAGGAGAGAAGCCTTCGTAGTGCCGCATGATGAGCTGCGATTCGATCTGCTGCACGGTATCCATAGCTACGCCGACAACGATCAGCAATGACGTACCGCCAAAGTAGAAGTTCACTCCCAGGCCATTGACCATCCACCCTGGAAGCGAGTCGAAGGCCCGGCCAACCAGCCAGAGATGGTTGAAGTGGATGCCGGTCATGAGCAGGCCCGGAATGGTCCACACGATGACCAGGTAGATCGCACCGACCAGCGTAATGCGGGTGAGGACGTCGTTGATGAAGTCCGAGGTGCGCCGCCCGGGACGAATGCCGGGGATAAACCCGCCGTACTTGCGCATGTTGTCGGCAATGTCGTCGGGACGAAAGACGATCGATATATAGAAGTAGGCGAAAAAGATGATCGCAACGTAGGAGAGCAGTTCGTACCAGGGCTCACCGGGCGCCAGAGCGCGGAGAATGGGACCTAAGAACGTCGTCTCACTCAGCGGCGTTCCACCGAAAAGCTTCCAGTTCTGGAAGAGCAGCGGTGCGGAAAGGATGGAGCTTGCGAAAATGATCGGCATCACGCCGCCGGAGTTGACCCGCAGCGGCAGATGCGTCGACTGGCCTCCCATCATCTTGCGCCCGACGATGCGCTTCGCGTACTGCACCGGAATGCGGCGCTCGGAGCGCTCGACAAACACGATGAATGCGACGATCGCGGCCATGATGACGACCAGCAGCACAATCGCAATGGGCGTAAACGGACCCCACGCCGCGTCGCGGGCCTTGTCCCAGAGATCATGGATGCCGCGAGGCAGCCCGACCACGATGCCGGTAAAGATGAGCAGCGACATGCCGTTGCCGATGCCGCGTTCCGTAATCTGCTCGCCCAGCCACATGATGAAAGCAGTGCCGGCGGTCAGTGTGACGACGCAGAGCGGGATGAATGCGCCACGCGAGAGCGTGACCATGTTGCTGCCGGAACCCGTCAGCGTCAGCGAGATCGCGAACGACTGAATAACGCCAAGTAGGACCGTGACATAACGGGTCCACTGGGTAATCTTGCGCCGACCCAGCTCGCCTTCCTTCTGCAGCTTCGCCAGCGGCTCATAGATGACGGTGAGTAGCTGGAAGATAATGGACGCCGTGATGTACGGCATGATGCCCAATGCAAAGATGGTGAGCCGGCGCAGGTTTCCGCCGGTGAACAGGTCCGCCAGAGCCAGCGCCGACTGCGAGTTCGCGTTGAAGTACTGGTTCAGCGCATCGGAGTTGATACCCGGCGTGGGAATGTACGCGCCCAGGCGATAGACGGCCAGCAGGCCAAGCGTGAACAGAACGCGCTTGCGCAGGTCGGGGATGCGGAAGATGTTGGCGAATTTCTCGAACATCAGGACCTCGGGTGATGCTGGCCAGACCAGGCGGTCAGTGCCTGAACCCGCAGGGCGAAAGCCCTGCAATTTTCCTTCGTCAGTGTACGGCAGAGTGGAAGCTCTGCCGTACAAAATATCCGGCTGAAACTATCCGATCAGAACCGCTTTACCGCCGGCCTTTTCGATCGCTTCCTGGGCGCTTTTGGAGAACTTGTGCGCGTGAACGGTAACCGGGCCGGAGATCGCGCCGTTGTTGAGGACCTTGATCAGACCGTTCTTCTTCCGCAGCAGGCCGAGCGCAACAATCTTCTCCAGCGTGAACTCGGTGCCGGGCTGCTCGGCAAGGATCTCAGCAATCCGATCGAGGCCAAGTACGGTGTACTCGGTCCGGAAGATGTTGTTGAACCCCCGCTTGGGCAGACGGCGATGCAGCGGCATCTGGCCGCCTTCAAACCCGCGCATCAGCGAAGAGCCGGAGCGCGAGCCCTGACCCTTGTGGCCGCGGGTCGAAGTCTTGCCCATACCCGAGCCCATACCGCGCCCGACGCGCTTCTTGTTCTCGTTAGCCTTCTTCGGCGGCCGGAGATTGGATAGATTGCGAATTGCCATTGAGTTCCTCGCTATAACGCCGGCAAGCAGCCTGAACGGCTCTCAACCGACTCGCATGTAATTTGCCGAATCCAGGCTTCGGGACACGACAGTGAAATAAAGCTGACGGAAACCGCCAGCGGCTACTCGACGACGCGAACCAGGTGCGGCACCTTAGCCACCATGCCACGAATGGACGGCGAGTCCTCGCGTTCGATCACCTGGTTGAGACGCGTGAAACCCAGCCCTTTGATGACCAGCTTGTGCTTCACTGGGGTGCAGATCTTCGAGCGGAAGTACTGAAGCTTGATTGTGTTTGCGGCTGCCATTTTCTTCTCCGGATTCAAAAGCGACCGGCTGCACGACGCAGCGGCCCAAAACTGCTGCTTAGAGTTCTTCCACCGTCTTACCGCGCAGGCCGGCAACCTCTTCCTTGTTGCGCAGCTGGATCAGCGCGTCGAAGGTCGCCTTGATGACGTTGTGAGGGTTGGCGGAGCCGAGTGACTTGGTCAGCACGTTCTGCACGCCTGCCGAGGTCATCACCGCGCGCACCGTCTTGCCGGCAATCACGCCGGTGCCTTCGGGCGCAGGCTTCAGCATCACGGAACCTGCACCAAACCGGCCCAGCACCTGGTGCGGAATGCTGGTCTGAGTTAGATTGACTCGGACCAGGTTTTTCTTGGCCGCCTCAATGCCCTTGCGGATCGCCTGCGGAACTTCCTTGGCCTTACCGGAGCCGTAGCCGACCACACCTTCGGCGGGATCGCCGACGACGACCAGCGCGGCAAACGACATATTCTTTCCGCCCTTGACCACCTTGGTGACGCGGTTGATGGAAACCACCTCGTCCTTGAGGTTCATCCGGTTGCCATCCACCTTCTTTTTAGCCAGTGCCATATTCCTTCCAACTTTCCGGCCGCCGCTCCGGGCGCGCCCAAAACCAACTTAGAATTCCAGTCCTGCCTCGCGAGCCGCCTCAGCCAAGGCTTTGACCCGGCCGTGATACAGGTATCCGCCGCGATCGAACACAATCCGCTTGATGCCCTTCTCCTGCGCACGCTCTGCGATCAGCTTGCCGACCAGCTTCGCAGCGGCGACGTTCCCGCCGTAGGCTTTCTCTTCGGTCTTCTTGCCCTTGCTGGATGCCGAGACCAAAGTCACGCCGGTCTGATCGTCGATCAACTGCGTGTAGATGTGGTTCAACGAGCGATAGACATTCAGGCGAGGACGCTCGGCTGTTCCCGACATCTTCTCCCGAATGCGCGAGTGGACTCGCTTGCGGATGACATTGCGTTCGCGTGGCTTCAACATTGTTTCTTCCCTTCCTATGGGCGTCGCAGGAGTGCCGGCGACGTTCGGTTTATAAATCTAGGGCTATGGCTTACTTCGCACCCGTCTTGCCAACCTTCTTCTTCAGCTTCTCGCCCGTATAGCGAACACCCTTGTTCTTGTACGGATCGGGTTTGCGCAGCGATCGCATATCGGCGGCGACCTGGCCGACCTTCTGGCGATCAATACCGGATATCGTCAGGTGCGTCTGCTTCGGATCGATTGCAACATCGATGCCGGTGGGCAGAGGAAACTCGATCGGATGCGAGAAGCCGAGCGTGAACACGACCGTGCTCTTGCCCTTCATCTCCGCGCGGTATCCAATGCCGACAATGTCGAGATCCTTGGTCCAGCCGGTGGTCACGCCGGTCACGGCGTTGTAGACCAGAGCGCGCGCCAAGCCGTGAAACGCAGCCTGTTTCTCGTTCTCGCGCTCGGCGACCAGGGTGCCGTCCTTCTGCACCAGCTTGATGCCGCCGGGCAGCATGGCAGTGACTTTGCCCTTCGGCCCTTCGACCAGAACCTGGTTGCCGTTCTCGATCACCGTGTACTTGACGCCGGCGGGCAGCGGAATGGGCTTCTTTCCAATACGAGACATTTCAAAATCCTTCGGTGGCTTGCGAGTCCCTCAGCGCTTTCACGCCCCGAGTTCCACTGCAGCCCTACAACCTGATTCGTACAAGGCGGCGCAACCAACCACGCCGGAAAATGCAATCGATACTGCGCCCGCGTTTGCCGCGGCCGAGCACCGGGTTACCAGACTTCACAGAGAATCTCGCCCCCGACGCCTTCGCGACGCGCCTGACGACCGGTCATGACGCCCTTGGGGGTCGTCATGATGGAAATGCCGAGTCCGCCCTGCACGCGGCGGATCTCATCACGGCCCACATAGACACGGCAGCCGGGACGTGAGACGCGCTGCAGGTCGCGGATGACCGCCTCATTGTTCGGACCGTATTTGAGGTACACGCGCAACACCTTCAGGCCACCCTCTTCCGTAGGCTTGTAGTTGGCGATGTAGCCCTCTTCCTTGAGGATACGGGCCATCTCGGTCTTCAGCCGGGATGCGGGGATGTCAAGCTTCTGGTGACGCGCGCGGATGGAATTGCGGATACGAGTTAGAAAATCGGCTACCGGGTCGGTCAGGTTCATTCATTCTCCTTCGTCTCCCGTTCGCTCGGCGCATGCGAGATGCAGCGAGAACCAGGCGGAGACGTTTCGCAGCTTGCGGATGTGAGGGGCCACTTCGGCCCGGGTGGATCGGGTTACTCCTCCAGACTTCAGCATCCCGGTCGGATGAGGTCTCTGGAAGGTTGGTACGGTTGCGGCAACCCTTCAAGTATACAGGGCGCCGCAGCCGCAGGCTACCAGCTTGATTTGACGACGCCCGGAATCTCGCCCTTGAGCGCAAGACCGCGGAAGCACAGGCGGCAGACGCCGAACTTGCGCAGAAACGCGCGCGGACGGCCGCAGAGCTGGCAGCGGTTGTGCTGGCGGGACTTGAACTTCGGCTTCTTTGCGTCTTTGACGCGCTTTGCAGTAGTTGCCATAGTGTGTGCTCTCTATCCTTACAAAACTTGCGGTTAGGCGCCGGCCCGGAAGGGCATGCCGAAGTGCTTCAGCAGCGCGCGCGCTCCGTTGTCGTCCACAGCGGTGGTAACGATGGTCACGTTCATGCCCTTCATCTTGTCCACCTTCGCGTAGTCAATCTCGGCGAAGATGAGCTGGTCGCGCAGACCCAGCGTATAGTTGCCGCGTCCGTCGAAGCTCTTCGACGATACGCCGCGGAAGTCGCGCACACGGGGCAGCGCCACCGTAATCAGGCGATCAAGAAACTCGTACATCTTATCGCCGCGCAATGTCACCATGGCGCCAATCGGCATGCCTTCGCGGACCTTGAACGCCGCAATCGACTTCTTCGCCTTGGTCGTGACCGGCTTCTGGCCACTGATAGCGGCTAGGTCGGCAACCAGCGGGTCGATAATCTTCACGTTCTGGGTCGCTTCGCCGAGGCCCATGTTGATGACAATCTTCTCCAGCCGCGGGATCGCCATTGCGTTCTCGATCCCCAGCTCCTTTGCGATCGCCGGACGAATCTCGCTTACGTACTTTTCCTTGAATCGTGCTGCCATGGTGTTCTCTCTTTTCTCCACGGTCTACGGAGTGGGCTCAGGGCCCGTGTACCGATTCGTGGGGTGCTCCGTTGCTACTCAGGATCTGAAACGAATGCGCTCTGCCAGTCTTGCCTACTTCTTCTTATCCGCGATCACATTGCCGCTGGCCTTGGAGATGCGCACCCTGCGCTCGCCCTCGAGCCGGCTGCCAACCCGCGTCTTCTTGCCATCTCCATCCACCAGCATCACGTTCGAGATATGAATCGGGGACTCCTGCTCGGCGATGCCGCCCTGGATATTGCGCTGAGGGTTCGGCTTCACGTGCTTCTTGATCATCATCACGTGCTCGACCAGCACGCGGTCCTTGTCCGCCATCACGCGCAGCACACGCCCGCGCTTGCCCTTATCCTTGCCTGCGATCACCTCGACGGTGTCGTTGCGCTTAATCTTGATGCCTGCCATAACAAACAGCTCCTAGCTGTTATCCCCAAGATCTGGCTCAGGGCCTCGGTTTCCACCGGCGGGTTCTTGCGTTCCAACTCAAAGAGCCAGAGACCGCAGTTAGATAACTTCAGGCGCCAGCGAGACGATCTTCAGAAACTTCTTCTCGCGCAGCTCGCGGGCGACCGGGCCAAACACACGGGTCCCGACCGGCTCCATCGCATCATTGATGACCACGGCGGCGTTCTGGTCGAAGCGAATGTAGGTTCCGTCGCGGCGGCGCGCCTCCTTGCGGGTGCGCACAATAACCGCCTTGACGACCTTTCCCTTCTTGACCGTTCCATCCGGCGAGGCTTCCTTGACCGCGGCCGTGACCACGTCGCCGAGGCCCGCCTTCTTGCCCAGGCCGCCGCCCAGCGGCAGAATCACCTGCAGCTTACGGGCGCCGGAGTTGTCGGCCACCTCGAGGATTGTTCTCATCTGTACTGACATCTTCGTTCTCCTGGGCCTGACGGCCTTCTATACCCTCGGCGCTGCAACCAGCTGCTGCCGCCCGGCATGCAGATGACGGGGAAAAGCCTTACTGAGCCTCTTCGACCGGGCTCTTCTCATCGAGTTGCGCCAGCGACGAGCGACGCACGATTTCCTCCAGCGACCAGCGCTTCAGCTTCGACAGAGGACGCGCCTCGCGGATGCGCACCACATCGCCCACGCGGGCGGAGTTGAGCTCATCGTGCGCGTAAAACTTCTTGTTCGACTTCATCACCCGCTTGTACTTCGGGTGCGCCTTGCGAATTTCGATCTCAACTACGATCGTCTTCTGCATCTTGGTCGAAACCACCGTGCCGACCTTTTCATTGCGGCGCGACGATTGCGTTTCCGGCGCAACTGCTGTGTTCGTTGTCTCTGCCATGGATTAGTCCTTCTTCGCTTTCTTGCGCGTGGTTGCCACCGGAGCGGGCGCAGCGCCCTTGGCCCCAGCCAGCTCACGCTCACGGGCGACGGTCTGGATGCGAGCGATCTCGAGCTTCAGCCCACGCAGCTTCTTGACACCCTCGGTGTTGCCCAGGCTCTGCTGGAAGCGCAGGCGGAAGAGCTGCTCAGCCGTCTTCGCCTGCTGGCTCTTCAGCTCGTCGTCGCTCAGGTTGCGGATCTTTTCAAGTTCCATAAGTCTCTTCTTTCGTTCGAATCTTCGAGCACAGGCCGCGTGCGCCTGTTTCAGGTGCTACTTGGCAGCAACCGTGTTCTGCACGTCGTGACGCTGCACGAAAACTGTCTTCAGCGGGAGCTTGTGCGCAGCCAGCCGCATCGCTTCGCGGGCCATCTCGGAGGAGACCCCTTCCATCTCGAACAGGATCTTGCCCGGCCGCACCACCGCAACCCAGTGGTCCGGAGCACCCTTGCCTTTGCCCATACGGGTTTCGGCCGGTTTCTTGGTGATCGGCTTGTCTGGGAACAGGCGCAACCACACTTTGCCGCCGCGCTTGATGAAGCGCGTCATCGCAATGCGGCTCGCTTCAATCTGGCGGTCGGTGATGTATCCGCACTCCTGGACTTTCAGGCCGAACTCTCCGAACGATAGATCGGACCCGCGCCAGGCCTTGCCGCGCATGCGTCCGCGCTGCTGCTTGCGATACTTGACCTTCTTTGGCATCAACATAACGAAAACCTCTGACCTGCAACATTGCAGGAGCTTGTCGCTCCCCGCTCAATCCAAAATCTTTTAGAACACCCCAGCGGTCGCACCCTGCTCGCGCCGCTTCTTCTGCTCGTAAATATCGCCGCGATAGACCCAGGTCTTCACGCCGATCACGCCATACGTGGTCTTCGCCTCGGCAAAGCCGTAATCGATGTCCGCGCGCAGCGTGTGCAGCGGCAACCGGCCCTGCAGATACCACTCCGACCGGGCGATTTCATTGCCGTTCAGCCGGCCCGAGACCCGCACCTTGATGCCCTTGCAGCCAAAGCGGAGCGCCGAGTCGACCGACTTGCGCATCGCGCGGCGGAAGCTGACGCGCTTCTCCAGCTGCAGTGCGATGTTCTCCGCCACCAGCTGTGCGTCGAGCTCCGGCTTATTCACCTCGAGGATGTCGATGAAGACCTCGCGCGAGGTGCGCTTCTGGATGTCCGCCTTCAGCTTGTCGATCTCCGCGCCCTTCCGGCCGATGATAATGCCGGGACGCGCAGTGCGGATAATGAGCCGCAGCTTGTTGCCCGGACGCTCCACCTCAACCGAGCTGACGCCGGCGGCCTTCAGCTTCTCGCGAAGCTCCGCCTTCAGCTTCACGTCCTCGACCAGCAGCTTGTCGTAGCCGCGCTCGACGAACCAGCGCGACTTGAACGGCTTGTTGATTCCGAGCCGGAATCCATACGGATGGACCTTCTGTCCCATAGCTTCCCTTTACTTCGACCCCGTCCCCGGTTGAGCCGGTGGGGCTTTGAATGATCCCTGAACTGCCGGAGCGTTCGCGCCCCGGAAACCTTTACTTCGCTGCCTTGGCAGCGGTCTTCTTGGCCGCTTTCTTGGCCGGAGCCTTCTTCGCTGCGGTCTTCTTGGCCGCCGCCTTTTTCGCCGCGGGCTTCTTGCCCTTGGTCTGCGCCGCCGGAGCCTCGCCACCAGTTGCGGAGGAGCCGGTCTGCTGCTGCTTCTTCTCAGCGACCGTAACGATGATGTGCGCAATGCGCCGCTGATAGCGGAACGCACGTCCCATTGGAGCCGGCCGGATGCGCTTCATGCGCGGGCCCTCATTGGCCACGGCGGTGCGAACGTAGAGGTTGTCCACGTCGACATCGAGCCCCTGCTCCTGCGAGATGTAATTCGCGTTCTGGATCGCCGACCGCAGCACCTTTTCAATTACCGGAGCAATCCGCTTGGTGGAAAAGTGAACCGTGTTCAGCGCCTGCTCGACGCGCATTCCCTTGATGGTGTCCAGGACCAGCTTCGCCTTCTGCGGGCTGGTGCGCTGGAACCTGGCCTCAGCGCGGAACTCTCGGACTTTTTCTACAGAGATCTTCGACATGACGTCATTCCTTCAAAACGATCTTCAGTGCGCCGCCTTGGGCGCGGAAACGCTATTTCGGTTTTGCCGACGACTCGGATGCCTTCGCCGAGTGGCCCTTGAACGTGCGGGTCGCCGAGAACTCACCCAGCTTGTGGCCCACCATGTTCTCCGTCACATACACCGGAATGAACTTGCGGCCATTGTGCACGGCGATGGTGTGGCCGACCATGTCGGGAAAGATCGTCGAGCGGCGCGACCAGGTGCGCACGACCTTCTTGTCGTTGGACTGGTTCATGACCGTAATCTTCGACTGCAGATGCTCGTCGATGAACGGACCCTTCTTTGCTGAACGTGCCATATAAGCTGCTCCAAATCCTTCTGCTGCCGGTTGCGATTCTGCCGAATTACTTGCCGCGGCGGCTGACGATGAACACGTCCGTCCGCTTGTTATTGCGTGTCTTGTATCCGCGAGTAGGCTGGCCCCACGGGGTAACCGGATGACGGCCGCCCGAGGTCTTGCCTTCACCGCCGCCGTGCGGGTGATCGACCGGATTCATCGAAACACCGCGGTTCGCCGGGCGGATGCCCTTCCAGCGGTTGCGGCCGGCCTTGCCGATCGAGGTGTTCTCGTGGTCCGTATTGCCAACCTGACCCACCGTGGCCATGCACTCGACCAGCACCCGGCGCGTCTCGCCCGAAGGCAATTTCAGCAGCGCGTAGTCGCCTTCCTTGGCCACCAGTTGAGCCTGCGATCCGGCCGAACGCGCCATCTGCGCGCCCTTGCCCGGTCGAAGCTCGATGTTGTGCACCGTCGTGCCGGCAGGAATGTTCTTAAGCGGAAGCGCGTTGCCCACCAGAATGTCGGCGTCCGGCCCGCTCATGATGGTCTGCCCCACCTTCAGCCCGACCGGCTGAATGATGTAGCGCTTCTCTCCGTCCGCGTAGTGCACCAGCGCAATGCGCGAGCTGCGGTTGGGGTCGTACTCGACGGTGGCAACCTTGGCCGGAATGCCGAACTTATCGCGCTTGAAGTCGATGAGCCGCATCTTCTGCTTATGGCCGCCGCCCTGGTGACGAATCGTCATCCTGCCGGTGCTGTTGCGGCCGCCGGTGCGCTGCTTGACCGTCAGCAGCGGCTTGTGCGGCGTGTCCGTCGTCAGATCGTCATTGACCAGCTTGGTCTGAAAGCGGAGTGTCGGGGTAATCGGTCGAAATGTCTTAATCGGCATGTCTGTTTCTCGCTGACTGCAAACTTCGTGCTGGACCGCCTTCGCAGGCTGCCCAGGTGTTTAGAGGCTGTCCAGGTACTCCGGCATCTTCTGTCCATCCTGCAGCCGGACATAGGCCTTTTTCCAGTCGGGGCGGTAGCCGGCGAACTTGCCTCGGCGGCGCTCCTTGCCTTCCACAGTTGAGGTGCGGACCCCGGAGACCTTGACCTTGAACAGCGTCTCGACGGCCTGCTTCACTTCCGTCTTGGTGGCCTTCAGATCCACTTCGAAGACCAGAGTGTTCTGCGTTTCCTTTACACCCAGTCCCTTTTCGGTGATCAGCGGGCGGCGAATGACGTTATAGAGAGTCGGCATTACGCAACCTCCTTCCCGGCAGCCTTGCCGCGCTTGGGTACGAACTTCTTCAACGTCTCCTGCAGAGCCTCGAGCGCGTCCTTGGAAAACACCGCGTGCTCATAGCGGAGCAGGTCGTATGGATGAACCTCTGAACTCAGCACCAGCTCCACACCATCCAGGTTGCGCGAGCCGAGATACAGCTTCTCGTCCAGCTGGCGGCTGGTCTCAACCAGCAGAGTGGTCTTGCCCGTCTCCAACTTATTTAACGCGTTGCGATAGTGCTTGGTCTTGGCCTCGTCGACAGCAAAGGAATCCACCACCGTCAGCTTGCCTTCCGAGATCTTCGCCACAAGCGCCGAACGCAACGCGCCCATCAGCTTTTTCTTCGGGAACTGATATTCATAGCTGCGCGGCTGAGGCCCGTGGACGGTGCCGCCGCCACGCCAGAGCGGAGTGCGGATCGAGCCGACACGTGCGCGGCCGGTGCCCTTCTGCTTCCACAGCTTGCGTCCGGCTCCGGAGACCTGCGAGCGGTTCTTGGTCGACGCCGTACCCTGGCGGAGCGCAGCACGATAGTGCTTTACCGCCTCCCAGAGCAGTCCGTCATTCACCTCGGTGGCAAAGATGTCGTCGAGGAGTTCGAGCTCGCCGACCTTCTTGCCTCCGAGATTCACTACGTTGATGTTCGCCATCGTTCTTCTCTCTTTTGCCCGCCATCGCTGCGGCGAGCCCTGACTTTGTTCGGCTGCGTTTCCCGGTCTGTTCCCCGCGCAGCGGTTGCTCTCATCCCAAACCAAAGCGAAATCCGCTCTGTCCGGTCTCGTTCTTACTTCTTCTTGGCGGAAGCCTTCTTGGAAGCCTTCAGCGGATCGACCGTGCCCGAACCCGCAAATCCGCGACGCTCACGCGGCGGAGCCTTCGCCTTCGAAATCAGCACATATCCATCCCGCGGACCCGGAACTGCGCCTTCTACCAGCAGCAGGTTGTCATCCATGTCAATGCCGCGGATCCGGAGATTGCGCACCGTGACCTGGTCGTCGCCCATATGGCCCGGCATGCGCTGCCCTGGGAACACACGCGACGGGAACGACGAGGCGCCGATCGAGCCCTGCACCTGGAACATATGGCCGTGGGCCTTAGGACCGCCACCGAAGTGATGCCGCCGCACGACGCCTGCAAAACCGCGTCCCTTTGAGGTGCCGATCACATCGACAAACTTTTCATCCGCGAAGATATCGACCATTACCCGGTCGCCGGCCTTCACCGCGCCGTTCTCCTCGCCCTCTTTGGCCGGCTCTACCGGAACTTCCTTGAGCACGCGCACCGGAGGAACGTTCGACTTCGCGAAGTGCCCGGTCATTGCCTTGTTCACCTTCGAAGCTTTGATGAAGTCGACATAGCCGATCTGCGCCGCGTCGTAGCCGTCTTTGGCCTGCGTCTTCAGTTGCGTGATCACGCATGGACCCGCCTTCAGCACCGTCACTGGGTGTACATCGCCGCGGTCATCAAAGACCTGGGTCATGCCAATCTTCTTACCGAGAATTCCTGTCACTGCCATCGTCGTTTCCTTTCCTCATCATGCCCGCCGGCTGGCGCGGCACTGCCGGATTCAGTTCCTGCCTGAATTACTTCTGTACAGTCTTGATCTCGACATCCACGCCTGCAGGCAGATCGAGCTTCATCAGCGCATCCACCGTCTGCTGCGTCGGCTCCAGGATGTCAATCAGCCGCTTGTGCGTACGAATCTCGAATGCCTCGCGCGACTTCTTGTCCACGTGCGGCGAGCGCAGAACGCAATACTTGTTCTTCATGGTCGGCAGCGGAATGGGACCCGCAACCTGCGCGCCGGTGCGCTTGGCGGTGTCCACAATCTCGCCGGTGGAGGTGTCCAGCACGCGGTAGTCGTATGCCTTCAAACGGATTCTGATTCTCTGTCCTGCCATGTGCGTCTCTTTCCTGCTGCTCAAAGATCTTTAGGAGCGGCTGCCGGACAGCCTCCGGCAGCCCCCTTGGGTTGGACTACTTGATGATTTCCGAGATGGTTCCGGCGCCTACGGTTCGGCCGCCCTCGCGGATAGCGAAGCGCAGACCCTTTTCCATGGCTACCGGGGTGCCGAGGGTTACTTCCAGCTGTACGTTATCGCCCGGCATCACCATCTCGGTGCCGGCAGGCAGCTTCGCCGAGCCGGTCACGTCAGTGGTGCGGAAGTAGAACTGCGGACGGTAGCCGTTGAAGAACGGAGTGTGGCGGCCGCCTTCTTCCTTGCTCAAAACGTACACCTCGCCCTTGAAGTCCGTGTGCGGCGTAATCGAGCCGGGCTTGGCCAGAACCATGCCGCGCTCCACATCTTCCTTGGCGATGCCGCGCAGCAGAAGACCCGCGTTGTCGCCCGCCAGACCTTCGTCCAGCTGCTTCTTGAACATCTCGACGCCGGTGCACACCGTCTTGCGGGTCTCGCGGAAGCCGACGATCTCGCACTCCTCGCCCACCTTCACCTTGCCGCGCTCGATGCGTCCAGTCACCACCGTGCCGCGCCCGGAGATCGAGAAGATGTCTTCGATTGGCATTAGGAACGGCTGGTCGATCGCACGCTGCGGCTGCGGAACAAAGCTGTCCACCGCGGCCATCAGCTCGTCCACCTTGGCCTCCCACTTGGCCTCGCCGTTCAGCGCGCCCAAAGCCGAGCCGCGGATGATCGGAGTGTCGTCGCCCGGGTAATCGTACTTGGACAGAAGCTCGCGAACTTCCATCTCCACCAGCTCGATCAGCTCTTCGTCTTCCACCGCATCGCACTTGTTCAGGAACACCACGATGTAGGGAACGCCAACCTGGCGCGCCAGCAGAACGTGCTCCTTGGTCTGCGGCATCGGACCATCGGTCGCTGCCACCACCAGGATCGCGCCGTCCATCTGCGCCGCACCGGTGATCATGTTCTTGATGTAATCGGCGTGGCCAGGGCAGTCCACGTGCGCGTAGTGACGGTTCGCCGTCTCATACTCCACGTGCGCGGTGGCAATCGTAATGCCGCGCTCACGCTCCTCAGGAGCGTTGTCAATCGTGTCAAAGCTGCGAAACGTGTTCTTCGGATTGTGCTTCGACAATACCTTCGTGATCGCCGCAGTCAACGTCGTCTTGCCGTGATCAATGTGCCCAATCGTCCCAATGTTCACGTGCGGCTTAGACCGGTCAAACTTCTCCTTGCCCATCGCTAATCTCCAATTCAGAAAAAATCTTGTGCTGCGTTATGCCAAACCTTGAGCGCCAGTCATGCGGGCCGGCGCGACCAACCTACTTGTCCTTCCCGTCCTTGCCCTGCACCTTGGCGATAATCTCTTCGGAGACCGACCGCGGCGCTTCCTCGTACTGCTTGAACTGCATCGAGTAGTTCGCCCGGCCCTGGGTCGCGCCGCGCATGTGCGTCGCGTAGCCGAACATCGTGGACAGAGGAACGGTCGCGCGAATCGCCTGCGTGTTGCCCACCATCTCCATGCCTTCAATGCGGCCGCGGCGGGAGTTCAGGTCGCCGATGATGGTGCCCATGTAGTCTTCCGGCACCGTCACCTCGACTGCCATCACCGGCTCCAGCAGCACCGGCTTGGCCTTGCGCGCAGCTTCCTTGAAGGCCATCGATCCGGCAATCTTGAATGCCATTTCGTTTGAGTCGACCTCGTGATAGCTGCCGTCGTACAGCGACACCTTCACGTCCACCATCTCGTAGCCTGCCAGCACGCCGCCCTGCATCGCTTCCTGAATGCCCTGGTCGATCGGCTTGATGTACTCCTTGGGAATGGTGCCGCCCTTGATGTCGTTCGAGAACTCGTACCCCTTGCCCGGCTCGTTCGGCGCAATCCGGATCTTGGCGTGGCCGTAGTTGCCGGAGCCGCCCGTCTGACGAATGTACTTGCCCTCAGCCTCAGCCGAGCCCCGGATGGTCTCGCGGTAGTTCACCTGCGGCTTGCCGACGTTGGCCTCCACCTTGTACTCGCGCATCATGCGGTCCACGATGATCTCAAGGTGCAGCTCGCCCATGCCGGCAATGATGGTCTGGCCCGAGTCGATATCCGTGCGCACGGTGAACGTCGGGTCTTCCTGCGCCAGCTTGGCCAGCGCCATCCCCATCTTCTCCTGGTCGGCCTTGGTCTTCGGTTCGACTGCAACCTCGATGACCGGCTTGGGGAAGTCAATGGACTCGAGCACCACCGGAGCCTTCTCCGTGCAGATCGTGTCACCCGTGATCAGATTCTTCAGGCCCACCGCGGCGCAGATATCACCCGCCAGAATCTCCGTAATCTCTTCGCGCTTGTTGGCATGCATCTTCAGCAGCCGGCCGATGCGCTCGGTCTTGCGGGTACGCGGATTCAGCACCGTGTCGCCGGTCTTCAACTGACCCGAGTAGACACGGATGAAAATCAGCTGGCCCACAAACGGATCGGTCATGATCTTGAAGCCCAGCGCCGCAAACGGCTCGCTGTCATCGGCCTTTCGGATGACCTCTTTCTCCATCTCCTCGGGATCGTGGCCGACAACCGGAGGAATATCGAGCGGGCTCGGCAGGTACTCCACCACCGCATCCAGCAGCGTCTGCACGCCCTTATTCTTGAAGGCCGAGCCGCAGAGCACCGGGAAGATGTTCATCGCGATGGTCGCCTTGCGAATGCCCGCCTTGAGCTCCTCTACACTGGGCTCCTTGCCCTCGAGGTAAAGCTCCATGATGTGGTCGTCCGAGTCGGCAACCGCTTCAATCAAGTCGTGCCGCGCCTTGGTCGCAGTCTCCTGCAGGTCGGCCGGAATCTCTTCGACCGTATACTCGGCGCCCATGGTCTCATCGTGCCAGTAAATGGCCTTCATCGTGACCAGGTCCACTACGCCGGCAAACTTCGCCTCGGCGCCAATCTGGATATTGATCGGAATCGCACGAGCGCCCAAGCGATCAACGATGGTCGAGGTCGCATACACCGCGTCGGCGCCCGCACGATCCATCTTGTTGATGAAGCATATCCGGGGAACCTTGTACTTGTCGGCCTGGCGCCACACCGTCTCGGACTGCGGCTGCACCCCGGCCACGGCGTCGAAGCAGGCCACCGCGCCATCCAGCACACGCAGCGAACGCTCCACCTCGGCAGTAAAGTCCACGTGCCCCGGTGTATCGATGATGTTGATGCGGGTGCCCTTCCAGGTGCAGGTGGTCGCCGCGGACGTGATCGTGATTCCGCGCTCCTGCTCCTGCTCCATCCAGTCCATGGTCGCAGTGCCCTCGTGCACCTCGCCGATACGGTGCGTAATGCCCGTATAGAAGAGAATGCGCTCGGTCGTCGTCGTCTTGCCGGCGTCGATGTGCGCCATGATTCCGATATTTCGGCAACGATTCAGCGGTATAGTGCGTGCCACGGTTCTAATCTCTCACTCTGCAAGGCGTCGCCTTGCGGGTTCTCTACCTGCAGGCCACCTGGCCTGCCTGACAAAAATTCCAATCCGTCCGGTTACCAGCGATAGTGCGCGAAGGCCTTGTTGGCCTCAGCCATGCGGTGGACGTCTTCCTTCTTCTTCATGGCGGCTCCGCGACCATTGGCCGCATCCAGCAGCTCGGCGGTCAGCTTCTCCACCATGCCCTTTTCACCGCGGGCGCGACCGTAGGTCACAATCCAGCGAATCGCCAACGAAGTGCGCCGCTCCGGGTTTACTTCGATCGGCACCTGATAGTTGGCGCCGCCTACGCGCCGGGACTTCACTTCGAGCAGCGGCTTGCAGTTCTCAATCGCCTTCTTGAACAGCTTGAGCGCTTCGTCGCCGCCCTTCTGCTCCAGGTTCTTCATGGAGGTGTAGAAGATGCTCTGCGCGGTCGACTTCTTGCCGCCCCACATCATCGAGTTCACAAACTTCGTCACCAGGGTCGAGTTATAGACCGGGTCCGCAGCCACTTCACGTTTCGCGATGTAACCTTTTCTTGGCATCTCTCTCTTCTCTTCTTCCCCCGGCGCGGTGAACCTCGCACGAGCCGGGCCTCAAAACTTTTCTTCGTTCACAAACATCAGTCGCCCGAACTCACCGGGAACCGACAACGACTCGCCTACTTGCCGGCAGCAGCCTTCGGACGCTTGGCGCCATACTTCGACCGGCCCTGCTTCCGGTTCGCCACGCCCACCGAATCCAGCGAGCCGCGCACCACGTGATACCGAACACCCGGCAGATCCTTCACACGGCCGCCGCGGATCAGCACAATCGAGTGCTCTTGCAGGTTGTGACCAATACCCGGGATGTAGGTCGTCACTTCAATGCCGTTGGTCAGCCGCACGCGCGCGACCTTGCGGAGCGCGGAGTTCGGCTTCTTCGGCGTCTGGGTGTACACGCGGGTGCAGACGCCGCGGCGCTGGGGCGAGCCCTGCAGCGCGGGGCTGGCGGTCTTATAGCGGGTGGCCGTGCGGCCCTGCTTCACAAGCTGATGGAACGTAGGCACTCGAACTCCTTATTTCCGGCCGTCAGGCCGTACAGCACTCAAAAACTCACGGCCCGCTCAGGGCCTCTTCCGGAACGAGAGTCAAGGAGCTACTGCGCCGAGTCCGTGCTGCTTACACACGAAAAGGTGAGGACACTGACGTGCCTCGCGCAGAATTGTCCCTTGCTTCCCGTCTGCAACAACTGAACTCAGACGATCAACAGTCGACGGTGGCCCAGCGTCCCTTGCTTCCCCTGTCCTACTGACCAGAACTACTGGAAGTTGGAGTTGACTCCGTTTCGCCTGTTCCGTCCCGCATAGCCCATCCTTGGAGGAGGGTGTCGCAGGTACGATTGCGAGGATCTTGCACCGCAGCCTTCGGTCCCACATACCACCTGAGACCCAGCGGAAAACAACCTGTTCCAGTGTACCCGAAGCAGAAAAACTCTGCCCGGAACCGGCCGTCACACGCCTTGATTCTGCGGCGACGGGTTCCTGATTCAGACGGAACCTACTAACAATAACAAGCACCGCCGCGCGGGTCAATACTCGAGACGCAAATCCGGCGTTCTCAGACACAAATTCGTCTTCGGAAGCCGAGAATCCGCCTCCTATGCCCCGCAGTGCTAGCCTGTCGCCATGAATGCTGTGCGCTTCTCCGCATTCCGGACCGCTCTCGTGAGCTCCGCCCTCCGCGGATCGATCCTCTTCGGCGCGCTGCCCTTCGCCCTGCTCCCAGCCCTTGCACCGGCCCAGTCCCTTCCCACTCCGCGCTCCGCTCCAGCCACAAACGCCGCCCCATCCCCAACCGCCGCTCCAGACCGCATCGCGGCCTTACTCGAGAATCTCCGCCGTGTTCGCACCCCGCAGACCGCGGCCATCTCCCCCGATGGCAGCATGGTCGCCTGGACCGTCGACGGCGACAGCGGCTCCGAGCTCCACCTCACCAGCTCCGCCCCCTCGTCCTCTGCCCCCGACCGCATCCTTTCGCCCGATACCGCTCAAACTCCATCCAACACCCTACCCGGCCGCTGCCCCGCCGACCACCCCGCTTGGTCACCCGACGGGCAGCAGCTCGCCTTCCTCTCCGGCTGCGTGCTCGACCAGGCCGCCATCACCCCGTCCCCTCAGAAAAACATCTTCCTGTGGACCCGCGCCGGCAACGGCATCGCGCAGCTCACCCACCTCAAGGGCCAGCTCAGCAACCTCGAGTGGTCGCCCGACGGCCGCACCCTCGCCTTCCTCTTCGTCGAGAATGGCACCCGCCGCGCCGGTGCGCTCGATGCCATGAAGCCGCCCGCCGGCGTAATCGGCGAAGACGGTGTTGAGGTGCAGCGCGTCGCAGCCATCGAGCTCGCATCGAGCGGCTTTGGTTTTGTGACCGCCCCGAATTTGCACGTCTACGAATTCAGCTGGTCCCCCGATTCAGAACAAATCGTCTTCACCGCGGCCAAGCCGCCCGGCGAAAATAACTGGTGGCTCGCTGGCCTCTATGTCACACCGGCCGGATCCGGTCCGGCCGAATATAAGCAATATCGAGACCGCGTCTGCGGCGCCATGCCGCCCGGATCGTCCTGCGGTGTAGGCGGCGGCGGCATCGCGGCTCTGGACCCCCTTGTTGATCCCAGCCTTCCCGGCCCACTCCACAATCTCCAGATCGCCGTTCCGCGCTTCTCCCCCGATGGCACCCAGATCGCCTTCATCGCCGGCCTCATGTCCGACCAGGGCTCCACCGGCGGGGACATCTACCTCGTACCAACCACCCGCCGCAAACCCTCCGAGCAGCTCCGCGACCTTACCCCCAATCGCCCCGCCTCACCCGCCTGGATCGCCTGGCGCGACGGCCACACCCTGCTCCTCACCGAGCACGCCGGCGGCAACACCCACATCACTGCCATCGATACCGCAACCGGCAAGGATGACCTTGGCCTGAACCTCACTCTCGCAGCCAACATCATCGCCGGTCCAGACGTCATGGACCTCTCGCTTGCGGCGCACTCGCGCGATGTCGCCGTGATCCGCAGTTCCTTCGATCGGCCGCCCGAGGTCTGGACCGGACCCATCGACCACCTCCGCCAACTCACTCACCTGAACGACGGCGTTCTGCCCTCCTGGGGCAAAGCCGAATCCGTCGAGTACACCCACGACGGCTTTCCCATTCAGGGCTGGCTGCTCTATCCCGCCAACTACGACCCCGGCCGGCGTTACCCGCTCCTCGTCAGCGTCCACGGCGGCCCCTCCAGCGCAGTCACACCCCGCTGGCCCTCCGCCGGATACGGGCCCGTCCCCTTTTCCGCTCTCGGCTACTTCGTCTTTATGCCGAATCCCCGCGGCAGCTTCGGCCAGGGAGAGAGGTTCACCCAGGCCAACGTCCGCGACTTCGGCTATGGAGACCTGGGCGACATTCTCGCCGGTGTCGACCTCCTCGAGCAGCGCTATCCCATCGACCGCAACCGCGAAGGCATCACCGGCTGGAGCTATGGCGGCTTCATGACCATGTTCGCCGTCACCCAGACGAAACGCTTTCACGCAGCCGTCGCCGGCGCAGGAATCTCCGATTGGCAGAGCTACTACGGCGAGAACTCGATTGATCAGTGGATGCCGCCATTCTTCGGCGCAACCGTCTATGACAATCCCGCCATCTACGCCAGGAGCTCCCCCATCCACTTCGTCAAGCAGGTCAGCACACCCACGCTGATGGTCGTGGGAGACCGCGACGGCGAGTGTCCCATGCCCCAGAGCTTTGAATTCTGGCACGCCCTTCGCGCCCTCGGCGTCAAGACCCAGCTGGTGGTCTATGCCAACGAGGGCCACCGCTTCGTTGATCGCGAACATCAGCGCGATGTGCTGCGGCGTGCCCTGCAGTGGTTCGAAACCAACATGCCTCCGCAATAATCGGAGGACGGCTTCGCGCCTGCTGCGTCCAACCTTCAGCTCCCTTCGCCGAACCTCAACCGGGTGCATCCCAGCATTCGCATTCAAGGCATCGACGAACCTGCAATGAGGCGCTCCGCCGTATTTGCCTCATCGTCTTCCCAGCTTCTACACTGAAGCCTGTTTGTTCCAATCAGTGTTTCCAGTTTGACCGTTCATCCCCGCGTGGGACGGGCGGGGAGGTTGAATGCGTCGTTTCGTCCCGTTGCTTGCCCTGCTGCTTTGTGCAGTTCCCTTCGGTGTTTCGGTCTCGGGCTGCTCGCATAAGTCGGCGCCCACCTTTTGCAATGGCGGCGACTCCGGAGTCATCGTAGGGCAGGCGACCACCATCACCCTCCAGCCCATCGTCAGCGGCATCTCCCTGAATTACGCTCAGATCGGCCAGCTTTCTCAGCCCACTGCGGCGGATTGCAAGGGCGGCTCGGTGACGGTAGGCAATTACACCTACGGAACATCCGATCTCAGCATCGCCGATGTCAATCCCAATAACGGCAGCCTGTGCGGCGGCACCTGGAACCGGCACAGCGGCGGGGGCATTCCGGACTACACCGTCTGCAACCCTACCAACAAATCCGGTACCGCATACCTCACCGCCAGCGCCGACGGCGTCACCAGCAATCCAATTCCCGTCTACGTGCACCCCGTGGTCACGAGCATCGTTCTGGGCACACCATCCATCGATTGCGTCGGCGACCCGGCTACCAACTGCAGCCCCGCCGCCTACACCTACGCGTCTCCCTCCACAACCGCCGGCGCCTGCCCCACCTCGGCTGCTTTCCCCAAGAACCCCCAGCTCGCCAACGGTTGCTGCACGATTCCTCCAGAGAAGGTCGCGCCCACTTCGACCGCACTGCAGCCCTACAATCCCAACGGCTGCTTCTCGCAGGGTAAGAGCACCCAGCTCTCCGCCCGCGTCTTCACCGGGGCTGGTTCCAGCCAGACCAACATCAGCTGCCTGGCGGGCCATCTCCAATACAGCACCGCAACGGGAAGCTCTACCAGCAACACCAACTCGGTCGTCAGCATCGATCCCAACGGAGTCGCGACCGCAAACCAGCCAGGTTCCGTACTCATCTCCGCCAACGTGGCCAACGCAGCCAGTTCGGCCGGGTTCTTCTCTACCTGTCCGCCGGTCTCCATCACTCTCAGCGCACCCGGAGGGAACGGCAATCCTGTCGTTGTAAACCAGAACAACCAGCAGGCGATCACAGCCACTGCCGTCGACGCAAACGGCGTCTCGCTCACCGGTCTCAACCTGCAGTACGTCTCCACGTCTCCTACCACGATTCCCGCCGCAAGCCCGCTCACCCCCATCCTGGCCGGAGCCGCCGATATATATGCGCTCTGCCAGCCCCCCGGCTGCAACTCGGCGCCGTTCAACCAAATCGGCCTGTTCGGAAACGGCGAGCCCATCGTCTCCAATCCCATCGCCATCACCTCGCCGGGCACCAACAGCACCGTGCTCTACATGGCCAGCACCCAGTCCCGCTACATCGTGTCGCAGGACTTCACTCAGACGGGAATCGGCGCGCCCCTGCTGCTGCCCTACACGCCCAACTCCATGGTCATCACCACCGACGGGACCACGATCTATCTCGGAAGCTCCACGGCTCTCATGGTCCTCAACTCCGTCAACTCGCTCGCGATTACCCGCGTTGACACCGGCTCACCCGGATCCGTCCTCGCCGTCTCGCCCGATGGCAATCAGGTTGTCATCAGCGACCCCACGCGCCAGGTCATCACCATCGAGAACGACAAGGGGAACGTGATCAGCACCTATGGCGGAGTGGGCACCCGCGCCCAGTACACGCCTGATAGCCAGACCGTCTACATCGCTGCGGGAAATCAGATTCTTGTCTTCTCCACCTACACCGGCTGGACCAGCATCACTCCGTCCGCTACTCCCACCGATGTCGCTATCACCGTGCCCAGCGCCGGCGCCTACTTCGCCGGACCCGTGACCACCGCACGCGGTTACTGCCCCAGCACCACCGTCACCGGCAGCAATACCAGCAACGTCTTCTACCCGCTCGCCGATTCGCAGCCCACCGCCACAGATCGCATCGCCGCCACCAACAACGGCCAGCACATCCTCGGGGCCAGCACTGCGTCCGGCCCGCTGCTCAGCGATATTCACGTAAATATCCCACTCGGCGCCTGCCCCGCATCCGGCCTTACCTTCTCAAGCACGCTGTCCACGGCGGTCCTCGGGCAGATCACGCCGACTGCCATCACCGGCGTCTGGCCCACACCCGATTCCAGCGTCGCCTTCATCACCTACAACGGAGCCGGCGGAGTCCTCCCGGCCTACGCTCCCGCGTCCAGCGGAACCGGACAGCTTACCTATATCAAGCTCTCCGGCTCGGCCACCGCTCCGCTCTCCGGAGCCGTCAGTTCGGACAACAACACCTTCTTCACCGGCACTGCAGGCGACAACCTCGTCCACCTCGTCACCCGCAGCACCCTCACCGACACTTCCACCATCGCGCCCAACCTCCCTGGCACCTCCGGGGGTGTGGTCCCCGTAGACCTGCTCGTCCAGAAGCCCCGCAAGACAACCTGAGCTTCTCCCAACGTCGACGCTGACGCCGGATTGCTTCCCGCAATCCGGCGTTCTCTTTTTGCAGAAGGTTGTCACGCCCCATTCTCAGTAAACTTAGCAATTTCTAACAGTTAGATTCCACCCCGCCCTGGCAAATAAAGGCTTACAAACCTTGCTCTTGGGCATATTCTGTATGCAATCCGACAGATTTCTCCCGGCCCATGGACTACGGAACTTACTTCTTCGCCAACATAGTCTCCGTCACTGTCCTGACGCTCAGCGTCACCTTGCTTGCATGGCACAACCGCAAAGTGATCGGGATGCGCTGGTTCGCCGCAGCCATGGTGGTCGGCTGGTTCAAGCTGCTCTTCCAGGGGCTCGATGGCAAAGTCTCCAACGTCCTCAGCGGGATGGCAGCCAACGAGCTCTACATCCTCTCCTTCACCATGCAGATGATCGGTCTGCACTGGTTCGTCAGACGCAAACCGCTGCGCGACCGCTGGATATTCCTGGCGCTCTGCGTTCTCGTCGTGGTCTATTCGGCCTTGTTCCTCGGCAGGATCCCTTACAGCTCAGATCTGACCAATGGCACATTTCTCGTCCTCTGCCTGCTCTCTGCCTGGATCCTGATCCGATATCAACAACCACCCTTTGACGCAGTCGCCCGAGTCGCTACGGCGATCCTGCTCGCCGATTTCCTTGTCGCCGGCTATCGTGCCCGGCTCACTCACATGCATTACATGCGCCCCTGGCATGTCGTCGGTGCCAGGACGGACCCTCACTGGCTCTACTCACTCGCTGCCATGGCCTTTCTCGCCAGCTGCATGGCCATGTGCTTCCTCTGGTTTCTAGTCATCGAGCTCGAGCGCGAGCTGGCCGAACAGGCAAGCACCGATTCCCTCACTGGCGCACTCAACCGCCGCGCCATGGAGGACGCCACAATCCGCGAGGCCTCCCGCAGCATCCGCTACGGCACTCCGCTCTGCGTGATCGTGCTGGACGTCGATCACTTCAAGGCCATCAATGATTCCTTTGGACACGCCGCCGGAGATGCTGTCCTCTGCGCTCTCGTCCGCCAGGTCCGCTCCATGCTCCGCACCAACGATCTCATCGCCCGGGGCGGCGGCGAGGAGTTCACCATTCTGCTCCCAGACACGCCGGCCTCCACCGGAGTCATCGCCGCCGAGCGTGTGCGCTCCGCCATTGAGAATCTGCAGATCGTCTACGATTCGCACGTCATCGGCATCACCATCAGCGCCGGAGTCGCCCAGCTCGATCCGGCGAACGGCGGCTGGGAGGCGATGATGCGCAACGCAGATTCTGCCATGTACCAGGCCAAGCGCCGTGGTCGCAACGCCGTCGAGCCGGCCCTCACCGCCGAACTCGTCAGTCCAGGCCGCGATTCGAGAGAACGCTCCGCCGAAGCGTGAAGCTCACCCCAGCCGCTGCTTCAGGACCGTGCGCGAGATCGCATCCAGCACGCCGTTCAAGAACTGTATAGACTCCGGAGCCGCATAGCGGCGCGCAATCTCCAGCGCCTCGTTGATGATGATTGGCATTGGCGTCGCTGGATACGCCAGCATCTCTGCTGTCGCCGCGCGCAACAGGTTGCGGTCGACTGCCGCCATCCGCTCCAGCCTCCAGTTCTGCGCATGCGCCTGGATCAGCCCGTCGATCTCTTTGTCGCGCGCCATGGCCACACGGAACAGATCCTCGGCAAAGCCGCGCGTCTCTTCATCCACATCGTCGCGCGAGCGCCAGAACAGATCTCGCACCTGCTCCGCATCCTGCTTGCCCAGGTCAGCCTGGAACAGCATCTGCATCGTCAGTTCACGGGACCTCCGCCGTGTCCCCATCAACCGGCCGCCCTTTCTTGCGCAAGCTTGCGCTGCACCGACACCATCTCAATCGCAGCCACCGCCGCCTCAAATCCCTTGTTGCCCGCCTTCAGCCCTGCTCGATCCAGCGCCTGCTCCAGCGTCTCGCACGTCAGCACGCCAAAAGCATGCGGCACGCCGGTCTCCTGCTGCGACTGCCCGATACCCCGCGCCACCTCGTTGTAGATCGCCTCATAGTGCGCCGTCTCGCCACGCAGCAGCACTCCCAGCGTCACCACCGCATCCACTCGCTTCGACTCCGCTAAGCTCCGCGCTGCACTCGGAATCTCCCACGCACCCGGCACTCGAACCACCGTCACCTCATCCTTTTTCGCTCCGCTGCGATGCAGTGCATCCAGCGCTCCAGCCAGCAGACGGTCCGTGATCACTGCATTCCAGCGCGCCACCACCACGCCAAATCGCATCCCTTGCGCTGACAGATCGCCTTCCACCGCAACCGGCTTTCCATGCAGCGGATTCTCTGACTCCCAGAAGCCGATGGTAAGACCCGGACCCAGCTTCACCGTAAACAGCTGCGATTTCCAGTGCGTCGGTGCAATCTTTCCGAGCAGGGTGGCAATCTCCTCACTGCGATAGGTCGCCATCATCCATCGTTCCACCGCCGCATGCACCTGCTCCAGGTGCATCACCTCAATCAAAATTGCCGGCACCGCCGGTGCGCGCCCCGCCACCAGCTCCAGGTTTCCCAGCGGCGCCAGAAAAGCCGCTCCACGCCCGGTACCGTCGTCCCACCCTCTTCCCGCCTCAAATCCCAACGCATCCAGCAAACGCGAAAGGCTGTCGAGCGCAGCATGCGACGCCACCTGCGTCACCAGTGTCATGCCTTTGATCATTCCTCCGATTGTATCGTTCACCACAACACCAACCCGCATCCTCCCTCACGAGCAACCAGCAACTATCAACGAGCAACTCCTTTGCTACCATCCCTCCCATGGCATACGAGACGCTCCTGCTGGAGATCGATACCAACGTCGCTCTGCTCACGCTCAACCGCCCCAGCGTCCTCAACGCGCTCAACGCCACCTTGCTCGACGAGCTGAACCACGCCGTCCAGGAACTTGCCGCAGATCCCGCCGTCCGCGTCATCATCCTTCGCGGAGCCGGCGGAAAGGCCTTCGCCGCCGGAGCAGACATCTCGGAGCTCGCCGCGCTCGATCCCGCACAGGCCCAGCAGCACTCCCTGCGCACCCAGCAGCTCTTCCGCCGCATCGAGACTCTGTCGAAACCCGTCCTCGCATGCATCGAGGGCTACGCCCTGGGTGGCGGCTGCGAGCTCGCCATGGCCTGCACGCTTCGCCTCGCGAACTTGAGCGCCCGCCTCGGTCAGCCCGAGATCAAGCTCGGCCTCATCCCCGGTTTCGGTGGATCGCAGCGCCTCCCGCGCATGGTCGGTCGCGGAGCCGCCCTCAAGCTCCTGCTTACCGGTGCCGTCATCGAGGCAACCGAGGCCTATCGCATCGGCCTCATCGACGAGCTGGTCGAAGCCGGCTCCGACGCCCTGCTCGCCCGCACCCTGGAGCTCGCGCGCATCATCGCCTCCATGCCTCCGCTCGCCGTGGCCGCAACCATCAAGGCCGTGGACCACGGCGCCGGGCTGCCACTCGACGACGCCCTCGCCCTCGAAACAGGCATCTTCGGCCGCCTCTGCGCCACCGACGACAAACGCGAAGGCACCCGCGCCTTTCTTGAGAAGCGTCAGCCCACTTGGTCCGGCCGATAAACGCGCGCTGGAATGGCATCTCACAGGTTGATATGCTTAGAGTCGTGCCCAGCCCCACTTCCCCTGCAGATTTGTCCGCCCGCCGCGTGCTCCGCCGCCCCCTCATCGCCTTCGCCGTCTGTGCCTGCCTCGCCTCGCCGTTCGCGCTCAGTGGCTGCCGCAGCGCCTCCGCCGGCACCACGCAGCAGATGGCCAGCCCCGCCCAGATCGACTCCGCGCGCCAGACCTTGAGCCTCATCCCGCCGCCCTCGAAGAGTCGCTACCTCGCCGTGCACAGCCTCTCCACCTGGGAGAATCCCTACCTCACCGTCCAGGAAAATATCGCCACGCTGCACGTCACTCTCGCCGACGCCAATCCTACGAGCCTCGGCAATGACGGCATGTTGCGGCCCGCCGGTGCACGCCGCCAGGACGTCATCGTCCGCATGAGCGACCTCCCCGAGGCCCTCAGCTCGGTGCCGGAGAGCTCATGGCCGTACGGCCGCGTGGTTGCCATCGAGGAGGCGCACGACACTCCCGCCTCTGCCCGGCCCGCCGTCCGCCGCAACGTCGAATCCACCCTCAAAACCCTCGGCGACCTCGGCGTCGTCGTCTACGAGTGGAACGAAAGTTCCGGCCAGCACTAACTCGCAACGCACACTCATTGCTGCGGGCTCCATTCCCAAGCCGATTCAACTTCGCTCGATTTCCTGTCCCTCGCGTTAACTTCGTCTTTACTCGCAACCAGGAACTCGCAACTAGCAACCGCTGCTTAGTTTCATAGCTAATAGCTAGCAGCTAAGAACCATTGCCGCCGCTCCACGGCCTCCCCTAAAATCCTCCCAGCCCCAAACACAGGCAAAATCTGCGGAGAACCCACCATGCGCCTCGATCAGCCGAGCCCCATCAAGCGAGCGCTAGTGTCAGTAGCTGCCCGTTTCCTCGCGGGCACCTGTATTGCCCTCTCCTGCGCAGCTGCATTCGCCCAGGACAGCCCGACGACGAGCGCGAAGGCCAGCGCCCCGGCTCCTTCGTTCGAGGTCGCCACCATCAAACCTCATTCCTCCGGCCCCGCGTCGGTGATCGGCCTGATGTATACGCCGGATGGATTGAACGGATCGCTGGTGACGCTAACCATGCTGGTCACCCAGGCCTACGGACTTCGCACGGACAATCAGGTCCTGGGTGCCCCGGATTGGGCGAAGACGGACCGTTTCGATATCCAGGCCAGCTCAGCGAACCGGACGCCGCCGCGATGCACAATTTAAACGCAGAGGATACCAAACTCCGCCGCCAGCAAATCCTGCAGGCGTTCCTGGCAGATCGCTTCCATCTCAAAGTGCATTCCGACACGAAACAGGCTCCCGTCTATGAGCTCGTCGTCGCAAAAAACGGGCCTAAGTTGAAAGACGCTGCCCGCGATTCCAGCGACAATCTGCGCAAGGGAGCCGATGGCAAGCCTCTCACCGGTATTATGTATTTCTTAAAGGACAAGACCACCGCGCAGGGTTACACCATGGCCAGCCTTGCGAATCTGTTGTCTCAACCGTTCTCCGGAGTGGGACGGCCCGTGCTGGACAAGACCGGCCTCACCGGAACCTACAACTTCACATTCGACTGGTCGCCCTCCATGAAGATCGCGCTCCCTGGAGCCACCGTCGGCGACTCCGGGGACGAAGGTCCCTCCATCTTCACCGCCCTCGCGGATCTAGGCCTCAAGCTGCAACCCTCCACCGGGCCAATCGACCTGGTCGTCATCGATCACGTCGAGCGCCCCTCAGAAAACTAGCCGTACGCAAGGAGCCACAGAGGCTGGCAGCTCAAACTGTCAAGCCCCTCCAGCTTAAAATAATTCATAACCATCCCGCAATCAGCAACTTACGTTTCTCTCCACATGTGACACGAGTTATGCTCAACCTGCTATCCTTAAATTAAGGATTGAAGATGGAAGAAAAGGCCCGGCAATCTGCCGGGCCTTCCTCGTGCAACGAACACCCGCCGAGCTAAGTGGTTGTGCCGGAGTATTTTAGCTGCAAGCCTATTGGATGGAATACTTTACAGCCTCACCTCGCCACAACCTGCTCGAACAAAAAGACTTGTCGCCAGAATAGGGGGTGGGGGGAGGGGGGTACCCCCTCAGGGTACAGCCTTCGGCATCGGAGCCGTTTCGACTCCCCGGCTCTGAGCAACACCGATGACAATCACGCCCGCCAGCACCGTGATCAGCGCGGCCACCTGAGCGTTACTCAGGGTGTGGTGGAAGTAAATCCTGGGATTGATACGCACGAACTCGACCAGGAAACGACCCACCCCGGCGCAGGCCAGATACACGCCTGTGATCCATCCCACCGGCCGCGTCTTCTTCGCCAGCGTCCACAGCAGCCAGAACAGCGCAATCGAGAAGAGCAGCTCGTACACCGGCGTAGGTTGCACCAGCGCATCCGGAGGATTGGGAGGCACCAGCGCATTCTTGGCCATGTGCACGCCCCACGGCAGAGTGGTATTCACGCCGTAGTCACCGTCGCCGGAGAGCAGGCAGCCAATCCTGCCGATGCCGTACCCCAGCGCAGCCGCCGGCGCAGCCAGATCCAGCATGCGGATCGGGCCCAGCGCAGGGCCCGGCGATGGACCCGGGTCGTCTAGCGATTTCCACTCCGGTCCCCTATACCGCGCCTTGCTTCCCTCCACCATCAGCGCGAGGATGCCTGCAGTCATACCGCCGAACCACGCAAACCCGTTCTGGAACCAATGGAAAAACCGCAGCAACACGTCCCCAAGGTGGTGCAAGCCCGGCTGTCCGATGAACTCCAGTGAGAGCCGCAGCTCCTGAAGGTCCTGCAGCTCGTGCCACAGCTTCGCCCCGGCGACGCCAGCCACCACGACCACCGCGACGACGTTCAACGCATCCGCTGCAACTCCGAAGCGTTTGAAATTCCAATGTAGGACGAACGTGCCTGCAACAGCTGCCAGCCACAACAGCAACCCAAACGTGCCCAGGTGCAAGGGGCCAATATCGATGTACGGGTGCATAAACCTCGCTGCAGCAAGTATACGTTCGCGCGTCGGCGAACCCTGCTCTCGACCTCGGCCGAAGCTTACGCTACCCTAACGCCATGCCCACCAGTGCGCTCGTCTTTCCCCCCGCCGCCGATATGGATGTCCTTGTCTCCTCTGCCCAGATCGCGGAACGCGTCGCGGAACTTGGCCGCGAAATCAGCGCAGACTATAAAGGGCAGAGCACGGGTCACCCGCTGGTGCTGATCGGCGTGCTCAAGGGCGCAGCGATCTTCCTGTCCGATCTTGCACGGGCCATCCAGATCGACAACACCTTCGACTTCGTCGCAGTCTCCAGCTATGGTCGCGCGCGCGTGTCCTCGGGAGCCGTCAAACTCATCAAGGACATCGACAATCCCATCGAAGGCCGTCACGTAATTCTGGTTGAAGATATCCTCGACACCGGCCTCACGCTCAGCTACCTGCGAGGCCTGATGCTGCAGCACAAGCCTGCATCGCTCAAGATCGCGACCTGCCTGGATAAGCCCGAGCGGCGGCTGGTTCCCATCGAGGCGGATTACGTTGGCTTCAAGATTCCAAACCGCTTCGTCATCGGATACGGCATGGATTATGCCGAGGTCTACAGGAACGTCCCTGATATCAGGGTCTTCCCGAATGACGCGGGCCACTGAACGCGAGCCTCGGGTTTTCCACCGCTGATGCTGCAACCGAATCAGTCGACGCGAGTCTACTGAAGATGCGCGCACCCGCGAAGCTTGGCGCCGATGCGCGACATAACCCGGCTTGTCTTGCTCGGTGCGCACCCGTACAGCCAACTTTCATCGACGTGTGGTAGAAAATAGCGGGCGATGTGCCCGAACCAGGAGTTTCGATCAGAGAAATGAACACCTCGCAACCTCTCCCCACCGCTGAAGTGAACATTTACGATCCATCCACATTTGCAACGAATGCGCTCTCCTCTCCCTTGGCGCTGGCCGGTGTGCTCGACCACACCCTGCTGAAGCCCGAAGCCACGCGCGCTCAGGTAATCCGGCTGTGTCATGAGGCCGCGGAGCACCGCTTCGCCTGTGCCATGGTGAACCCAGCCTGGGTTCCGATTGCCGTCGAGACACTGGCGGGCACAGGAGTTCCCGTCGGTGTAGTGGTCGGCTTTCCGCTGGGAGCAAGCCTGCCCGCGTCCAAAGCCGATGAGACGAAAAGGCTGCTCAAGCTGGGCGCGCACGATATCGACATGGTGCTCAATATCGGCTTCCTCAAGTCCGGTTCAAAGGAAGATTACGAGGCTGTCCGGCAGGACATTCGCGGAGTTGTGGAGATCGCTCATGGAGGCGGAGGCATCGTCAAGGTCATTCTGGAAACCTGCCTGCTCAACTTTGAAGAGAAGCTTCGCGCCTCGGAGATTGCGCTGGCAGCCGGTGCCGACTTCATCAAGACCAGCACCGGTTTCTCGACGGGCGGCGCAACGATAGATGACATCTCGCTGATGCGCGGCGTCGCAGGGCAACGGGCGGGCGTGAAAGCTTCGGGCGGCATTCGCTCCCTCGCCGATGCGAGCGCCATGTTGCATGCGGGAGCGAGCCGAATTGGCGCCAGCGCGAGCGTGAAAATTCTCGCCGAGCTCGCCGGCAGCACTACGCCTGCGGTTGCAGCTACCGCCAGCTACTAGCCCTCAGGCTAGAGCACGCGAAGCACGATCAGGGTCTCGTCGTCGAAGTGCAGCGTGCCGGACTGGAAGCTCTCAACCGCACCGACAATTGCGTCCACCGTCGCTTTGGCCGACCGGCACACTTCAGGGCGCTGCCGCAGGACTGCCTTCAGGCGGTCGCTGCCGAACATTTCGCCTTCCGCATTCTCCGCGTCGACGATTCCATCGGAGAAGAAGATCAGCAGATCGCCCGGCCGGGTCTGGATCAGGTGCTCATCGTACTGGGCGTCCGGGAAGAGGCCCAGAGGAAAGCCTTCGGCCGGAATGGTGGTCAGGCAGAGCTCGGAGCCCGGCGAGATGCAATCCGCTCCGTTCTTCTTGCGTCCTTCGGATTCCTGTCCACCGAGTACGGTGACGTGAATCGGCTGCACAGAGCCCGCGTTGGCAAGCTGCACAGTCCTACTCTCATCGTTCCACAGCGCAATGAGCATGGTGACGTACTGCGAGTCCAGCCTTCGCTCCTGCAGCTGACTGTTCAATTCCGCCAGCAGTTCGGCAGGCGGAAGCTGCCGTGCCGTGAGCGATCGCACAATACCGGAGACCAGGGCGGCATAGAGGGCTGCCGGGGCGGCCTTGCCCGAAACATCGCCCAGCATGACTGCAATGCGTTTGCGCGGCGATGACTTCTGCACTCCGCGGCCGCTGTAGTCGATGAAGTCGTAGACGTCTCCGCCGATGGCTCGCGCGGGCAGGAAGGCGGTGGCGATTTCAGCCCTGCGCGGCTGAGGCGCGGCGCTGGGCAGAAGCCTGAGCTGAACCTCGCGAGCCATGGCGAGGTCGCGCTCCAGACGCTGCTCTTCCTCGTGAATTCGCTGGTAGAGCCTCGCGTTCGCGATTGAGATCGCAACCTGCGCCGCAAGCGTCGAGAGGGTGGTCTGGTGATCCTCGTTGTAGTAATTCACGCGCGTGTGCTCAAGATCGAGCACACCGATCACTTTGCCCTTATAGATCAGCGGCACAGACAATTCCGACCGCACCTCGGGATTGGCTACGATGTACCGCGGATCCTTGCGAACATCCGGGACCAGCAGCGGGGTGCGCATCTGCGCCGCATTTCCGATGATGCCCTCGCCCAGTTTGACTTTATGCTCGCGGCGGGTACGCTCTCCAAAGCGGGAGCTGAAGCGATGCTCGAAGTGCTCCGTGCGATCGTTCCAGAGCAGGATAGTGAACATCTGGAACTCGATCACGCGCTTGAGCAACTGCCCGATCCGTTCCAGCAGGTCGTCCAGATCAAGAATGCTGGTGATCTCGCGCGAGATCTCGTTGAGCACGGCAAGCGTCTGGGCCTGCCGCGAAACCCGGGTATAAAGACGGGCATTCTCGATCGCAATTGCAACGCGCGATGCGGTCAACTCCAGCAGCCGCTTGTGTTCTTCCGTGAAGAACCCGATCGTCTCCGATTGCAGATCGATGACTCCGACCACCCGGTTCTTCACGATGAGCGGAACGGCGAGCTCCGACTTCACATTCGAGTTGCCGTCGATGTAATTGTCGACCGTGCTGACATCCTCTACCAGGATTGACGAGCGGGTGATGGCGGATTGGCCGACGATGCCGCGACCAAGTTTGATGCGCATGCGCTCCACCTCCGGCGCATGGCCCGTCTGGAAACGCATTCTGAGTTCGCCAGTGCGATCGTTGACCAGCAGGATGGCAAAGATCCGGTAGTCGATTACGGCGCGGACAAGATCGGCCACGCGTTGAAGGAGCGTGTTCAGATCGAGCGTTGTGTTCAGCGCGTCGGCGATCTGGTGCAGAAACTCGACTTGCAGAGGCTCAAGCCGGATGTTGGGCGCATCTGACTGCTGCCCATCAGGAAGCCGCGGGAGTGGCGCCTGCGCTGGGCGGTAGTCTCCCTCGAACGACTCAGGATTGGATTCCGGGGCAACTTCCTTGGGCTTCTCTGCGGTTTTCATCCAGGATCGATTCTACCTGCTGCGCCTGTGGGCAGCCGCCGCGCAAGCGGGTCGCTGACATGGAACGGAAGGACTGAACAGCCGCAACGGCGGCCTACCGCACGCACGGAGAGATGCGTGAGATACGGCCGCCGTTCACTCGCCTTGATCCGATGCCTTCGAGAGAAGGACAACAACGTTCAGTACAACGCAGAGCGATTCTGCGATCGATTCCAGCGGGTCAGGCGGTCCGGCGACGGCCGGCGGCCAGCTCGCGGACATGGTTCAGAAAAATGGAGCGCTGCAGCGAATCCAGCTGGGACGTGTACGCAGCGATCTCTGCGAGGAAAGGATCCGAGGTCAATACCGCAGCTTCATCGCGATGCCGGGTGTTGGCGTCGCGGAGCAGGGCTGCAATATCGACTTTGAGAGCCTTGGCAAGCCGATCGAGCGAGCTGAGAGTCGGCATCGCCTTGCCGTTCTCGATCTTGGAGATGTAGGTGCGTGGCACGCCCATGCGAGCTGCGAGCTGGCGTTGGGAAAGGTTGCGCACGTGACGCAGATCGCGGACCGCGCTTGCCACCTGGAGCCCATTCTGTTCTTCCGACGACGGCGCGATGGTAACCGACGCGGGCTCGGGCTCCGGCACTTCGATTTCCAGACACTTGTGGCAGCGTCTGCACAATGCGTTGACTGTGCGGAATTGCACCAAGCTGCAGTGGTCACAACGGAGGACCTCCCGCTGTTCGACTGAAGGCATCATGGTTGCCATAGATTGTTTGTGCGGGCGGACCCAGAGCAAGGACCGCGGCATACGTCCGATAACGTCGAACGCATGATGTGCCTAGAGTGACACCGGGTAGTCAGAGAGTCAAGAGCAAAAGTGGCAAGATTGCCGAAGAAACCAAGAGAAAACCAAAAGGGGAATCCAGACAGTTAACAGGATCGAGGAACCGCCGATACGGTGGACGCACCTCAATTCAGCGGGCGAGAATCTCTGAGGCGGTGAGCCTTTGTATTCCAGCTTCGAGGAAGGCCTTGTCGGCTGCCTCAACGCTGCCCGGCAGGTTGACTGCGCGGCAGGCGTCCTCAAGTACGAGACACTCGAAGTCGAGTGCGACTCCGTCGGCGGCCGAGTGTCGGACGCAGAAGTCATAGGCGAGGCCGCAGACGAAGAGACGCTTCAGGCCGCGCTCGCGCAGGTAGCCGGCGAGTCCGGTAGGCGTTGCGTGGTCGTTCTCCAGGAAGGCGGAGTACGAATCGATCGTGCGGCGGAATCCTTTGCGCAGAATTAGCTCGGCATGCGGCAGGTCGAGTGCGGGATGAAAGGCGGCGCCGGTGGTTGCCTGAACGCAGTGATCCGGCCAGAGGGTTTGCATACCGTATTCCGACTGCACCGAGGTGTATGGCTTGTGCCCAGGATGTGCGGAGGCAAAGGACACGTGCGACTTCGGATGCCAATCCTGGGTGAGGATGACGTGCTCGAACTGGCTGCCCAGCCGGTTGACGAGCGGAACGATCTGATCTCCCTGATCTACGGCGAGGGCACCGCCTGGGCAGAAGTCGTTCTGGAGATCGACGACAAGGAGTACATCGGTGGACTGGCGGATTTCCATATCTCCCAGTCTGGCACGAGAGTCCATAGCGGAGTTAACGAAGTGGAATGCCGAATTGAAGCAGATAGACTGGCAGGATGACAGAGATCGCCGAGCGGCCGAAACCAGTGGGAAGGACCCGGGTGCGCGTGCGATACGCCGAGACGGACCAAATGCGGGTGGTGTATCACGCGAACTACCTGGTGTGGTTCGAGATCGGCCGGGTGGAGCTGATGCGCCAGTTGGGACTGGATTACAGCCGGATGGAGGCTGAGGAAGGCATCGGCATCGCGGTGGCCGAGGCACGCGTCCGGTATAAGGCTCCGGCGCGCTACGACGACGAGCTGACGATCGAGACCGAACTTGCCAACGTGCGCGGACCGGTCATCCAGTTTCGCTATCGGGTGTTGCGCGACCCGGACCAGATGCTGCTGTGCGAGGGAGAGACGGTCCACGTCGTGGTTGGACGCGACATGAAGCGGCGCCCTCTTCCTGGGCGATATGCTGAGGTCCTGCTGGGGGCTGCGGCTGAGCCTATTCCGGAGCGGGCGTAGCAGAGTCGCTGGCGTGTGGAGGGATCCGGCTCAGTCCTTGCTCAAGACAGCTTCAGGAGCAGGTTCGTGGACGGCAGTGCGGGCAGTCTGCCAGGCTTTGGCGTACTTCCAACTGGTGTAGGTCGCATGGTACAGGTGCAGCAGCAGGCCTTCGCGGCCGTCGAGAAAGCCGAGCCTGAAGAGATAGTTCCAAAGGAACATCAGCTGCGGAACCAGGAAAACGCGTCCCACGAACGCGGGCCAGGAGCGGCTCACTTTGCCTGCGGCCACCAGCAGTTCGCAGCCTAGAGTACTGTAGCGATCCATGTGCTCGATATAACTCTCGAGCGAGGGATACGCGTGGTGGATGAGGTCGTAATCGAGAGTCGAAGCTTCTCCGTCAAAGGCGATCGTTTCGTGAACGGGGCGGTCCTGAAAGCGCGGCGTGCCGGCAAAGTTGGCGGCAGTGCGGCGAAACAAGCGCAGCTTGGGGTCAGGATAGAAGCCGCCGCGTTTGATCCATCGGCCCAGGAAGAGATTTCTGCGCCTGATGTAGAAAGCGTCGGTCGGCGGATTTGTCGGGAGCAGGGTCCGGATCTGCTGCTGCAGCTCAGGGCTGAGCTCCTCATCGGCATCGAGGGACAGGATCCAGACGCCAGTGCACTTTGCGATGGCAGAGTTCTTCGAGCCGGCGAAGCCCTTCCACGGCTCGTCATACACCATTGCGTTGTAGGACCTGGCGATTTCGACTGTGCGATCCGTCGAGGCGGAATCAAGCACGACAATCTGATCGGCAAACTGCACGCTGGCTAAGGTCCGCGCGATGTTTGCCTCTTCGTTCTTGGTGATGATGGCGACCGATAGCATCGGCGTCGTCGTCATAGCAGTCCCGGACCCGGAATTGGAAGAAAAGTGAAACTCAAGAGCCGCGTGGCATGGCTTGCTCCCAACGGAAGAGCGCTTCTGAGCGCAGTGTATCCGATGCCAGCGCAGCGGAAGGAGGAGATTGGCTTGAGAACACGCGGAGTGACCACCCCGAAAGAGTTACGAGAGCCGAATGGCCGGCTCGTCAAGGTGCTCGCGAAGCAGCCGCTCTACCAATGGAATCATCGCTTCACGCGTCTTCGGCAGCACAAATGCTTGATCCTGCTCGGACCACTCCAGCTTGAAACTGGTTGCCAGCGCCGAGATCCAGACCTGGCGAACGGGAGTATTGGGAGTGACGACGAATTTACTTGAGCCGTCTTCAAAAACGATGTTCATGACACCGTTATTGTCTTCGAATTCAAAACCGCCGCCCTGGTCTTCGGCGGCAATGAGGGCTTGCTTCAGGGCCTCGAGGGCGCGGTCGGATTCGCGGCGAAACTGAGCTTCGTCGAGCATGTAGGTAGTGTAGTGGTATTCCGCGATGGAGGCATTGTCGCAAGACAATGGCCCGGGAAGCCGGTGTCTTCGTTCGAGCGAAATGGCAGGCTAAAAAGGAATGTCGTCGTCGGTGATGCCCTGGTCGGCATAGTCGGGTGCTGCAGGCGCAGCGCCGGAGTTGCTGGAGGAACGGGAGTATCCGCCGCCGCCCTCTGTGCTTCGACCGGCTCCTCCGCCGAGCAAGGAAAGCTCGTTGACCAGAATCTCGGTCTTGTACCGTTTCTGGCCGCTCTCCTTATCGTCCCATGAGCGTGTCTGGATCTTGCCTTCGATGAAGAGCTGAGTTCCCTTTTTGACGTAGTCGCGCACGATCTCCGCAGTGCGGGAAAACGCGACCAGATTGTGCCACTCGGTCTTGTCAGCCCAGTTGCCCTGCGCGTCCTTCTGGCGGTCCGCGGTGGCAAGTGTAAAGCTCGCGACCGTCATCCCGCCTTGTGTTGCTCGAATTTCCGGATCCTTGCCCACGTTGCCGAGCAGGAACACCTTATTGACTCCCTTTGCCATGTGCGATGTTCTCCTGTCCGCTGGGAATTTCTGAGGGGCGGTCCGTCAGATCGCAGAGCCGCCGCGCGATCTCGGCAAGTATAAACCATGGTGCGCGCGCTGCTTCGGTGCGACTGCAGAAGGGCTGCCCATGCGTTGTAGAGGTCTTCAAGTCTTTCTACGATCGCCGAGGAGTTTCGCAATTGCGAGTGCCAGCGTGAGCACACCCGTAGGCAGGCAGCCCATGGCTATCATCAGCGCTAACCAGCCCATGTTCGTGTGCGGTCCCTGACGGCCGAACCCTCCGAAGGAGGTGATGGTGAGAATTGCAGACAGTGCGCCGCAGGCGAAAATTACGAGACCTGTGCGCAACAGCTGGCGAGTATCGCGTCGGATCGTCACCGGCAGGCCGCCTGCATCACGTAGACCACAACGCCGGTGACCGACACATAGAGCCAGATGGGGAGTGTCCAGCGAGCCACTTTACGATGCACCGGAAAACGACCGGTAAGCGAAAGAAAGAAGGTAATCAGGATTAGAGGAAGCGCAACGATCGATAACACGATGTGAGATGCCAGCAGCTTCCAGTAGAACGGCCACCAGGGGCTGAGACGGTTGAATTTGGTTTCGCCGTGCAGCGTGAAGTTGACCAGATAGGACACGAGAAAGATGGAGGAGAAGAAAAAGGCAAACAACATCGAGGCGCGATGTTCCAATACGCGCCGGCGCCGAATCTCAACGTACCCGGTCACAATGGCGAGAGTGGCAAGCGCGTTCAGGATGGCGTTCACCAGCGGAAGCGAATGCAGGTGCGTTCCGGCGACATCCGTGGGCGCGTGGTAATAGACCAGCCAGCAGATGAGTGCGCTTGCCAGCGCCGAAAGAACGAGAATGCCGATCACGGCTGAGGCTGGCGTGCGCAGGCTGCTGGGCTTGAGGGTTGAGGACATGGTCGTTCCGTTCGGAGTCTAGAACATCAGCCGCCCGCGCGCGTCCAGCATCATGAAGGCGAGCAGCAGCGGAAGGTACAGAATGGAAGCGTGCAGAAGCTGGCGCGCAGGTCTGCGGTGCGAGGCTGCTTCGGAGTCTTCCAAATCGGGACTGCCCACGATGGCTGCAAACCGGACGCTGTACCAGAGATAAGCCGCCGAGAGAATCACGGCTGCCATGGCGTAGATGGCCCCGGCAGTTCCCAGAAGAAAGGGCCATAGCGCGGCTCCCATCATGAGGACGGCGTAGAAGACGGCCTGGACGGCAGTGGAGCGGGAGGCGTAGGCGATGTCTGGAACCGTAGCGGCGATGCGGATGCCGCCCCGCGCGTAGTCCTCGCGGTAAAGCCAGCCGATCGCCATGAAGTGTGGAAACTGCCAGAGGAACAGGATGAGGAAAAGCGCGACGCCCGGCCATTCAATAACACCCCGGGCAGCCGTCCAGCCAATAAGTGGTGGAAGCGCGCCGGGAAAGGCCCCCACGAAGGTGTTGATCGTGCTGAACCGCTTCAGCGGCGTGTAGATGCCCACGTAGGCGACCGCCGTGAGCAGGGTAAGAACGCAGGTAAGTGGGTTGGTCGCGTGGGCCAGAAAGAGCGTTCCTCCGAAGACGCCGGCAAAACCGACAACCAGTCCATGTGCCAGCCCGATGCGTCCTGCCGCCATCGGACGGTTTTGGGTTCGAAGCATCAAACGATCACTCGACCGCTCCAGCGCCTGGTTCAGCGCACTCGACCCGCAGGTGACGACAGCGATGCCCAGGATGGCCTCAATCATGTCCGTGTTGAACGGGCTGATACCGGAGCGCAGGCACCCCAGGTATATCCCCGCAGCGGCGGTGATCATGACCATGGCTGACACCCGGACCTTGAAGAGCGTGGCGTAATCCGCAATCCAACCCGGCCGGGATTTCACACGTGCCGCGGTCAGCGGCCGGGCGGATTCCTGAGATGTCGCGATCAAGCCCACACTCAGTAGGATAGCGCGGTTCGTTCGGGGGAGGTCCGCAGCCTGACTAAGTTTCACCGGCTGGGGTTGCGATAATAGAACGCGAGCGCTGAATGGCCGAGTCCGCGACACCCGAGGAAGTACACCCCGCTCTCCCGATCGATACTAGGAGCGATCGCCGGCTGTTGTGGTTTGTGGTGCTGAATCTGCTTGCAGCGAACGCTGGTTTCAAGCTGATCGCCCATTTTGTCTTCCATACGGGGGTGGACGAGATGCGCATTCGCTACTGGTACTTCTTCCACTTCCGGCAGTTCACGGACTCCTGGGGACCGATGCTGGGTTCGGTGAACTCTTATATGCAGCACCCGAGACTCCCGATCTACCAGGCGAAGCTGTACGACACGCTGATCTACCCACTCACTTCGATCCTTCCGCTGCTCTGGATGAAGCGCGCCGGCATGAGCGATGCCTCGGTTTATCGGGCTCTGATGATCGTCTCCTGGCTGGCCGTGTGGGCAGTGGTTCTGCTGGCCGTGTTGATCGGGCGCGCGAGCGTATCCCGCCGTGGCGATCGGTTGAGTTGGCGTGCGGTGGTGGCAATTGCTCTGGGCGCCTTCTTCTTCATGCCGATTACGCTTGCCTTCTCTCTGGGACAGGCACAGATTTTCCTGGATGTTTTGTTTGCACTGCTGCTGCTGTTCTGGATGAAAGGACGTCAGCGGCTCTCCGGAGTGGCCATGGCGCTGCTCGCGATGGTGAAGCCGCAGTTCGGGTTATTGCTCCTGTGGACTGCGCTGCGCCGCCGCTGGAGCGCCTTGTTCGCCGGGCTTGTGACTTTGGCCGCCGGCGCAATGGCTTCCGTCGCTGCCTTTGGGCTGCGAAACAATCTGGATTACCTGCGCGTTCTCTCCGGGTTAAGCCGGAAGGCGCAGCCGCATTACGCGAACCAATCCATGTTCGGACTGCTGAACCGCGCCATCTTCAACGGCGAAAACCTGCCCTATCACCCCTATGTGTACCCACCGTTTGTGCCCTGGGTGTACTACACCACACTCGCAACCAGCGCCGCACTGATTCTGCTGGCGCTTGCATATCCATGGCGAGAGCGGGCAGGCAGCATTGCTGATCTGGGGGTCATGGGCGTGGTGTGCGTCATCGCGACGCCCATGGCGTGGGAGCACCATTACGGCATCATGCTCGGAATCTTTGTCTGGCTCTGGTTTGCCGTATTCAGCAGGGGAGTAGGGCAAGCTTGGTGGCTCGCGGTCGCGTGGATTTTGATAGCGGATTTCCTCTCGCCTCTGAACTACTTTGCGCCGTTCCCGGTATTGAATGTGCTGCAGAGCTATATGTACTTCGGAGCTCTCCTGCTGATCTGGCTGCTGTTGTGCACTCCGCAACTTGCACCGGCGTTAAAAAAATCGGGCGGACTGCAAAGGTCCGCCCAAGTGCTTGCTGCGTTTGGAGTGCTTACATCGAGCTGGCTCCGCCTTTTCCATTGACCGATTTTTCAATGTCCTGCGCCATGCGCAGGTGTTCGCCAATGATCGGCGCGGCCTCAGTGACTGCATTCTTGAGCGAAGGATCCTTCGCGTTCGACTCTTCCCGTACGAAGGCCTGATGATCTTCGCGGTGATCGGCAACCATGTCGCGGATGTATTCGCGATCGAACTGCTCCCCCGAGAGACCCTGAAGCTTTGATTCAACCGCTTTGTGCTTGGCCGAGAGCTCGGTCGGGGCTTCGACCCCAAACTGCTGGGCGAGGGGTTTCATCTGAGCGTCCAGCTTGGTGTGGTCGTCAATCATTCGCTGCGCGAACTGTTTGACCTTGTCGCTGGAGGCCTTCTGTTGAGCCAGTTGAGCGAGCTGGATCTCCGCCATATCGCCCTCCATGGCCTCCTCCATGAAGTGCTTATCGCCCGCAGTCACCTTGCCGGAGTCTCCGGCCATACCTGAATTACCCTGCATACTGCTGTTTTGCGAAGAACCGCTCATCGTGCCCGCAGAGCTGCGGCTCATGCCCCCCGAGCTTGCCGCGCCGGTGCTGCCGTTCGACTGGGAGCCGGACGGAGTAGACTGCGATCCGCCCATGGAGCTCTGCGCCAGCACGGGCGCCACACATAACAGAACTGACGCTGCAAGGCCAATAGCAGCTTTCGACATTCGTGTAGTTGCCATAAGGATTTCTCCTGAACAAGTGGTTGGTAATTGAGGCCCACCTGGGGTGCAGCCTGCCGCATGCGTTGCAGGCAGGCGTGACGCGCGGGCCGCGAATCCACTCTTACGCTTAGGGTCGGCACTGGCTGGTTTGGTTGTTTTTGATCAGCGGTTTGAGGCGATTGCCGTAATTTCTTTTTGAAGAGATCAAACGCCGATGGCACGAATTCAAAGCCTCCGCTCAGAAGGCCCTAAGATTCAACGCGGTTTCGGACGAAGGCGCGCTAACAGGGCGTCTGCGCTCGGAAGCGTGTTGAGCACCTCGGGCGCGGAGAGCCAGGCTCGGCGAAGTTGCGTGATCCCAAACCGCATCAGATCGAGCTCTTCGGTGGAGTGCGCATCTGTATTGACCACAATGCCGCAGCCGAGCTCACGCGCACGCCGGAGGTGTATGTCCGATAAATCGGCGCGCGCAGGACTCGCGTTATGTTCAACGGCCACACCGAGTTCGCTGGCGCGGCGAAGCACGCGTTCCATGTCAATGGCGTACGGCTCGCGATTGAGGACCTTGCGTCCGGTAGGGTGGCCCAGAATGCGTACGTGAGGATTCTCCAAGGCCCGCAGCACTCGTGCGGTCATCTCTTCCAACGGCTGTGCAAAGGCAGAATGCACACTGGCGATCACAATGTCCATCTCGGCGAGGGTGGAATCTTCAAGGTCAATGGCGCCATCCGCGAGGATATCCACCTCAATTCCAGGAAGGATCCGGATTCTTCCGCCGTAATCCCTCTGGAGCTCGGAATCCACCTCTCGGATGCGGCGAACGTGTTCCAGAGCACGGGCGTCGTCCAGGCCATTTGTCATGGCAAGATTTTTCGAGTGGTCGGTGATGGCAATGTAGCTGAGACCTCGCGGGAGAGCGGCTTCAGCCATCTGTCGGATAGTATCCCGGCCGTCGGTCGCGTCCGTATGCATGTGGAGGTCGCCGCGGATATCGGCCCGCGTGATGAGCTGAGGCACGGATTTGGCTGCCGCAGCTTCAATCTCACCGCAGTTCTCGCGCAATTCGGGTGGAATGTAATCCAGGTCGAGCACTCGGTAAATCTCCTCTTCCGAAGCGGCGGCGACGATGGCATTGTCCTCCAGCCAGACGAGCGCGTACTCGGAAAGCGTGAGTCCGCGTTTGATGGCGCGCTGGCGCAGGCTGACGTTGTGATGTTTGGAGCCAGTGAAGTACTGGAGTGCGGCTCCGTAGCTGGCACGCGGCAGTAGCCGCACATCCACCTGCAGGTTATTGCGCAAGGTGAAGCTGACTTTGTTCTGCCCGCGGGCTAACAGCTTATCGATCAACGGGAGGCTGGCTACAAACTCAACTGCAGCGGCGACACGGTCGGGCTCGCAGGCCGGTCCGGTGACGAGGAGGTCAAGGTCGCCGACGGTTTCGCGCCCCCTCCGCAGCGACCCGGCCGGAGTAACCTCCTCAACGCCGGGGAACTCGCGGATCAGGGCGGCGATGCGGTCTGCCTGCTCGCCGGCACGATCGATCCGAAACCGGCTGGAGTTCTTGCGGTAATCCTCAATACCTTTGAGCAGCTTGGCCGCAAACTTCTCTCCCATTCGGGGAAGGCTGGCGAGCTTGCCTTCTCGTGCGGCCGCTTCGAGCGAGTCCAGATCGGCGACCCCGAGAGCGGACCAGAGCAGCGCCACGGATTTGGGACCCATACCGGGAAGCCGCAGAAGCTCCAGCATGGTCGGCTTGTACTTCTGGAGCAGTTCTGTCCGCAGCGGCAGGCTTCCGGTTTCGACGATCGAGGCAATATTGGCGGCCATGCCTTTGCCGATCCCGGAAATGGCCAGCAACTGCTTGGGATCTTCGACGGCCAGAGTTGCGAGAGACGTCGTCTGCTGCTCGACCGCCTCGGCTGCGCGGCGATACGAGCGGATGCGGAAGGGGTCCGCGGAATCGATCTCGAGGAGCGCGGCGGTCTCATCCAGCAGCCGCGCAATAGCAATATTGTCCATAGGCACGAAGAGGCCCGGACCTCACGAGGAACCTGAGTCGCTCGTCAGTCCCAGACCTCTCATCCTAAACCTGAGAGGAGCGGCTGCTCGGTGAAAGCCGCTCAAATTGGGCTGCAGTCAACCCCTAAGCTGCGGCTGCGGAAGATTCCCGCGGGCCTGCATCTTTCAGCCTGACCACCTGGTCCGCTTGAGGGCCCTTGGATCCCTGGATGATGTCGAACTCGACTTCATCGCCCTCTTTCAGACTCTTGTATCCGTCGATCTGAATCGAGCTGTAATGCACGAAGACGTCGGGACCGCCTTCACGTCCGAGAAAGCCGTAGCCTTTCGCGTTATTGAACCACTTCACAACACCCCTATATTGCGCCAATGTCGTACTCTCCTCGTTCTGCTGGTAAGTCCCGTGTATGGGGATTCCTTCTGAGTACGACGCAAAACTCGAGCAGCGCGTTTTCCACGTAGCCAGGTTGTTGGTTCAGGTTTCACGGCATCTCCCGCACTTCGGAGATGCTGACGCAGAAAATCATGGTTCGCCGGTTGTGGTTCAGCGATGAAACGCTCCATGGATTCGGAGATTCGACTCTTCCATGTATCCTGCTCTAGGCGCTGCCCTTCGTACATGAAACGAGTCCTTACAGCGATCGTTCTGATTGCCTGCGTGGTTGCGCTGATCTTCCGCGGCCAGCCTTGGATGTTGAGCGCAGCCACGTGTCTGGTGGCGGAGCTTGCCATCTATGAATTCCTGGCGCTTACCCGTCCCTCGGGTGCCCGCATCCCCCTTTGGTGGATGCTGGCCGGCACCGCAGCCGTATTTCTGTTCACCCTGCCCGAGTATCACTACCAGGAGGCGGAGCTCCCGCTGATCAGTCTGCTGATGATTGTGCTGATGGCCTGGATAGCCTTTCGCAACGATGTAGAACGTGTTCTTCCTGACACCGCTCTCGGTGTGTTCGGGTTGGTGTACGTGGCCTACCCGCTGAGTCTGCTGCCCTTGATATGGCTGCGGGAGGACGGCAAGCCTTTGCTGCTGTTTCTGATGGTATGCGTTTGGGCGGGCGACATCGTGGCACTCTACACGGGCCGCATGTTCGGCCGGCACCGCCTCTCGGTGCTGAGCCCCAAGAAGACGTGGGAGGGCTCGATCGGCTCCCTTGCCGGAAGTGTGCTCGCCGGGCTGGCCATTGTGTATGCCGGAGAATACCTGGTTCGGCGAGGCGATACCCTGCTGCACATCGTGGAGCCAGTGTGGCAATCGGCTCTGCTTGCAGTGGCGATCAATGTTGCGGCGCAGCTCGGCGATCTTCTGGAATCAGCCATCAAGCGAGGCGCTGGAGTCAAGGATTCCGGCACCATGCTGCCGGGGCATGGCGGAATCCTCGACCGGATCGACGCCTTGCTGCTTGCAGCCCCGGTGTTGTGGTGCGTCCTGCTCCTGAAAGATGCGGTTGGGCCTGGGCGGTTTTAGCCAGAGCATCTCCCGCTAGTACGAGTGTCAGCCTGCAAGCAATTCTGAGAAAATACAAGCTAGTGAAAACGCTCGCCATTCTCGGCTCGACCGGATCGATCGGACAGAGCACTCTTTCGATCTGCGAATCGTTCCCCGACCGCTACCAGGTGGCTTCTTTGGCGGCCGGGAGGAATGTAGACGCTGCCTTCGAGCAGTGTTCCAGGTGGCGGCCGAAGCTGGTCTCGATGGCCACTGAGGAACTTGCACACACGCTGGCAGGGCGGCTCCGGTCTGCGGGCATTGCCGGGATTGATGTCGTGCATGGGTCCGCGGGTGCGGTGCAGGTGGCGACCCTCCCCGAAGTGAACTTCGTCGTCTCCGCAATCGTTGGGGTCGCTGGTCTGGAGGCGACCTATGCGGCAGTGTGCGCCGGAAAGACCATAGGCCTTGCCAATAAGGAGTGTCTGGTCGCCGCAGGAGAGCTGATCCTGGAAGCGGCACGCGAGCGCGGCGTGGCATTGCTGCCGATCGACTCCGAGCACAACGCCGTGCATCAGTGCATGCGCGGAGGTAAGCCCAGCGAGGTGAAGCAGATATGGCTGACGGCGTCCGGCGGCCCATTCCGGAATACGCCCTTGCGCGAGTTTGAGAACATCACTCCCGCCCAAGCGCTCAAGCATCCCACCTGGGTCATGGGCCAACGGATCACCATTGATTCCGCGACCATGATGAACAAGGGCTTTGAAGTCATTGAGGCTTGTCGGCTGTTCGATCTCCCACCCGCGAAGGTGCGGGTTACGATCCACCCTCAGTCTACGGTGCACTCGCTCGTCGAGTTTGTGGACGGCAGCATCCTCGCGCAGATCTCGGTAACGGACATGCGGCTTCCCATTTTGTATGCGCTGGCCTATCCGGAGCGGCCCGCAGCGCCGCATCTGACCTTCGATGTTTCCGCATTGACTCAGCTGGACTTCAGCCAACCGGATCTGGAGCGCTTCCCCTGTCTGCGGCTGGCGTATGAGGCAGCGGCGTCCGGGCAGGCTGCCTGCATCGCCCTCAATGCAGCCGACGAAATTGCTGTGGCGGCATTCCTCGAAGGTCGCATCAGCTTCCCCGGCATCGCACGTACAATCGAGCAGGTGCTCGCCGAAACGCCTGCCTTCAGAGCCGCGTCTATCCAGGACGTACTCAAGGCCGACGGGGCGGCCCGAGAGTGTGCCCGGCGTGTGATCTCGGAACGAGCTGCCCCAGTGGGCTCTGCCTAGGGATTTTGACTCGACCAGCCGGTGGGATTGCGAAAGAATAGAAGCTGGTTTGTAAGGACACGGGCCGGAACAGTCAGGCGACGGCACAAAGGATATTTTCTTCATCGATGACCACAATCGTTCAACTGCTTCTGGTGCTCGGCCTGATGGTGCTGGTCCACGAGTTTGGCCATTTCATCGTCGCGAAGTGGTGCGGTGTCCGGGTGGAGGCTTTCGCCGTCGGTTTTGGAAAGCGCCTGGTGGGATTCATTCACAAGGGTACGGATTACCGCATCAACCTGCTGCCGCTGGGTGGGTATGTGAAGATGGCCGGCGAGATCCCGGGCGAAGAAGTCTCGAATGACCCCGGCGAGTTGAACAATCATCCCCGGTGGCAACGCATGTTGATCGCTGTGGCCGGCCCGGTCGCAAATCTAATCCTGGCATTCGGACTGATGACCGGCGTATTCATGCTCCACAATGAGGTGGACCAGTACCGCTCCGGCCCTGCGGTGACCGACTATGTGCCGCCAGACACGCCGCTGGCCAAGGCGGGAGTCACTTCCGGCGATACGATCGTGCATTTTGAGCAGGTTGAGAATCCCACCTGGGAGGACATCCTCAACCGCACAAAATTGAGCGCAAACCAGACCGTTCCGCTCTCTTTCCTGCATAACGGGAAGCGGGTAAACACCTCCGTTGCGCTTACCCTCAAAGACAAACCGGAAGACTTTACCCTGGATGACGCGCTGTCGCTCGGACTCGATCCGCGGATGCAGGAAGACCCGCTCAAGGTCAATACTCCGGTGCCAGGAGGACCTTCCGATCGTGCGGGCTTGAAAGCCGGGGATCAGATCCTTTCCGTCGATGGTCTCCAGATCCGTTCCATTCCAGCGCTGCTCCAGTATCTGGCCGACCGGAAAGGCCAACCCGCGATGCTAGACATCTTGCGCGACGGCAAACATCTCTCCCTGGTGGTAAAGCCGGAGCTGAGTGATTCGGGCGACGGCACACAGGCCTACCATCTCGGGTTTCGCGCCGCAGAACCGCCAGTGCGGATTCAACAGCTCTCGTTCGGTCAGTCGCTGAAAGAGTCGTGGCAGTTCAACAAGAAAAGCTCGCTCCTGATTGTGGAAGTTCTGCGCAAGATGTTCGAACGCCACATCTCGGTCAAGAGCCTCTCGGGCCCGATCGGAATTGGGCAGGTGGTGCATGAAGCAGCTGAGGCGCCTGGATGGCTGCCGCTGATCGGAACCGTGGCCCAGATTTCAATCAACCTGGCCATGTTCAATCTGCTTCCCTTTCCCATTCTGGATGGCGGGATGATCTTCCTGCTGATTGTGGAGAGCCTGTTCCAGCGCGATCTGCCCATGCCTGTGAAAGAACGTATCTACCAGATCGCATTCGTCTGCATCGTGCTCTTCGCGGCCATGGTCATCTTCAACGACATCAGCAAGCTGCCCTTTGTCGCGAAGTTGAAGCTGTAGCCCGAAGACTGCTCAGGCTCGCGCCCGTAACTCGGCTGCAATTTCTGCGGCAGCCTTGCGGGCCTCTACTTCTTGATCCGGCGGGAAGCTGACCGCGCCGACACGCGCGTGTCCACCGCCGCCATATCTCTCGCAGATCGCCGCCAGGTTGGCCAGATTGTCCACCGGAACCTTGGTCCAGGGGTTGGTACCCACCGAAACCTTGGTGCGGAAGCTGGAGCGGCTCAGACCTACGTTGTAGGTTGCTGCGGGATTCAGGTAATACGGAATGAACTTGTTATAACCCTCAGTCAGCCGATCCGTGATGTCGAAGGTCACAACGCCGCGATCCAGCATCGTTCTTTCTCGGAGCAGCTCAATGCCGGCCCGATGGCGCTCCATCAAAGGTCCGAGCTCCTTTTGGACAAAGGGTTGATCCAGCACCTGTTGCAGACTCATCTCAGTCAGCAACGGAATAATCTGCGGAACAAAGCCCTCGCCGGAGCTCTCGATGACCATGGTTAGCTTCATCGCGGGGGCAGCCATCTCAACCGCAGCCTCGGCACTCTCGTACTTCGCGCCGTCAACAATATTGGCCCAATAGATCAGCTCTGCGAGAGGAGCCGTGTCGAAGCCGAACCTCTCCCGGGCAACATCGGCAATCAAGCCGGTGCAGGAGACGTAGTTGGGATCGTAGAACTTGCCACCCTTCAACTTGTCCCCGTGTGCCTGCGCCTCAACCTGCCAGTTCAGGAAGTTCTTATAATCCTCCGGCGTGAGGAAGGCACTCTGATGATGGTCGAACCACCAGGTAACGCGGGGAGAGGCAAAATATTTGAAGTCCACGATTGCGTTCTCGCCATCTACGAAAGCGGACTCATCAAACAGCGAGCCTGCCCGATGCATCAAGCCAATGTAGGAGAACTCCTGCGCGGTGCCGATGCACTCGCGATGGAACCGAGTAAAGACAGACGCAGAACACGCGCCATCAAAGCAATGATCGTGATAAAAAACGCCACACTTCAAATGAGAAAGCCTCCTCATACCGACTGCGGCCGGGCACAGCTGCTCAAACCTGTGTGCCAGTTTGCCGCGAATCTCTAAGCATCGATGTGCAGTCGCTTGCTGTCAAGCTCCTGTGCCCGCATGCTCCAATGAAGCTCCGCGTGTAAGCTCTTGCGCAGAGGAGGTATTTTGCAAGATACGGACTCGCCGCAGAAGCAGAACTCCAGCATCGGCCTGCACGAGATCTTCTCCGGGCCGGAGGGTTTGCGCGCCGGCTGGGGGCTCCTTCTGTTCGTCGCCATCTGGCTGGCGCTCGGGATGCTGCTCCATCCGCTGCTGCGGTCGCTGTTGCGGCACGCAGGAGAAGCCAATGAGCCGATGTCTCCGGTTTTTATGATCGCCGCAGAGGCGAACTCGCTGGCATGCGTTGCGCTCAGCACCTGGGTGATGGCGCGCATTCAGGGGTGCCGCTTCTGGGATTACGGCCTGGGAGACAGCCGCTTCAGCCGTCACCTGTTCGCAGGAGCGGCGTGGGGAGCGGCACTCCTTTCCATTCTCGTGTTCAGCCTCAGGGCTGCCGGAGCGCTCGCGTTCGACTCTCGATTACTCTCCGGGGCTCGAGCCGTGGAGTACGCGGCAGTATGGCTACTCGCTTTCTTTATCGTTGCGCTCTTTGAAGAGCTACTGTTTCGCGGTTATCCGCTGCACGCGTTGAATCGGGGGATTCAGAGCATCTGTAATCAGCTCGGCCTACAGCACAAGGTACGGATCGCATTTTGGATCTCTGCTTTGCTGACGTCTTGCGTCTTCGGCCTGGTACATCGATCCAACTCGGGCGAATCGCCCATCGGTCTATTCGCGGCGGGCCTCATTGGATTGGTCTTCTGCTACAGCATATGGAGGACCGGCTCGCTCTGGTGGGCCATCGGCTTTCACGCAACCTGGGATTGGATGGAGTCCTTCTTCTACGGCGTCGGAAATAGCGGAACAGTAATTCGCGGCCAGCTCATGGCTTCACATCCGATTGGCCGTACCGCAATCTCGGGAGGGGCGACTGGACCCGAAGGCAGTGTGCTGGTATTTCCGGTTGTCGCGCTGAGCGCCTGTGTCGTCTTGTTCTCCGTCCGAAGCACAGCCGCTTACGGCAGAGCTTCGCGAGGTGGCGACGAAGCGCCCCCAACACCGGCGCTGGATTAGACTTGCGGGTAGACCATGAGCATGGATGATCCAACTTCCCCCCGCCGGAATCGGTTCCGCTTTCGCCGCACACCAGCTACGCCGCCGCTAACTCCGGCTTCGGACTCGGACCACTCCGCTGAGCCTATCCCTGTCCGGAGACGCCGCACGCGGATCGGTCTCTGGATCTTGCTGGTTCTCGTCGTCTTGCTCGCCGCTGGATTTTTCCTGACTCGGCACTTTTACCGTCAGGCGATGGCAGAAAGCCTGCCGCACACAGAAGGCCAACTTGTTCTATATGGACTCAGCGCGCCGGTGACAGTGGTCCGCGATGCACACGGTGTACCCCATATCAGCGCCGCATCCATGGACGACCTGATCATGGCTCAGGGCTTTGTGACCGCCCAGGACCGCCTCTGGCAAATGGATATTCTCAGGCGGCACGCCGCCGGTGAACTGGCAGCCTTGCAGGGACGCGGCCTGCTGGACCATGACCGGCTGCAACGCACGTTGCAGATTCGTGCGGCGGCTGACCGCGCCTGGCTGGCGCTGCCCGCCGATCAGAAGCACTGGCTTGAGGTGTACTCGCGCGGAGTCAACGCCGCCATCGCCTCCCAACGGTCGCACCTGCCCATCGAGTTCCGCCTGCTCGGATACCAGCCCGCGCCCTGGTCGCCACGGGACTGCCTGCTGGTCGGGCTCGCCATGTATCAGGAGCTGACCACCAACTTCACGCAAAAGTTGAACCGCGAGGCGATCGCGCAGCACCTCTCACCCGAGCTGATGGCAGATCTTTATCCCGTTGGTTCCTGGCGAGATCATCCTCCCACTCAGCCTCTGCCGGATGCTACGGCTCCCATGCCGGAGTTCAAAGAAATTCCGCTGGACGAATCGCAGGAAGGCGAGAATCGAACGAACTCCGGTGCCGTCAGCACGGCTACTCTGGCTGCGCTTCAGCGTACGCTGGCGTTGTTTCATCTGCCGTGCGCGTCCTGTGTTGCCGGATCGAACGCGTGGGTGGTTGCCGGCGCGCATACGGATTCCGGCAAACCGCTCCTCTCCAATGACATGCACCTTGCGCTGTCAGTTCCAAGCCTGTGGTACGAGGCTGACCTGCGCGCCGCAAACAACGCTCCCATGGCTCCGTTCCACGCCGCCGGAGTCACGCTGCCCGGCACCCCGTTTGTCATTGCGGGTCGAAATGATCAAGTCGCCTGGGGATTCGCGAACCTCGGCGCGGACGTGCAGGACCTCTACATCGAGCGGACGCGCGGTACCGCCAGCGGAGCCGAATACCAGGGCGCCGACGGCATCTGGCGCTCGGTGCAATATAAACGGGAGATGATCCAGGTGCGCGGTAGCGGCACCGTCACGCTCGATGTACCGCTGACACATCACGGCGATGTCGATACTCCGATCGTCACCAGTATCTTCCCCGGCGAAACCCGATCCATCAGCCTGCGCTGGACCGTCTATGACCCGGCAAACCTCATCGCCCCGTTCTATGCCGTCAATACCGCGGTGGACGGCGTCAGCCTGGTGAACGCCTTCTCTTCTTTTGGTGGTCCGCCGCAGAGTCTTGTCTATGCGGATGCGCAGGGGCATATTGGCTATCACGCCATTGGCCGCATTCCTGTCCGTGGAGATGTGAATAACCCCGGCGCGCTTTCACCCGTACCCATCGATACTGGCGCTGCCGACGCCGCAACCCACGAGTGGGCAGGCTACATTCCTTACGATCAACTCCCGCAAACCATCGACCCTCCGCACGGCTATCTGGCCGCAGCAAACGCCCGGGTTACTCCGGATGGATACCGCTATCCCATCACGCTCAACTGGATGGCCCCCTATCGGACCGAACGCATCTATCGCGTACTCCAGTCCATTGTGGCGAAGGTGCAGGCCCCAGGCGCCTCGGCGGCCTTTGCTCCGGAGCATCCGCTCTCTCCGAATGACATGCTCGCTCTCCAGAACGACGTGTTCTCGGAGTTGGACCAGGTGATCGCGCAACGGCTGGTGTACTCGATCGATCACTCCAGCGATTCCTTCAAGCAGGACAAATCTCTGCGCGAAGCCGCCGATATCCTGCGCAAATGGAACGGCAGTGTTGACACCGACTCGGCGGCTCCCGCCATCGTCAACTCGGCACGCCAGGCCTTCTGGCCCATGCTTCTGATCCCCAAGCTGGCGCCTCAGTTCGCGCAGCAGCTTGCCTCGGGCTCGGACCTGTCCAAAATCAAGGATCTGTCGGCGGATGCCGCTCGCACCGGCAACCTGTGGCAGTTCTACGACTGGGGCGAAAAGGACAGCGTGGAAGAGGAACTCATCACTCATACCCCCGCGCGGTGGCTACCCCAGGGCTACGCCAACTGGAACGATTTCCTGGCCGCGGTAACCCGGCGCGGCTTACGAGATGCCAAGGCGCCCAGCGACTTGAGCAAGTGGCAATGGGGTCACGCCTACCCGCTCGACATTGAGCATCCGTTTCTCTCTGTGAATCGAGCGATCCCGTTGCTGCTCGGTGTACACGCCGGCACTGGCGCCGTGGGCCACAGTGGCGATCTGACTACGGTAAAGCAGATGGGACGAGCATTTGGGCCATCGCAGCGCTTTACCACCGATCTCGGGAACCCAGATCGCACCACGCTGGACATCGTCACCGGCCAGTCCGGAAATCCGGCGAGCCCATGGTTCCTGGACCAATTTCAGGATTGGCTGCACGGCCGCACTTACCAGTTCCCCTTCGACGCGGGCATTCCGCAGGGAACGGCAACCCACACGCTGACTCTCATGCCGCGATGAATGCTTCCACCGCCAATCGCCTTTGGCTGCTGGGAATTCCTCTGGCAGCGGCAATGGCTGTCGCTCCACTCGCAGTCCATGGCCCCTCGTATGGGCACGATTTCCACTTTCATCTTCTGAACTGGATGGAGGCGGGGCGGCAGTTTGCGCACGGAACGCTTTATCCGCAATGGGTTTTCAGCGCTGCATTCAACGCCGGCGAGCCTCGGTTCGTCTTCTACCCGCCCTTGTCGTGGACGCTGGGCGCGCTGCTTGGGCTGCTGCTTACCCACATCCCACGCCTCAGCGGAGACGCAGCGTGGACCGCAGCACCCATCCTCTATACCTGGATTTGCCTGACGACCTCCGGCCTCACAATGTACCGCGCCTCTCGTGCTTATGCTGGGCCTGCGGCCGCGCTGCTCGCTTCAGTGCTTTACGTCCTGAATCCCTACATGCTGTTTACGGCATACGAGCGAACCGCATATGCAGAGCTGCTCGCCGCCGCATGGATGCCCCTCTTACTCGCAGCCCTGCTTCGCGATCAGCTGCGGGCTCGCCAGATCGCCATCTCTATCGCACTGTTGTGGCTGACGAACGCGCCGGCAGCCGTCATCGGCTGTTACACGCTTGCATTTCTCGCGCTCGTGCGCCTGATCAGTGATACCCACGAACATCCTTTCTTGACCCGCCTTCGCCGCAATACTCTCCGGATTGCCCTGCCTGCCGTGTCTGGAACTCTACTGGGAGTGGGACTCGCCGCAATCTACTTCGTTCCCGCCGCCTACGAGCGGCAATTTGTGCAGGTGGGTATGGCGATCATTGGGAACGGGCGCGTCGATCAGAACTTCCTGTTCGAGCAGACAGGTGCATCGCCGGATGCCAGGATGCACGACGCAGTCCTGGGAATCGCCTCTTGGATCGCGGTTGCTCTGTTAGCAGCCACTATAATCGCGCTCCTCCTGTGCTGGAACAATCAGCGCAAGCAGCCGGCGGGAATTCCGGTGTTTCCGCTTCGACCATTGGCGGCGCTCTTCGCTGTGGCCGCCTTCCTGCTGACAGCCCCCAGCACTCCAATATGGCAGCACGCGCCGGAGCTTCCGTTCCTGCAGTTTCCCTGGAGACTGCTGACACTTATTGCACCCATCTTTGCGCTTGGTTTCGCAGCGGCGCTGTCGCAAGTTCGCCTGCGAGCATGGGCGGTAGTGGTGGCTGCAGGTGTCTCCGCCGCCCTGCTCACCTTCATCTGCTACGGGCAATTTCGCCAATACACCGATCCCGACGAGTCCGTCTCGGCGACCTTGCAGGGCTTCGAGCGGAACCAGGGCACCGACCCCACCGACGAGTACACGCCACAGACCGCCGATAACGACGCGCTCCACCCAGGCGATCCGCCGTACTGGCTCGCGTCTCAGGCGCTCGCGGGTCCGCCGATTGGCTCAACGCCAGGTCCTGCTCCCCGGCATCTGCACCTCACTACAAAGGCAGGGGAGTACCTCATCCTCAATCTGCGCGACTATCCGGGGTGGGCCGTTTCGGTAAATGGCCGCGTCGATACTGATCGAGTGCCGCGCGAGGATGGCCTGATCGCCTTCCCGGTTCCTGCAGGAGGAGCTACCATCGATCTTCGCTACCGGCGCATGCGCGATGACATTGTCGGCGATGGAATTACTCCGGTTTCGCTCCTCATTCTTTTGCTGCTCGAAGTCCGAAGGGAGCGCGCTAGCCTAAGCGGCGCCCCGGCTACCTGACTCCGCCCTGCCCACCAAAGGTGCGAACTCCCGCCGCTCCGCGGAATACGCCAGCAGCTCACCTGCACGAATGTCGAAGTACCAGCCATGCAGGGCAAGCGTGCCTGCCTCAACGCGCTCGCGAATCCAGGGGAACGTCATCAGATTCTTGAGTGACACCTCGATCGCCCAGTGCTCGCAGGCCCGTGACTTAGTCTCTTCCGGCGCCGATGCCAACTCGCGCAACACTCGCTCCCGGGCCGTACGAGCGATGCTCACCCATCGGCCAATGAACTCGTAATCCTTCCGGGTGATCCCCTCGCCATCCATCAGCGCGCGAATGCCACCGCACCCGGAGTGCCCCAGAATAATGATGTTGGAGACATTCAACCCTTTGATCGCAAACTCGATATCCGCGCGAATTCCAGGCATCTCCGGGTTGTCATTGTACGGCGGCACCAGATTCCCCACGTTGCGCACCACGAAGATGTCCCCGGGATTTGCGCCCATCAGCATCCCTGGATCGGTTCGCGAATCACAGCAGGAGATGACTAGAGTGCTCGGGCTTTGTCCCTCGCGCAGTTGGTCGAAAATGCTTTCATCGCCCGCAAAGTACTTCTCTTGGAATCTTCCGAATCCCTGCACAAATGTGCTGATGTCCGCCAAGTTCTTCTCTCCTTGCGATTAGATCTGCACTCCTTCTAGCATCGCATGTGTGGCCGCATGGCATCGACACCGGAACTCCTGATTTATCATCAACCTCAAATGCAATCGCCTGTAAGCTCGTTGCTGGCTTCCGGAGTCGCGCTCACGGATGCCTCTCTGGAACGCCTGCTGCCCTCGCCCGATACTTTGCCCCACTCGATTCACCGGGCCATGCGCCACAGCATTTTTGCCGGAGGCAAACGGCTCCGGCCCATCCTATGTATGGAGGCGGCCCGGATGGTCCTCGGAACCGGAGAGCTTCCCTCTGGTGTCGCCGATCTCGGTGCAGCCATCGAGATGTTGCACACGTACTCCCTGATTCACGACGATCTCCCCGCCCTCGATAATGACGATCTTCGCCGGGGCAAGCCGACCTGTCACGTGGCCTTCGGAGAGGCGATTGCCATCCTGGCCGGGGACGCGCTGCAGACCCTCGCGTTCCACACCATAGCGCAATTACACATTCCAGCAGATGCCATCGTACAGATCCTGCGGGAAGTCTCTACCGCCGTCAGTACCGGCATCGGCCGGCTCGGCGATCTTGAAACCGGCGTCCCGCCCGGGATGATCGGCGGGCAGGTCGTCGATATCGAGTCCGAACGAGTCCAGCCCACCGCAGAGTTAGTAGAGACCATTCACCGGGCCAAAACCGGAGCTCTGATTACCACCAGCATCGTCTCAGGCGGCTTGTACGGTCTCTGCGGCCGGAGCCCCAGCGGCCCATCGGTCGATATCGTGGCGCGATTGCGCACCTTTGGCGAAAAGGCCGGACTGGCTTTTCAGATCGTGGACGATGTGCTCGATATGACCCAGTCCTCTGAGAAGCTGGGAAAGACGGCAGGCAAGGATACGGCTACCGTAAAGGCCACATGGCCTGCCGTTTTCGGAATCGAGCAGTCACGCCACGACGCGGCGCAACTCATCGCAGACGCCTTCGCCGCGCTCGAGCCGTTTGGGGAGGCCGCCGGCCCGCTCAAGTCACTCGCCGAATACCTCGTGTCCCGCACTCACTAAATCGCCGCATCCCACGGTCCAGATGCCCCCTGCACCAGGCGAGAAGAAATACGCTCTGCTGCGACTATTCAGCGTCTTCTCCAAGCAGAGCCAGTGCGCGTTCCAGCCGGACACCGCGAGACGCCTTGAACAGCACCGCATCCCCCGGCCTTACATTGGCTCTCACCCATGTGGCGGCGTCTTCTGGCGTCGCCACAAACTTGGCGTGCGCTCCGCTCTTGGCCGCCCCTTCCACCAGATCCTTCGCCAGCCCTCGAACGCCGACCACCAGGTCCACGCCGCGTTCCGCCATCCGGCGGCCGCACTCCCCATGGAGCACAGGCCCTTCTGGCCCGAGTTCCAGCATCTCTCCTGCAATCACGATATGTCTGCCCTCCACCTTCATCGCCAGCAGAGCGTCCACCATCGCATCCAGCGCGCGCGGGTTGGAGTTGTAACAGTCATTGATGAGCTTCGCTCCTCGCCACTCCTTCAACTCACCGCGCTTGTCCCCGGCGCGCAGCTCACCCAGCGCTGTCGCGCACTCTGCCAGCTTCATCCCGCTGCGCAGGCCTGCTGCAATCGCGGCCAGGGCATTGTGCACATTGTGCCGCCCCATCAGTGCAAGCTGCACGGGGGCACGCTCACCCTGCGCCTCCACCGTAAACGCCACGCCATCGGCACCCAGCTCTGTCACTTCCAGCGCACGCACCTGGGCACAGCCGCCAAGACCATAAAACACCGCCCTCTCACCCATGCCCTTGCCAAACCGGGCTACGCGATCGTCGTCGCAATTGAGAAGGGCGATTCCATCCGCAGGCAGCGCCTGAATCAGCTCGTACTTCGCGCGCGCGATACCCTCAATTCCATCCGCGAAATGTTCCAGGTGCACCGGTGCGACATTCGACACAACGCCCCAGTCCGGCTCGGCAATCTTCGCCAGCGCAGTGATCTCGCCCGCATGGTTCATCCCCATCTCAATCACCGCCACTTCGTGCTCCGGCTCAATCCGAAGAAGCTGCAGCGGCACCCCAAAGGCATTGTTAAGGTTTCCCTGCGATTTCAGCACTCGGAATCGTGCGCTCAACACCTGCGCCACAGCCTCCTTGGTGGTCGTCTTGCCCACGGATCCGGTCACACCAATCACGCGCCCGCCCCAGTTCCTGCGAACCGCATGCGCCAACCGTTGCATGCTGCGCAAAACCCCTTCGCCGTCCGCATCCGGCACGCGTACCAGCCTGTTCTCCGCAACATTGGCAGGCACCAGCCACCGCATGCTGACCACAGCTGCTACCGCTCCATTTGCAAGCGCCTGCTCAACAAAGTCATGGCCATCCAGCCGCTCGCCCTTTACAGCGAAGAACAGCTCCCCCGCCCCAATCGTCCGCGAGTCAATGGAATATCCGGCAGCCTGTGCATCATCGTCGAAGTCCCCCTCGGCATGCATCCATTCCGCGATCTGGCCTAAGCTCAGCTTCATCCACCCAACTCCCGCAGTACCGCGCTGGCCACCGCCACATCGTCGAACGGCACAGTTCCATCGCGCAATATCTGAACCTTCTCGTGGCCCTTTCCTGCAATCAGTACGATATCTCCTGAATGCGCGGCGCATATCGCCTTCTCGATCGCGGCCGCCCGGTCCGGTTCCACGATGCATTCCGTTCCGGTGGCCCGCAGGCCCACCAGGGCCTCCTTCAGGATCGCATTCGGGTCTTCACTGCGCGGGTTGTCACTGGTCAGCACCACCAGGTCGCTACCTTCCCCCGCTACCTTCCCCATCTTCGGCCGCTTGGTGCGATCGCGATCTCCTCCGCAGCCAAATAGCGTAATCACCTGCCCGTTCGCAACTCCTCGCGCCAACGAGATCAGGTTCCGCAGCGCATCGTCGGTGTGGGCGTAGTCCACCACCACAGTGATCCCTAGCTGATTCCTCACAGTTTCAAACCGCCCCGGCACCGCCTTCAATTCAGCCGCGATGCGTACGCAATCCTCCAGCGGCACGCCCCGACCATGGGCAGCGGCGATCGCCGCAAGCAGGTTCTCCACATTCACCCTGCCCACCAGCTTCGACTCCACCTCATACGTGCGATTCCCAGTACGCAATTCGAACGATGTTCCTGCCACTCCCAGGGCCACGCGGACTGCCATCATCGTTGGCTGTTCTCCCTGGATCGCTCCGTGATCGGTTGCCGAGGTGTGACGGCCAACCCCATACGTCAGCACCTCCCGGCAGTCCTGGGCCGATTGCATCATCAACCTCGACGCGGAGTCGTTCAGGTTGATCACCGCCGCCCGCGGCGCAGGCGCTCCCACTCCCTCGAACAGCCTCGCCTTGGCCCTCGCGTAGCTCTCCATGGTGCCGTGATAGTCCAGGTGGTCCTGCGTCAGATTCGTAAAGACCGCCACATCCACCGGGATCCCCCACACCCGCTCCTGGTCCAGCGCATGGGAGCTCATCTCCATCACCGCCTCGCTCGCGCCCGCTCGCACTCCGTCAGCAAACACCTCCAGAATGTCCCGTGACTCCGGCGTAGTGTGTGGCGACTCGCGCACCTCGCCCACTACCCGGGTCTCGACCGTACCCATCAGCACCGTCTTGCGGTCGGCCGCGCGCAGAATCTGTTCCAGCAGGAACGCGGTAGTAGTCTTCCCGTTCGTCCCGGTCACCGCGCTGACAGCAAGCTTGCGTTCCGGATGCCCAAGCACCGCCGCGGTCAACTCTGCCAATGCGCGCCGCCCATGCTCCACCAGGGCCGCGCCAATCTTCGGGTGCTCCCGCAGCAGCAGCTCATATGCCTCCCGGGAATCGGTCACCACCGCCACCGCGCCCTGTTCCAGCGCGGCTCGGATAAACCGGTTCCCATCGGTCGAGCCGCCGCGCATCGCAACGAATGCCGCGCCAGGCGCAACGCGGCGCGAGTCATACTCCACGCGCAGCACATCTACCGCAGCACGCGCGCACTCCACCACCCGAACCTCATTCAGTGCGTCGTCCCAGCGCATGGCTCCGATTCTATTTCGTGAGCGCCGGGGCTTGCGCCTCACGCCCGAACCGCACCACGACTTCAGTCCCCAGCGGAACCATGGTGCCGGCAGCAGGCGCCTGCTCGCGCGCCGTGCCGCTCCCCACCGTATCCACCCTCAGCCCAACGCCGGATGCTGTCTCTACCACGTTCCTCAGGGCCTCCCCGGTGAAAGATGGCACCGCCACTCTGCGCCGCGGGTCGATCAAGACGCCATGCGAGGTCTGCTGTACCGCCGGAGTAATGGTCGGTGCATGCAGCGAGCTCGACCCGCTCGCAACCTCGCCCGGCATCATCGACTCCGTCGGACCGTTCTCGCGGAATGCCGCCAGCACCTTCTTCGGCAGCATCTCCAGCAGCCGCGAGCCGCTGCCGGAAGACGCCGCCGGAGAATGCCCGGGGACTGCCGCTTCCACACTGCTTGTTGTGCCGGCTTGTGTCGAGGGCTGCTTCAAAGGATCATCCGGCGGCAGGTTGTTCACTTCATCGAAAAGCGCATTCAGATCCTCGGGATTTTCGCTGGGTCCGTCCTCGGCTACCGGCTTACTCGCGGCCAGCATGTCCTTCGTCGTCTTCAGCAGCTGATCGTGCGGCACCTCCAGATACTCCAGCACCTGCTGCGCCACTTCCCGGAACACCGGCGCAGAGGTCTCCGCGCCATATCGGCTACCCACCGTAGGTGTATCGATCACCACTGCAATTGAAATCGCCGGCGAGCTGACCGGCGCAAACCCCGCAAAGCTCGCAACCAGCTTCGTGTGCGAGTAGGTATGCGTCACCGGGTCCACCTTTTGCGCCGTGCCCGTCTTTCCTGCCGAGCTGTAGCCGTTGAGCTGCGCGTTTTTGCCGGTACCCTCAACCACCGTGCCTTCCATAATCGCGCGCATCTTGGCCGCCGTCAGCTCCCGGATGACCCGGTGCGAGCCGTCCGGCAGCTGCGTCGGAAGCTGATTCTGGGGATGGAACGCGACCGGCTTCAGCCGCGCATCTCCCTTCATCTCATCCGTGGACTGCAGCAGGATGTGCGGCGGCATATAAACCCCGCCATTGGCAATCGAGCTCACCATGGTCACCAGCTGCACCGGCGTCACCCCCACCTCCTGGCCGATGGCGAGCGAGAGAATACTGGTCGAGCCCCACTTGCGCGGCGGCCGCAGCAGTCCACGCGTCTCGCTGGGAAGCTCAATCCCGGAGCGCTCGCCGAACCCAAACCCCCGAATGTACTTGTAGAACTTGTCCGAGCCCAGCTTCAGCGCCATCTTGGCCGCACCCACGTCGCTGGAGTGCTCCAGCGCATACTGCACCGTCACCTTGCCGAAGTGGTCGCTCTTGTCGTCATGCAGCGTGCGCCCGTACATCGTCATAGAGCCGCCCTGGCAATCCACAATGTCCGTCGGCTCTACACCTGCGGCATCGATCGCCGCTGAGTACGCCACCAGCTTGAACGTCGAGCCCGGCTCATAGACATCGCTCACCGCCAGGTTCTTCAACACACTTGCATCCATGTGCCGCTTATCGTTCGGATTGAATCGCGGCGCGATCGCCAGCGCAAGGATCTGGCCGGTGTGCGGATCCTGCACCACCACCGTGCCGTGCGCCGCCTTCATCTTTTCCATCTGGGCGTCCAGCGCTCGCTCGGCAATGTGCTGGATATTTGCGTCGATCGTCAGTACCAGGTTCTCGCCCGGCTGTGGCTCATTCTCCACGCTGCCGCGCACATGCCGCTTTGCATCCACCGCGGTCAGCATGTGCCCGGGTTCGCCATGCATCTCGTCATCGAACTCCTGCTCCAGCCCACCCAGCCCCGTGTCGTCCGTTCCCACGTAGCCCAGCACCTGAGCGGCAAGTTCATTGTTCGGATAGAAGCGCTTGAACTCCTTCTGGAAGTACACGCCCTTCAAATTCATCTCGCGCACACGATCCGCGGTGGCGGCATCCACTCGCCGCGCCACCCACGCAAAATTCCTAGAAGCATTAAAGCGCGCAGTCAGCTGCTGCTGCGTCGTAAACCCATCGAGCGGATCCGTATGCACCACCTGCGCCAGCATCGCCGCGGTCTTCTCGCGATTGTCGCCAAGCTCCGAAGGCACTGCGTAGATGGAATCCACCAGCACCGTCATCGCCAGCTCGCGCAGATTGCGGTCGTACAGCACACCGCGCCGCGGAGCCACCGCAAACGTCCTCTGCTGCTGCTTCTCCGCCCGCTCCACCCACTCCGAGTGCCGGATCACCTGCAGCCATACCAGACGCCCGCCAATCACCAGCACCCAAAAACAGAACGCCAGGGTCACCATCGCGAACCGCGCCCTGCGAATGGGTGCCGTCAGCGTGCCCTGGCTCTGTCCTGCTGCTCTCTTCATCTACTTCTTCCAAGCGGGATTCGCCGTCTGCTCCAGCCGCTCTCGCGGACAGAAGCCCCGGCACATTCCAGATCAGTTCACCGGCAACGCCGGCGAGGCAGCCTGCGCGAGCACCGCGCCTCGGCTCAACGAGCCATCCGGGCGGATCACCTGCCCCGGCTGTGGCATATCCATTCCAAGCTGGCGCGCAATCTGGTCGATGCGCCCGGGATCACTCAACTGAGCCTCCGACAGCCGCAGCTGCCGGTTATCCTCCGCCAGTTGCTCCACCTGCGTCTTCTGCCGCTCGATCTTGTATCCAACTTCAATCGCGGAGAAGTGTTGCCAGACGTAAACCATCGCCAGCACGAACAGCAGGCCCATTGTCGCCGCAAACGTCCGCATCTCGCGGCGCCGTTCCGGATCGTCAGCTTTCACAATGCGTGTGTTATCGATGTACTTCGTGAAGAAGACCTCGGGCGTCGGGCCGCGGCGGTTTCGCTTTTGCAGCTCGAACAGTTCGCGATTGCGCTGCGCACGGCTCTGCGCGGCACTGGTTCCTGCAAATCCCTGAATCATCGCTGCTGTCGCCATTTCGCCTCCGCCTGTCTTCCGTACTTGCCTTGCCGCTCTTTACCCTGGCTGCCCGCTTCCTGTTTCTCTGCCGCCCTCAGCTTCGCGCTCCGCGATCTCGGATTGCGCCGCTGCTCTTCTTCACCGGCCGTCACCGGCTTCCTCGTCAAAATCTTCAATACGCCTTCGCTGCTGCCCTCGCGAAAGGCGTCCTTCACCAATCTGTCCTCAAGCGAGTGGAAGCTGATCAGCACCAGCCTTCCGCCTGGCTTCAGCAGAGATGGCGCGCTCTTCAGCAGCGTCCTGATCTCGCCCAGCTCATCATTCACTCGAATTCGAAGTGCCTGGAAAGTCTTGGTCGCCGGATGAATCTTCTCGCCTTTCATTGGCGGGGCCGCAGCCGATATCACTCCAGCCAGATGTGCTGTGGTGAATATTGGCCGGGCCCTGACAATGGCTCTGGCGATTCTCCGCGACCTCCTTTCCTCTCCGAATTCGTAAATCAGATCCGCGAGTTCGTTTTCGCCTAGCTGATTTACCACTTGCTCGGCCGTCATTCCGCTGCGCGTATCCATACGCATGTCCAGCGGCCCCTCCGACCGAAAACTGAATCCCCTGTGCGCCTCGTCCAATTGCAGGCTGCTGACTCCAAAGTCAGCCAGCAGACCGTCCAGGCTGCCTGGCTCAATCGCCTCTGGCGCCTCTGAGAACGCCCTCGGCTCAAACCTGACCTCCGGCATCTCCGCGCCCAATCCCAACTCGTCCAGCCTTGCTTTGGCCAGCTCAAGCGCCTGCGGATCGCGGTCGAAGCAGATCAACCTGCCCTGCCACCCGAGCCGTCCTGCGATGGCGGCCGAATGCCCGCCCAGCCCAAGCGTTGCGTCTGCAAACACCCCTCCGGGACGCACATGGAGGAACTCCAAAACCTGTTCTAAAAGAACCGGCACATGCTGCGGTCGATCCATCTCATCCGCCTCTGTGCTGCCCCTGGGGGCCAACTCCGCTTATGACTTCAACGCTTTCGTCTTGTCGGCCAGCGCTGCCCTGCTGTCCCGGGACATCTCGACCACCCCGTTCGGCCCCTTCCACTGAGCCTCGAACATCTCTGCATTCACCACTTCCAGCACCGTCTGCATCCCCAGCACATTCACTTCTCCAGCGAGATTCGCCGCCTGCCGGATCACTGGGGGCAATAACAACCTGCCCTGCGAATCCATCTCCACCGTCTGCCCGTAATAGCTCGTAACATTCAGAAAATCCTCACGTTGCGGGTCAGTCGGTTCCAACTGGACGATCTTCGCCTCAATCGCCTCCCACTCCTTCATCGGGTACAACTGGGCCCGCTTCCCATCCACGCTGGTGATGTAAAACAGAGGCCCGTACACCTCGTCCACGCGACGCTTGAACTCGGCCGGCAGCTTGAGCCGGAACTTCTCGTCCACCCGCGTCTGGTGATTGCCTCGAAACATCCCTGCGCCTCATATCCCGAACCACACTCGCCAGCGTGAAAGTCCGCGCCGGAGGAGTAAAGTGGCTGCAGTGGGCTTGCTTCGATCCTCAATGCTCCACTTTCGACCACTTTGTTCCACATCGTCATCCTGACGCAGCGAGTGAGCGATAGCAAGCCCAAAATTGTGGGTATTCTCTGGGAAAAGTTAAAGTGATGTGGAAAACTCTAGCCCTAGGGTCGTTCTCAAAATGAGCCCCATATGTAGAGTTTGCTAGGCCGGTACCTGGCCTTGCACTGCCTGCAGGGATTTGGTAGGCGAACCAAAAGCGAAAACGCGTAAAAGGCGATCAAGGAGCCTTTATTGCCCCGCCGCCTCGCCATTCCGCAACCGTTTCCGCAGCGACCAGCTCAGGTAGGCCAGCACCACAAGATTCGTGACAAGAACGCCGACGCGGATCCAGTCCAGGCGCCGCCAGATCTCGTAGATCTCCCACGGCAGGAAGATCGTAGTCGCTCCCACGGTCAAATATTCAGCCCACAGCTTCTCCAGCACCAGGCCCACGCCTTCGATAATCCGGAGCGATCCATAGAAAAAGGTCGCAATCCCGATCTGCTTCAGCCGCACCACCGTAATGCTGTCGACGTGATTCAGCACCCAACCGACAAGTCGCCCATCTGGGTCGAAGCGAAGTCGCGTGGTCAGCTTCAGCGCCTCATCTTCCAGGTCTTTGCCAATCAGGTGCAGCGCACCCACGCCCACGAGGAAGAAGAAGACCGATTCCAGCAGCTTAAATCCGCCAATGAGAACCAGCCCCCGGTCATGCGCCCGAGCTCTCTTCGCTCCGTCTTCCGATCGCAGTTCCGGCTCCGTCTCTGTCTCCATACCTGTCTGACGCGGCCCAGGCCCAACGATGCCGCTTTCCCACGTTGACTTGCCGGCCTACGCTTGTCAAATCCGCTTTCGGGTCACATCCCTCGGCTTACCTACCAACAACTCGTGGATTTCATTATCATGGGGCAAGCGCATCTCCTCCGGGACTCCGTAATCAGCCGCCGAGAAACTCCAGCTTCCCCTGAGAGCGTCCATACCATTGGGCCCCTATGAGCTTCTCTTTCCAAGCCGAACAGTGGCTTCCCCATCCCGTCGACTCCGTTTTTGCGTTTCTGGCCTGCCCTGCCAATCTTCCTCCTCTCATGCCGCCTGGTCAGAAGGCACGCATCGACGATACGAACGTAATTCCTCCTCCGCATACATCCGGGAAGTTCCCTATGGCCGGGATCGGATCACGAATCACTCTCAGCTTCCGGCCGCTTCCTCTGCTTCCCTTTCGCATGCACTGGCTGGCAGAGATCACCGAGTTTGAGCTCAACAGTCATTTCATAGATGTTCAGGTCGATGGCCCGTTTGCCTTCTGGAGCCACGCTCATCGGGTCCGAGCCATGGACCGCGCGGGCATCAACTTCACCATCGTGATCGACCAGGTGGAGTACCAGCCTCCTGTCGGCCGTATCGTCGACACACTCTTTGTACGCAGGCAGCTTGAGCGCATCTTCGCCTATCGCCATAAGCGCATCCTCGAGCTTATGCCGGCGTTTCTCAATCCCGTGGTTCCGATCTCCCAGTCCCAGCCCGCAAATCGTGCGGCCAGCGGCAAGCTCTCTGCGTAGCTTCTAGCGCGCGACCATGCGCCTGCTCTCCAGCATCGCCAGATAGGGCCGCATCTTCTCCAGTGCCGCCTCTGCGGTCAGTCCATACTTCTGCCGCAGCAGTTCTACCTTGCCGTGCTCGATAAACTGGTCCGGCCAGCCCACCCGCACCACGGGTACTGCGAGCTCCTGCTCGCTGACCATCTCCAGCACCGCCGATCCGAAGCCGCCCGCCAGCACGTGGTCCTCGAGCGTCACCAGAAGCCCACAACGCCGCCCGTACTTTTCAATGCACGCCCGGTCCACCGGCTTCGCGAACCTCGGATTCACCACCGCCACCGAGATCCCTTCCTTCTCCAGCATGGCTGCCAGGCGCTTGGCCTCTGGCAGCATCGCCCCCAAGCCAAACACGGCGACATCCTGGCCGTCCTGGATCACCTCAGCCACTCCAATCTCGAGCGCCTGTGGCTGCTCCTTGATCGTCGCGCCGGGCCCTGTCCCCCGCGGATACCGGATCGCACTCGGCCCTGGATGCAGCATCGCGGTGTACATCATGTCGGCGAGCTCGTCCTCATCCTTCGGCACCATATGAATAATGTTCGGAATACCGCGCAGGTAGCTGATGTCGAAAAGGCCATGGTGCGTCGGCCCATCATCGCCGCTCAAACCCCCACGGTCCATGCAGAACACCACTGGCAGCTCCTGCAGGCACACATCATGCACAATGGGATCGAACGCCCTCTGCAGAAACGTGGAATAGATCGCGCAGAAAGGCTTCAGTCCCTTCGTCGCCATTCCGGCGGCAAAGATCACTGCATGCTCTTCCGCAATGCCTACATCGAAATATCGCCTCGGATGGTGTGGCCGAAACAAATCCAGCGCAGTGCCGTTCGGCATCGCTGCCGTGATGGCGATAACCTTCTCATTCTCGTTCGCCAGCTTCACCAGCGTCTCGGCGAAAATCTCCGAGTAGGTCTTCTGCCCCGTCGGTTTGGTCTCACCGGTCGCAGGATCATAGGGTCCGAGGCCATGGAACTTCTTCTGCTTCTCGAGCGCTGGCTGAAACCCGCGGCCTTTCTGCGTGATCGCATGCAGCACCACTGGCTTGTTCTGCTGCTTTAGAAACTTGAATGTCTCGATCAGCAGTGGCAGGTTGTGCCCGTCCAGCGGTCCGTAGTAGCTCAGCCCGAACTCCTCAAACAGCATGCCCGGCCCGATCAAACCCTTCGCCGCCTCCTCTGCCTTTCGCGCCACATGACGGGCTGCCTTGCCGCCGAACCGTTCCAGCAGGTCCGCCGCCCTGTCATGCAGTCCGGCGACCGTCGGGTTGGTCACGATCTTGTGCAGATACTCGGCGATGGCGCCCACGTTCTTATCAATCGACCATGCGTTGTCGTTCAGGACCACAATCAGCCGCCGTGTCTGCGACGCGATGTTGTTGAGCGCCTCGAACGAAATCCCGTTCGTAAACGCCGCATCGCCCGCCAGTGCCACAATGTGTTCCTTGCCTCCAGCAAGGTCCCGGGCCACAGCCATACCCAGCGCCGCGCTCAGCGCCGTTCCTGCGTGTCCCGCTCCATAGGAGTCATGCTCGCTCTCGGTCCGCAACATGAATCCGTTCAGTCCGCCCGGCTGCCGAATCGTGTCAAACTGCTCATTCCTTCCCGTGAGCAGCTTGTGCACGTAAGCCTGATGGCTCACATCGAAGACGAAGCTGTCTCGCGGCGTGTCTAACACGTAATGCATTGCGAGCGTCAGCTCCACCACGCCTAGGTTGGGACCAATGTGGCCACCGGTGCGGGATACGCCCAAAATCAGCCGCTCCCGTATCTCCGCGGCAAGCTCTCCGAGTTGCGGAATCGTCAGACTCTTCACGTCTGCCGGAGATTTGATCCCGCTTAGAATGCTGTCCATGCCCCGCCTGTCCGGGCCCCCAACCGCTCGCAGCACGCTACGCGAGGAAGGCCACAGCCCTCAAGTATATCAATCCGTTAGACGCGTTCTCAGGCCCTCGCGTGCCGACCGCCTCGCGCACACCGCGGCCTCCGCACTCCGGTCCAACCTCTGAAGTATCAGAGGGTTCCCCGAAAGTGCCACAGCTTCTCCCCTTGGTGTCCCCTACGATGGAACAGGACGATGAGCGGCACTCTGCCACAAAGCGATCTCACTCGCAGCGAGACTCTGCGCCTTGAAACGCTTGAGCGGTACCAAATCGTAGATTCTCCGCCCGATCCCACGCTCGACGACCTCGCCGAGCTGGCCGCGAAAGTGTGCAACGCTCCCGTCGCCGCCATCTCCTTCACCACTGCCGACCGGATCCGCATCCACGCCCGCTACGGCATGCCCGAAACAGACCTGCCCCTGGGTTCTCTTCCCGCGACTCCGCCCTTCCGTACCCACAGCGTTTACGAAATCCCGGACACCCGCGCACACGCCCCCTTCGCGCCCGAGGGGATCGTGATCTCCGGCCGTGCCTACTCCTTCTACGCCGCGGCTCCGCTCGCAACCCCGTCCGGGGTCCGCATCGGGTCGCTGTTCCTGTTGGATCTTCCCACCCGCCGCCTCACTCCCTTCCAGCTTCAGACCCTCAGCATCCTTGGCCGCCAGGCCATGACGGTGATCGAGCTCAATCACTCCATGCGCCAGATGGAGAACATCAACCGCTCCTACCAGCGGATCGAGCAAGCTCTCACCGTCGAGCGCAACTTCGTCTCCACCGTCCTCGACACTGTCGATGCTCTGGTAGCCGTCTTCGATCCCGCCGGCCGAATCGTCCGCTTCAATCGCGCCTGCGAGGCCGCCTCGGGATACGATGTCCCCAGCCTCATCGGCCGCTTCGTCTGGGACAAGCTCATCCCTCATGCCGACATCGCCGCCGCCCAGGAGAGGTTCGCCTCCATCCGCGCGGATCGCGTCCCCATCGCGTTCGAAAATCAGTGGGTCCACCGCGATGGCGGAGTCCGCCGCATCGCCTGGTCCGCATCCCCGTTGTTCGATGAGCGTGGCCAGGTCAGCTTTATCATCGCCACTGGCATCGACGTCACCATCCAGCGCGCCGCCGAAGCCACACTACGCGAGAGCGAGGCCCGCTACCGCCAGCTCGTCGAAGGATCGCTCGGCATGGTCTGCACCCACGACCTCCGCGGCACCCTGCTCTCTGTCAATACGCATGGCGCGCAGAGCATCGGCCTCAGCCGCGAGCACATGGTCGGCCACAATCTCTCCGAGTACATCCCCGAGCACCGCAAGGCCAGCTTCGAAACCTATCTTGCAGACATCGTCCGCAAAGGCGAGGTCCAGGGCATGCTCCACCTGCTCCACGTCAACGGCGAGGAGCGCGTCATCGCCTATCGCAACAAGCTCATCGAAATCCCCGGTCGCGACCCATATGTCCTCGGCTTCGGCGTCGACATCACCGAGCAGGTTCGCGCCGAAGACAAGCTTCGCACCCTCAGTCGCGAGTCCAAATCCATTCTCGAATCCGTCGGCGACGGCATCTACAGTCTCGACCTCGAAGGCCGCATCACCGTCGTCAATCCCGCCGCCTGCCAGATGCTCGGCTACAAGCAGGAAGAGCTCATCGGCCGCTCCATGCACGACCTCGTCCACCACTCACGCGCCGACGGCACGCCGCAAAGTCGCGAAGACTGCCACATCCTCCGCACCATCCGCGATCTCAACACCGCGCGCATATCCAACGAGGTCTTCTGGCGTAAGGACGGCACCAGCTTCCCAGTCGAATACGTCGCGCGTCCTCAAATCGACCTCCACAACGACGGTGAACGCACTCTCGAATCCAGCATCGCTGCACAAGACGCCTCCGGCGCCGGCCCCATCCAGCCCGGCTTCTGGCCCGAGCCCACTCCACCCGCGCCTGCGACCGGCAAAGCCGTCGGCATCGTCGTTGCCTTCACCGATACCACCGAGCGCCGCGCCCTCGACCGCATGAAGGACGAGTTCATCTCCACCGTCTCGCACGAGCTGCGCACGCCGCTCACCAGCCTGCGTGCCGCCCTCGGCCTCATCACCGGAGGCAGCCTCGACTCCCGCCCGGAAAAATTCCGCCAGATGCTCGAGATCGCTACCGGAAACACCGACCGTCTGGTCCGCCTGGTCAACGACATCCTCGAGCTCGAGCGCATCGGCTCTGGCAAAGCCGAGCTCCACTCCACCATGTGCTCCGCCGACGACCTCTTCCGGCGCGCCGTAGGTCTCCAGCAGGTCGCCGCCGCCAAGGCTCACGTCCGCATCACGTTCAACTCTCAGGGAGCCAACGTCTGGGCCGACCCTGACCGCATCATCCAGACCCTTACCAACCTCATCTCCAACGCCATCAAGTTCTCTCCGGCCGGAACGGAGATCCACCTCCGCGCACTCCGCCTCGACGCATCCGAGGCAGAGATTCAGGTCCGCGATCACGGCCGCGGCATCCCTGAGGACAAGCTCGAAACCATCTTTGAACGCTTCCAGCAGGTCGACGCCTCAGACTCCCGCGCCATGGGCGGCACCGGCCTCGGCCTCGCCATCTGCCGCAGCATCGTCCAGCAGCACGGCGGACGCATCTGGGCCACCAGCACCCTCGGCCAGGGCTCCACCTTCCACTTCACCCTCCCCACCAAACCCGCCGGCAACCTGCTATAAGCCCACTGGACGAGTGTGTCGGCCTACCACCTCATTGCGATTCCACGAGCAGTCGATGGCCCGACTGGTAAACCACATACGATCCACTCACCGCGCCGCGTGTTTCTTTTTCCAATGGGTAAGTACCCGTCCACACCGGCTGGCCTGAACTGAGGGAGTAGATCACGTTGGAGACTGGGTTATATACAAGGTCGGAGCTGACAACCTGCATGATGCTCAACTCTGGAATCGAAGAGGTACCAAGCTCTACCCCCAGAGGATCGAAGATTCCGGCTCCGTTGTATTGCAACTGCCTGCCTACCGTGTATTGGTTGATCAGTACACGGTTGTTGTCGAGCCATCCAACAGCGACACCCGGTACTGTAGCAACCAGGTTTCCGTTCCTGTAAATGTTCACAGTCAAACTGGATGGTTGGTTGGCGGCAATAAGGGTTCCGTCCGGTGAGAGCACAATGGAGGCGGCCTGATTATCAGACCAGATGACCGCGCCACCCGTGACAGGCGAGACAGCACGTACGGCGTTGTCGTTGTTACCCGTCTCTGTAAGTGTTCCGAACACACTCCCCGAACCGGACAGTACGAACCCGAGGAGCTGGCGCACAGTGCTACTGTTGTACTGAAACGTGAATGGGTAGCTGCTGATCACCGCTCCAGACGGAAGGGCGTAGAAATAGAGGGTTTGATCCGGCATCGCAAGTTTCTCGCCCACGGTATTCGTCGAAGCGGCTAGCACCGCGCCATCCGACGAAAGGCTCAACTCTCCACTGCGATGATTGATGTTCTTCGTCAACGTTAGAGAAGCCGCATCGTAGACAAGGATCTCGCTGCTCGTCGTACTCGCAGCAAATTCGGCAGGGGCACCGGCTATCCGCAATGTACTCCCATGCCCGAAGTAGCGAGGCGAGCTTGCAAGTGTAGCGCCGTCAGCAAGCAAGCCATAGGAGCCGCTTGCCACCCACTGCGTGGCAGACACGGCGGCGAAATGAATTCCGGCGTTTGGTAAAGCGTAGTCCGTCCGAATCGGTGCGCTTCCCGAGAGATCCACCACCGAGAGAGTCGCGTAGTAGCCGGGAACAGCCAGGGTTGATCCTGAAATAGTGAACGTGTCCCCGTCAAGGTTGGTTACGTCGAGCAAAGGTGATGCGGCCCCTGCCGCATACACACGCACATCGAAAGCATCTTGAATAACAAGCCAGTTACCCACTCCTCCAATAGCGGAGATGCCAGAATAGGGGACCGTTATGCTCTGGATACTTTGTTGAACGGCCGTAGGCGAGTATGTCCACACCGTCGTTGCTAGTGCCGTCACAAACCGACTTCCGTCGGCAAACCATGCGCCGAACGTTCCGGAGAAGGGCGGGCTGACTTGCATCGCGCCCGTAGTCGCATTCACGGTCTGGATTACGTTTGCACCAGCGGGACTGTTCGCCAACATCAACTGCCCCGGGCTGGCAAACGCCTTGGCAAGGTGATAGTCGCCTGTGGCCGTCACAAGCTTCTGCCCGCTGGTCGAATAAATCAGCAGTCCACTTGCAGAACCAATGCAGATGTAGCTCCCATCTGTCGCCAGCTTCCACCAGGGCGCATCTGTAATCGCAGTCTGCGTATTTAGACCTGTATAAGAAATTGTGCCCAATAAATGTGCATCCGAAGTCGCCCGGATCTCTAACCCATTCGCAATAGCGTCGACAAATACCTGGTCCGCCAGAACAGTCTCCCTGACAGCCAGACCGGAACTACCCGGAAAAGTTCCCGCAGGTCCATCGCCGGCAAACACAATGTTTCCGCTCACGTAATCCCAGAGGACCCAGTGTCCATCAGCATCGGCACTCAGCACGCGACTCCCGTTGAACCCTGTTTCCATGATCGTGCTGCCGTGCCCAAGTTCGAGTAAAGTCGTCACCTTATGGCCTACGGCAATCGTCAGAGTAAACGTCGTGCTTCCCCCGGCGTTGCTTGCGGTCACTTTGTAGCTGGCCGACGCCGTTGCTGCGGTAGGCGTGCCCGAGATCACTCCGCTGGTTGAGTTGATAATCAGTCCAGCAGGAAGAGCCGGCGCCACAGTGTAGGAATTGACCGTCCCTGTCACGGTCGGTGTATCAGTCACAATCGGAGTTCCCACAGTGGCAGAGATCGAGGCCTGCCCGTAGGAAAGGTTGGTCGGGGGTGCAGGACCAACGGAAATTTGGACCGAAGCCGACGTAGACCCGCTCGCATTCGCCGCCACCACCGTGTACGAAGCCTGAGCTGATACCGCAGTCGGCGTTCCGGAGATCGCTCCCGTGGTCGTGTTCAGGCTTAACCCACTTGGCAAACTCGGCGTCACGGCGTAGCTGGTCGGTACACCGCTGATAGTTGGCGTATCAGTCGCAATTGCCTGCCCAACATTGGCCGTGATCGACACCTGCGGATACGTAAGGCCCGTCGGAGCAGGAGTCGGTGCCGTCCCTCCGCCGCCAGAACACCCGGCGAGACTCGCCAAAAGCAAAACTCCAACAACACTCGCCCCACATCGCTTCAACCGATAAGTTCGGCGGCTGCCGGCTGCAACCTTCTTATTCGCACCCTGGACCCACTTACCAAAGACCCGAAGACACACCATGGTACTGCTCTGCAAGGTCGTACTCGCGATCATCCCTTTGCCCCTGAAACTGCTCTGAAGTTTGGGCGATGCTACCATAGCGGGTGGGCGCAATCGTAGACAAATCCTTCCACAGACGTCGGCCTTAAGCGTCTCGAACACCGGATGCATCACCGGGTCGAATACTCCGATGGACCAACCGCGAACGACGGTCCGGAATGAATTGGGAAATTACCCCTAACCTCCGTAGAGGAACCCTCTGGCGCACACCCGTACCTAGGGTCCCGCCGCCTTTCTATCCTCGCCTGCCACTTTCGTGGCGTGAAGCCTCCAACCCAGCCGCCGATACACCCGCTAGCAATCGAATCAACCGAACGCTCGGGGAGTAGCTCGCGTGAACAGACGGACGTCGCTAATAAGAGATGAAGACGGACAGGATCTTCTGGAGTACGCCCTGATCATTGGCCTGCTGGCGCTCGCCGGAATCATCTCCCTTCACACTCTCTCGAACTCCGCCTTTATCGGCCTCAACGGCATTGGAAACGCTCTCACCAGCAGCGTCTGAGCCGATGGCTGCCAGGCTTTCACTCCGATTCGGAGGGCGATACCGACCGCCGACCTATGCAAATGATGTCAAGCCCCCAACCCGGTGGAAAACTCGCCAACTGACTGAAACAGCAAACAAATCCGCAAAGCATTTCCATGTGACACGAGTTATGTGCCGCTTGATATCCTTAAATTAAGGATGTAAGAAGGCCCGGCCTCTAGACGGTCGGGCCTCGCGTTTCTAGCCACACATAGTCTCGGAGCCCCGTTACTAGCTGGTAACTAGAAACCAGCAACCTCTTTCTCCGGGATACTTTAAGACTTAAGTACAGGGGGTACCCCACCCGGAACCGCTCCGCGCTCGTCTCCTGGGCTCCCCGTAAGCTACCTTCCGTTGGAGTTTCTGCGTCTCATATACCCGCCGGATTCTTCCCTCCGGAAGCAAGGACGCTGACATGCCATTCCGTCGTCGCAAACACAGTATCCAGGAGTTCGTGGATGCACTCGATCCCGGCACTCGAGTCATCTGGATCGCCAACGGCATCGCCGGAACCGTGCAGCCCGACAGGACCATCCTCTGGGACGACGGGCACCACATGACCCGTCGAGAGATGAAGGATCACCACGCGCTCCTCATCCACAGCGAGGCCGAGCGCCAGCAGCTTCGCAAGGTTCTCGAGAGTCGGCTGCAATGTCTCAAGTCCGGCTGCAACCTCGTCCACTGGGACGACGAAGGCTACGAAGAGGAATCGCTCGAACGGCTCTGCCCTGTCGCGGTTCTTCACGTGCCCAAACCGGAAGGGCGGCCTCGCTCCAAAGCGCGGAACCGCGTCCCTCAGCCGAGCGCGGCCTGATCAAGGTTGACAATGCGCCCGACGGCGCTGGTTCTACTCCTCGCCTTCGCGCAGCTTCGCCAGCACGCTGAAGTCTTCGAGTGTAGTAGTATCGCCCTTCACGTCGCCGGTGGTCGCAAGTTCACGCAGCAGTCGCCGCATAATCTTCCCGGAGCGCGTCTTCGGCAGCATCTGCGTGAATCGAAGGTCATCGGGCCGCGCTAACGCGCCGATCTCCTTCGTCACCCACTTCCTCAGTTCCTGTCGCAGCTCTTCGCTCGGCTCGTGGCCGTGCTCAAGTGTGACAAACGCAACGATCGCCTGTCCCTTCAGTTCGTCTGGTCGGCCGACAACTGCGGACTCCGCCACCTTGGTGTGCGCCACCAGCGCCGATTCGATTTCCATCGTCCCCAGCCGGTGTCCGCTCACGTTGATCACATCGTCCACTCTGCCCATCAGCCAGTAGTAACCGTCTGTGTCGCAGCGCGCGCCGTCGCCCGTGAAGTAGCTCCCCGGAATCTCTGAGAAGTACGTCTGTTGATATCGTTCCGGATCGCCATATACGGTCCGCGCCATCGAAGGCCATGGCTTTCGGATCACCAGCAAGCCGCCGTGACCTTCCGGAACGGGTTTGCCTTCGCGCGTCACCACCTCGGGCACGATCCCGAAGAAGGGCCGCGTCGCCGAACCTGGCTTGGTCGGCACTGCTCCTGGCAGCGGCGAGATCATGATGGTTCCCGTCTCCGTCTGCCACCACGTGTCGACAATCGGGCAGCGCTCTTTGCCGACCTCGCGGTGGTACCACATCCACGCCTCAGGATTGATCGGCTCGCCTACCGTTCCCAGCACCCGCAGCGACTTGAGTGAATACTTCTTCACCCACTCGTCGCCCCACTTGATGAAAGCGCGGATCGCCGTTGGCGCCGTGTAGAAGACGGTCACTTTATGTGCATCGATGATCTTCCAGAACCGGTCGTTCTCAGGGAAGTTCGGCGCGCCTTCATACATCAGCACCGTCGCGCCGTTCTGCAGTGGACCGTACACCACATAACTGTGCCCGGTCACCCAGCCGCAGTCGGCCGTGCACCAGTACACATCCTCCTCCTTCAGATCGAACACGTACTTCGTCGTCAGATAACTCTGGACCGAGTAGCCGCCCGTGGTATGCACCAGCCCTTTCGGCTTTCCCGTTGTCCCTGACGTGTACAGGATGTAGAGCAGGTCCTCGGAATCCATCCACTCCGGCGGACAGTCCGCATCTGCCTTCGCCATCAGATCTTGCAGCCACTGATCCCGACCGGGTTTCATCTTCACATTGCTGCCCTGTTCGGTTCGCCGATACACCACGACATTTTTCACCGAAGGACATCGGTCGATCGCTTCGTCCACGATGTCCTTCAGCCTTACCTCGCCTCCACGCCGATAGCTGACATCCTGGGTCAGGATCGCCACGCACTGCGAATCGTTCACGCGATCCACGATCGCTTGCGCCGCGAAGCCTCCGAAGATGACGGAATGCACAGCTCCAATTCGTGCACACGCCAGCATCGCCATGGCGAGTTCCGGAGACATCCCCATGTAAATGGCGACGCGATCTCCCTTTCGGACGCCCAGCGACTTCAACGCATTGGCGAACCGCTGCACTTGCTGGTGCAGCTCGCCGTACGTAATGCGGCGCACCTCACCAGGCTCACCTTCCCACAGCAGAGCGACCTTATCGCGACGCGCGCCTTGCGCGTGGCGGTCGACGCAGTTGTGGCTGAGGTTGAGCTTGCCGCCCACGAACCACTTCGCGTGCGAAATATCTCCCGACTGCACCTCGCTCCAACGCTGAAACCAGTCAAGCTCGCCCGCAGCTTCCGCCCAGAATCCGGTCGGGTCCTCGATGCTGCGACGGTACATCGACTCATACTGCTCCAGGCTGCCGATGTGCGCCTCCGCGGAAAATTCCTTCACCGGTGGAAAGACCCGGTTTTCCCGCAGCAACGAGTCCATGTTGGTATTCCCTGACGTCTGCAAGTACATTCCCCCGATGGCCTAATGTCAGTGCTGTTTGCGAATTGGATCCGCACAAAAAAGGTACGCTACGCCAACTGCACTGGGCAAACTCACAGACGCGACACATCTTGGCCGCTGGTAGACTTGCATCATGTCCAGTCTCTATTGGATCGGATTCGGATGTTTTGTCGGGTTCATCGGGGGCGTTGGCTGCGCGCTTGCCGTGATGTACTCCATTTATCTCGGGGGTTATCGAGCGGCAGTGAAAGATTTTCAGCTCACTCCCCGTCCGGAGAGGCTGGAGCGCGCGCTGACAAAGCTGGCTCGCTGATCTGTCCCAAGACGTTATTGGCCGGCCAACTGCGCGCGCATCTGGCGGACCTCTGCCGTCAGCGCATCCACCGATTCCCGTAGCCCGGCCATCTGGCTCATTTCCGACGAGGGCTTCTTCTGTTCCACATAGAACGTGCCGTTGGGTTCCAGGATGCACTTTTCTACTTCGGAAACATCGTCCAGTCCCTGCTTGTGAAGTACTGAAAGCAGCTCCAGCTCCGTCAGAGTCTCCCGCTGGAGCGCCTCCTTATCAATCCTGCCGTCGCGGATCAACACAACTTCATCTCCCTCCAGCGCCTCATTGACGCGGGGCAGACGAAAGAGCAGCTTGATCACGATCCAGTTGATCGCCAGCAGCGAGAACGCACCGATGATTCCGCCGGTTACCGAGTTGTCTTCGCCGATAATCGCGTTCTGCACCGTATTCGACAGGCTCAGCAGAACCACTAGGTCGAAGGGGTTCAGCTGAGCCAGCTCACGCTTCCCGAACAGGCGAAGAAAGCCAACCAGAAAGAGGTACACCAGGATCGGCCGCAGCACCTTCTCCAACAGCGGCAGCGGCAGATGAAACATGCTATGAAGCATTCGTTCTCCTTCGGAAACTTCGCAGGTTCAGCTGTATCGCTTCTGATGCCACTCCCATGCCGTGGCTACAATCCGGTCCAGGTCGGCGAACTTCGGGCTCCAGCCCAACGCGCGCTTAATCTTCTCCGAGCTTGCGACCAGCACCGCCGGATCGCCAGGCCGGCGCGGTTGCTCTTCTACCGGGATGGGCGCTCCGGTGACCCGGCGTACCGATTCGATCACCTCACGAACGGTAAAGCCCTGGCCGTTGCCGATGTTGTAAATCAGCCGATCGTGCTGCTGCAGAGCATCAAGCGCGAGCAAGTGAGCGTCGGTCAGATCTTTCACGTGGATATAGTCACGGATGCAGGTGCCGTCGTGGGTCGGATAATCGGTTCCGAAGATTTTAATGTTGGCCCGGCGCCCGAGCGCCACGTCCAGCACGAGCGGAATCAGGTGCGATTCCGGCTCGTGCGATTCGCCGTAGCCTTCGATCGCGCCCGCTACGTTGAAGTAACGAAGGCTCGCATAGCGCAGGCCGTGAATCTGGTTGAACCAGCGCAGCATTTGCTCCACCAGCAGTTTGCTTTCTCCATAGGCATTGGTGGGCTGGAGCTTCGCCTCTTCGGTGATCGGCGTCTTCTCCGGCTCTCCGTAGCATGCCGCCGTGGAACTGAAGACCAGCCGCCGGGTGCGGGTCGCGGTCATGGCCTCCAGCAGCGTCAGGCTCCCCGCCGTGTTGTTGCGGAAGTAGATCTCCGGCTTTTGCATGCTCTCCCCTGCCTCAATCAGGGCGGCAAAGTGCATGACCGCATCGAATCTGCCGTCGCTCAAGGTCCGCTCCAGCAGGGTCCTGTCAGCCAGGTCGCCCTCGACGAAGCCGGCCTGAGGCGGCAAGGCCGAACGTTTGCTGTGGCAGAGATTGTCATAGATCGTGACTGAGTGGCGGCCGTCCATCAAAACCCGTGCGACCGTACCGCCGATGTAGCCGGCTCCGCCGGTTACCAAGATGTTCATTACTTCTCCTGCACGCCGGATGCGTGCGCGCTACAACCAAAGTATAGGAATTCAGGTGCCAAAGAGTGATGGTCCGAAGGTCTCCAAACCACGAACATTAGGAGGAATTCAGGACTAGAGACGGTGCCCTCAGCCTCCGGTTCGACGATTGTGGAGCACCCCGATTGCGGCGAGGGAAAGCATTGACCTGGAACTACATACCATCCGCCGGTGGTATGCTCGGGGAACCGGGACGCTTCAGGCAACGGATGACATCGGTAATCGCACTAATGCAGTAGCCGGACTTTCCACACAGTCCGGCATTTTGATTGGTTTCAGTCACTTGTGAAGGTCTAAAGCGATGGTTTGCGGAGCGGAGCCCCGTTCTTGCCCGCTCTTGGAGGCGCGAACAGTTACTTCGGCATCTTAGATTGCGTCTTACTTAATCTCCACTCGCACCCGGATCTTCGGGCGCCAATCAAGGAACGTTTCGACTATGGCAGCGCCACTTCGCAGTGCAAATTCGGCCCCCGCGAATGATATCCAGTTCACCCACTTTGGTCTGCTGGATACCGGCAAGCAAAGCAAGGCATCCACGATCACCTCCCTGGTTGTGAACTGCGTGGCGGCCTGTGTGATCGTCATCCTGGGTGCCGCCGCCACTCGCCAGACCGTTGAACACAATAGGCGCATCACGCAGTTGGTGATGCCGCTCACGGAGAAGAAACCCGACCTGCCGAAGCCGATAAAGATCACGCCTCCGAAGGTGAAGCCGCTCGAAGCGAAAGTAGAACCGCCCAAGATCAAATTGCCCGATGTGAAGGTTCCCGAGGCGCCGAAAACCCAGGTGAAGATGGAAACCAAGCCGGTGATCATCGCCGCGGCTCCCAAGCAGGTGGTCGCCATGGCAGCGCCGCAGCCGGTGAACCTCGGCCACCCTCAAGCGGCAGCAATTCCCAATCAAGACCAGCATCCCTCCCCAGTTCGCCTCGGAACGACCGACAGCCCCATTAGCAACTTGCACGGGCCTGCGGTCGCTCCGGTGAATCTAGGCCGCGGAGTTCCGGGAATGCCCGGATCGAACACGGGCAACGGTCCGCCCGCTTCGAAGGTGACACTTGGCAGCGGCCAGCCTGATGGACGGGCGGTGCGCGGAGGCGGAGCCGTCGCCGTGACCGGCATTCCGCATGGAGTTCCCGGCGGAACTGGAACGGGCCCTGGAAACGGCCGCGTCACTCAGGTGAACATGGGCCAGAACGAGCCGCCCGCAGTGCCCAAGCCCATGCAGGCGGAAGAGGCAGCCCCCAGGGTCAAAGCTCCTCGCGTGATCTATAAGCCGAAGCCGGAGTACACGGCGGAGGCGCGGCAGCTTCACCTGGAAGGCCAGGTCAGTGTCCGGATTCGCGTTTTGCCCAACGGCCAGGTCGAAGTGCTTGGGATTACGAACGGTCTCGGCCACGGTCTGGATGAGTCCGCGAAGCGTGCCGTCTTGGCAACCAAATTCGAACCTGCGACCGATGCCTCCGGGCATGCGGTCACCTGGGACGGCGTCGTGAATGTCGCCTTCCAGCTCGCCAGTTAGGCAATATTGTGGATTTCAGCCGGACAAAATGCCGAGCAGTTGAGATTTGTTTCAGGAACGACGGCCTTCGGGCCATTCAAGGGAGTCGCAAATCATGAATTTTCGTGCAAGATCCTCCGCCGGTGCGTTGCTCAGCGCCTTCCTGCTGGCGACCGCCTTTCCCGGCACCGCCGGCGCTGCCATCTTCGGAAAAAAGAAGGAGAAAAAGGTAGACGATTACCTCATGGGGCGAAAGCTCACTCCGGCGCAGAATGCTCTGATTGACAAAGCGATCGTTCGCGAGAAGGAAATAGTCAAGGTCGTCAAGGAACGGGCTCCCCTGGTTGAAACCTACATCCAGAACATGCGCCCCGACCCCGAGCTGCTGCAGGTTCCAGAGGCGGATCAGCACTTCCTCGCTCGCATTGACTTCGGCAAGGTGATCAACGACGAACTATACAAGCCGAACAAGGGCAACTTCGCCGCCAAGAAAAGCAAGTTCGATTTCTTCAAGAACTCCCTTGGCGCACTCGGCAGCATCTCCAGCAGCCTTCACCTCACCTTCCACGAGGCCGGTTTCGTTCAGATGATCCTGATGGATTCGAACGACTTTGACCGGCAGCACTACAACTTCTCCTACGTTCGCAATGACTTCCTGGGCAACATTCCCACCGCGGTATTTGACGTCACCCCGTCTAGCGGCAAGAAGGAATTTGGCCGCTTTTACGGACGTATCTGGGTGGAGACACGTGACGGCAATGTCGTCCGCTTCAATGGTGATTTCGCCGGAACCATCGAGACGATCAAGGAGTTCTACCACTTCGACAGCTGGCGCACCAACGTGCAGCCGGGACTCTGGCTGCCCACGTCCTTCTACGTGGAGGAGACGGACGAGCGGAGTCCGACCCACACGCTGAAGTTCAAAGCGGTCAATCACGTCTGGGGTTATGTGCTCAAGGTGCCGGATTCAAACGCCGAGAACACCTCCCTCGAGGTGGTCAACGCACAGGACGTCTCTAACGATGCTCCCGATGTAAGCCCGCTCGGAGCGCAGCGCGCCTGGGTGCAACAGGCGGAGGACAACGTCCTCGATCGCCTTTTCCAGGCCGGCCTGATCGACGCGCCCAGCGAATTCGACAAGACTCTTGCCGCGCTCGCGAACAATATTCTGGTCTACAACAACATTCAGACCAGCCGCCCCATCCGGGTGCGAACCCTGCTCACCGAGCCGCTCGAGTCGCTGGCCATCGGCAATACCATCCTGCTCTCCAAAGGACTGATCGACACCACCAGCATCATCACCTCCGATGGTGCGCAACAAATGGGCAACTTGAACGGCCTGCTTGCATTCCAGCTTGCGCACATCATCCTTGGACATCGGCTGGATACCAAGTACGCGTTCAGCGATCGTCTGCTGTTCCCCTCAAGCTCCGTCTTTGAGCGCATTCCCATGCACCACACCGACGCCGACAACACTGAGGCAGCCAAAGAAGCGATGAAGCTGCTCGATGCGAAGGAGCTCGCGGGAGGACAACAGTATTTCGGGCTCTACCTGCAGCAGCTGCAGGCTCGGGTTAAGGGTCTGGCCGCGCTCAATACCCCGATGATCGGCGATGCCCTCATCAAGAGCGACAAAGACCCGTCGTTCTGGATGCAGGCTGTGATGAGCAAGAGCCCCAAGCTGGATATGAAGGATCTCAAGCAGGAAGCGGCGATGCCACTCGGCAGTTTCCTTCGGTTCGACCCCTGGACCGACCAGGTGATCCAGCTCCACACGGCGTTTGAGCCGATCCTCAACGCCCGGGACAAGATGCCGTTTGAGATCACTCCCGTCTACCTGAAGCTGAGCTACTACAACCCGAATGCTCAGCAGCAGCCCTCCGCGGCAGCGGCCCCCCAAGGCCAGGCGGCTCCGCCGGCAGACACTACGGCCCCGCCGCCGGCACCCGCAGGGAATGCAGCTCCGGCTGCAGCACCCGCGGCCCAGTAGTCAGTCAAAGTTGTGCGGTGCGGCAATTTCAGCGCACCGCACAACATATAAACTATTAGCATCCTCTAACTGAGTACTTTAAGATTCACTCGACCCAGGAGACGGAATGCTGAAGAAACTGATTACGCTCGGTTCTTTTGCCGCCTCATTTGCGCTTTCATCCGCGGCTTATGGCCAAGCCAACCCAACGGCAACGGCCCTCTCCAACCTTCAGATTGGCGGCGGCTATAGCTACTCGCGAACCGATTATGGCCACAAAGGCGATAAGGGTCTTACGATCTTTGCCGATTACGATATCGGCGTGCACTGGGGTCTGGAGGCAAATTATCACCTAATGACCATCTCCACGCCGGAGCGCATTGGGCAGAAATCTTTCGACGGCGGTCCGCGCATCATCCTGCGCGCGCATCACTTCAAGCTCTACGGTAAGGGATTTATCGGAGTTGGGCGGCTCACGACTCCATACAACGACAGCGGATCGTACTTCCTGACCGGCGGCGGGGGAGGAGTCGAGTACCTGATAGGCGACCACCTCACACTTCGTCCAGCCGACATTGAATACCAGCGCTGGTCCTTCCGGCATGGCCTCAACCCGCTCGTGCTGACCGCGGGAGTGGCGTATCGCTTCCACTAAACCTCGGGCAACCCGCGTGCATCTAAGTAGGTAGGGATAGCCAACTTGCACGTCATCAAGAGAACGCTCGAAGACAGGCTTTTCAGAGATTCAAAACCAGGACGGGCAGCCCTGGTCGCTGCGCTTCTACTCGCAGCCGCACCGGCTGCTCTAACCCAGGCAATTCCCACGGCCACCCGGCCCGCGGATATCCAGATCGGTGCCGGCTTCACTACTGCACGTACGGACTACGAGCCCCGGAACTTTCCCGGATTTGCACTGTACCTGGACATTGATCCCCGCGCCCACTGGGGACTCGAAGCTGAATATCACCAGGTCTTCAGCAGTTCGGGAGATCAAAGCCAGCAACGCACGGCGGAAATTGGTGGCCGGTATTTCTGGAACTTCGGCCCGTTCTCACCTTATGGCAAAGGGCTTTACGGTCGCGGCAGCTTCAAATACCCCTTCGGCTACACCCAGCTGAGCTATAACATTCTCGCCGCGGGCGCCGGAGTGGATTTCAAGGCCACCCGGCACATTCATGCCCGGGTAGATTACGAGTACCAGGACTGGTTCGGGTTCCAAAACGGAGGGCTGCACCCGCAGCTCCTCACCATAGGCGTCGCCTATCACTTCGAAGGCAAACCCCGATACAAAAATCACTGAGCCCAGAGCATCTGGCGCCGTAGCAGCACGCAGCAAAAACCCCGGCCTCGGCCGGGGCTTTTATTTGCTGCGAATTCTAGAAGTGGTACGCGATGCCCACAGCCGGCATCGAGATCACCTCGTACCGGTTCGTGGAAAACTCCGTCTTGCCGAAGCTCGGGGCCTTTGTGACCAGCCCGCGATACTCGATCCGGATGTCGAAGCTCGGGCTCAACTCGTACGCGAGTCCGCCGCCGAACAGCCCGCCAATCCCTTTCGTCGACTTCGTGCCAAACAGATTGGTCTCATGATCCAGCACCGGAGTAAAGATGAGCCCGGCCACACCACCCTCCAAAAACGGGTTGTACCGCCGGTAAGTCCGCGTGTACACGTAAGCCGCCGAAACCTCCTGCATGCGCGAGTGAACGCGGGCGTCGCGAATGAAGCTGGTGAAGTACTTCTGGTTGTTCTGTTCGAAGCTGTAGTTCACCTCGAGCGCGCTGCGCGGCGTCAACATGTACCGGTAGCTCATCAGCAGGCCGAGCGCCTTCGTCGAACTCTGCTGGACGTTTGCCGCACCATGAATCGTTGGGCTGAATATCCCGGTGCCGCTGAAGCTTACATCCTGGCGGCTCTCCTGACCGTACGCGCGGGCGGCCACGAGCATGAGCACGCCCAACCACATCATTCTCTTCATTCCTGGTCTGTACCCCTTGGTCGATGCTTGGCAAATGGCGCCGGCCCTGAGCCTTGTCCCGCGCTTGCTTCCCTCATTGTACCCGTTTGATCGTTCAAGTGGTTGCAGGTCTATGCCACACGCAAAAGGCCGGAGACCATTTGGTCTCCGGCCTCACTCCTTTGAAACTCCAGCCTTACTGCGCTGGGGGAGGACCACCGCCGCCACGCCGCGGCATCGACGCAACGTACGCGTCATACTTGGTCTTCTGGTCATCCGTCAGCAGAGCCTTGATCTGCGTGTTCTCATCCGCGCGCATCTTCGTCATCTTCTCGCGCATGTCAGGATCCTGTGCTGCCATCAGATCCTGCATCTTCTTCTGGTCGGCTTCGATAATCGCCTTCACCTTGGGCTTCTGGTCATCGGTCAGCGTTACGGCCTTATCGATGGCCGCAACCCGGTCGTCCGGGCTCATACGCATGCCGCCACCGCCACCCTGTGCCAGCAGGGGAGCCGAGCACAGCGCAGCGCTACAAACGGCCACAACGCCAAGGCGTGCAGCCAATCCGCGAATCGTCATCTTCATCTGTATATCTCCGGTGTCGAAGCCGGCCTCCAAGCGCCGGCAGACATTATTTCTACAGCTACAGACGAGGGACGCTTTCACAGAGTTTGAGGCTGAGGCAATATTTTTGCATGGCAGGCTCAAAATATTGGCAATGCAACCACTTCCGGCCGCTCAGCTGGCTCCGTTAGGCCGTTCCGGGTCGAACGAGAAGGGGTCGCCATGGGCGCCCGCATACCGCTCCACCACCTTCAGGAAGGCCAGCGCTGCATGCGACAAGTTCGCCTGCCTCCGATATACCAGCCGGAGCCGCCGCTCGAGTTGCAGTTCCTTCACCCGCACGCGAACCAAACTGCCGCGCTCCAGTTCGCGCTCAAGCGTCAGCCCGGGCACCAGCGCCACTCCGTTGCCCATCTCCACAAATCGCTTCACTGCCTCCAGAGACGGCAGCTCCACAACGATTTGCAGCGGCGTCTTATGCCTGCGGAACGTCTCGATCACCTTTTGCCGTTGCGGGGAAGCGATATTGTGCGCGACAAAATTCTGCGTTCCCAATTGCCGGATCGACACCTGCGTTTCCTTCGCCAAAGGGTGGTTCGGATTCACCACAAAGGCCAGCTCATCCCGATATACCACCACCGACCGCAGGTTCGGATCCTCCGGGCGGAAGCTCAGCACTCCGATCTCCACCGAGTGCACCAGAACATCGTCCGCGATGCGGCTCGCCAAAGACCGCTGCACCGCGACTTTAATCCGCGGATTCAGCCGCCGAAACTCATCCAGAACCGGCAGCAGGTAGAGACAGGTGTACTCGTTGGCCGCGAGATTCAGCCGTCCCCGATGCAGCTCGCGCAGCTCACTCAAGGCGCCGGACGCTTCGCTGCGCAAGTTCAGCATCTTGGTCGCATAGTCGCGCAGCACCTCGCCGGCGTCCGTTAGCTTGGCCTCACGCGAGGCACGGTCCAGCAGCACCTCACCCAACTCGCCCTCCAGCTTGGCGATGATCTGGCTGACCGCCGGCTGCGTGCGATGCAGCCTGGTGGCGGCCCGCGAGAAGCTCCTCTCCTCGGCGACTGCAAGAAAAGTCTCCAGCTGAAACAGATCCATCGCTCTCCCCGTGCAGGTTTCGTTTAGAGGGAAAGGTCATTCACAGAAAGAGATCTCCTTCGCGAAACCGGCCTCAGACATTCCCCTATGCTGCCATTAGAATGCATAATACCCCCGCCGTCCGGCATAAGTCTGCGTTATTCTTAGAACACGCAATGCCCGCTGCGAGGAAAACTTGAATGAGCTCCCAGGAACCTCCTGTAGCCCAGCCTTCCACGATGAATGACCGCGTTTACTTCTTCGACACGACCCTTCGCGATGGCGAGCAGTCGCCCGGCTGCACCATGTATCGCGATGAGAAGATGCGCCTGGCACACCAGATTGCGGCGCTTGGTGTCGACATCCTGGAGGCCGGATTCGCAATCGCCTCCGAAGGCGACTCCGAGTCTATCCGCGACATTGCCCGCGAGGTTCGCGGGCCCAGGATCGCCTCTCTTGCCCGCTGCAAACGCGAGGACATCGAGGCCGCAGCCCGCAGTATCGAACCCGCCGAGCGAGCCCGCATCCACACCTTCCTCTCCACTTCGGACCTGCATCTCGCCGCGAAGCTCCAGATCACGCGCGAGCAGGCGCTGGATCAGATCGCTGCCATGGTCGCGCTCGCCCGCACCTACTGCGACGATGTCGAGTTCTCCCCCGAAGACGCCACCCGCACCGACCGCGATTTCCTCTGCAAGGTGCTGGAAGTAGCCATCCAAGCCGGAGCTACTACCCTCAACCTGCCCGACACCGTCGGCTACTGCGTCCCGCAGGACTACGCGCAGATGTTCCTCGACGTTCGCGCCCGCGTGCCTGGGATCGAGAATGTCATCCTCTCCGCGCATTGCCACGATGACCTCGGCCTCGCCGTCGCCAACACCATCGCCTCCATTCAGGCCGGTGTTCGCCAGGTCGAGTGCGCGGTCAACGGAATTGGCGAGCGCGCCGGCAACGCTTCTCTCGAAGAGATCGCCGCCATCCTCACCGTCCGTAAGGACAAGATGCCGTACCACCACAACATCGTCATGAGCCAGCTCTACCCCACCAGCCAGATGCTCAGCCAGTGCATCAGCTTCGCCGCTGCGCCCAACAAGGCCATCGTCGGCGCGAACGCCTTTGCCCACGCTGCTGGCATTCATCAGCACGGCGTCATCGCCAATCCGCTGACCTACGAGATCATGACGCCGGAATCGGTCGGAGTCCCGCACAACTCGCTCGTGCTCAGCAAGCACAGCGGCCGCCGCGCGCTCGAGCACCGCCTGCACGAACTCGGCCACAACCTCACCCGCGCTGAGCTCGACGCCGTATATCACCGCTTCACCGACCTTGCCGATCGCAAGAAGATCATCTACGACCAGGACATCGTCGCACTCCTCAAACCGCAGGAACCCGCCGTCGTATCGGCATAGATTCATCCTCTGATCCGCGGGTGTGGCTGCTCCCCGGATGGCTATTTAGATTTCGCGCCTATTGCGCAGGAGATTGGAATGAAGTTGAACATCGCAATCCTCGCCGGAGACGGCATCGGCCCTGAGGTCACCACCGAGGCCGTCCAGATCCTCAAAGCCGTCGCCGAGTTCGGCGGTCACGACTTTGCCTTCACGCCTCTGCTGGTCGGCGGCGTCGCCATCGATCAGACCGGCTCTCCGCTGCCCACGGCCACGCTCGAGGCCTGCCTTGAGTCCGACGCAGTGCTCATGGGCGCGGTCGGCGATAACAAGTTCAACGCGCTGCCCCCCGATAAGCGCCCCGAGGCCGGGCTGCTGCAGATCCGTGCCGCGCTCGGCGGCTTCGCCAACCTGCGTCCCTCTATCGCCTATCCCGCGCTCTCCGGCAACTCGCCGCTGCGGCCTGAGGTCACGGAGGGCGCCGACATCCTCTTTGTCCGGGAGCTGCTCGGCGGTCTCTACTTCGGCCAGCCCCGCGCCTGGGATCGCGAAGCCCAGCGCGCCCACAACACCATGGTCTACACGCGCGCCGAGGTGGTCCGCGTCGCCCGCATCGCCTTTGAGCTCGCCCAGAAGCGCCGCAAGAAGGTCACCTCCGTCGATAAGGCCAACGTGCTTGAGGTCTCCCAGCTCTGGCGCGCCGCTGTCACCGAAGTGGCCCAGGATTATCCCGAGGTCACGCTCGAGCATCAGCTGGTGGACTCGATGGCCATGCACCTGATGAACATTCCTCGCAACTTTGACGTTGTCCTCACCGAGAACCTCTTCGGCGACATTCTCTCCGACGAGGCTGCCGTGATCACCGGCTCGCTCGGCATGCTGCCCTCGGCTACCATCGGCGGCGCAGTCAATCTCTATGAGCCGGTCCACGGCTCCGCCCCAGACATCGCCGGCCAGGGCAAAGCCAACCCGCTGGGCGCAATCCTCACCGCGGCGATGGTCCTCCGCCACTCCGCGCACCTGGAGCAGGACGCGGCCGCCATCGAGGCTGCCGTCGCCAAGGTCCTCGCCGATGGCTACCGCACGGCCGATATTGCTCGCGGCGGCAGCTCCGGCCAGCAGCTCGTCTCGACCCGGGAGATGGGCAAACTGGTCCACCAGGCGCTCGCCGAAGCTATCGACCGCCGCCAGTCCATGCACGCCGTCTAGTCTCGCCAGCCCCAAAGGGCGTTTGCTTTCGCGTTTGAGCCTTCGTCTTAATAGAATGCGCCGACTCCTCCAACTCGCTACCGCTGCAACGCTCTTCGCCGCCACACTCGCGCCCTCCTACGCCAAGCCGAAGGATAAGCCGCAGCGTGAAGACGTGGAGTGGCTCTGGCAGTACGCTCCGGACGACAAGAACAAGGATGGCCGCGAGAATGAGCTCGCACAGGACCCGCGATTCCGTTCCCTGCTTGCGCAGCTCTTCACCGCGCCGCAGACCTTCTGGGGTGTACCGATCAACGGCAAGTACAAGACCCTCGCAGAGACCGCGTACGACTACCTGAGCGTGCCGGGCCGCGTCGTCGCCGATGACAACCGCTATCTCACCATCACGGGCCGCGTCTTCCACTTCGAGCCTGCACGCGGCCTGCTTTGGATCGACCTCAACGGAAAGCATCACCTTGCCGCCTTCGCCGCCATCGACTGGATCAAGCAGGGCCGCCCAACCACCGATCCCACGGCCGAATACACCCTCTGGCTTTTTTCCAATGATCCGCTGACGGTCGATGGCCCCGGCTCTGGAGCGGAGCACGTCCCTGCCGCCCTCACCCGCTCCATCGCACGCTGGAGCGCGCAGCCGCTCCCCGGCTCCGGCATCGTTCAGAACATCACCCACGCCGTCCTGGTCGATCCCGACGGCACACCGCACGAGGTTCCGCCTGCATCGCTCGGCATTCACGCGGGGTCCAAAACCGCCGGCCAGCAGCCCGAGGATCAGGCGCCCACATTAGCCCCAAGAAACTGAGAACTGAGAACTCCTATGACGACACCGAACTCCACCCCCCGCACCCTCTTTGAAAAAGTCTGGCAGTCCCACGTCGTCGTCGAACCCGTCGGCGAGCCGACCATCCTCTATATCGACCTCCAACTCGTGCACGAGGTCACCTCGCCCCAGGCCTTTGACGGACTCCGCCTCACCGGCCGCAAGCTTCGCCGTCCTGACCGTCACATCGCCACCGTCGACCACAACGTGCCCACCACCTCCGCGCACGACCGCCTGGTGATAGCCGACCAGATCTCCAACGCTCAGGTCGGCGCTTTGCGCAAAAACTGCGCCGAGTTCGGCATCGAGTTCTTCGACGTGCAGGATCGCGACCAGGGCATCGTCCACATGATCGGACCCGAGCTCGGAGCCACTAAGCCGGGCATGACCATCGTTTGCGGGGACTCTCACACCGCCACCCATGGAGCCTTCGGCGCGCTCGCATTCGGCATCGGCACCTCCGAAGTCGAACACGTGATGGCCACCCAGACGCTGCCCCAGGCCAAGCCCAAAACCTTCCGTATCACGGTCGATGGGGATCTTCCCTTCGGCGTCACCGCCAAAGACGTCATCCTGGACATCATCGGGCGCATCGGCACCGACGGCGCGACCGGCTATGTGATCGAGTACGCCGGCTCCGCCATCCGCAATCTCTCGATGGAAGGCCGCATGACCATCTGCAACATGTCCATCGAGGCAGGCGCTCGCGCCGGCATGATCGCTCCGGACGAAACCACTTTCGCCTATCTCAAGGGTCGCCGCTTCTCGCCGCAAGGTGCTGCCTGGGACGAAGCGGTCGCCCACTGGCGGACGCTGCCTTCCGATCCCGAAGCGAAGTTCGACCGCGAACTCCACATCGATGCCGCCACGCTCGCACCTGCCGTCACCTGGGGCACCTCCCCCGGCATGACCACCACCATCAATGGCGCTGTGCCCACTCTTGCCGAGGCCGCAACCGAAGCCGACCGCAAGAGCTTCGAGCGCGCCTATGAGTACATGGGCGTGAAGCCTGGCCAGAAGATCGAAGACATCCAGATCGACACCGTCTTCCTCGGCTCCTGCACCAACGGCCGCATCGAAGATCTCCGCGCCGCCGCATCCATCATCAAAGGCCATCACGTTGCAACTAAGATCCGTGCCATGGTCGTCCCCGGCTCGCAGGCGGTCAAGCGCCAGGCCGAGCAGGAAGGACTCGATCAGATCTTCAAGTCCGCCGGGTTCGAGTGGCGCGAGCCAGGCTGCTCCATGTGCCTCGGGATGAATCCCGACATCCTGCAGCCCGGCGAGCGCTGCGCCTCCACCTCCAACCGCAACTTCGAAGGTCGTCAGGGCCGTGGCGGACGCACCCACCTCGTCAGCCCGCAGATGGCCGCAGCCGCCGCCATCACCGGCCACTTCACCGACATCCGCACTTGGAAGGCATAGATCAAATGGAACCCATCAATAAGTTGACCTCCACCGCCGTGCCGCTGCCGCTGCCCAACATCGACACCGACCAGATCATCCCCAAGCAGTTCCTCAAGCGCGTCGAGCGCACCGGCTATGAGGATTTCCTCTTCTACGACTGGCGTTACAACCTCGATGTCCCGGACGACGTCAGCCCCAACAAGGATTTCGTTCTCAACAACCCGGCCTATGGCGGCGCGCAGATCCTGATCGCCGAAAAGAACTTCGGTTGCGGCTCTTCTCGGGAGCACGCCGCCTGGGCCATCTTCCAGTACGGTTTCCGCGCCGTCATCGCTCCCAGCTTCGCCGACATCTTCTTCTCGAACGCGGGCAAGAACGGCATCATCCTGGTCCGCCTGTCGGAAGAGGACGTAAAGACTCTGCTCGACCGCTGCACCGCGAACCCACAGCACAAGATCACCATCGACCTCGAAGCGCAGACCGTTACCGACGAGCAGGGCTTCAACGCACACTTCGACATCGACCCCTTCCGCAAATACTGCCTGCTGAACGGCCTCGATGACATCGGACTCACCCTGCGCCACGAAAAAGACCTCGATGCTTTCGAATCCGCGCACAACAAGGAATTCTGGTCGGCCCCGAAGGTTCCAACGACTACATAATCACCACGGCTCGTGCTCCGAGTTCGCACGAACCGCTAAGTCCTGCACATCGGCCCATAACGAGAAAGGTCAGCATTGAGCACTCCACTCGATCCCGCAAAGAAGAACTCCATCGTCCTCACCGAAGGCCCGGACCGCGCCGCCGCGCGCAGCTACTTCCGCTCCGTTGGCTTCTCCAAAGACGACCTGCACAAGCCGATCATCGGCATCGCCAACACCTGGACCGAGATCGGCCCCTGCAACTTCCATCTCCGTCAGGTGGCCGAAGCCGTGAAGCAGGGCATCCGCGAGGCGGGTGGAACCCCGATGGAGTTCAACACCATCACCATCCATGACGGCATCACCATGGGCACGCAAGGCATGAAGGCCTCGCTGGTCTCGCGCGAAGTCATCGCCGACTCTATTGAACTCGTCGCCCGCGGCAACTCCTTCGACGGCCTGGTCTGCATCGCCGGCTGCGACAAGAACATGCCCGCGTCAATCATGGCGCTCGCCCGGCTCGATATCCCTGGCCTCATGCTCTATGGCGGCTCTATCGCTCCCGGCACCCTGCACCAGCCCGACGGCTCGACCAAAGAGATCACCATCCTCTCCGTCTTCGAAGGCATGGGCTCGCACGCCGCCGGCAAGATCAACGACGAACAGCTGGAGCAGCTCGAAGCCGCAGCCTGCCCGGGCCCGGGAGCCTGTGGCGGCCAGTTCACCGCCAATACCATGGCCATGGCCGGCGAGTTCCTCGGCATCTCCCCCATGATGATCTCCGGCGTCCCCGCCATGTCCCCGGAAAAACACGAGGCCTCGCGTCAGGCCGGCCGGTTCGTCATGGAGATCGCGCGCAAGGGCCTCAAGCCCTCGCAGATCCTCACCCGGCAATCGATTGAGAACGCCATCGCCGCGGTTGCCGCTTCCGGCGGTAGCACCAACGCCGTGCTCCACCTCATCGCCATTGCGCACGAGCTCAAGATCCCCATCACCATGGAGGACTTCGACCGCATCTCGGAGCACACGCCTTTCATTTGCGATCTCTCGCCGGGCGGCAAATACGCCGCCAAGGACTATCAGGAAGCCGGCGGATCGCGTCTGCTCGCAAAGCGTCTTCTGGAGCGCGGACAGCTCCACGATGGCCCCACCGTATCCGGCAAATCCGTTCACGAGGAAGCCAACGCTGCCGTCGAAACCCCCGGCCAGCAGGTCATCTACACCTGGGAAAAGCCGCTCAAGAAGACCGGCGGTCTCGTCATCCTGCGCGGCAACCTTGCACCCGAGGGCTGCGTGATCAAAGTCGCCGGACACGAGCGGCTGAACCACACCGGCACGGCGCGCGTCTTCGAGAACGAAGAGGACTGCCACCGCGCCGTTGAGGACGGCAAGATCAACCCCGGCGACGTGCTCGTCATTCGCTACGAAGGCCCACGCGGCGGCCCCGGAATGCGCGAGATGCTCGCCGTCACCGCAGCCGTCAAAGGCATCCCCGCGCTCTCAGACACTGTCGCTCTGCTCACGGACGGCCGCTTCTCCGGCGCGACCCGCGGCCTGATGGCCGGCCACGTCGCGCCCGAGGCCTTCCTGGGCGGTCCCATTGCCGCCGTCCGCGAGGGTGACACCATCACCTTCGACATCCCGAACCGCAAGCTCACGCTGGACGTTCCGGATGCCGAAATTGCTGCCCGCCTGAAGAACTTCAAGGCGCCGGCCCCACGCTTCCAGCGCGGCGTCTTCGCAAAATACGCAAACACTGTTAGCTCCGCCAGCCAGGGGGCCATTACCAGTTAGGGACATGGCAAATGATCTATAGCGCGCGAAAGACTCTCATGCTCACGTCAGCTTGTCTGTTGATAGCGCTGTCGGTCTATTGTGCACTGATCACTTGGGGAGCGTGGTTTCTAGTGCCGCTTCCTCCAACTTGGCCAGCTTCTCAGAACATCGCATGGCGCGTCGGATTTTCAGTTTGTTCGTCGGTAACATTTTTGGTCTCGATCGTGTCTGCGGTATGGCTCATCTGTCGCGCTAACCGGATTCCTACCCGCGGACCAGTAGAAAAGGAGTAGCTCGCATGTCAACAGACAATCAGCACCCCACCCTCACCGGATCCGAAATCCTCTGGGCCACTCTCGCCGGAGAAGGCGTCACGACCGTCTTCGGGTATCCCGGCGGAGCCATCCTGCCTGTCTACGACGCTCTGCGCAAATTTCCCACCATCCATCACGTCCTCGTGCGGCATGAACAGGGAGCGGCACACATGGCCGACGGATACGCCCGCGCCTCGGGCCGCGTCGGCGTGTGCCTCGCCACCTCCGGTCCCGGCGCCACCAATCTCGTCACCGGCATCGCCACCGCCATGCTCGACTCCGTTCCGCTCGTTGCCATCACCGGGCAGGTCTCCTCAAAGGTTCTCGGCACCGACGCCTTCCAGGAGATCGACATCACCGGCATCACCCTGCCCATCACCAAGCACAACTTTCTGGTCACCCGCGCAGAAGACATCGCCGCCACGGTGCGTGAAGCCTTCCAGATCGCCCTCTCCGGTCGTCCCGGCCCGGTACTCGTCGATATCACCAAGGACGCGCAGCAAGCCTCCGCGATCTTCGACTTCGACGCCGCCGCGCCACCTGCCTACCGTCCCCATCCCATGCTCCGCGCCGAATCTGCCGCCATGCGGGAGGCTGTCGCGCTCATCACCGCGGCCAAAAAGCCGCTTATCCTCGCCGGGCACGGTGTCGCCTATTCCGGCGCTGCCCGCCAGGTCATCGAATTCGCCGAGCGCCGCCAGGTCCCCATCGCCAGCACCCTGCTCGGACTCGGCTCCGTTCCCACCTCGCACCCGCTCTCACTGGGCATGATGGGCATGCACGGCGAGTCCTGGGTCAACCACGCCATTCAGCAATCCGATCTCCTGCTCGCCTTTGGCATGCGTTTTGACGATCGCGTAACCGGCAATCTTGCCCACTACGCACCCAATGCTAAAAAGATCCACATCGAGATCGATCCCTCCGAGATCAACAAGAACGTACGCGCCGACGTCGCCCTCATCGGCGATCTCAAGGAAGTCCTCGAAACTCTGCTCCCGCTGGTACCCGCTACAAAGAAGAGCTCCGCTCCCTCCGCATGGCTGCGCGAGATCAACGCCATGAAAGGCGATGCCACCGTGCGGGACATCATCAACCTTCCCGACAACGGCCATCTCTATGCCGCTCACGTTATCCACGACATCTGGCGCGAGGCCCAGTCTGCCGGCCGCCTCGAGCAGACCATCATCGTCACTGACGTCGGCCAGCACCAGATGTGGGAGGCCCAGTACTTCCGTCACGATGTCGAGCGCTCCCTCATCACCTCCGGCGGTCTCGGCACTATGGGTTTCGCGCTGCCCGCCGCCATCGGCGCAAAAGCTGCCTGCCCCGAAAAGGATGTCTGGGTCATCGTTGGCGACGGCGGATTCCAGATGACCGCAGCCGAACTCTCCACCATCCAGCAGGAGCGCTACGCCATCAACATCGCCGTCATCAACAACGGCTTCCTTGGCATGGTGCGCCAGTGGCAGGAGGCCTTCTACGACAAGAACTACGCTGAGTCGCCGATCCTCTCGCCCGACTTCGTCGCTCTCGCGGCCGCGCACGGTATCGCCGGAGCCCATGTCCACAAACGCGCCGACGTCATTCCCACCGTGACTCACGCCCGGACCAGCGGCAAACCCTTCCTCATTAACTTCCAGGTGGAAAAGGAAGACGGCGTTTACCCGATGATCGCCCCCGGTGCGGCTCTGCACGACATGGTCCGCCGCCCCGCCAAGAACCCGCTCCTCGAGCTTCCCGAGGACGAGTAGGTTCCATCGAGCGGTTTGCATCGGCCTCTGTTTCCCATCATCGGAGCGTGATTGTATGAACCCATGTCGCTGGCTGGCTGCACTCCTCCTCGGGCTATCCCTGTGCGCTGCCGGCTTCGCCCAAACGCCGCCCTCCTCCGACCCCTGGTACAACCACGCCGTCATTTACGAAATCTACCCACGCTCCTTCCAGGACACCAACGCCGACGGTCTCGGGGATCTCAATGGCATCACCCAGCGCCTTCCCTACCTTGAGTCTCTCGGCGTTGACACCATTTGGATCGCGCCCATGTTCCCCTCGCCCCAGGTGGATTTCGGCTACGACGTCTCCAACTATGACGCGGTCGACCCGCAGTACGGCACCATGGCCGACATGGACCGCCTGCTCGCCTCGGCGCGCCAGCACCACATTCGCGTCCTGCTCGACTTCGTCCTCAACCACACGTCGGACAAGCACGCGTGGTTCCGAGAGTCCGCCAGCTCCCGCACCAATTCCAAAGTCGACTGGTACATCTGGAACTCGGGGAAGCCCGATCCTACCGGAGGCAAGGCTCCCAACTCGCACCACGGACCGGACGGGTGGGTCGTACCGCCCAACAACTGGTCCTCGCTCTTTCAGGGCTCTGCATGGGAGTGGGTGCCCGCCCGCGGCCAGTTCTACTACCACTTCTTCTACAAGCAGCAGCCTGATCTCAACTGGCGCAATCCCGCCGTCGAGAAAGCCATGTTCGATGCCATGCGTTTCTGGCTCGACCGCGGCGTCGCCGGCTTCCGTCTCGACGCCATCGCCACCCTCTTCGAAGACCCAAGCCTCAAGGACGACACTCTCACCGGCCATCTCGATGCCAGCGGCTTTCCTGAAACCAGTCATATTCTCACCAGCGGCCTGCCTCAGGTCCACGATGTCATGCGCCGCATGCGCACCATGGTCGACAGCTACTCGCCCGCGTCTTATCCCAACCAGCGCGTGCTCGTCGGCGAGATCTACGTGCCCTCCACCTCAGAACTCGCCACCTGGTACGGAACGCCGTCCGCGCCGGAGCTTCAGCTCCCCATGGATACTTTCGTCGGCTTCCACCGCGAGGGGGGCGGCGAAGTCGCCGGCCAGAACGTCAGCCTCAATCTCCCGCACTTCCGCGAAGCCATCACCGATATGGAGACCGGCCTCGGCGGGCACCAGCCGCTGATCGTCTTCGACAATCACGACAACCCGCGCTCCATGGACCGCTTCGCCGATCGCGCCGACCGCCGCCACGACCAGCAGATCGCCCGCATCATCTCCACCGTTCTCTACACCACCCGCTCCGCCGCTCTCACCTACTACGGCGCCGAGATCGGCATGACCACCCACACGCCTATCCGCCGCGAAGACGTCCGCGACCCCATCGGTATCACCGGCTGGCCGCAAGTCAAAGGCCGCGACGGCGAGCGCACCCCGATGCAGTGGACGCCCAAGCCGCCCGCCGCGGGCTTCAGCACCAACCCGCAAACCTGGCTGTCCATCGGCTCCGACTACCGCACCGTCAACGTGCAGACTGAGACCGCCGACCCCAGCTCACTGCTCAACTGGGACCGCACCCTCATGGCGATCCGCCGCGACAACCCGACCCTGCACTCCGGCGGTATCGTGATGCTCGATCCCACGAATCCCGCAGTCCTCAGCTACGTCCGCACCACGCCGCCAATGTCCATGAGCCACTCCATCGTGGTCTCGCTCAACTTCACCGACAAACCCCAGACCGTGCACCTCAGTCTGGAGCCCGCAGCCGTTCCCTCGAACCGCATCAAAACACTGCTCGCCGACGACGCCAGCCTCCAGAACCTCACCACCCTTTCCACCTTCACCCTCCCGCCATACTCCACTCTGATCGCGGAGGTGCAATGATTCAAATCGACCTCGAACTGACAACTGACAACTGACAACCAAGATCCACAACTCCACCCGCTAGCAGCTACCCGCTAGCAGCTAAGAGCTAAAAACCATGCTCCACACGTTCGTAGCACTCGTGCAAGACAAGCCTGGCGTCCTCACCCGCGTCGCCTCGCTCTTCCGCCGCCTCAACATCAACATCGTCTCGCTCACGGTGGGCGAGTCCGAGCGCGCCGACACCTCGCGCATGACCATTGTCTGCGAGGCGCCCGAGCACGCCGCCCACCGCATTCGAGCCTCGCTCTACAAGCTCGAGATCACCGTCGATGTCGACGAGGTCGGCCGCTCCGAGGGCGTCATCCGCGAGCTCTGCCTCATCAAGATCGCCGCGGGTCCGAAAGAGCCCAACGGCCTCCACTCCCGCTCCCAGATCTTCGAGCTTGCCAATGTCTTCCGCGCCCGCGTCGTCGACCTCGCGCCCGAGTCCGTCATGCTCGAGATGACCGGCAGTTCCTCTAAGATCGAAGGCCTCATGCAGGTGCTCCGCGAATCCAACTACACCATTCTCGAGGTCTCCCGCACCGGCCGCATGGCCATGCGCCGCGGCAAGCACACCAGCCGCGTGCTCAAGGCGCTCGGCACGCCCAGCGGCAGCGGCGACGCCCCGCCGCCTCCGGATCTCTCCCCCGCCGAGATCCTGCCCAACCAGTTCCCTGATGTCCACGAGGAAGAGGAAAACCGCGAAGAGGAAAGTTAGAATGGGTCTTCATTCGCTGCTCACTCCGACACTGTTTTGCATGACTCTCTCTGCGTCTGCCGCGGCCCAGATTCCACAGATTCCGGCCGACGCGCCCACCTCGACCTGCGACTTTCCGGGTGGCTCCATCGCCAGCCTGCGAATCGTCAGCGGCGATGGGTCAGTGCCGTTCGTCATGTCGTGTCCAGGCCACGCAGGGGGACGCTGCAACAGTCCCATCGACCTCACCTCCAGGAATCCAAATGACACGAACCTTGTGTCGGTGGAGCGCAACGTCGGCGGCTGGACCTGCAGCAACCGGGCCGGCATTGCAGGCTGGATCCCGAGTGCCCGGCTTTCTCCGTTACCCGAACGGCCTGCGATTCCCGAAGCTGACTGGCAGGGCTGGTGGCGTAGGCCTGGGCCGGTCGCCGCAGCCAAAACCGATCATATCCTTATTACCCGCAGCCATAGCAATCCCGGAGCTCTCCATGTCAGCGGCCGCGGGTATTGGTATGGCATCGGCGACAATGTCCATTCCGGCCAGATCGACGGGGACGCTCAGGCCCGGGGGCCGTATCTTCATATCGGGGATTCGGTCGGCTGTACTCTCAACCTGATCTTCCAACCCGCCACTCACACGTTCCTTGCCATAGACAACGCAGAATGTGGCGGGATGAATGTGCGGTTCACAGGACGCTGGGTACGCTTCCAGCCCACGCCCCGGCGAGTGTCTCTAAAATAATTTCGCCAAAAGACTCAGCAATTCCGCTTGTCAACCCCCGCGGTCTGGTCAAAACCAGGTAAGCCTCAACGCCTCAAGAACATCCAAGTTTCATTCCGACGTGACACCAGGTACTCGCAAAAGCGTAGAATTAAAAGTAGGGGCAAGAAAGTTCGCAACCGCTGCGAGTCCCGAGACCTCAAGCGCCACAGAATCTTATATTTACCCGTAACTGTCCTGAAATCTTATTTTTATCGCTAAGTAGCTGAAATACCTGTTCTTTAGCAATAGGGGGTACCCACCCCAACTCCGCGGCAACGCGATCCAAGGAAACCAAGAGCGAAATGGCAAAGACTTACCACGACTCCGACGCAGACCTCACTCTTATCCAGGCGAAGAAGGTCGCCATCATCGGCTACGGCTCGCAGGGCCACGCACATGCCCTCAACCTAAAGGACTCCGGCGTTGAAGTCCGCGTAGGACTCCGCCCCGACTCGCCCAACGCCGAGCGCGCCCGCAAGGCTGGCCTCGTCGTCGGCTCGGTCGCCGAAGTGTCCAAGTGGGCCGATGTCATCATGAACCTCACCCCGGACCAGACCGCTGCCAAGGTGCACAAGGCTGAGATCGAGCCCAACCTCACCCCGGGCAAGACCCTGATGTTCGCCCACGGCTTCAATATCCGTTTCGGCACCATCAGCCCGCCCGCGGGCGTCGACGTCTCCCTGGTTGCGCCGAAGGCGCCCGGCCACCGCGTCCGCGAAGTCTTCACGGAAGGCGGCGGTGTCCCCGGCCTGGTCGCAGTCGAGCAGAATGCCTCCGGAAAGGCACTGGAGCTTGCGCTCAGCTACGCCAAAGGAATTGGCTGCACCCGCGCCGGTGTGCTCGAAACCACCTTCACCGAGGAGACCGAGACGGACCTCTTTGGTGAGCAGGCCGTGCTCTGCGGCGGAACCGCCGCGCTAGTCAAGGCGGGCTTTGAAACCCTCACCGAGGCCGGATATCAACCTGAGCTTGCCTACTTCGAGGTGCTCCATGAGCTCAAGCTCATCGTCGATCTGATGTACCGCGGCGGTCTCGCCTATATGCGCCACTCCATCTCGGATACCGCGGAGTGGGGCGACTACGTTGCCGGTCCACGCATCGTCACCGCCGAAACCAAGAAGGCCATGAAGCAGCTGCTCAAGGACATTCAGGACGGTTCCTTCGCCAAGCGCTTCATCGAGGAGAACGAGACCGGCCGCCACGAGTTCACCCGCATCCGCCAACAGGAAGCCCAGCACCCGATCGAGAAGGTGGGCGCCGGCCTTCGCTCTGCGATGCCCTTCCTTGACCCGGTGAAGGTTGTGGATGGGGCTGTGCAAAAGGCCTGAACCGATTTCTGTCTCTTGCCAGAACCGAATGCCCCACCTTCGCGTATAGCTCCAGGTGGGGTTCTCCTTTTAGCGGCATTCCATCGACGTACCGCCCGGAAGGCCATACACTAATCGAATTCAGTTCACCCCGTACTCCAAAGAGCGGCCCTAATGCAGACTTCCCCTGAGCTGGAGCAGCAACTTGAGTCGTCCTCGCAGACCGCCCAAACACCTGTCGAGGAGATCGTCGCAGCCTTGCGCCAAATCGGCGCGCTCGATGGCCTGACCGACTCCGAATATGAGTGGCTTGCCCGTAACGGCACCGAGAGGAAAGTCCCGGCGGGCACTATGATCTTCCGGGAAGGCGATCCGCCCATCGGCATGAATATCATGCTGCGTGGCGAGGTCCACATCCGGCGCGCCCAAACAGGCAGCATGTCTTTTTTCATTGCTCGCATGGGCCAGATGTCCGGAGTGCTGCCCTTCTCCCGAATGAAAGGCTACGGCGGCAGCGGGTTCGCGGTAGGTGAGGTCTGGACTCTTGATATTCCTAAAGAGAAGTTTCCGGATATGCTGGCCGCTATCCCATCGATGGCACAGCGCTGCGTGAGCGTTCTGCTGAATCGCGTGCGCGAGGTGACCCGGATCGAAATGCAGGCGGAGAAGCTGACCGCCCTGGGCAAGCTGGCTGCGAATCTCGCTCACGAGCTCAACAATCCCGCCTCGGCGGCCCAGCGCTCCGCCGCGAGTCTCTTTGGCGAGCTGCGCGACTTTGGCGACAAGAAACAGAAGCTCGGTGCTGCCTTGGCCGAAGCAGGGCAGCTTGACGCCTACCAGGCATGGGCGACCCGTACCCGCGAGCGGATGTCGAATTACAAAAGCCGGGCCATCCTGCCCGACAATCCCCTGGATCTGAGCGACCGCGAAGACATGTTCCGGAACTGGCTGGAGGCGCACGGAGTAACCGACGCCTGGAGGATCGCCGCCGTTGCCGCCGAGTCTCCCCTGACGGTCGCGCACCTGGAGGAACTGGCCGCCGTGATCTCACCGAGAGCGCTGGCAGTCTCCGCCGGGGCGTTCGCCGCGTCACTGAACGTGGAGCGGATGGCGGAGGTTGTGCTGAACTCGACCGTGCGCATCTTTGACCTGATCTCGGCCATCAAGGATTACTCGTACATGGACCAGGCGCCGATCCAGGAGATTGATGTGCATCAGTCGCTGGATAACACGCTGACCATGTTCAACTCGCTTCTGGAGGGAGTGCACGTTGAGCGCGAGTACGATTCCGGGTTGCCACACATCAGCGCCTACGGCAGCGAGTTGAATCAGGTATGGACAGAGTTGCTCAACAACGCGCTGGAGGCCATGACGGCGGGCAGCGCGGACGGGAAGCCGCACGGCACGCTGCGGCTGAAAACCAGCCATTCCAGCGAAACTGTCAATGTGGAGTTCTGGAACTCAGGCCCCGGGATTCCGCCAGAGATCGTCTCCCGCATATTCGAGCCGTTCTTTACAACCAAGCCGCCGGGCAAAGGCCTCGGACTCGGACTGGATGCAGTGAATCGCATCGTCACGCGGCACTCTGGCAACATCAGCGTAGAAACGAAGCCCGGAAGCACCTGCTTCCAGATCCGGCTTCCTATTGAGCGCGCTCAGGCATACTGAGGAAAACCTCGGGGGTGAGTCGGCCGGCCTTAGGTGGTGATGACTTCAACCCCGCGCCAGAAGGCTACGTGGTGTTTGACACTGCGGGCGGCCGGCTTGGGATCGGGGTAATACCAGGCCGCATCCGGGTTCTCTTGGCCGTCAACTACCACAGTGTAGTAGCGGGCTTGGCCCTTCCAGGTGCAGCTTGAGGTGGTGGAACTGGCGCGGAAGAACTCCCGCTTAACCGACTCGTCCGGAAAATAAACGTTCCCCTCGACGGTGACTGTTTTGTCGCTTTCGGCCAGAACCTGGCCATTCCAAACTGCCTTTGCCATGGCGAAGATCGCTTCTTTCAAAGACTTACCCGCTCCCTGGGAGCT